>PVMK01189284.1_pt1 | contig 18155 bp, 28 predicted proteins | sample 1853481 | NCBI WGS metagenome assembly PVMK01 (sample SAMN08533507, study PRJNA380276) | Marine sediment metagenome, whole genome shotgun sequencing project. | reverse complement strand
CAAAATTATTAACAATACAATATTACTCTTTGATTATGAAGTAAAAAAGAAGCTTCTAAAACTCGAATTTTTTCCTGCTGAAGGAATAGATATTCTGTACGTGGATGATATCCAGATACAGCAAATCCTGATCAACCTGGTCAAGAATGGGCTGGATGCGATTCGCGCATCAGGGCAAAAAGAAGGGCGAATCACCATTCAGGTAAAGAAGATCGGCAAAGTAGTGTCTATAGAGGTTCAGGATAACGGCCCTGGAGTGTCACAGGCTGACCGCCGGCATCTTTTCGAATCGTTTTTTACCACAAAGCCCAAAGGGGTAGGGCTGGGCTTGTCAATCTGCAAAAATATTGCGGCGGCTCACGGCGGCAACCTCAGATACGAAAGCCCGGTGGAGGGTGGCAGCCGTTTTACCCTGACTTTGCCGCTGGAGCTTATTGGTTGATGGCCCCGGATTGTCAAATCTGCATTATCGATAACGATGAGGCGATCAGGGAGTCCCTGCACCTGCTCCTCTTCGCAAACGGTCTGAGCAGTTGCACTTATGAATCTGCTGATGCGTTCCTGGAGAACGAAAGGCGGGAACAGTTTGATTGCATGTTGCTGGATATCCGGATGCCGGGTACGGATGGCCTGGAACTGTTCTCCATCCTCAGGCAGGAGCAATTGCAGTATCCGGTGATATTCATAACCGGTCATGGTGATATTCCACTTGCTGTTTCTGCGATCAAGCTGGGCGCTTACGATTTCCTGACCAAGCCGTTTCAGGGAAGGCGAATTGCTGGCCAAGGTCCATGCGGCTATTGCACATAACCGGTCAGTCAAAGAACAATCCCAGGAAATATTTGAACTGCGGGCAAGAGTAAGTACCTGCACACCGCGGGAACATGATGTGCTGCGCCTCCTGGTACGGGGTCTGCCCAACAAGGGTATCGCAGAAACACTGGGGATAAGCCCCCGCACCGTTGAGATTCACCGTGCTCATATTATGCAAAAGATGCAGGCATCTTCACTGCCCGAATTGGTCCGGATGGTAAGCATTATTTCCGATCTACTTGATCCATGACATTTTAAAATTACGTAATTTCCCTGATGGTAGGGTTTCGCCAAGCAGTTAATATGCCGCAAGCAGGAACTGTACGAGCCTGCTGTGGGCGATTTATCTGGAATAAACACCTAAGCCGCAAGCGGACACCTACAGGTATGAATTGAACGGGGACCCGGAAATTAATCACGAAAGGAATAAGGGTACTGTGGTTCTCATCGAGCCGGATGCAAGTGTTCGTGATGCACTGGCATTCCTGTTGCAGAGTGAAGGCTGGACCGTCAATAGCCTGGATGGATGTGACGGGCTGACCTTAGCCATCGGGGATGAATCTGTGGTCGCGGTGGTCAGCGAATCCAGCCTGCCTGATTGCACGCCAGAGGAAATACTGGAACAGTGCAAAAAAAGCGGATTGCCTATTATTTTCACAGGTCATGACATGTCGCTGCAGGGTGCGGTTGACCTGATCCGACAGGGTGCCAGCGATTTTCTGGATAAACCTTTTCCACAGGACCAATTGGTAAATTTGCTCAATGGCCTGTCGACAAGGCAAAATGATCAATTCCATTCCCAATGATTGTGTTCCCGAGGAGCAATGAAATGAAAGAAAATACAGTGATTGATCGACGTGGTTTCCTGAAAATGGGCATGAAGGCTGGTGGCGGCGTGCTTGCATTGTCTGCTATCCCCCTTCAGTTATTGGCAGATGACAACGTGACAGAAGACGAGGCGCTTGCCCAGGCCATGGGTTACAAACTGGATGCATCAACCGTAGACACCACCAAGTTCCCGAAGCGTGCCGGTGACGCCGGCGCCACCCAATTCTGCAATAACTGTGCATTGTTTGCGGGTGAGGCTGATGCCGAGTTTGCACCTTGCAGCATTTTCCAGAACCGCCTCGTAACAGGCAAGGGCTGGTGTAATGCATGGGTAGCTAAAGCTTGATTTCAGGCTTGATTTCAGGCCTGGTTTACGGCCTGATTTGTGCCTCGATTCGAGGACCAGTAATCGCGCCCGGAGCCTCCGGGCGTTATTGATTCAATGAACAAGTGGAAAGACTTATGACCTACAGCGATAAAGTAGTACGGCAATTTGTCGTCATGACTGTTGTCTGGGGTATCGTGGGCATGCTGGTCGGCGTCATTATCGCCGCGCAGTTGTGGCTGCCACAATTAAACTTCGACATACCCTGGTTGACCTACAGCAGGCTGAGGCCGCTGCACACCAATGCGGTGATTTTCGCCTTTGGCGGTTCTGCGCTGATGGGTACCTCGTTTTATGTGGTCCAGCGAACCTGCCACGTGCGCCTGTTTGCACCGGGCCTGGCTGCATTCGTATTCTGGGGCTGGCAGTTGATCATTGTGGCTGCCGTCATCACGCTGCCGCTCGGCATCACGCAGAGCAAGGAATATGCCGAACTCGAATGGCCGATCGACATAGCCATCACCGTGGTCTGGGTGTCGTATGCAATCGTGTTCTTCGGTACCCTGATACGGAAAAGGGTGAGTCACATCTATGTCGCCAACTGGTTTTACGGCGCTTTCATCCTGACCATCGCCTTGTTGCACATCGTCAACAACCTTTCCATTCCAATCACCTGGACCAAGTCCTACCCGATCTATACCGGTGCGGTCGATGCGGTGGTGCAATGGTGGTACGGGCACAACGCGGTGGGCTTTTTCCTCACCGTTGGTTTCCTTGCGATGATGTATTACTTTGTGCCAAAGCAGGCAGAACGTCCGGTTTATTCCTATCGCTTGTCCATCGTCCATTTCTGGGCGTTGATTTCCACCTACATGTGGGCCGGCCCGCATCACCTGCATTACACGGCCATTCCGGACTGGCTGCAGTCGCTCGGCATGGTTTTCTCGCTGATCCTGCTGGCTCCGAGTTGGGGCGGAATGATCAACGGCGTCATGACCCTGTCCGGCGCCTGGCACAAACTGCGTACCGACCCCATCCTGAAGTTCATGATCGTAGCGTTGAGTTTCTATGGCATGTCCACGTTTGAGGGGCCGATGATGGCGATCAAGACCGTCAACGCACTTTCCCACTATACCGACTGGACCATCGGCCACGTACATTCCGGCGCGCTGGGCTGGCTGGCGATGATGACCATTGGTTCGCTCTACACACTGACCCCGAGGCTGGTCGGCAAAAAGAACATGTACAGCACGAAGGCCATCGATGCTCATTTCTGGATTGCCACCATCGGCGTCGTCCTGTACATCTCCGCCATGTGGATCGCGGGCGTCATGCAGGGCCTGATGTGGCGTTCTTTCAACGACGACGGAACGCTGACCTATACCTTCATTGAATCGCTGGCCGCGACCAAGCCGTACTACGTGATCCGCCTGCTGGGCGGCCTGATGTTTCTGTCCGGCATGTTGATCATGGGCTGGAACACATGGAAGACGATGGCCTCCGGAAATGTGCAGCCGGTACCGGTGAAAGATCCGGCGCCTGGCATGGCTTGAGGGGAGAATAAAGATGAGTGAAAGTCATAAAAAACTTGAAAAAAACATCAGCCTGATGGCCGTCATCATCGTGATCGTGGTGCTGGTTGGCGGTGCAGTTGAAATCCTGCCGCTGATATTCGATGACATCGTCAGGGAACCAGCCAAGGGCATAAAGCCTTACCCGGCACTGCAGTTGGCCGGACGGGACGTGTACGTGCGCGAAGGCTGTTATGGTTGCCACTCGCAAATGATCAGGCCATTTCCGCAGCGAGACCGAACGCTACGGGCCGTACTCGGTGGCGGGTGAGTCAGTGTATGACCGCCCGTTCCAGTGGGGCTCCAAGCGCACCGGGCCCGATCTGGCCCGGGTGGGTGGGCGTTACAGCGATGACTGGCATCGCATCCATTTGATCAACCCGCGTGATGTCGTACCCGAGTCCAATATGCCCGGTTTTCCGTGGTTCGAGGAAAATATGAGTCGATGGACAACTGGTGCAGAAAAAAATGCAGCGCCTGAAGACCTTCGGCGGCGACCCCTATACCGATGAAGAGATTGCTTCGGCTCCGGCCGATGTAGAGGGCAAAACCGAAATGGATGCCATGATTGCCTATCTGCAGGCCCTGGGGCATGCGAGGAGTGGGCGCTGAATATGGATATCAACATCATCCGCGGTGTGCTGACCATCGTCCTGATTATTGCGTTCCTGGGCCTCGTGGTCTGGGTATGGAGCAGCAAGCGCAAGGAAACTTTTGACAAGTTGAGCCGGATGCCCCTGGAAGAAGACGAAGGGCAGGCTCCCAGAACACGATAGCCGGAGTGAATCATGCTGAATTCGTTTTGGAACTGGTTTGTGATCATCCTGACCGTGGTCAATCATCCTGGCCTGCTGGTGGCTGCTGTACTGGACCAAGGGAATATCGGGCCGGGAGGATGGGAAAATCACCACCGGGCACGAGTGGGACGGCTTGACGGAACTCAACAATCCCCTGCCACGCTGGTGGCTGCACCTGTTTAATATCACCATCGTAATGGCCATTGTCTACCTGATCCTGTACCCGGGGCTGGGCAATGTAACGGCATCCTCGGCTGGACCCAGTTGACGCAATACAACGATGAGCTGGTTGCGGCAGAAGTGACCGAGCAGGCCGTTTTTGGACGATTCAGTGACATGGGCCCCGCTGCCCTGATGACCGATGCCGAAGCCGGTGAAATCGGGCGCCGCCTGTTTGGACATAACTGCGCCATGTGTCATGGCTCGGATGCGCGTGGCGCACCCGGTTTCCCGAACCTTACCGATGATGACTGGCTGTATGGCAGTGCCTATGACCAGATTCTGACCAGCATCACCAATGGCCGGGTAGGCACAATGCCCGCCCTGGGCGCCGCGCTGGGCGAAGACGGTGTCAATGAAGTCGTCGCTTACGTTCAACAGTTATCCGGACAGGATGGCGACAGCACGCTGGCCGCCGCCGGCAAAACCCGCTTCGATATGCTGTGCATGGCCTGCCATGGTCTGGACGGCAAGGGCAACCAGGCACTGGGTGCGCCCGACCTGACCAATGGTATCTGGCTGTACGGCGGCAGCGCCGGAACCATTGCTGATACCATCAACAATGGCCGCGCGGGGATGATGCCGGCACACAAGACGTTGCTGAACGAACAGCGCCGCCGCTTGCTTGCCGCCTATGTCAAGGGTCTTTCAGCTACCGGAGGTCAATGATCAAGGCCGCTTTCATTAATGATGAACCAGACTGACCAACACAGCGCCCCTGAAATTCGGGGGCGCTGGAGCATGCGCAAGCGTGATATCGGCACAGCCATATGGGTTGCGTTTCTTGCGGCCTGCGTGGGCACTTTCGTGATTTTTGGCGTCATGGATCCCGAAGCTTTGAACGATGCCTGGGTGCTTCCCTGGGAAATGGGGCGCAAACTGGCTTACAGCCTTGGCTTTCTATTCCTGTATATCGTCAGCCTGATCGCCACCAGCCTGACAATTTTCATGATCCGGACCGGCCCCGGGCGCGGGCACACGACGGGCCATGGGCGCAGACCCGCACCTGAAGTCAGGGACCCGGGCGAAGACAATCCCGACCTGGATACAGGAGAGTGGTATTGAGCGGGAAGCAGTCGTCGCAGCAGTCGATGTACCGCAAGGAACCCAAAATTTATCCGCGCCATGTGAAAGGGCGATTCGCGCGTTTGCGTGTACTGGCCGTATGGGTATTACTCGGCCTGTATTACGTGATTCCGTGGCTCAATATCGGTGGATACCAGGCGGTGCTGTTCGATCTGCCGGCACGTAAATTTCATATACTCGGCCTGACCCTGTGGCCACAGGACTTCGTCTACCTGTCCCTTTTACTCATTGTGGCCGGTCTGTCACTGTTTTTCTTCACCGCACTGGCTGGCCGCCTGTGGTGCGGCTTTGCCTGTCCACAAACGGTGTGGACCGAGACTTTCCTGATGATCGAGCGTTGGGTGGAAGGCGACCGCTCAAAGCGCATGAAACTGGACAAGTCACCCTGGAATGCGAACAAGATCATCCGCAAATCCACCAAAGCAGTTTCTGTGGATCGTATTTGCTGCCTGGACCGGGTTTACTTTCGTTGGTTTTTTCACTCCGATCAGGGAACTGGGTGGCGATATCGTGAGTCTTGAACTGGGTGGGTGGGGTACGTTCTGGATCATTTTTCTACAGCGTCGCCACTTACGGCAACGCCGGTTTCCTGCGCGAGCAGGTGTGCAAATACATGTGCCCCTATGCGCGTTTCCAGAGCGCCATGTTCGACCAGGACACGCTGATCATCTCCTACGACGAGAAACGCGGTGAACCTCGCGGGGGCGGCGCAAGTCGGCAGACCCGGCTGAACTCAAGCTGGGTTCGTGCATCGACTGTACGCTTTGTGTCCAGGTCTGCCCGACCGGTATCGATATCCGTAACGGATTGCAATATGAATGTATTGCCTGTGCAGCCTGCATCGATATCTGTGACCAGGTCATGGACAAAATGGAGTATCCAAGAGGCCTGATCTCTTTCACCACCGAACACGCACTGCAGGGTGAGGAAACCCATGTGTTGCGTCCCCGCATGTGGGTTTACGGCACGCTGCTGCTGGTGATCGTGTCCGGCATCATCTGGGGGATGACGCACCGTGTGCCGTCTGCGCGCTGAATTGATTCGTGACCGCAATGTGCTGTACCGGGAACTCCCTGGCGGAATGATCGAAAGCGTTTACATGCTCAAAATCACCAACATGGACAATGAACCGCACCGTTACGAAATGACCGTGCTGGATAACGATGTGGTCGAATTCGATTTTTCACGGCCGCTCGAACTCGAGGCTGAGGAAGTGCCGACTTTTCCATGCGCATTCGCATGCCGGCCTCGGCAGGCAGCGGGACTCAAAACCTCGAGCTACGCTTCCAGGCTGTAGATGATCCTTCCATACAACGCCTGGCCAAAGCCCGTATGCTATTACCCACACAAGTGAAAAGGGCAGGGCAATGAATTCTGTTAAATCTGAAAAAAAACCGACCCATATCGACGGCCTGGACACTCGTCCCTGGTACAAGGAACCCTGGCCCTGGGTGATCATTGCCATACCCCTGCTGACCATTATTGCCAGCGGCTATACCTTCTACCTGGCGGTCAGTCACCCTGATTACCTCGTCGTTGAAGAAGAGGAATACAACGCGATTATCGAAGATTTACGGCCTTCGCTATCAACGGGTTCAGAGCAGGTACAGCGGGAGCAAAATCCAGACCGGCAATGAGCAACACTGAACACCGCTGTTTCCATTGCGGTGAACCCATCCCGTCCGGCGTTGAACTGACCGTTACCCGTAACGGAGAAAATCAGCCTGTGTGCTGTGCGGGCTGCCAGGCCGTGGCCGGGTTAATCGAAGCGTCCGGCCTGGGCCGTTACTACCAATTCAGGCAGTCGTTGGCGCTGAAAGCCGAACAGGACATCGATGAGGTCGTGGATGCCTGGAAAGGCTGTGACGAACGTGAATCCATGTGGGGTACGGACCTGTGTAACGGCACACGGGAGTTGCTGTTGCAGACCGAGGGAATACGTTGCGCAGCCTGTTCCTGGCTGATCCGCACCCACCTGGAAGCCGACCGCGGCATCAGTGCGGTACAGGTTGATACAGCCACGGGTTACACACGCATCGTCTGGAATCCGGAGGCTACCCGCCTCAGCAACCTGGCCCGTTCCTTACTGGAGTTGGGCTACAAACCACACCTCCCGCTGGCCAGTGAAGAAGAACACGCCCGCCAAAATGAACGCCGGGAGGCCTTGAAACGGCTCGGTGTTGCGGGCCTGGGCATGATGCAGGTCATGATGTACGCCGTCGGGCTGTATGCCGGTGATGCCAGTGGCATGTCGGACGGGGCGCGTGCTTTCCTGGAATGGGTCAGCCTGGCGGTGACCTTGCCGGTGATGCTGTACTCGGGCCGGGTCTTTTTTGAAGGCGCCTGGCGCAGCCTGAAAGCCCGCAGTCCGGGCATGGACGTACCGGTCGCACTGGCCATAGGGCTGGCATTCCTGGCCAGTTGTTTCAATTTTTTCCGGGGCGAAGGACAGGTCTGGTTCGATTCCGTAGTCATGTTCATCTTTTTCCTGTCCCTGGGTCGTTATCTCGAAATGATTTTGCGCCATCGCAACCTGCAGGCAGGTGCGGCGCTCGCCCGCCTGCTGCCTGAATGGGCAGAACGACTGAGGGATGGCCGCGCCGAAACGGTACCTGCCACTGACCTGGTTAATGGTGACTTAGTACGTGTTCGAACTGGTGAAACGTTCCCGGCGGATGGTGAAATTATCGCAGGTGAAACCGAAGTCGACGAGGCCCTGCTGACGGGTGAATCCCGACCGCTGATTCGCCGTCTGGGTGACCCGGTCATCGCGGGAACGATAAACATGTCACAACCAGTCGAGATCGAAGTGACGGCCGGTGGCCAGGAAACCACCGTATCGGCACTTGGCCGGTTGCTGCTCCTGGCCCAGGCCAAGCGGCCCGACAGCTTCGGCGTACCATCTTGGCTGGTGCCGGCTTTCATTGTTACTGTCCTGGTGCTCGCGATTGGCAGTTGGGCTTTCTGGCAAATGGCGGATCCATCACGCGCATTTCCAGCCATGCTGGCCGTGCTGGTGGCGAGTTGTCCCTGCGCGCTCTCACTTGCCGTGCCGGCCGTCTACGCCGCCGCCAGTCGCCGCTTGCTGGACGAGGGTGTGTTGATGACACGTGGCGACTGCCTGCCAGCGCTCAATCGTGTGGATACGGTGGTATTTGACAAGACCGGAACGCTGACACGCGGCATACCCCAAATCCAGGCGGTGCATTTAAATCCGCAACAACCGGAGTTTTCACGGGAGCAGGCGATACAGATCGCAGCGGCCATCGAGGCGTCTTCGGCACACCCGCTGTCACGGGCGTTTTCGGAGGTGGAAATTAACAGCCCGGCAAAAGCGCAACGCAGCGTGGCAGGGCAGGGCATGGAAGCGCAGGTCCAAGGCCGCCTGTGGCGCGTCGGCCAGGCCGGGTTTGTGGACAACAGCATAAACGGCTCGCAACCCGATGGAATCTGGCTGGGTGACGAAACTGGCTGGCTGGCGCGTTTTGAGCTTGGTGATGCCCTGCGCGAAGGCGCAAGCGAAACGATTGCAGACTTGAAAGCAGCCGGCCTGGATGTGCTGATTCTTTCCGGCGACAGTGAGGAGGCAGTCCGAAAGATTGCCGATGCCCTGGATATAGAAAACTGGCGCGCACGGCAGACGCCGGAAATGAAACTACAGGTGTTGGAAGATCTAAGAGAGCAGGGCCATACGGTGCTGATGGTGGGAGACGGTGTCAACGATGCCCCGGTGCTGGCGGCAGCGGACGTCTCCATGACAGTAAAAGGCGGGGCGGAACTGGCAAACAGCGCAGCCGACCTGATTCTCACCTCGGAGTCCCTTGATCTCTTCACCCGTGTTCGTGAAATATCAATCCGAACCCGCGACCTGATCCGCCAGAACCTGACCTGGGCTGTGTTATACAACGCATCGGTAGTGCCGTTGGCAATGAGTGGCATCCTCAAGCCGTGGATGGCGGCGCTGGGCATGTCGCTGAGTTCCCTGGTCGTCGTTGCAAATGCTGTCCGGTTGGTGCGCAAAAATGGCCGGCCTGTAACAAATGCCCATGAAACAGGCCTGGAGTCGATTTCCGCATGAACATGGTGTACTTGCTGATTCCGCTTGCCCTGATGCTGGTAGGGGTGGCTGCCTGGGCGCTGATCTGGGCCATCCGGTCTGGACAGTTCGAGGACCTTGAATCCCAGGGCTGGAGTGTAGTCCTGGACGATGATGAAAAGCCGCCGCCAGGTCCGGACGAACCGGGGGAAGATGACAGCGCGAAGGAAGCAGGAAAGTGAGTGTGTTTGATCCTGCTGTCATGGTTACAGCGTTTCTTGCCGGTCTGCTCGGCAGCGGGCATTGTTTTGGCATGTGCGGAGGCATTGCGGCCGGACTGGGAGCGATCTCACCGTCCGGCCAGTTCAGTGACTCGCGATCCATGAACTACGCACCCGCTTTCCAGTTCAATCTTGGCCGCATAGTCAGCTATGCCCTGCTGGGCATGCTGGCCGGCGGCATCCTCGGATTTGTCAGCGACTGGACCACCCTGGGCCGATGGCTGCGACTGCTCACGGCCCTGCTTATCCTGGCGGTTGGTTTGCGCTTCCTTTTCGACTGGCGCGGGATCGAGTTCATCGAGCGCGGCGGAGCCGCCCTGTGGAAGCGCATCCTGCCCTGGGCGGTCCATGCCAGTCACCGCCATGACTGGATGGGGCGGCTTTTTCTCGGGCTGTGCTGGGGGTTCCTCCCGTGCGGACTGGTCTACACGATACTGCTCACTGCGGCTTCAACCGGCAGACCGCTGGCTGGCGCAATCACCATGCTCTCATTCGGCGCGGGGACACTGCCGGCCATGCTCGGACTGACTCTTGCGGCTCCTGCGTTGGCCAGCATGTTGCAGGACAAAACGGTTCGCCGCATTATTGGATTTGCTCTGGTCGTACTGGCTGCGTGGACGTTATTCATGCTGTGGAATGCAGCCCAGGGCGGCATGCATCATATGCAGCATTAGAGCAAATAATGAGAAACCTGCCCCTTCCTGTCTGGCGTTTAATGTTTGCCTACGCGCTGATGATGGCGGGCATTTCGATGATGGTGCTCATCGCAGGAATAATCGGAACAGAATTCGCTCCTTCAGCCGGCCTGGCGACGCTTCCCATTGCCCTGAGTGTTGTAGGCGTCGCATCTTCGACGCTGCCGACCGGTAAATTGCTACACCGGTTTGGTCGCAGGCCGGTATTTATTGTTTACGGATTTATCGCGATTTGTGCCGCTGCGCTGGCGTCCGCAAGCCTGGTTCTTGGTCTTTTTTCGGGTTTCTGCCTGGCGGGTTTCCTGATGGGCTGGTCGGCCGCGGCGGGTCACCAATACCGTTTTGCAGCCCTTGAACTCGTACCCGCTCAGCTTGCGCCGAAGGCGACGTCTGTCTTGTTGCTGGGAGGGATTCTGTCGGCGTTTGTAGGCCCGGAACTCGCGGTCCTGGGGCGGAACCTGCTGTCCACTGAATTCGCCGGTTCTTTCCTGCTGCTGGCGGGCAGCTACACCGTAGGCCTGGTGATTATCAGCTTTCATCATGAGAGCACGGCAGGGTACTCAGAACATCATTCCAAGGGGCGGCCTCTGGGCGAAATTCTACGCTCGCCAGTTGTTATCCTGGCCATCAGTTCCGCAGCCCTGGCTTACGGCGTTATGACTTTCATCATGACCGCCACGCCGATCAGCATGCACAAACACGCAGGCCTAAGCCTTGAAGCCACAAAATTTGTCATCCAGTCACATATCGTCGCGATGTATCTGCCGTCCCTGGTCTACCCCTGGCTATTCGGCAAATTCGGTTTCCGCGGCATGCTTTGGTCCGGTGCGATCATCTACCTGGCTTGCCTGGGGATAGCATTGATTAACACCCAGTTTATCCACTACTGGCTGTCACTGATCCTGTTGGGTATCGGCTGGAATTTTTTGTTCCTGAGCGCCACCAACCTGCTGCCTTATGGCTACCGGCCGGAAGAACGATTCAGGGTGCAGTCGGTCAACGACTTCCTGGTGTTTTCCATCCAGGCCATCGCAGCTTTGAGTTCCGGTTGGTTCCTGTATCAATGGCAGTGGCAAGGCCTGCTCTGGGCCAGTGTTCCCTTGATGCTGGCTTTTACTCTTTTGCTGTGGTTTACAAAAGCCCTTGACCACGATTCGACACCAGCTGAAATTGCAGTTGATGCTGACCAGTAAGCTCTATTCTATTCAAAACGGGAAAATCAGACCCCTTTTTCGATAACCCCCATTCCTCAAGGGTAAAAAGCCAGATTTCTTCCAGGTCAGCCCGGGCCAATGCCCTGATCGAAAAAGACGGGGTCATTCAATATGTTTCTTGTGTAGATCAGCAAGGAATTGCTTGCCTTCAAAGTTTTCAACAATCGGACTATTCTCTCCAGCCTGTAGTTTTTCTCTGAGTGCTTCCAGTTTTGCTTCATCCTCTTCCAGCTTACGCAAGCCGGCACGCACTACTTCGCTGACCGTTTGAAAACGGCCCTGGCTTAGTTTTTCGACACAAATTCTTCAAAGTGCTGACCCAATGTGACGGATGTGTTTCTGGCCATATCAAACCAAACGAATTAAAGTAAAAGGCAATCACAGGTACTTGCGGGCGCAGTTCATACCCGCCATGCCGGTTAACGTGACAAAAAACGAATCCAAAAACAAATTTGTATCGTTTTTTGTTCAAGAATTGAGCAACTGAGCCGATTTTCCCAGCGATTGAAGTATCGATACCGCTTTTTTATCGAAGGAAACCAGAATGTCAGCACCCAAGAACTCTCCTTCATAGGCAATAACACCATCGGCAAAATCACCGTCTGCATTCAGAACCTGTAGTCCGGCTTCAACGGCGGGTTCATCCAGAATGACATTGACAGTGTTCATGAGTTGATGAATGGCGCCGGCAATTTCTGCAACAGATTTTTTGTAGCCTCGATTTAGTACCCATACAAATTCGCAAAGCACCGGCAATGGGACGGCAATAAGTTCAGCTTCCTGCAAAACTTTTGCTGCTTGAGCCGCCTGATCTTCATCATCTTGCACAGCGGCCCTGACAAGCACATTCGTATCAACGGTTACTTTCAATTTTGTTCTGCCCAGGCTTGAGTTGTGATGACGTTCATTTCATCAATTGTCAATGTGGCTGTTGGCTGTTGAGCAAGGCAACCAATGAAATCTGCTATCTCTTTCTGTTTTTGCACCGCTTTTATTGTTATTCCTCCATGCGGTGTTTTTTCAACCTCAATTTTTTGGCCCGGCCTGACACCGAGATGTTTCAACAAGTCTTGCTTGAACGTAACTTGTCCTTTAGACGTAACTGTTAAAGTGGTCATTTCTAATCCCTGTTGCAGTAGTACCATATTGTATATAGTAAGGCATATATACATTACTATCAATGGTGTAAAGGAAATCCTGGTTCGCCAGAGAATACGGGGTTTGAGGAGCACAAGGGGCCACCCAATAATTTCTTGAATCAACACAAGAAAAATCAGACCCAGTTTTCCACCCGCAGGCCCGGAACCCTTTCGAATTCCCGAACGTTATTTGTCACCAGTATCAAACCAAGCGAACGGGCATGACCGGCAATCATCATTTCGTAAGGACCAATCAATCGCTCGGTGCTGGCCAGTTCTGACCGCAGTTGACCGAAATGCATGGCAGACAAAGCATCAAAAGGCGCTATTTCAAGCCTGGCCGCAAAACCCTCAATTATCGAGAGATTGTGCTCCGTTTGAGTCGATCTTTCAGCGCCAAATACCAGTTCGCCCCACGACACGGAAGACAGGCAAAATTCACCCTTGTGGCATTCAAAAGCCTCACGAACCTTCGTCGGACGATTCTTCAGCGTGTAAATCGCAATATTGGTGTCGAGTAGAGCATCCAAATAGGAATTATTCGAGTACCAGGATAATCCGACTCAGAAAGCCGCTGCTGGTGCCTTCCAGTCCATATTGTTCGTTCCAGATGTAGCGGTAGCCTACGTTAACAGTGAAAAAAGGAGTCAGCCACCAGTTCAGGCCCAGCGTGGCGATTTGCATTTCCCCACCATCGATTCGGCCGTCGTGCAAATCGATAGCGGAGTAGCGTGTGTACAATTCCCAAGCGCCCTTGCCGTTCTGGTAGACGGTTTTCGCAACCGGGATGCCGCCGAAAACACCACTTTTTTTGTAATAGGGGCGCATTTCACCGCTCAGAATCCATGCTGCCGTGACGTAGTATCCATTGAACGTGGGGTTCCCCAATTCCGGGTTTTTTACATCCACCTGCGTGTACTCCGAACTAAGAGTGAAGGCCCTTTGCGCCAGGCAAACTCCAGGTTAAAAGTTTCGGTTCTATCCGCGGGATGCGGCCCTCCCGTATCGACAAAAAGTGGCGACTTGTTGAATTCAGGCTCGGTCCTATATTGAAAGCCCTTCCTGGCGTTGGAATACCGGTAGCCGGCGCCAAGGTGAACCAGGTTGCTCTCGTCCTCGCTGACCAGTGGGGCCCAGGTGATGCGTCCGACAAATTGGCTCGCGCTTTCGTTGAAATCCTCAGATGCGTCAAACCAGTCGTTAAACGCGCCAAATGCCCAGCTGGAATATCTACCGGGACTACTACCATTCCAGACTACTCCCACATTCCGGGCAGGCAGAAAGGCATCTGAGACCGCGGCACGCTCCTGGTTAGGCAGAAAGGTACCACCCGTGAGGCGTTCCAGAGATATGGGTTCTTTTTGCTTGCCGATACTCATGACCGAGTTCTTGAAAAACGGAATATCCAGCCGGTAGTCAAAAATGGTGAAATTATCCAGGTCCTCCGTTTCGAACCCTTTGTCGAAAGCATTGGTAGCAGCAAATAAGGTGTAGACCCAGGGTTTTTCGAAATTCAGAGTGCCCACGACTCCGAGACGGAACGCCCGAATTTCACCACCGTCAAATTTCTTGAGATCACCGAATTGTGCTTCGCTTGCGTCATTCTGTGATAGCCAGTTCATCCGGTCGATCACAACTGCGGAAACAAAAATCCCACTCACATACTTCGTTTCCCAGCGGTTCCACTTGGTGGTGTCCTGGTAATCCATGGGCACCATAAGGGGCGGTGGCGTGTAAGCCAGCCAGCCGGACTTTTTTGGCTCATCATCGGGATCATCAAATAACATGTCCAGCAGCCCGTTCTTGACCACTACGCCGTTATGTACCGCGAATATTGCGTACGTGTGGGTATCGAGCATGACTTCAAAATTTTCACGGGGATCTTCGGAGAAGATCAGGAAACTGGGTTGCTCGCCGACATTGAGCTTTCCTACGAGTACACCCTCGTTTGCATTAACCACCATATCCGCCTCGTCCCGGGATATCTTGTCCTCCGTCACTACATCGAGCTTTCCTTCGCGAATCAGAATGTTGACGATTTTATCTTCAGCATCACCACTCGGATCGATCAAGCGGACGTTGCGGACTAATACTCTGTCCGGTCCCATCGTTTGTGCAAATGAGCACAAAGGCGCCGCCAGAATTAGCAGGAATATGAGAGCCTTACTCAGCATTAAACGTGCGGATATGGTCATGTGATACTCAAGTGTTGTCTTTTTATTAGAATGAGATTGGTGTCCAAATTCAATCGCTAATCCTGCGACTGTTTCCGAAACTCCCGGGGCGACACGCCCGTCCAGCGCTTGAACGCGCGTGAAAACACGGTCGGGTCCAGGTAGCCGACCATGGCGGCGATTTCAGCGACTTTGCGATCGGAGTTATTCAATTCATTTTCAGCCAGGGTTCTTCTCATTTCCGCAAGCTCCTGCGTAATGCTGGTTCCCCGTGCCTGGAGTTTGCGGGAGAGCGTGCGCTTGTTGAGGCCGCAAATCTCTGCAACGCGTTCCGCAGTGAGATTGAATTCGTGAATGTGAGGCTGTAAAGCCTGCTGGAATGCGTCAGGCGCCGGGGTTGCAGGCGCGTAATCTGTGGCCATTCGTTGTAATGGAGCCGTTGCCTGCTCAAACCTTATCGGCCAAATCAGCCATTCACTGGGGAAGCTGATACTTGCCCCAAGAGTATCCGAAACCGCCAGGCGGATACCATAATAGCCACTCGGCACCACACCAGGATCACAGAGCCTGGCCACGACTTTTCCGCCATCCCAACGCTCTCCGGCAGCTTTTCGAAGAATGCTCAGCAAGTAGGCAATGGTGAAGCCGTCATTGTGTCGTGGGCGGAGGGCGCCAGGACCAGGGATCCAGTTGCTCTCCAACACGCACCCCGAAATGCGGGTCCCCGGAGATTGCCGCCAACTCCTCAACGATGGCATACATCGTTGGCGCAGGCACAAACATATCGCTTTGCATGACTTTTTGCTTTGTCAGTCCAAATTCTGCCAGCACCTGTTGGCTTTCAATCCTGTGCCGATCCAATTCATCCAGAAGTGGTGATACAAGGTTGAGCCTGACAAGCGGCAGTTCGGTTTTTACATTGTGTGCTTCCATTATTTCTCTGTCAGCGCTTGTGTGCTGATTCAAGCATACTGGTGTCGGTTCTTTGTTTCATGATTATTTGGGACATATTTATCTTCAAACGGCGCATATAGTCATAAAAAATGACAAACAAATTGGTAATTTAATTCGGAATGGTCAGAATTGTGAAGTTTTTACGCCATATCAGTCAAAGCTAAACTGACCAGGTGGGATTTCGATTAAGTTACGAAGTACTAAAGTTATATCCGTCACAGGAAAACAGTTTGGAATGGAGATCAAGAAATGAAAAAACATGTGTCCCGAATCTTAACTTGCCTGGGGATAGCGGTGATTTCAATCACCGCATCGTCGTGCGCTACTCAAAAACCTACCGAGGAAGTTAAAAGTAGTCCTGCCATCCCGAGGGTAGCCGCACCGGAAAAACAAACCGCTGATGCCGATGCCTTGATCTGGCGTTTTATCGGCCCTATGACCGGCACAAGAGGGTCTGTGGTTCTAGGCCATCCGACTGATAAAAATGTGTTTTATCATGGTGCCTCCGGGGGCTTGTGGAAAACGCCGGATGCGGGCCAAACCTGGGTTCCGGTCGGTGACGGCCAGTTCAAATCCAGCTCTGTCGGCGCAATGGATATTTCGGCGTCCAATCCAAATGTCATGTATGTCGGCATGGGCGAACCCCAGATGCGCAACAACGTCAGCTGGGGTGACGGCGTCTACAAATCTGTGGATGGCGGCGCAACCTGGACGCATCTGGGCCTGGAAGATACGCACCATATCGCACAGGTCAGAATCCATCCAACGGCGAATCCGGATATCGTCTATGTTGCCGCCTACGGCCACGCTTTTGGACCCAATCCCCGAAGAGGGGTTTTTCGTACCAGGGACGGCGGTCAGTCCTGGGAAAAGGTTCTGTATAAAAGTGAGACCGCCGGCGCTATCGACCTTGTCCTGAACCCTCCAATCCGGATGAAATGTTCGCTTCCATCTGGGAGTTTGAACGGAAAGCCTGGGGGGCGAAAACAGGTGGCGCAGAAAGTGGCCTGTGGAAATCCTCTGATGGTGGCGACAACTGGACAGAGATCACCAAAAACAAGGGTATGCCGGAAGGCAGGATGGGGACGCATAGGCATGACCATGTCGGCTGCGGATGCAGACCGGGTTTATGCATTGATCGATTCGGAGACCAAACCGGCACTTTATCGGTCGGATGACCGGGGTGAGAACTGGAGCCTTTGTTTCCGACAATTTCCAGATCATTGGCCGGCCTTTCTATTACAGCCGCATTATTGCAAATCCATCCAATGCCGACGAGCTCTGGGCGCCCAAATAATCGCATTTTTTCATCGAGAGACGGTGGCAAAACCTGGGTGGTGGAGCCGGGTATCAAAGATGACTTCCATGACATCTGGATTGACCCGGTGAGACGCCAACCGGATGATCGCAACCTGTGACGGCGGCGCCCAGGTTACATCTGACCGGCGGTTTGAGCTGGTCCACTCAATATACGCAGAAAACGACCCAGCTTTATCGCGTGAATACGGATAATGAATTTCCGTACAACGTTTATGGAACCGTCCAGGATTTGTTGAGCTACAAGGTTCCCAGCGCGTCAAGGTGGGGCGGTATTTCGGGTTACGAAACCGTATTGATTGGTAATGGTGAAACAGGTCCCCGCGATTCCGGATCCGGACGATAATAATATCGTGTTCAACATCTCCTCCGGCTCGACGGTGGGCGGCGGCGCACCGTTTACGCGCAACAACATCAAAACGGGGCAAAATGAGAGTACGATCGATCTGGCCGGAGCCGATATTTGGCCGGAACGCTTCGGACATGCCATACCGCTTCAACTGGGATACGCCATCTTATCTCTAAATACGACTCGGACACTATCTACTCGGCGGGTAACGTTGTATTCAAAACAGCGATGAGGCCTGACCTGGGAAGCCATCAGCGGCGATCTCACGCGGGATTTGAAAGACAAGCAGGTGATCACGGGCACACCCTGGCTGCCGGAGTATTTCGGCCAGGAAATTTACAGCACCATACATCGCAT
>PVMK01126946.1_pt1 | contig 18157 bp, 20 predicted proteins | sample 1853481 | NCBI WGS metagenome assembly PVMK01 (sample SAMN08533507, study PRJNA380276) | Marine sediment metagenome, whole genome shotgun sequencing project. | reverse complement strand
GTGGGCCCACGTGTACCTCAGAGTGGGCGCGATCGAGCAACTCGAAACCGCGCTCTATTTCTCGATGGTGACCTTCACGACGCTGGGCTACGGGGACGTCACGCTGTCGACCGATTGGCGCCTACTGGCTTCCTTTGAAGCGGCGAACGGGATCATCATGTTCGGCTGGACGACGGCCCTCGTCGCGGCCTTCATCCAGCGCCTCGCGCCCGAGCGGCATGGCGAACATCCCGACCGCTGAGCTAGCCGGCCCCGGCGTGCTCGAGCACCACGACCCATACCGCAACCGCGAATCCGACTACTGTTGCCACCCCCGCAGACTTGCCCGCGTGCTCGTAAGCTTCGGGAATCATGGTGTTGGCGAGCATCATGAGAATGGCGCCGCCTGCGAATGATTGCACCACGGCCAACACGAAGTTCGAAGCGTTGCCGAGCAGGGCGTAGCCTGCGGCAGACGCGAGCCCACAGACTATCGCGATCGCCGACCAGAGCAGGGCGATCTTCACTCGGCTCCATCCACTCGATCGCATGCCAGCCGTGCTCGCGGCGGCTTCCGGAAGATTGGACATGAACACGGCGACCAGCATCGCCAGGCTCACCGTGCCGCCTTGCAGCACGCCCAGCCCGATGACGACAGACTCGGGCACTCCGTCGAGGATGATCCCGAGAACCAGGGGAGCGACCAGCTTCGATTGGTCGGCAGCCTTGACGGTTTCGCCCTCTCCGCCGCCCATGGTTTCAATCAGCTTGTCGCTAAAGAAGAACGTAAACGCCCCCGCCAAGAACCCGAGCGTGGGAGACCCGCTGCCCTTGCCGAGCTTCACTGCCTCGAACACCAATTCATAGGCAGTCGCAGAGAGCAACACACCAGCGCCAAAACCCATGATGATTCCGAGCGTCCGCTTCCCAAGAGGCACCCATGACGCCAGCAGCCCACCGAGGAGCAACGAAGAGGCGGCAACCAGACCCCAGAAGAATGCACTCGCCATGCAGGACACGGTGCGCGGGCGTCGCCCGGACTTCAAGCAGAAACCGCCCGCACCACCTCGTCGCGGCGTTGAAAGATCTCTGGACGTCGTGCTGAATAGGGCGGCCTAGCGGAGCGATGTTCGAGCTTGCGAAAGGATTTCGTCGCGCTTACAAACGGCACTGATACAACCCTGATCACGTGCCAAGGAGTTAGTGCTCAGGCATCCGAAGAAATTGTCCTGGGGAAAAAACGTCCGGCTTGATTCCTAATGTCACCCTTCGACACACCTTCGCGAGCCATCTCGTGATGCGCGGCGAGCCGCTGAAGGGGGTTCAGGAACTCTTGGGCCACGCGAACATCGAGGCGACGATGATCTACGCGCACTTAAGCGAGTCACAGATCAGGCAGGCCGTCGCCAAACTCGACGAACCCGCGCCGAAACCAGCCGACGATGGTCACTATGTGGTCACTCGCGATCGGCGAATGCGCTAACCACGAGCAATCGCTTGTCTTAAGTAGTGGAGGCGGTGGGAATCGAACATCTGGCGCTTCACCTGATTCAAGCGATTCTCTAACGGTTTCGTGGACAGATATCCCTGAGGACACGTCCAAAACATACGAGGCAGACACGTTAGCGGACGTTCTTATGACAACGTCACAAATCCCTGTGCCCGACGTGACCCGAGAGCTTGCAGGGGTCGGCGCTCTGTTCGCAGTGTTTTATGCGCTCCGGCGAAGGCGTTAGCGCCTGGAGGCTTTGCGCGAAGTGCTCGCCGCGCTCCGAAGGTGGCAGGTTCCGGGGGCTCCATCGTGCTCCATCGAGATGCACACATCGACTCGCAGAGGTCGCGCAAACCCGCGCGGCCCGCTCGGATGCGCTTCGCGGCAATCGCCTCGAGGGTCTGCCTGCGCGCACGCTCTGCATGGAAGGTGCTCACCAGTTGACCGTGAGCCCACCCGCCTGGGGCTGGCTACCACTCTTGGAGCGCTGCGAAACAATCACCCCCGCCGTGACGCCCCCCACGACCACAACTGCGGCGGCGGCGACGATCCACGGCCACTTCTTCTTCTTGGTTTCGGGGCCGTCGTCTCTTGGCGTGTGCCGACGGATCTCGAAACGGGTGGCCGAACCGGAAGGCATCAAGGCGCGCGCTCCCTCGATGTTTGCGCTGAACAGCACGCCTCCCTGCCGAGTTCGCGCAGTCGCGGCGCATCCGTTGTGCACACCGGGCTTCGGGAGCTTGACGCTCGCGCTCGTCCCTTGTGATGTCCGCGAAACCGTCCGAGTGTTGCTCGCGATGTTGCACTGAAGCGTGGTGTGATCCACGAGCTCCTCAGGCACGCGCAGCACCCGCGCGACGATCCACGGCTCCCCTTCGATGGTCTTTTCTTCGATTCGCAGCTCGACACTGTGCGCCTCACGCACTTCGTCGAAAACAGCCCGCACCGAAGGAGGCGCGAGCCGGCTCAGCTGGTAGCTCCCCCGCACGGCCACAAGGCGGCGAAGATCTGCCCTCACGGACGCCTCGTCGCCGAGCGCGTGGTGGACCAGCGCCCGCATTTCGAAGAGCTCCAGTAGCTCTTCGATGGACAGATCTGCGTTTCGCGCGGCCACATCGAACGTGTGAAGGGCGCGCTCGAAATCCGCTTCCTCGTAGGCAGCGACTGCTCGATCCAACATCGGATGGGCGTGCGCTGTGCCTGGCAGCAGCCAGTGCAGAGCGAAAACCGCAATGATTCCAAAGCGAATCCCCATATCCATGGTCGCAAGCAATTTAGCAAGAAATACATAAATAACCAAAGATTCCGCTGGCATTGATATCAGCACCCCGGTTACGCTGGTAGTGGGGAGCTCGACGACATGTCACCCGGTCATGAAAAGGCAGCGGCGCTCGAGGCGCCTCTGGTGGAGGTACTTCCGCCTGCAGAAGACTCGGTTAGGCCCGAGCCGACTGGCCCGGAGCGCATCGGACGCTACAAGCTGTGCTTCGAGCTCGCATCGGGCGGGATGGCCACCGTCTACCTGGCGCGCGTCGACGGCGCGTCGGGCTTCGAAAAGCTCGTTGCTCTGAAACGCATACATCGGCACCTCGCCAAGGAGAAGAAGTACGTCGACATGTTTCTCGACGAGGCGAAGATCGCCTCGCGAATCACGCACCCCAATGTCTGCAGTGTGTTCGACTTCGGTCACGCCGACGGCGAGTACTACATCGCGATGGAGTACCTGGTCGGTGAGCCCCTGTCGCGACTGTGCGGGAAGGTTGCGCGAGACCAAGAACAGCGGCGCCACCCCCACCTCCCGCTTCGTGTGGCGAGCATCATCGCGGACGCCTGTGAGGGACTGCACGCGGCGCACGAGCTCAAAGACGCCAACGGCGATTTACTTCACGTCGTCCACCGCGATGTCTCGCCGCGGAATCTATTCATCACCTACGACGGCTCGGTGCAGGTGGTCGATTTCGGTATCGCCAGCGCGCGCCAACGCGTGCACCACACCGCCACTGGCCAGATGAAAGGAACCTTCGCCTACATGGCGCCCGAACAGCTGTCGTCCAGGTCGATCGATCGCAGGGTTGACATCTGGTCGCTCGGCGCTTCCCTCTGGGAGATGCTGACCCTCAAACGCCTATTCCGCCACGACACGACGGCCAACACCATTCACGCGGTCCTCTATGACGATTTCGTTCCGCCATCCGCGCACCGATCGCAGGTCCCTGAAGAGCTCGATGAGATCGTCATGAAAGCGCTCGAGCGTGATCCCAAGAAGCGTTGGCAGAGCGCCCGCGAGATGGGTCGTGCGATTCGGCAGTTTCTTGGAACGCAGCAAGAGATCGTGGGTCCTGCTGAGCTTTCCGACTGGATGGGTGCGGTCTTCCCGCAGGGAGAAGCCAGAAAAAGCCAGCTCATGGAGATCGCGCGAATGGCGCACGAGCAGGTTCCAACCATGCCGAGCGCAGGGCGACACCGACGTGACGCTCACAGCGACCAATGTGCAGACTGCAGAGGCCCCGCAGCTCCCCGAGCAACCGCGACGTTCAAAGCGTGCGCTCGTGTGGGCCGTACTCGTTGGAATCCCTTGCATTGGTTGCCGCAGTGGCAGTAGGGCTGACGGGGTACGAGGAAGACCCCGAGGCGGAGTTGCAAGCCACGACCGCGACCGAGGCGCCCGCAGCTGCACCGATCGAAGAGCCCGAACGCGCCGCCGAAGACGCAAACCTATCCGGCGAGACCGCCGAGGCTGCGGCACCGGCAGCCAAGGTGCGGAAAGCTCAGCGAGCGCGCTCCAAGCCTACGGTCAAGGCAGGCCCTGGAACCATCAATCTCGTCACCCGCGGCGGCTGGGCCGAGGTCTACAAGGGCAAGAAACTGTTGGGAAGCACGCCCCGTCGCCTGACGCTGCCCGCCGGACGTCACAGGCTCGTGCTGAAACCATTCGGGGACGGCAAGCCCAAGATCGTGTTCGTCACAGTCGAGGCCAACAAGACGAAAAAGGTGTCGATCCGTCTAGACTGACGCGTGCCAGGCTAGGGGCCAGCCGTGAAGTTTTGCTCGACTTCACCGGCGTCCAGGGCCCGATCATAGACCGCGATCAGGTGCAGCTCGCCTAGCCATGTTCGATCGTTGGTCGCTTCGTTCGCAACGATGATCGGGTAGGTGTCGTCCCACTGCGACAGTCCACCCGTGCGCATGAACGTCTGGTTTTCCACACCGTCGATGTAGAGCACCTCCGCGCCATCGGATCTGTGCGTATGAACGACATGCGTCAGGGCGGTCGTGGCCGTTCCGGCCGTGGTGAACACCGTCGGGCTGCCATTATCCCAGTCCGCTTCTCCGTCGGCGCGGAATCGGGCCGCGTAGGCGTTTGTCTCTTGGCCGAGCATGAAGTTTCGAAGCCAGGGGTCTGTGGACATGGTGATGATCCGGGCGGGACCTCCCTGTGTCACGTCTGCGGGCTTGATCCACGCCTCGACGGTGAGCTCGCCGCTCGTCTGGGCGCGTGCGACCACTTTGGTAGCCGCACCCGCTGTGGAAAGCGCCGTCGCCGCATTGATGTTGAGGTGATTCGCGGACCACGTGACGTTGCCCGGATCGGCGATCGTCAAGTCGTGTTTGGGGAGCGCGCCGGACTGGTCGGCGACCGTGGAACCACTGCCCTCGTCGAACGCGTAGAGCAGGATGAGTCCGGCATCGACCCGCCCTCCGGCGCCATCGAGGCAGTCGCCCGTCTCTACCGAGCAATATTGATCGACCAAACACCCTTGGCCCTCAAAGATGCGTAGCGTCACCGCGAGCGTGTCTTGTGCATCCGTGATGGTGACCGGCGCGCAGCCCGCAGCGACCACCGCGCAACCCGCGTCCTGCGCGACGCCATAGAGGCCATAGTCGCCATTCGCGAGCGCATCTCCAAACGCGCCCCCCTTCGCCACCTCGGAGCACATAGGTGCTGGCGACGGCGGGGACCGGGCGCGTTCCGAGCGTCACATTCGCGCAAGAGTCGACCAGATAGACCTCCACGCGCACCGCTCGGTCACGCGCGGATCGGGGCGTTGCCGGATCGAACGACACCTCGAAGCTCGGGCCACCTGGCCCCGGAGCCCGCGCACGCCGTGACCACCGCGGCGGTCCAAACGAGTTGAAAAAGCGTGGGAATTCTCTGTGTGAAACGCATGCGATCGACCCATCTCAGGGTATCTATAAATTACTCATCTAACCAAATTTTCCGTGCTTACTGGATCGGGCTCGGAGCTTTTCTTCTAGCCCGCCCACGTGACCCCCGATAGCGCCAGCCCGAGATACAAGGTTTAGATCAAGCCGACTTCGATGTGTCGGAAGTTAGTGGAGGCGGTGGGAATCGAACCTGCTTCAGACCGCCGTGCTTCGCCTGATTCAGTAGCGATTACGCGGAATGGTTTCGACCCGGAGACCTCGCTAAACCCCAGTGAGTCCGAGTTGCAGGATCGACTTGGGACACGTGTCCCCAATTTCCGCCGTGCAAACGAATTGCTGGAACACGTGAGTCGCGCCTGGGGAGCGCTGCGCGTGGTTTAACTTGGACCGGGTAGGGGATAGCCGCTTCGAACGCCCTTTTTCGAGTCTGAGATGAAGGATGAGTTATTCTGCGAGGTTCAGGGCGCTAAGGGAACCAACGGTGGGGGGATGACACGGATTCTGGTCGGCTTTGCTGCAACGTGGGCGCTGAGTTTTGGCGGTTTCGGTTGCAGCGGAAATGGAGGCGGCGGTGTCGCTAGCTGTCCAGATGACTTGATGCCGTGTGGCAACGGCTGCCGCCCGCCCGACACGGTTTGTTGCGAAAACCAGGGCGCGGCCAGCAGCAGCTACTGCACGAATGTCGCCGGCGGCGGCTGCTATCCGAATGACCGCGACTGCCAGGCGGGTTTTCCACTGGGCGCGGTCGCTAGGTTTTGCTGCGCGGAGACCGGAGCGATCGGCAGCAATGATTGTCCGGCGGGGCAACATCACTGCGGGCTTCTATGTCAGCCGGTGGACCAGCCCTGCTGCGAGGGAGGCGAGTGTCGCTACGCTTCCAGCGGGCCAGCCTGCCCGGAAGGCAAAGTCGTCTGTGCGTACGACGCACCTGCGGATATCTGTTGGACATGCAATTCGGGCTTCTGCTGTGAGGGGCCGGCTGTCACGGGCGGCTGCCTCGCGGGCGGCGGTGTGTGCCAAGGCAGCACGGCGGGATCGGGAAGTTGCCAAGGCGGCTGGGTCGGCTCGACGCAGACCTGCACGCCGCTCGGAACTGCGGGGGACCCGTCGGTCTGCATTCAACAGGATGATTTCGAAGCAGCCACTGGACTTCCCTTTCCGGATGCATGTGCCCTGGAGGGAACGACAGGGTGCCTCAGTCCGACGAATCAACTCGTCAAACCGTGCTGCGCTGGCTTGAAGTGCGCCTCGACCGAAGCGTGTGGCCAACAAAACACCGGCCCCTTCATCGGCGAGTGCGTTCAATAGACGCGAGCGCGCCACGACGATTGCGGTTCATACGCGGAAGGAATCTTAAACGAACCTTCCCAGGTTGAAGCCACGCGCGATCAGTGAGATCAAATTTGCCGAGTAGTTTACGCACACAACTCGTGGGATCACGCTTCACTGGCACTGAGCAGTAGTGGAGGCGGTGGGAATCGAACATCGGGCGATTCACCTCGTTTAGACGATTCTCGAACGGTTTCGCGGACAGGTCTCCGCGGAGACGCGTCCAAAAAAGACGAACAAACCGCGTTAGCGGCCAATCTTATGACAATGTCACAAATCCCTGTGCGTGATGTGACGCGTGAGCTCGCAGAGGTTGGAGCGATGCTCGCCGTGTTTGACGCGCTCCGGCGAAAGCGTGGGCGTTAGCGTCGGAACGCCTTGCGCCAAATGCGAAAGCCGCAGAGGTCGCGCTGGCCAGGTTGATCGACAAGACGCAAAGTGCCCGACGGTAGGAACTCCCCTTCAGCTCCCGATTTGCGCAGAACGAGCCCAGAGAGTGTCGTTGAGACGGTCACCTGCCGCGTCCGCGGGCGCGAGAAACGCGCGAAGGGCTTCCACCGCGCGTAGGCGATTCTCCCGGTTTTCTCCGATCCACAAATCGAGGTCTTTGGTGGCCCGTGGCCGCGCGTGAAATCCGACGGCATGACCGCCGACCACCAGGTATTGCACTTGCGCCTCGTCGAAAGCCGCCAGCAGGTCCTTGAAGTCGGGGTTCTTGAGAAACGACACAGCCGAGTGCTCTAATCGCGCTCTTCCAACACTTCGCCGAGTTTGCGCACGCCAAACACCCCTAGATCGATGCCGTGGATATAGTCGCCATCATGAAGCATCCACGCGTCGATGGAGGCTTGGAACGTGGCAGCGAGACGCTCGTCGGGAGTCCGAGAGAGCCAGAACTCCCAATCGGCCTCGTCGAGCTCCTCATGGGACTTCGCTGTTCCCCAGGCCCACGCGCCCTCCGTCTCGAACCGAGTTGCCATAACCTAAGTATAGCACGCTCGTGACCGCGCCAATCCTGGCCGGTAAACAAGCCGCTACGGCGTGAGGACTTCGAACGTGTCGACCGCTCCGAATCCCTGTTGGGTTGCGCCGCCGGGAACATAGAGCTTCCCTTGGGAGCCGGCCGCGCTCGTTCCGTGACGAGGAGTGAGCATGTCGGGCAGAGACGTCCATTCGTTCGCCTGGGGGTCATACATTTCTGCTTGGGGAAACACGCCGCTCTGGTTGGTGTTGCCTTCGCCGCCGACGACGATGATTTTGCCGTCAACTACCCCGGCTGCCATCCCACCGCGCGCGGTGGGCATCGGCTGGCGCGGCGTCCATGAATCGCCCACCGGATCGTACTCGTCTACGCGAGCGCTCGTCCCGGGAAACTCGCTGCGACCGCCGATTGCATAGAACTTGCCGCCAAGGCCGGCGCCAACCAGGTGATCGCGCGCTTCGGGCATCGGAGCGAGGGTGGTGTTGTGCGTGTCGCTTTGCGGATCATAGGAAGTCAAGTGCGCGACCGAGCCGCCGGCGCCAGTGCCCCCAGCGACATAAATGATCCCGCCGACAACGCCGACGGCTGACGCGCCACGCTCATACGGCTCCGGCAATGGGCTCCTTGAGGTCCAGTCGTCGTCGACCGGGTCGTACTCCCAGACGTTGCCGATGGGGATGAACGAAAACGACTGAAGCGCGCCGACGACATAGATCTTACCGTTCGCGGCAGCGGCGTTTGCGTGGTGCATAGCCTGCGGTACAGGAGCCGCGTCCGACCAGGTTTCGGTTGCGATGTCGTAGACTCGAACGTCGGGAACAATTTCGCCACCACCGGTGAACCCGCCGATGATGTAGATCTTGCCGTCCAGCTCGACAACGCCAATCTCCTGGATTGCACCGCCAAGGACTTTGGGAAGCGGCTGCCAAGCGTCCGTGCCGGCGTCTACCCCTGCATCGACGCCGCCATCTGCAGAAGAGTTTTCGCCGACACATCCACATGTGATCAGCAAGCCGAGTATCAGTCCGGTCTTGAACAAGGGTTGCGCGACTATAGAACAGCGAGCCGCTCCCTGCGAGCCGCTAGAGCTCCTGATCCTCTGTGGTCCGCCCGACCTGCGGACCTGGCTGAGCGCGCGTTTGTCCCGACTCGGTCTTGGCGGGTCGCGGGCACCGCTACCATTGTTCGCCATGCACAGGAGTTCCCGGACGCAGGCGCCGTCGAGGCAACGTCAGAATCGATGCCGGCGCGCCGTTTTCTGCTTCGCGCGAAGCCGCGTGGGCGGCGCCAAATCCGCGGGAGGCGGCCGCATAGTTGATTTCGACCGGTTATCGGGACCATTTATGACATTTGCCATAAGAGGCCGGACGCCAACTGTCTGCAATCACTGCGCTTGTTTGGTGGAGGCGGTGGGAATCGAACATCGGGCGATTCACCTCGTTTAGACGATTCTCGAACGGTTTCGCGGACAGGTATCGATGAGAACACGTCCAAAGAACACGAGGGAAATGCGTTACCGGACATTCTTATGACAATGTCACAAATCCCGGACGTGAATCGGGAGCTTGCAAAGGTGTCAACGTTGCAGGCGTTGTTCGCATCGGTGCAACGCAAGGAAGGACGTTCGTAGTGCCACGCTCGCTCGCCGGATGAAAAGGCTAACGTGCTCAGACGGTTGTCCGTGGATGTCCTTCCATAGACGGAAGCAGACCTCTAAAGGCCGAGCCGGTGCACGAGACCCCTCCAACGTCCGAGCTCGGGCCGATGAGGATCAGGGCCGCGCGAGCTCCGGGTCGCTGAGGAACGTCGGGTCGGTGAGGGCACGCAGGAAAGCGACGAGGTCAAGGCGTTCCTGGGCACTGAGACGAAGCCCACCGCCGGTCACGTTGGGGATGAGTGAGTCGATGGTGTCGGAATAGATGACGCCTTCGCTGTAGAAGTCGATGACCTCCTCGAGCGTGGCGAAGCGGTCATCGTGCATGTACGGCGCGGTCACCTCCACGTTGCGAAGAGTCGGCGTCTTGTAGAGCCCGTCGTCTCGGGCGCGCCCGGTGATGGCGCCGCGGCCGGTCCCTGCGACGTCCGCGTCCAACCCGATGTTGTGGAACCGGTTGTCGGTGAAGAGACTCGTGGCGTGGCAGTGGAAGCACTCGCCACGCTCGCTGTAGAAGAGCGCCATGCCGCGGAATTCGGATTCGGAGAGGGCGGCTTCATCACCGGCCACATAACCATCGAAGCGGGAGTTGCGAGACACCAGGGTGCGCTGGAACTGCGCAATGGCGTAGCCGGCGCGCTCGGTGGTGATTTCGGTCGAGCCGAATGCCGCGAGGAACATCTCCTCAAGGTCTGGTTCGCGTAAGCGCTCGACGTCGGTGCCGAAGAACTCCTCGACCTCCATGATCATCGCTTCTTCGAGGGTTCCCCTGAATTCCCCGTCCCAGAGGAAGTTCCACGACCATGCCAGGTTGATGTGGGGCAGGACTCCCGGGACGAGGGGCGTCGAGAAGGCGTGCTCCTGCAGGTGGCAGTCCGCACATGCCCGGTTCCCGTCGGGTGAGAGCCGACGGTCGTAATAGAGCTGCCGGCCTAGCGCGACTCCCTCGTACGTCGTGGGGTTGTCCTCCGGCACGAACATCGGTGGGAAGTTCCGAGGGAGCCGGACTTCGAGCGGTTCCGGGGAATGCAACGGTGGCGCATCGTCCACGCCGCAACCACCGGCACCGAACGCGAGCGCCGCCAGGGCGAACCAGCCGGTGATGTTCACGGAGCACCCAGGGAGAAGACCGTCGCTCCGTTGGCCATCAGTGAGGCCTGCGCGTCGGCGTCGCCCATGATCCCTCGGTGGGTCTCGTTGAAGTAGTCGTTCAAGTCCCAGGTGTTCGGGTCTGCGAACCACTGTTCGAGGTTCATCTCCAGGGTGAAGGTTATCCCGTCCGTGACCTCTCGCCCGGTCGCATCGAGGACGACATCGAAGGAGTAGTCCGTCCCGTTTAGCCCGCCGCTGTGGGTCATGAAGTTGAAGGGCTCGTCCGCATCATCCATGTAGCGGCCCTCGAACTTCATGTAGTGGTAGCCGCCACCCATCATCTCCGGCCACTCCATCAGTGACTCAGGAGGCGAGGTGAACGCGCCCGTGACGTTGAGGTCGGGTCCGAGGCCCATCACGAAGGAGATCTGCACGAGGTCCCCGGTCGGCACCGCGACGGGCAGAACGTACGTTCTCATTTCGTCCGTCTCGTGGTCCACGTAATGCGCTCCGGGCGCCATGACCTCCGTGCCGTCCTCGAGGGTCAGGGTCAGAGCGCTGACGAAGTAGCTCAGGCGCGTCGTCCCGAACTCGTTGCCTGCGGCGTTGGTGTAGGGAGTCTCGCTTCCGAGGACGATCGGCAGGCCGTTGGCCAGGTGCTTGAAGGCGATGGTGACGGTCGCCTCCGTGGCGCCCGCGTCGCCACCACATCCGCCCGTCGCAAGCAGGAGCGGCAAGGCCATGAGGATCGCTATCGCCTGATTTCTACCCATCGTCAGTCCTCCAAGTGAGCCATCGTCGGCACGGGGGGACACTTCCGCTCCTCGGGACGTTCGACAACGTGGTGTTTCGTCGCATGCGGCAGATCGCCGCACCCTGGGGGCACTGCGCCTCGCACGGAAGTGGTCGAGCTCATGACGCACAACGCGAAGGGCGAAGTGATCGATGCCTACACGTCATGGGAGTGGTCGACGCTATGTGGCGAGCTCAGCAAGCCGGAGGTCGATCTGAACCCAGCCAACTTGATCGTTTTGCCGGTGGCAAAAAGTGAAACAACCGAAAACAACCGCAGTTTCCCAGCAGGTTTTTGCCAGTGATTTTGCCACCCGAGATCAAAGCGAAGCGATCTCGGATGGTTATTGGTGGAGGCGGTGGGAATCGAAGAGGTTGCCGTTCACCCGGTCTCGCGGATCGACGGGGGTATTTCAAGGACAACTGGGGTAGGGCAGCCCCCGAAGAGCGCCGAAGAACGCGGTCCCACGGACGATCTTGGAACAAATGATCCAAAACTTCTGACGCGCGACGAGCTGCTCGCTCGCATCTCCATGGCTTCCGAGCGCGGGCTCATCGATGCGGGCTACGCGCTGACGCTGACGGAGCTGATCGAGGCCCTCGGCGAGGGAGCGCTGCGCGTGGTGTAGCGCGACAAAAGTCCGGTAAGTCACCGAGTCCGGACTTGGAATCCGGCGTCACCGAGGGGCTCGTCTCTACCGGTAGCGAAAGCCTCGGAATCAGCCTCTTGTAGGGTGCAAGAATTCGTAACCAAAACGTATTGGCGGACTCATCGGGCACACCGTAGAGCTTCGGTGTGTAGTAGTTGTGCAACTGCACCGCGACCAAGTCCGCCAAGGGATTGTTGGCGTTGTTGACGACATTCTCTTCCCCCGCAGGTTCCTCCGTCGACGGATCGAGCACTTGGTCCTCCTCGGTGACCACTTCGGCCGGCTCATCGTCTTGCGCCGCCGCGCTTCTCGTGAGCGTGCCCAATAGGAGCCCTAAGACTACGAAGCGGTTCCACCAGAGACGATTCTCAACATTGCAGGTCATGTGCCTCTGCCCACAGTTCGGGGAGGTGTTGCCCGACAAGTCGCAGCTCGTCGGCTAGTCGTTTGTCGGATACTTGAATTCACGGCCCAGTGCGTCGCTCGCTTCTTGATAAATCGGCTCGATTACATCCCTTACGTCGAGACGTCCGCCTTCGATCTCCGGCGAGTAGCCGACGCGGTCCTTCGGCGAGACCGGTTCGGCGGGATAGGCCAACGGGGGATTCCAGCTATGCTCGTCGACGACCGCCATGCGTTCGCGAATTCCATCTTTGCTGACATTCCAAACCATGTAGTCCTCTGCCAGGCTCAGTGGTCCGTCGTAAGTCTTGCGTACTCTCTCGAGCACAGGACCCGTGGTATCGGTGTCCTTGAAGAAGTGGTAGGCCACGGCGTGACGTGGCTTCACCATGCTCATGACCTTTCCGAAAGCCTCTGGTGCGGTATGAATCTGCGTTCCCACCTGCAGGGCGGCCTCAGGCGTCAGCCGGTACTTGGCGACCAAGTCTGGAACGGTGATGAAGCATTCATGAATGGCGAGATCTGCGTTCTTGGCGTGCTTGACGAACCACTTGTTGGGATAAGTGTCGCTCCCGAAGACGATTTTCAGGCCGTTCCACTCGAGGGAGTAGCTGACGGAGCCGTCAATGGCGTGAATGGCAGGCCACGCACGAATCGTCACTCCGTTTTCCTGATAGACCACCTGTTCTTTGCGGTAGTCGAACTCGTGGACTTCCGTCCTGAAGCCGCGGACGTCCGTCTGCCCCAAACGGCCGGCGAGGTCCCAGGCATACATCTTCTCCATCGCTTCGATGGCGGCCTTCGTCCCCAGTTCAGGCGTTGCGCCGCTCGGGCCCCAGATTCGAAGGGGGCTGAACCGTCCCGCGATTCCACCGGCGACGAACAAAGCCCCGACATCTCCGAAGTGGTCTCCGTGCAGATGCCCGATGAAGACTTTGTCCAAGAAGGCCGTAGGGATTTGGAGGGCAAACAGGCGTTCGGTCGACCCTGCCCCAATATCGAAAATGAACTTCTCGCCATTGCCGAGCTCCATGAGGAAGCAGGCCGCTGCCTGTGCCGGACGCGGCGTCGGCATTCCCGTGCCGCAGGCGATGACTCGTATCTCATCGGGTGCGAGCTTTTCGCTATTGGGCGCGTAGAAATCCCGCGCGCGCGGCTTGACCGGCGAGACCATGGGCGCCCCTGCATGTGCGGCCGAGGTCAGGTCCGCTGGCTTACCGGCGTCTCCTCGGTGCCAGCCGTAGAAATAGGCCGTCAAGACGATCGCCAACAAGGCGCCAAACATCACGAGGTTTTTCAGATTCATCTTTGCCAGTCCTCCAGAGAAGCGCGACTCCGCGGATAGTACTAAACTAGACGCTGGCGTCTACAAGAAAGGATCCGTGAGGAAATCTCCACGAAAGAAGCGAGTCTCCAGAGCCGAATGGCTGGACCGGGCGCTCGACGTCCTCGAGTCGGAAGGCGTGCAGGGCGTTCGCGTGGAGCGACTCGCGCGCGATCTGGGCATTGCGAAGGCAGGCTTCTACTGGCACTTCCGGGATCGGAGCGACCTGCTGCAGAGCCTCCTCGACCATTGGGCCCATGAGTTCACGGCCGTGGTCACCGCCAATCCCGATTTGTTGGAAGGGGACCCCCAAACGCGGTTGTACGAGGCGATGCTGATGATTCTCGAGCACGACCTGGCGAAGTACGATTTAGCCATTCGAGACTGGGCCGCTCGTGATTCCGCCGCTGCCAAAGCCGTACGACATGTGACTCGCGCGCGACTGAACTTTGCCCGATCCATCTTCTCCGAGCTTGGCTTCCGGGGCCGGCAGTTGGAGATGCGAGCTCGTTTGTTTGTCGGCTACCACACCTGGGAACAGGCCACTTTCTTAGATCTCTCGAAGAACGAACGGCGCGCATTGCTGCGTTTGCGGCACAAGCTCCTGGTGTCGCGGTAACGAGTCGGCTGACTCTCTTTTTCACCGTCAGGTGGAGGCGGTGGGAATCGAAAACATCGGATTTCGAACCGATTCGCGCAACTACGGGTAATCATGGGAAATCGGATCCCGAGTTAGCGGAAACAAAAGACGGCAAAAAGCACCTTCGGGAAAACGCTTTGCCAACTGGCAAAATCGAACGCGAGACCACGCAGGGAAGGGCAGCCGTGGGAGAAGTGTCCACCGCCGAGACCTTGGGCACCTTGGCCCGCAAGGTCTTGTCGAGCTCTAGGCATGCAGAGTCGGCGAGCCTCCCACCATCGTTTGTGAGGGTCAACACACAAGTGTATGGCGCGGCTCCGTGCCAAATGAAGAAGTCGCTAACCAAGGGCGATTGGCTCCGCGCCGCCATGGAGTTGCCGCAAACGCGCGGCATCGGTGGCGTGCACGTGCTCACTTTGGCGAAAAAGATGGGCGTGAGCCGGGGGAGCTTCTACTGGCATTTCGAGGATGCGCAAGATCTGCGGGATTCGATGCTCGACTGGTGGGACCGGGCGATGACCGATACGATCATCGAGCAGACGGGCTCGGCGCGAGGGAGCGCCGAGAAGCGTTTGATCTTCGCAGCGGAGCTCATTCTTCGGGATGGCTACACCCGAGGCGGGTTTTTAGGTCCCGCGCGAGTGAATGGTCTCGAGTCGTTGAGTGATTGAAATCCCCATCCGCTCGATATCCGAGAGCAGCTGGACGGGGTCACAGCAGAGTCCCATTAGGTGGATGCCAGGTTGGAGCTCATCTTGAAGCATCTGCTTGATCATTGCGACGGTCGGGACAGCCATCAGGACGTAGGCATCTTCGTGGAACATGGAGAGCCGAAAGTGGGCCGGCCGATCGTCGCATTGACCATCAGCATCGACCTGCACGACCGTGCCGTAGGGTGGCCGAGCGAACGTCCTCGTGGACCAGCTCAGCAGATGCCCCAGCCACGATGCGGTTTGCCGAGGTGTGATGTTGGAGCTGAGCATCATCAGCGGCGTAACGAGATAGTCAGCGACCCAATTGAAACCCGCAACGAAGAAACCGGTATTCTTCAAGTCCGGCAACAGCTCGGGCAGGCGGCGCAATTCTGGCATCTCTACTGGATAGGCGCGTAGCTTGCCGAAACCATACTCGAACTCGACCATCGGATAGGCCGCATAGTCCAGCTTCTGCCAGCGGCCGTCTTTGTACATCTCGCTCTTGTAGTCACGGAACGACTCGACGAGCTCAGTGACTCCCGAGGTGAAGGGCACGCCGCCCTCGTCACGGATCACGCTTCCGACGATGGCGCTGTGGATTGTATCCATTTGCTGTGACGCATGGCGCACGAGCGCAGCGAGGATTCCCGGATGAAACCCCGCCTGAATGACGAAGCGGCAACCTGCGCGTTCGATCTTCGCTCGAAGCTCGGTCGGCGGATTCAGCAGTTCGTTGGTCATCTGCATGTCGATCCAGTCAGCTCGTCGTTCGAGGCAGGCCTGGATCATCAAGGCGTTGTGCCGTCCGGTGCCCGTGGCGTTCACGAGCAAATCGAAATCGGTGAGGGCGGCGACATCGATGTTGGCTGCGTCGAGCTCGAGCAGCTCCGTTCGCCGTGAGAGATCCAGCGTAGGAAGACTCGACTGTAGGTCACCGAGCTTGGATCTCTCGCGACCAGACAGGATGATGGTCACGTCGGTACTCGTCAGCAAATACTTGGCCAGTTGGCGACCCGCATAGCCCGTCGCTCCCACCAGCAGAACTCGTTTCGGCGACTCCTCGTGCATCGTTGCGTTCCCTTGGGTGCAATCAGCAGTTCGAATCGTACCACTTCATCGCCCTAGCGCCGGTTCTGAAACGATTTCGCGTGGCGTGAAAGATCTGCGCGAAACGTTGGACTCGTGCAACGCCCATCGTTCCGCTGGAAGTGGGCGCCGACGGGTTCCCGTATGGAACAGGTCTTGCACAACTTTGGAGACGGCGGAGGGCAGTGCCATGACAAGTCCAATCCATCAGTTCGTATCCAAACTGACCGAGAGCAAGCTGTTCGGCCGACTGGTCGAGTCTCTACCGACCGAAGTCCGCGACGCCCTCGTGGATCTCGCAGCCAACGACAAGCCCACTTTGATTCGGAGCGAGCCGCTTGCTGAGGGAGAGACACTCCGCGGCGTTGCGGTCTTCCTGGGGGAACTCCAGCGCGGGGCTGCACTTCGTGGGGTCAACCTGATGAAGGGCACCGTCACAGGCGGAACGGTGCGAGGGTGCAACGTGGGTGTGCTCGACCTCGCGGATGGGGATGTCCGCGGCGTGAACCTGCTCATCGGAGATGTCCGCGGCGGCGCCCTGCGCGGCATCAACGTGCTGACCGGTGACGTGCATGGCGGCTCCATCGAGGGGGCGAACGCGCTCGTCGGAAACCTACGGGGAGGCGTCGTCACGAAGACCAATCTGTTCATCGGAGACGTCCGTGGTGGAAGACTCGATGTCAATGTTCTCCTCGGAAACGTCTACGATGGCGAGGTGTCGGCGAAGATCCATGTGGGCGAAGTCATGGGTGGCTCCATGGAGTCGGATCGAAGCCTGCTCGCGGGCTCGGCGGTTAGTGAGGGAGGCGCACGACCATGACCGAAGAGCACCCGAACATCTCTCTGTTCAAGCAACTAGACCTCCGCAACCTGGGCGAGGCCTCGGACCTCTTCGCGGAAGACTTCGTCTGGCACTACTTCAATTCCCACCTGCCGGATCTCGAGGGTGACTATGTCGGTCTCGGGGGTCTTCAGGCCTTCTTCGAGAAGCTAGGCGGGGTCACCGGCGGGACCTTCGAGGTCGAGCCGATCTCCATCACGCCCTACGGAGATGAGCTGGTCGTGACGCACGTCAGGAATAGGTTGGTAGTTGGAGGCGCGCCGATCGAGGTCGACGCGGTCGTCGTCTGGCGCATCGTTGGCGGCCAGATTGCGGAGGCCTGGGACATTCCGGCTGTTCATACGGGGCGCCCGCAGACGCGAACGGAGGCAGGCGTCGAGCGACCCGAGGACGGGGGTTGAGATGAGTGCGCATGACATCGTGCTTTATGGCGCTACCGGGTTCGTCGGGCAGCTCGTCGCCGAGTACCTCGCGACCTCGAAGATACTGGGCGAGGTCGGACTCTGCCTCGCGCTGGATCACGAAGAGGCTCCACCCAGTGGAGGCGTGCTCACTCCCGCGCTCGGCTCAGTTCTGCGCGAGCGCCTCGCAGCTGCGGAGGGAGGCGAGTTCATGCAGTTCAGGGTGCTCGCCGAGACGTAGAACTAGCGCGCGTAGCGGGCGTCGCCACCGCGGTCGCGAAGCATTCATTCGTTCCGCCTCGTTCACCATACGAACTTCCGGTAGACCCGCGGGTCGATCGCCGCGGCGCCAAGCATACCGCCCGCAAGCGCTCCAGCGATCCCGGGGCTCATGACGTCCTGGCCCGTCAAAAACAGGCCGGGGACGGGCGTACGGGCGGCGAGCGCGTCCGACAACAATCGGCGCGGCGTCGTTTCGACGCCGTAGAACCCGCCCTTCTCGTGGCGGGTGAACGCCGCTGTTGCGAGGGGGGTGCCAAGCTCACGATAGACGACGAGCGGCGCCAGCGCCGGGAACTTCTCTGCAACGAACTCCAGCAACTTGGCCCCGACGCCCTGCTTGACCGCTGTC
>PVMK01158955.1_pt1 | contig 18159 bp, 23 predicted proteins | sample 1853481 | NCBI WGS metagenome assembly PVMK01 (sample SAMN08533507, study PRJNA380276) | Marine sediment metagenome, whole genome shotgun sequencing project. | reverse complement strand
ACCCATAAGGATTGACACGACCTGCAAGGTCGTATTCAATCCATTGTTCAAGAAGCCCGGTGTGGTAGATATCCGTATAAGGGTATTGCTTCGATGATCTGAGAGAGAGAAGCTGCCCGGAATCGATAAAATTCCAGACAACAGGCGATGAAGGGTGTTAGTGTCGCTAAAAAGAACTGATTTATAAAAAAAGTTGTTGGTATATGGAGCCAACCCCCGAGTCAATGCGCAGCTATCCTGTGCCGCTTGACTCGGAGATCGGCAGCCGGTTAAAATTGAGCAAAAAAATCAGGATTTACAGGTTTTCAGCTATCCTCTATCCTGGCCGCGCTATTGCGTATCTGAACGGCAGCACAGAAGCCCGCAGCACCAGGGTTGCGCTGCAACTGCTGCAAATCATCGGTTCAGGAGGTTGGAGCACAATTTTTAATACTGTAATTTCAAAGCCAAATGCCAGTTCAATCAGAGCGTTGATCTTTTCTAAAGGGACACAACACCCCGGGTGCAGGAAGCCGTAATAGCGAACCTTCATAAACCCGGTGGGCAGCACATGCTGAAGGAAACGGCGCATAAATTCGATGACCTCCAGGGACATGGTTCGCCAGCGGTTGGATTGATGTTTACGGTATTTGAAAAAGACCCTTCGCTCTTCGAGTTTTACAATACGGCTGTTTGAGATGGCGACTTTAAAGACATAGGGAGCGAGGTACTTGATACTGTGCTCGCCGGCACCGATGGCCTGACAGTTAACGACCCAGTTTTGCTTCCAGACATCGGAATCAACTTGAGAATATAGGCCGCTGTTTTTGATAAAGTCGCGGAACTTGGCTTTGAATATTTTTGACATGGCCTTAACCGGAAGAAAGAAATCGATTCTGGAGCAGTACCATTTGCCATCGGATTTCGACAATGCCCCACCGGGCACGATATAGTGAATGTGGGGATGATATGTCATTTGACGGCCCCAGGTGTGCAGCACCCCGAAAAATCCGGGCATGTCTGCCCCGATGTATTTTGGGTCGGCTGCCAGTTTTTTAATCGTCTGTGAGGAGGCGGCAAACATGGCCGCATAGCCCAGGCGCTGGTGACTGCGGATAAAGCGCCTGAGTTTTTCGGGCACGGTAAAGGTAAGCATGAAATGGTGCCCGGGCAGTTGACGATCCAACTGGGTTTGCAGCCACTGGCGGGCTTTATGGTGTTGGCAATTAGGGCAATGGCGGTTGCCGCAGCAACGGTAAACCACATGGTTTTTGCCGCACTGGGTGCATTGATAGATCGAAGCGCCGTAATGACCCGTGCGGCATTTGATGATGGCATCGATGACTTTGCGATGATCAGTGGGCATGTGGCCACCAAAGCGTTGGATATATTCAGGCCCGAAGGTGGTAAAGATATCTTTAATCGTCGTCATGGTCATCTCCTTTCATCAGATCGTTGATGATGCCGTAAGCGTTTTGATGGCCCTGGGTGGTCAGGTGCAGATAAACCATGGTCGTGTTAAGGCTGCTGTGGCCAAGATATTGCTGGATGCGACGAATATTGACGCCGGCTTCCAGTAGGTGGGTGGCATAAGAGTGGCGCAGGGTGTGGACGGAGATGCGTTTTTTTAACTTCAACTGTTTCAATACCCGGCGCAGGGCACCTTGAACAGAGCCCTTGTTCATGGGGGTCTGGGCCGTAGGGCCTTCTTTGCCGCTTCGACCCAGCCGGGGAAAGATCCAGGACGGATTACGGTGATGCGCCCAGTAAGATCTTAGTGCATGCAGTGTCGACTCGGGTAAGGGAACATATCGGTCTTTAGCGCCCTTGCCGCGATGGACATGAATGCGCATGCGATCTTTATCGATGTCGCTGACCTGAAGATGAAGGGCTTCGTTCAGTCTAAGCCCGCAGGAATAGACGGTGGTAAGGTATGCCTTGTTTTGAGGCGTATTAACGGTTTTTAGGATAACCTGGATCTCCCGGCGGCTGAGAACCGTAGGCAGGCGTTGTTCACGTTTTGCATGGATCAGCGTTAGTGTATGCCAATCGCGTTTTAGGACATTGATAAAGAAAAACTTGATGCCGCTGTAGCAGATGCGCATCGTGGCGGGTGACCATTTGTCGACATTTTTGCGATGCAGGAAGTAGTCCTGCAGTTCTTGTTCGCTGACTTGATCCGGTGTTTTACCGCAAAAGTCCACAAGCATGCGAACAGACCTTGTATAGCATTGCTGGGTACGCTCGCTCATGCCGGCAAGTTGCAGGGCTCTCATCGATTTTTGGTAATAGTCTTTCATGGTGTCTCTCCTTTTATAAAAGGGTTTTGCCATCGGCCCGATGCAGATAGCTGTTAAGAGGCACCATACCTCAAAGACTAATGATGCTACGATAAACGTGAATTTTTAACTGCAGAAGGGGACCTTAGGAATATTTTTTCTGCCGCGAAGCGGCTTACTTGAACAAACCAGTGGAGCTGACGACGTGAAGATCGCGGGTTTTTCGTAAAAGGCCGTGCATGCTCGAAGCTCATCAGGGCCGCAGCTCACTTCTACGTTAGCGCACTAAGAGTCTATGACAACTTAAGTTTGATATGATGGAAAAAATATGGATATCATTGATCGGAGAGGGTGGTCGTCTTTTTATGGCACCAAATGGGGCACATTCCATGAGAGCATGGGTGGAAAGTATCAATCAAAATTTTCATAGATACAGTTATAGTAATACTACGGTTGTTGAGTGGTTTGGTAACAATGGGAATTTTGTGCTGAATTCGAGTATAACCAATGTTGGTGAAATCACAGAATTTTTTTGTTCATGCACTGGATACAATGCAGTTTTGCTTAATCTGTCTCATATTTACTGGCTAATCCAGGAAATTTGTTCAATCTCAGATTTAGAGCATAAAAAAGCTTCACTCTGGGATAAAGGAGCTGGATTCCAGCTAAAAGGTACAAAGAGATATTTCGATGAGTTCCTCGTTGACAACAATAGAATTCAGTGTATTGAAAGAGGGGTAGCTGGCGTGAATCGGGTAATCCGTACAGAGCCTGATCTTCCAAAATCCGAGAGAAAGGTGCGACCTAAATGGGTAAAAATCTCCAAAGGATTAAGAACTAAACTTGGTGGTGAATGGACTGCAAGAAGTTTGCCGGTGCTAAATGGAGTGTTTGAGAGTGCTTTATTATTTTTGAGTAAGGAATAAATAGCCATCATTTATAGTACCGAATGTAGATAGATCTAAAACAGATAGATGCGTGTTGCGCTAACAAATCGCTGAACCTGACCGGGAAAATTATGCGGTTTTACGTAAAGGTCAGTGCAGGTTCGAAAGTAAGGTGGCCGGCAGGTTAGCTTTGGCGATAGGGCGGACCGCTCGCTGAAGCTCACTTGGCATTCGGCCATCCGCCCTATCGGCGGCTGTCGAGGTGTCGCCAAGCAAAGGAAGGCAGAGATGAACGCACAGCATCAATATTCTCTTACCGGCAGTGTTGCGGAAATGTATGAGCAGAACATGGTCCCCGCGATCTTTGCGCGATTTGCAAATGGCCTGTTGGAGTTCGCCCAGTTGCGCTAGCGAGCACGTCCTCGACGTAGCGTGTGGCACCGGAATTGTCGCCCGGCTCGCTTGGCCGCAGGTGGCGCCCTCGGGTCGCGTGGTGGGTTTGGAAGTCAATGCCGCGATGCTTGACGTCGCTCGCCGGGTGGGAGAGAGGGAGCATACGCCTATCGAGTGGCAAGAAGGAGACGCCACGTCGCTGCCCATCGCTGACGGCACATTTGACATCGTCCTCTGTCAGCACGGCCTACAATATTTTTCCGAGCGGCATACCGCGCTAACGGAGATGCATCGTGTGCTGCGGCCGCCACGCGACGGGCGCCGTTCATCCTGTCCGACCGGGACGAGATTCGGGCTCTTGTGGCTAGCGCGGCCTTCCACGATGTGGTGGTCCATTTGGACGTACGCGTGGTGCGGTTCCCTTCGGCAGAAGCGATGGTCCGCATCATGATGGCCGGCACGCCGCTTGCTACGGCTATGGCTGAGGCTGACCCTGCCATCTTGCAAACTGTTATCACCGAGGTTACGACGGGATTATCTGCGTATGAAGACGACCAAGGCCTCGCTCTTCCAATGCAAACATGGGTGGTCACAGCAAAGGCATAGTATCGGTGCCCAGGGCTGCAAGAAGGCACCCAACCATCACTGCCACATCCAAGGACCGCATATAGGGATAGGGAGTAGCCTCACGGCTACCCCCTCCCACACCACCGAACGTACGGGTCACGTATCCGGCGATTCGGCTGGTCTAGCAGACATCAGTAAAACACATAGTCTGCTTGGCATTGGAGAACGCAACGCTACCAGGGTTTCAGCAACTGCTGCATGATACCAGTAAGAATACGCTCTTTGACAGCCATGACCATTTACCCAAACCATTCGGTTGGGGACCGTTCAGGCCTTCACCGGGGTGAGTCCTCCCCACGCTGTGGGGCTCGTTTCCTCCGGCTATTATGCCATCTGCTGACTTCTGCCACGTGATAGTCTCCCCTTGCGGTTCGCTCAGTCCTTATGGACGCGCGGCAGATCTTCCGGGGTAAACACGTATCTTTGCGCACACGAGCGCCGAGTATACCTGCCTGGCTTATAATGGATAGAGGACTTTATCCTATGTTGCGGACTCGTCCCACCAGACCAGCCTGACTCGGTTCTTGTACATCGCCCCGTGCGTTCGCGGTGCCCTGCCTCGGCAGGACGGCTTCCTCCCCAGGCATCGTCACCGATACCCAGTTGCCATACCGCTATACCCTTCGCCTCCATCCGGCTGGGTTTGGGACTTGATGAGCTTTAAAATAAAGGGTAAGCTCAACGCACCCTTAAGAATACGTGCCGTGCCCGGCACACAACAAGCCAGTGGAGCAGACGGCGTGAAGATAGCGGTTTTACGGAAAGGCCGTGCAGACTTGAACTTTTTTTAGGCCGCTGCTCACTTCCACGTTGGGCAACGCATTAGTAATGTTCAGCAAGATGGCATGATATTAGAATAAGGAAAAAGTAGACAATGTATCAGGATCAATTGGTCGATATAATCAAACAAGGTGGGATAGAATGGTCTACATGCTCTAAGGAGAATGTTAGAGCAGGGGATCAGCAGAGCAGCTGTGAAGAATATCATTTCTACAGGAGAGCTGATAGAGGATTATCCTTATGATACACCTTTCCCAAGTGGACTATTCTTCGGAATATGGCAAAATCAACCATTGCATGTAGTTATTTCCTATGATCGTCCCAATATGTATTCTTAATCACTGCTTATCTGCCAGATGAAGAACACTTTGAAGCGGATTTTAAAACCAGGAGGAAGCAATGAATTCAATCGAAAATATTTGCCCAATTTGTGGAGGTCTCAAAAAATCTGGAACCACAACCTTTACGGTAGACATGGACGATACTCTAGTAGTGATCAGAAACGTACCTGCAACACTTTGTTCGTTATGTGGAAACGAATGGCTTTCGGACGGGGTAGCTGCAAGCATAGAAAGTATAGTGGAGGAAGCTAAAAATAGACATCGTCTATTTGAAGTGACTCAATATCGTAAAGCGGCATAAGATAGCCCAACAAACGGATGAACCAGACGGGAAAAACTTGCGGGGTTTATCGTTAAGGGACATGCAAGCTTTAAAGGCATCAGGCCCGCTGGTTATCCGCAACCGTTATAAAGCTACCCTAACCCAGCTTGTATTTTTTTCTTGCCAATTATACGCCAATGACGTATAGTGGATTATGCTTTTTATCGAAACCCCTATCTTTACCAAATTAGTAACGGATCTGATATCGGATGATGAATATCGAAAATTACAACTGGCACTGGTTTTAAGACCCGAAGCCGGAAAAATAATCCCCGGTAGCGGCGGGGGCTCCGGAAAATTCGATGGAAGAGTGGTGGCAGCGGCAAACGGGGAGGTCTCAGAGTGATCTATTTCTGGGATGTCCCGGAAGACACAATTTACATGCTGCTTATCTACAAAAAGAGTAAGCAAGAGGATCTCACCTCGAATCAACTCAAAACGCTCCGAAATCTTGTAAAGGAGTTTCTAAAATGAAAGAAAATGATTTCAATAACCTTGTTCGGAGCATCAAACAAGCTGGTAAGATCAAAAACGGTCAATTAAAGCCTGGTCGGACATTTGAGTTCGACCCAATGGACATTAAAGCGATTCGTAATAAACTCCACAAATCTCAAAGTGAATTTGCACTCATGATCGGCGTCAGTGTGTCAACTCTCCAGAATTGGGAACAAGGGCGACGAAAGCCCGATGGGCCTGCAAGAGCCCTTTTAAAGGTTGCATCAGAAAATCCTGAGGCTGTCAGTAAAGCCCTGGAAGCCTAAATTTAGGCGATACCGCTTTATAACAAAGCCACTGGAGCAGACGGCGTGAAGATTGCGGTTTTACGTAAAGGCCCTGCAAACTCGACACTTATTTCGGCCGCGGCTCACCGGCGGGCGTTAGGTTAGCTCAAACGTTATGCCCAGCGAAACAAATATCTACATTTCCCAATCATCGCTAAGGAGGTAGCAATGTTCAGCAAGAAAATGTTCGGAGAAATGAGACGAGCAGGGATGAATGTTGGATTATCCAAAGCCAAACTATCCCAAGCCATGCTGGAAATTCTCATACAACTCCCGATGGGAACCACAAACCTCAAGGAAACGATTGTCGCCCACATGGGCCTATTGGGGCAAATGTCTGGTACTCGTGACCTCAATGAAGCCTGGAATCAGACAAAGAAGAAAGCTGCACGGGAGTATCCCGAAAAGTTTATGTTAGGTGGTCGAAAGGTGCTTCACTGGAACGACGGGTCGGTAAAGATTCTCGACAAGAAGATATCTCCAGCGAACTTCAAAAAACTCAATGAATTGGCAGAAAAAGAGAACTGCGCAGTCAACCAGATAGTATCGAAGCTCATCCGGTATTATCAGAAAGGCCAGGCATAACAACGCGGTTCCACTCGGACGGCTAGAGGCGGTGGTTCTTGAAACATGGTAGCCATAAACAAACATCAGTGGCTTTTGAAGTATATCGGCTTTCACCTGCCGCCGGTGAACCGCAGGCGTTATCCCCCCCTTCCCCCAAAAAAAAGTTTGCAACCTGATACGTTATTGGTTACACTTTCCCTATGATCAAAAAATCTAAACACAAAGGATTAAAGAAATTATTTGAATCCGGAGTAGCTTCAGGTATTCAACCACAACATGCAAATCGTCTACGAAAAATTCTAGCACTCCTGGGAACAGCTGATTCAATTGAGGATATGGATTTGCCTGGGCTCAATTTGAATGAATTGAAGGGACAAAGAAAAGGAACCTATGCAGTCAAAGTCAGCGGTAATTTGCGAGTCACATTTAAATTTATTGATGGCGATATTTTTAATGTCGATTACGAGGACTATCATTAAGGGAGTTTATTATGGGAATGTACAATCCTCCTCATCCAGGAGAAATAATTAAAGAATTTTGTATTGAGCCTTTAGGCTTAACGGTTACCGATGCCGCGGGATCTTTGGGAGTTACCAGAAAAACCTTTTCAGCATTATTAAATAGACGGTCTGGAATTAGCCCTGAAATGGCTCTTAGACTTTCTAAAGTTTTCGGTCGTTCTCCTGAGGGATGGCTCAAACTTCAGTTGCAATATGACCTGTGGCAGACAAAACAAAGAGTCGATCTGAATAATCTAAAGCGTGTTAAAGCTGCCTGACAACAGTTATTGACCTGGGATAACAATGGCATGAAGATGGACGGGCTGTATGCTGCGGCTTAAGAGAATTGTGGTTTGTAGTAGTCACTGAGGTGGTTTCCGCATTTTTCGGGAGAATGCACTCGCCCGCCACTTATGCCCGGCGTTCGGTGAGAGCAGGTAAGAGATAAATTATGAACAGACGCAAATTGCTTAAAAAAATAATTGGTGGCTCTAAAAACATAAGATTCGGAGATATGGTAAATCTTGTTAGAGGCTTTGGTTTTGAACTATCGAGAACTGAAGGCAGCCATCACATTTTTCCCGACCAGATATTCCTGAACTCGTGAACCTTCAGAATGTCAAAGGTCAAGCAAAACCATATCAAATGCGGCAGTTTCTAAAACTGGTTGAGAAACATAATCTTAACCTGGAGGATTAATAATGCGCGATTATCATATTAACATTTTTTATTCAGAGGATGACGAGGGTTATATCGCCGATATCCCCGATCTTGAGGCATGCTCTGCATTTGGTGAAACACCTGATGAGGCATTGCATGAGGTTCAACAGGCTAAAAAAGTATGGCTGGAGGCTGCACGAGCAGAGGGTAAGCCTATTCCGCCGCCAGAATATCGTCCGATTATTTATCAAGTTGCATGAGCTTGACAATACGGAGCTTCGATGCCGAACAATGGCGTGCAGTTGACCGGCTACCTCTTGTCGCTACAAAACCTTCTTAGCTCTAAAGTGGCACCAAACTTTTACAAGCTATTTCGCCTTAAACCCGCCGTCAACTGACGCCGCACGTTAGCCCCCGATAAGTTTAAAAATTGAGGAAGATTAATCTATGGCTTTATTATCTAAAGGCAGGCTTTCAAAGATGATGTTAGATATTCTTTTAGAATTTCCTTTTGGAGCAAAAAACCTAAAAGATAATGTAACGTTACAATTAGGTATGGTTGGTCAAAGGTCAAACGTAGATTTGACCCTCAATCCTGCCCGAAGGTGACCATGTCTGCATCGGCATCGAAACGCTGGACGACGTGGTGTTTGAAACGGACGGCTTTGCGGTCGACGTTCTACAAGGAAAACACCACATTAATGCGCATTCCAGCCTTGTTATTCGGTATAGGTCTGCAAACTTTATAGGAGGTGGTTTATGAACATAACAGACAGCGAATCAATAATTCTTTTGGCGGCTTCCAATCTCGTGACAATGAGAGCGCCCGGACAAGGGGTGAAACAGAAAGATCTGGTGGAAGCCACGGTGAAAATATACAAAATGCTTAAAGAAGAATTAGCAAAGGCGGATTGTTGATTGCTAAAAACGATTATAAGAAGGGGTCTCTGCTTGACTCTTAGCATCTTAGGGACGTCCATAAAATTATAACTTTCTTGCAAAACCGCTGTTACAATAAACCTACGAGAAAACTTCAAAAAATTTAGAATCATAAAAGGGAAAATATGTTGATCTCCTTGGGTAGGTCGCATGGACCCAGAATCACAGGTTGAGCGCATGAGTCGAAGATTTGGCGGTTTTACATTCATGTGTCGAAATTGCAGATTATCATTAGGAGGCAATGATGAAAAATAAAAAACTCCCCCCCATTCATCCTGGTGAAATCCTTATTGAGGAATTCCTAAAACCGATGGGACTCAGTCAATATCGACTTGCCAAAGATATAAGCGTACCTCCAAGACGGATTAACGAAATTGTTCATGGAAAACGATCAATCTCTGCTGATACTGCCTTACGCTTAGGGCGGTTCTTTGGAATATCGCCTCAATTCTGGTTGAATCTCCAAACCCGTTTCGATCTTGAAGTAACCGAAGATTTGCTGGCAGAACGCCTTGAAAAAGAGGTGCAGGTACTGAGATCAAATGCCGCTTAAATCATCGTTATAGTTATAACAAACCAGTTGAGCAGACGGCGTGAAAACCGCGGTTTTACCTAAAGGCCGTGCAAACTTGAAATTTATTTAGGCCGCTGCTCACCGGCAGCGTTATTCGCGATATAATTCAGAACAATTCGGCATAGGATTGATTAATTTAGACAAATGAGTTAATTTTACCCATGAGCGACACATTTAACGCAATCCTCGATCTAATAGGGCGTAAAGAAATTGTTATTTCAAATCACGGTTACGATTAATTGGCAGATGATCATATATTGGTCCGTGATATTATAACCGGCATCAATGAGGCAACTGTGGTTGAAGATTATCCGGAGTATCCTAAGGGGCCATGCGTTTTACTGTTGCAAAAAGATGCCCTTGGAAAACCAATTCACGCTGTCTGGGGTATCCGGAAAGGTGCGAACTCACCTGCCGTCCTTGTAACCGCCTACAGACCAGATTCAGATGTATGGTCCAAGGATTTTCTGAGGAGGAAATAATGAAAAAAAGAAAGCACACCAAACTTGTCCACGAAGGGAAATATGTCGCTGAAGTTGATATTGAATTGATCGATACTACTGAGGGATGGTCACCATATTTAGCCCTTGAAGATGCATACAAGCTTGATGATGTTCGTGAGGCACTCCGCAAAGGTGATCTTGATACAGCCTGCCGTTTAGCTCGTCTTTATACACTCACACCCGTGACCGTCTAAGGGGTAAACCAGCCCTCATCACATCCAGTTTATTCGAGGTTGCTTTCGCAGCGGCAGCCGCTGGTATCTCAGCTTGGGATAGCCAACCATCACCGCACCGAAGGCCTTGTGATCGGCAGATATCCCCAGTGCTTCAAACAGCGGCGGATAGGCGTTGACCGCTGAAAAAAAATAGCCGCCCCAGCAGGACCCCAGGCCCAACGTCGGTGCGTACAATTCCAGATAGCTTAGGGCTGTGGCGCTGTCTTCAGCGCCGAGCACATAATCTTTATCGCCATGAACGACAATAACGTGGGGCGCGCCGCGACAGATCCGCTCTTGACCGCCGTCCCAGGCTTCCACCACCCGGGGCAACCCTCTTTCTTCAGCCTGCTGCGGATATTGTTTTATTATCGAACGCATCCAGTCAATTACCATCCCCGCCATTTTCTTTACGTCGGCCGGATTTTCTACCACCGTCCAGTGCCAGGGCTGGTTGTTTTTGGCAGAGGGCGCAAAGCAGGCAATTTCCAATAGCTTTTCCAATTTTTCGCGCTCCACCGGTTTATCCTTGAAATTACGAATCGAGCGGCGTGACCGCAAAAATTGCTCGGCCTGGTCCCGGCGCAGGACAAGCTCCTTGCTGATTGAGGCGCATTCCCCGGTTTTAAGCCAATCCAGGCTGAAGGCACCGGTGGGGCAGACCGCCACACAATGGCCGCAGGCCAGACAGTATTCTTCAAAATCTTTCACCGGTGCCGGCAACTCATCCGATGAGCTCAGCTCGATGACTGCCGTCGGGCAGGCTTTGACACAAATTCCATCCCGGTTGCATTTTTCTGGGTCAACCGTAATTAGCTCCATAGGTTCTCCTTTGGATTTTTTTATTCGCTGGATATCAGGAATGCCCTGTGGCGTCAAAGATAATCCTTCTTGACTTGAAAAAATAGGCTGTGGTATTTGTTCACATCCGGGTGTTCAACAACCGCAAGCCGTGAATCACCACCAAACAATGCCATCCACCCCTACCACCTAAAAGTCGAGGGCCCATGGCCGATCTCTCATTGGAAAAAGTGTTCAGCCTGTTAGGCACCCAACACATTAAAGGCTCCGATAAGGAGCTGAAAATGCTGTGCCTCCGTATCGGGGAGCTGGTTGAACTAAACGGAGAAGATTGGGTCAAGGAAAGCAGGCAGAGCCTCCTGGATGAGTGGGAATATATTGTGAGCCAGGGGATTATAAACTGATTGGGCGTGTTGGAATCAAATAAAAATTAAAAAAAAGGAGTGTGCGGTTTAATTTTGGCAATAAAAGGAGGTGCCATATGAACAAATCAATGTCTTTAATAATTCTGTTAATGGCATTTTTCGCCTGGGAGGCAACAGCAAGCATGGATTTTGAAAAAGATATCATCACAACCTCTAAGGGCAATCTGGAGATCACCTTTATTGGACATGGATCTTTGATGTTAACCTATAAAGATATTGTGATTCAGGTTGATCCGTTTTCCAGATTGGCCGATTATTCCACCTTTCCGAAAGCGAACCTGATCTTGATAACCCACGAGCACCGTGACCATCTTGACCCGGGTGCACTGGAAAATGTCCGGACAGATAGAACCATTCTGGTTTTAACAGAAACCTGTGCCGCCAAAGTTTCAGGCGGTATCGTTATGAAAAATGGAGATGTCGAAACTGTTGGCGAATTGATAATTGAAGCAATACCGGCCTACAACCTGGTCCATATGCGCAGTGAAGGGGTGCCCTATCACCCGAAGGGTACCGGCAATGGCTACGTGATCACCTTTGGCGATATACGAGTATATGTGGCCGGTGACACGGAAAACATTCCAGAAATGAAAAATTTGAAAAATATCGACTATGCCTTCTTGCCCATGAACCTGCCTTACACCATGACACCGGAGATGGTGGCGGATGCAGCCAAAGCATTCAAGCCGAAAGTTTTATACCCCTACCATTTTGGTAATACGGATACGACTCAACTTGTGGAGTTGATGAAGGACACACCGGAAGTGGAAGTGCGTGTTAGAAATATGAAATAGAAACTTCCTTCAAAAATTCATCCAATAAGCCTTAGGGAATCCCTCAAGCGCAATCTGAGGTTAAGAGCCAGGACTAATCGCGGCTGGAAAGCCGCTCCCACGAAAAAACCGCTAATTTGTATTTAATCTAAACATTGAGGAGAATAATATGAGCAAACTGTTCGAAACCAGCGAAATTAACGGAATGAAGCTTGCCAATCGCTTTGTGCGGTCGGCCACCTGGGAAGGAATGGCCGCAGACGACGGTGCCTGTACGCCCAAACTAATTGACCTGATGGTAAGTCTGGCCAAAGGGGACGTGGGCCTGATTATCACCAGCCACGCCTATGTTAGCCCGGAGGGACAGGCCGGTCCCCTGGCAGCTGGGTGTCTACAAGGACGAATTGGTTTCCGGGCTAACGGAGATGACAAAAGCGGTTCATGACCATGGGGGTAAAATCGTCATACAACTGGCCCACGCCGGTTATTTTGCCAATGCCAAACTGACCGGACAAACGCCAATAGCGCCGTCAAATGCTGAAGGCTTTGCCAAAGGTCCTCGCAAAGAGATGAACGCCGATGAGATTCAGGGGGTTGTCAAAGCCTATGGCGCCGCCGCCAAAAGAGCTCAAACTGCAGGTTTCGATGGCGTCCAGATCCATTGCGCCCACGGGTATCTTCTCAGCCAGTTTTTATCGCCGGCTTTTAATCAACGGAAAGACGAATATGGCGGCGGCATTCTGAATCGGGCCAGGGCACTGATCGAGGTGCTCCGGGAAATCCGGCAGGTCGTGGGAAAAGATTATCCCGTATTGGTAAAAATGAATTGCCAGGATTTTATTGAAAACGGACTGCAGCCGGAAGATTCCCTGCAAGCAGGCAAAATGCTGGTTGAAAATGGAATCGATGCCATCGAGTTGAGCGGTGGTGTGCTGATCGGCGGCAAGCTGAGCCCGAGCCGAATGGGAATTAAATCAGAAGAAAAAGAGGCTTACTTTCAGAATGAAGCCCGCACCTTTAAGAGGGAGGTAAATGTGCCCCTGATCCTGGTGGGTGGCAACCGCTCCTTCCAGGTGGCCGAACGCATTGTCAATGAGGGTGTCGCTGACTACATTTCCCTGTGCCGCCCCTTGATCCGTGAACCTGATTTGGTCAACCGCTGGAAATCAGGCGATCTCAGCAAGGCGGCCTGTGTGTCCGACAACATGTGTTTTGAGCCCGCGATGAAAGGCGATGGCATCTACTGCTTGACGGAAGAAAGAGAGAAAAAGAGGAATTCGGAAGGCGGAATGGGGAATGCGGAATAAACTTAAAGCCGCCATTTAAGATCAATATAATCCTGTGGGAGTGGCTTGTAGTCGCGATACTTATCTTAGATCCATATTCCGATCGCGGCTGGCCCGCGACGAGCTCGGCCGAGTCGAAGCCGCTCCCACATCTTTTTATAATATAAAAACCATTGAAAAGCCATTCAGACGAATCATATAGACGGCTTGGGCAACAAATCGCCGGTGAGGTTTATACAGACACGCTCCGCACATATCTGCTGTCCACCGACGCAAGTATTTACCGCCGGGAGCCTGCCGCGGTGGTTTATCCCAAATCCACCCGGGATGTCATCCGCACGGTTAAGTTTGCATCCGTCCGGGGGTTGCCGATTCACTCCAGGGGGGCCGGCAGCGGTCTTTGCGGTTCGGCCATCGGCACCGGAATTGTTATTGATTTCACCCGCTATATGAACCGCCTTATAAAAATCGATGGGGATGAAAATTATTTTGAATGCGAACCGGGATATAGATTCGGTGAGCTGGAAGCGGCGCTGCCTGGAAAAGACCTGTTTTTCCCCCCCGCCCCGTCCAGCGGAGAATATGCCACCTTCGGCGGGATGTACGGCACCAATGCCAGTGGTTCTCAATCGGTAAAATACGGCAACGTCGCCGATTATATCCTGGATGCCGAAGTCGTTCTCAGCAGCGGCAACCTGATCACACTCTCGGATATAGTCGCCCGCCCCTATGACCGTCTTCCTGAAAATCTGAAAAATCTGTATACGCTGTATACCCGCCAGTCGCAAAAAATTGAAACTTCCTATCCCCCAATCAGGTACAACTCCAGCGGATACAACCTGCGGGGATTGGTTCAAAATGACCGTCTGGATTTAACCAGGCTCTTGGCCGGATCCGAAGGCACCCTCGGCATCGTCACCCGGTTAAAGTTCAGGCTGGCGCCCAAACCCTTGCATGACAGCCTGGTCGTCGCCGGATTCGATGATATTGTCAGCTCCGCCAAGGCCGTCCAGAAAATCCTGCCGATGGGACCATCCGGAATTGAGATTTTGGAAAAATCTCTTTTGCAGCTTGTCAGAGAAAACGATCCCGGTCTTAAAGATAAAATTCCCGGCGACGTCGACAACATTCTGTTGATCGAGTTTGATGGTCCTGATGCGCAAACCTGCGCCCGTCCGGCGCAAGAAGTTCAACAACTCCTTGAATCGGAAGGCCTGGCCGCCAGTATCCGCATGGCTGTATCCGATGATGAAAAGGCAAAACTGTGGCACATTCGCAAAGCGGCCATGCCCATTCTCTACAAATTGAAAGGGTTAAAAAGGATATTGCCGCTGATCGAGGATGCAGCCGTGCCGACGGATCAGCTGGTACCGTATTTTGAGGGATTAACCAGTATCTTGACCCGCCGCAAGATTGATTTTGTCATCTACGGGCACATTGCCAAAGGACTGTTGCACACCCGGCCGCTGCTTAATCTCAAGGATCCCGACGACGTCCGGTTACTGAAACCCCTGGCGGATGATGTATTTGAGCTGGTTCATTCCCTGGGGGGCGCCGTATCCGGCGAACATGGTGACGGTCGGATCCGCAGTGCTTATATCAAAAAGCAATACCCGGATATTTACGACCTGTTTCTGGAAACCAAACACCTGCTGGATGAAAAAAATCTTTTCAACCCCGAAATCATCACAAACCATGATGAACATCAGGTAGAAAAACACCTCAGATTCGGCAACGGCTACGAGGTTCATGATTTAAAAGACGAGACCCTTAACTGGCCCGAGGGATTTGGCCGGGAAGTCGAAAAATGCCATGGATGTTCAGAGTGCACCACGATCACCACCGAAACCCGGATGTGCCCGATTTATAAATTCACCCGTGATGAAGCTGCCGCACCCAAAGCCAAAGCCAACATTTTACGGGGCTTGATCAGCGGCGTTATTGAAGACCGAGCGCTTTATGAAAAGGCCTTCCAGCATGTCATCGAACAATGCGTCAATTGCGGCAGCTGTTTGACCGAATGCCCGTCAAATGTAAACATCCCGAAAATGGCGGTTGAAGCCCGGGCCCAATATGTCCGCCGCTTTGGGCCATCGCTTGAAAATCGACTGGTCGTCAATGCCGAACTGGCCGGTCGAACCACCCGCAAGTTTTCCGGTGCATTAAAAACATTGATGGATTTAAAGCCTGTCAAAAAACTGGGGCAATATCTCACAGGCATGTCCGCCCAGCGCGATTTTCCAGCCTTTGAATCAAGATCTCTTTTTGAGCGCATAGGACCCCAAGAAGGCCGGGGCGACCCCATAGTTCTGTATTTCGCCGGGTGCTATGCCTCATATCTCAAACCGCAAATCGGCCAATCCGCGGTGACGGTATTAAAGCGCATGGGAATGACCGTACTGACACCGCCCCAGCACTGTTGCGGGTTACCCATGTTATCCAAAGGCATGGTAAAAGATGCGACCGCCAAGGTCCGCCAAAACCTGGAAAAATGGCAGGCCCTGGTGGACACGGTGGATCACATAGTGGTCACCTGTTCATCCTGTGGGTTTTCCTTAATGGAGGAATGGCAATCGATTCTGGACAATGAAATCACGTCCAGGGTTAAAGACAAGGTCATCCACATCAGCACCTTACTGAATAACTACTTTGACCGCCTTAAGCTGGGAGCATGTAATCTTAATGTTTCCTACCACGCACCCTGTCATTTGAAAATTCAGAACGATCCCAACAGCTCCATCCAGCTGCTTTCCCGCATCGAGGGCCTGACCGTGCAGGATCTAAAAAGCCATTGCTGCGGCATGGCCGGCAGCTGGGGTCTGGCCGCAGATCACTACGATCTGAGCAAACAAATCGGAGCGGACATGATCTCCAGGCTGAACGACTCCGTTGCTTCGGTGGGCGTCACGGATTGCCCGACCTGCCGGATGCAGATGGAGCACTTCAGTGACAAGGATATTAGGCATCCGGTGGAAATAGTCGCGGAGTGTTTGGAGCGTTAGGATCGTTAACCATCAAATTTTGACCTATCGGCCTTTTTATTATAGACTTATATCTGGAATGAGCAAAAAACTTCTAACCATAACAGCAGCGCTTTTGCTGCTCCTATTTTTAGCGCCTTTTGCGATGGCAGAAGACAAGAATTCGCTGACTCGGGAAGAAAAAGCCAGGCAGCGCATGCTAAAGTTAGAAGCCGCCAACGCATTCTGGCGGCTTAAACATTCTATGGAAAAAGATGCATTCTACAATACGCGCATCCGACTGAATGTCTGGCGCAGCACGGCCATAGATGCCGGCAATTTTGATCAGGCCCAATACGATGAATTTAAAAAACGGCTGTATGAAAAATCCATCAACGACTCCCTACGATGTTATGAAGAGATTATTTTCGAAGAAAATTTTTACGACGCCAACATCTGCCTGCAAACCTGGAGAATGCATTGCAAAGAGATTGGGGCTTATGACAAGGATCAATATGAGGCCCTAAAAGAAAGGTTAAAGCAGGCCAGGATCGAAAAGGCCGCCCGGAAGGCTGAAGAACAAAAAGCTGAAGGAATGCAACCCTAAAATTGTAGATGGAAGAGCAACGGAAAATATATTAAAATACAATTCATTGCAGATAAAGTGGTGCTTTTTTCGGCTAAAGGATTTTCATGAAATTTGACTTGAATCTTTCGATTCAAATATTATTCCTCCCTTGACAACCCATATTTTCTTACCAATATTCATAGGAAAATAATTTAGGGCTCCGGTTTATATCAAACATTAATTTTCTATTCAAATTGGATATGCATACCATGACCAACGATATTATTTTTTCGCCGTTTAAATTAAAAAATTTCACTTTAAAAAATCGAATCGGTGTTGCCCCTATGACGCGGATGTCATCACCGGGTGACAGCATCCCGCGGCAGGATGTGCTGGATTTTTTGGTACGGCGGGCTGAAAACGGCGCCGCCATTGTTTATACCGAGGCGATTGTGACTGACTATGAGAGCTCCCAGGGCTACCCAGGGCAGGCACGGTTAATTACCCAGCGCCAGATTGAGGCCTGGAAGCCGGTTGTCGATGCCATCCGGAAAGAAGGTGCCGTCTCCATCATGCAGATGTTTCACTGTGGACGCATGGCCTGGCCGGAAATTAATCCCGCCAACCGGGTAATAGCGCCAAGCCCGATTACCCCCCAACAGAAAAACCCTTTAACCGGCGATCCCTATCCGGTTCCCGATGAGATGAGCACCTTTGACATTCAGCATGTGATTACCGGCTTTGTGGAAACAGCCAGAGGCGCCATCGAGGCCGGCTTTGACGGTATCGAAGTGCATGGTGCCCATGGATATTTGATAAACAATTTCCTGTCTTCTTATTCTAACCAGAGGGCCGATGATTACGGCGGCTCTGTTGAGAATCGATACCGTTTTGCCCACGAGGTCATCCAGGCGGTACGCAGGGTTGTCCCGCCGGACCGATTGCTGATCTTCAGGATTTCTAACTGGGGCGTAGCCGACATGGAGGTATCCCTGTTC
>PVMK01117581.1_pt1 | contig 18163 bp, 11 predicted proteins | sample 1853481 | NCBI WGS metagenome assembly PVMK01 (sample SAMN08533507, study PRJNA380276) | Marine sediment metagenome, whole genome shotgun sequencing project. | reverse complement strand
TTTATAGTAAATACGCCTTTGCCGCCTCTTGTTTGAGTTCTGTATTCCTTTGCTCTAGTCCTTTTACCAAAACCCTTTTCCGTTACGGTAAGAAGAGTTGTTTCATCATCCAGTACATCTACAGATACAACCTCATCATCCTCTTTCAGTCTTATTCCGCGGACGCCCTTTGCTACACGTCCCATCGACCTTACATTGCTTTCGTTAAACCTGATGGATGAACCTCTCCGCGTACTCAGGTTAATGTCTTTCTGGCCATCTGTCATTCGCACGCCAATGAGTTCATCACCGTCTTGTAGTTTGATCGCATTAATTCCGGTTGATCGGGGATGACTGTATGCGGTAAGGGCAGTTTTCTTGACAACACCATTTTTAGTAGCCATAAAAAGAAATTGATCATCTTTATACTCTTTTATGGAAAAAACCGCTGTGATTCTTTCGCGCTGGGAAATATGCAGCATATTGACCATGGCCTTCCCCTTTGCTGCCCTGCCCATTTCAGGTATCTGATAAATCTTGAGCCAGTAAATCCTTCCCAGGTTACTGAAGAACAGAACCGTTTCATGGGTTGACGCGGTAAACAGGGTCTCCACAAAGTCCTCTTCCCTGGTCTCCATTCCCATTGATCCTTTACCGCCCCTTCTCTGGCTTCTGTAAAGGTCAAGGGCATTTCTCTTAATAAAGCCATTATGGGATATTGTTACCACCATCTCCTCTTCCTGGATCAAGTCTTCTATGGTAATCTCTTCGGTCTCAATAGTAATTTCCGTACGCCTTTTATCGGCATATTTCTTCCTGATCTCGGCCAGTTCCTCTTTGATTATATTGTCTACAAGTGCGGAACTTGCGAGTATTGTCTTGAGTCTTTTAATTTCCTTTAATAACTCATTGTAATCCTGGATTATCTTGTCTCTTTCCAGACCGGTAAGTCTCTGCAGTCTCATCTCAAGAATGGCCTTTGCCTGGATCTCTGTTAGCGCGAACTTGCTTATCAAGCAGTCAGTGCTTCATCGGGCGTCTTTGATGCGCGTATAAGCTTGATGACCTTATCAAGATTATCAAGGGCAATTTTAAGACCTTCAAGTATATGGGCCTTTTCTTCGGCCTTTCTCAGCTCAAACTTTGTCTTCCTGACTATTACTTCACGCCTGTGCTCTAGGAATAGCGAAAGCATGTTGTGAAGGTTCAGGACCCTTGGCTGACCATTGACAATGGCAAGCATGTTCATCCCAAAAGTGGATTCCATGGGTGTGTGCTTGTAAAGTTGGTTCATGATGACCTGAGGTATCTCTCCCCGTTTTAATTCCATCACCACTCGCATACCGTGTCTGTCAGATTCATCCCTGAGATCGGAAAGGCCCTCAATTTTTTTATGTCTCACAAGCTCGGCAATTTTTTCTATAAGTCTTGCCTTGTTAACCTGATAAGGCAGTTCTGTTACAACAATACGCTGGCCTTTCTTATACTCTTCGATATCCGCCTTGGCCCTGATTCTTACAATGCCCCTACCCGTGGTGTAGCCATCATGGATTCCCTTTTTCCCATGGATTGTACTGCCCGTTGGAAAGTCAGGTCCCTTGATCTTTTTCATTAGTTCTTTGATCGTAACCTCAGGGTCATCTATCATCATCAGAAGACCGTCAATAACTTCGCCCAGATTATGAGGCGGTATGTTTGTTGCCATACCAACTGCAATCCCTGATGATCCGTTAATAAGCAGGTTGGGTATTTTTGCGGGCAGTACTACCGGCTCCTGTGTTGTATCGTCAAAATTAGGTATGAAATTAACCGTTTCCTTATCAATGTCCTGGAGCAGTTCCTCGGCAACCTTAGTCATACGTGCTTCGGTATAACGGTAGGCTGCTGCCGGGTCACCGTCTATGGACCCAAAGTTGCCCTGTCCGTCAACAAGCATGTAGCGCAAGTTAAAGTCCTGGGCAAGCCTTACCATCGCATCATAAACAGCAGAATCACCATGAGGGTGGTATTTCTTAAGCACTTCCCCGACAACACCGGCGCTCTTGGAGTATTTTTTACCGGGGATAAGCCCTTCCCTGAACATTGCATAGAGTATGCGGCGCTGAACGGGTTTGAGTCCGTCTCTTACATCAGGTAATGCCCTGCCCACGATTACGCTCATCGCATAATCAAGGTAGGACGTTTTCATCTCTTCTTCAATATTAATTATCGCTCTCGCCATTTATTCTCCTCTTGAAAAGCTGTCAGCTATCAGCATTCAGCTATTAGCTTACGAAAGAAAACTGCCCGCTGATCGCTGCCTTTATATATCCAAATTTCTCACTTCAAGTGCATGAGTTGTTATAAATTCTTTTCTCGGCTCAACCTGGTCGCCCATGAGGGTACTGAAAATCTCTTCCGCCTTGATTGAGTCCTCAACCGTTACCTTCAGCAATGTCCTGTCATCAGGATTCATGGTCGTGTCCCACAGCTGCTCGGGGTTCATCTCACCCAGCCCTTTGTATCTCTGAATATAAATTCCTTTTTTCGCAACCGATAAAATGAAATCAAAGAGCTCCCTGGAACTGTCGAATTCGTGTTTCTCTTCTTTATAAGAAACGTTATAGGGAGGATGTCCAAGGCCACTCAGTTCGGAAAAGAGTTTGTTCAGCCCCCTGAATTCCGGAGATGCAAGAAACTCTTCGTCAATGGTTAATTGCATGCCCTCTCTACTGAGCTCTATTCTGTAGGATTCATGCTCTTCGTCTTTCTTTATCTCATCAGAAATATCGGGGTATTCCTTTTTCAGTTTCTTTATCAGTGCGGTGATCTCTTTTTTATCTTTCAGAAGGTCCTTGTTCAGGTCATAGTGGAGGAGTGCCTTGATTACAGGTGTGTCCCTCTTTCTTATCTCAAACCACTCAAGGAGTTTTTCGAACTTTGAAAGGTTTTTTATATGGGGAATTATATCTTTACCTGTAAGTTTTTTGCCGTTTCCAATGACAATATCATCCACTGCCATTTCAAAGAGCATGTTTTCAAGCTGGCCCTCACTCTGGATATACTTTTCAGATTTTCCCTTCTTAACCCTGAAAAGAGGCGGCTGGGCAATATAAAGATATCCCTTCTCGATTATTTCAGGCATCTGCCTGAAAAAGAATGTCAGTAGAAGCGTTCTTATATGCGCTCCGTCAACATCAGCATCAGTCATAATCACCACTTTGTGATACCGTGCTTTTTCAATATCAAAATCATCAGAACCAATGCCCATGCCAAGGGCTGTTATCAGGATTCTAATTTCCTCCGAGTTGAGCATCTTGTCAAAGCGCGCCTTTTCAACATTAAGTATCTTTCCCTTTAAAGGAAGAATCGCCTGTGTATGCCTGTCTCTGCCCTGCTTTGCAGAGCCTCCGGCTGAATCACCCTCTACAATAAAAATCTCGCTCAATGACGGGTCCTTTTCCGCACAGTCAGCCAGCTTGCCCGGCAGACCTGAATCTTCAAGCGCGCCTTTCCGCCTTGTTAATTCTCTGGCTTTTCTGGCAGCCTCCCTTGCCCTGGAAGCCTGAAGGGCCTTTTCAACGATCTTTTTGACAACCGTTGGGTTTGTTTCAAAGTAATGGCCCAGGATATCATTGACCGTAGACTCGACTATTCCCTTTACTTCGCTGTTACCGAGTTTGGTCTTTGTCTGTCCTTCAAACTGTGGATTAGGCAGTTTGACACTGATTATCGCAGTCAGTCCTTCTCTTATATCCTCTCCGCTGACAGAGTCCTTTGCGCTTTTCAGCAGGCCCGATGATACGGCATAGCTGTTCGTTGTCCGCGTTAACGCACCCTTAAAGCCCGCAAGGTGGCTTCCACCCTCCTTGGTATTGATGTTATTTGCAAAGGAGTGGAGGGTCTCGGCGTAACTGTCGTTATACTGTATTGCCACCTCAACAGTTACGTTGTCTTTTTCTTTATATATATAAATCGGTTTCGGATGGAGCGTTGTTTTGCTTTTATTAAGGTGCTCTACAAAAGAAAGGATACCCCCTTCATACATAAAGGTCTCCTTTTTATTGCTTCCTTCATCAGCAATGGTAATACTCAGCCCCTTGTTTAAAAAGGCAAGCTCCCTGAACCTGTGGGCCAGAGTGTCATAGCTAAACTCTACTGTATCAAAGACCTCGGTGTCTGGCTTGAAGGTTATTTTTGTACCACGTCTGTTCGTTTTTCCAACTTTCTTAAGCGGCCCGACTGGAAAGCCCCTTTGGTATTGCTGCTCAAACACACTGCCGTTCTGCTTTACTTCAAGGTCAAGCCATTCCGAAAGTGCATTAACTACCGACACGCCGACTCCGTGCAATCCTCCGGATATGGTGTATGCCTTGCTCTCGAATTTTCCTCCGGCATGAAGCTCTGTCATTGCTATCTCTGCAGCCGTCCTATTCTTGGCATCACCAGGATGGGGTCCGGTGGGGATGCCCCTGCCGTTATCAACAACCGTTACACTGCCTTCGGTATGGATCGTTACGTCGATTTTGTTACAGAATCCTGCCAGAGCTTCATCAACACTGTTATCTATAACTTCATAAACAAGATGGTGCAGTCCTTCAAAGCTGGTGTTACCAATGTACATGGCAGGCCTTTTTCTGACTCCTTCAAGACCCTTAAGTACCTTGATATCTCCTGCACCATACTCTTCTTCCGTAGCATCTGATTTCTTTGCCATTCAATTCCTTTCCTGCATTAAACTTATTCGTTCTTATTTCTTACTTCTTGTTTAATTAGAATCTGTCCATAAACTCAAACATTGAGCCGTCATTCCCGCGGTCTGTTGAGCGGGAATCCAGTGTTTTAAATAAGTTCTGGATGCCTGCCTACCGCAGGCAGGCCCGATTACTAACTTCGGGCATGACGAATATAAAAAAGACACTTTAAAGACAGACACCACTTATGTTCTCATAGGCATGACTACGCATGTATAGCCTTTATTTCCAGATTCCATTAAAAGAGTTGGGCTTAAGGGTTCCTGAAGCTTTATAACCACTTCTTCACCATCCATGGCCTGGAGAATGTCTATCAAATATCGTGCATTATAGCCTATGGATAACTGTTCACCTTTATACTGTGCGGCAATCTCTTCTCTTGCCTCTCCTATATCAGGGTTCATCGAGATAAGAGTTATTTTTTCATCTTCAAGGTCAAGCCTTATTGCGTTAGTCCGCTCTTTGCTCATTATGGAGGTCCTTCTCAGGGCCTTTAGAAAAGACACCTTGTCAACAATGACCTCTTTTTCGTTGTTCTTTGGAACAACCTGTTCATAGTTCGGATATGTACCTTCTATCAGTCTGGAGGTCAGGACAATATCATCCATACTGAAGAACAGGTGGTTTTTGTCTATATAGATAGTGACATTATCATCCCTGCCTTCTGTCAGTTTCTTCAGCTCTATTGCGGCCTTTTTGGGAAGAATCAGCTTTTTCTCTTCCCCTATCTGACCCTCAATTTTTGCGGATATTAACGAAAGCCTGTGGCCGTCAGTCCCTACCACTCTCAGTTCAATATTATTTTTCTTTGGGCTGAAATGCATAAGCAGGCCGTTGAGTGTATACCTTGTATCACTTTCTCCTGTAGCATAAATAGTTTTCTCTATCATATTTTTCAGAACGTCTGCCTTGATGGTGACCTCATCGGCCTTGCTGACTTCAGGCAATGAGGGGAACTCTTCTTCCGGAAGCCCCATTAATTTAAAAGTGCTCTTTCCCGAAGACACTTTGACCCAGTTATTGTCCTGCGACTCCAGCAATATCTCACCGTCCACTTCCCTGGCAATCTCAAACAGTTTCTTTGCCGGTATGCAGAGACTGCCTGTATCTATGATATCTGCTTTAAGGGGTCCCTTGAGAGCAATATCAAGATCGGTCGCCATGAGAGATGCGGTCTTTTGCACTTTCAGCAAGAAATGGCTGAGTATGGGCATTGTGGTTTTCTTGTCAACAATTCCCTGCACGCTTTGTAAAGCCTTTTGTATTTCTTCCTTCTGAATCTTCAGCTTCATCATGTCCTCCCTGATCACACAGATTTTAAAATGATTGCACAGATGATTAGTTATAAGTATTAGGCAATGTTATTTATGTAATCTTTTTTTATCCGTGTAATCATCTGTTAATAACTTTTGATCTTCTTTATCAGATAATCAATTTTCTTGGCTAACTCCTCATCATTTTTTCTTCGCTCTTCAATAAGTTTGCAGGCATGAATAACTGTGGAATGGTCTTTGCCACCAAAGTTCTTTCCTATCTCACTAAGAGAAGAGTCTGTCAGGGCCTTGCTCAGATACATCGCAATCTGTCTTGGATAGGCAATGTCCCGTGTCCTTTTCTTCGCTTTTATATCCTGCACCTTCAGCCTGAAATATTCACAGACCACCTTTTGTATGTAATCAACAGTAAGCGCCTTTTCCTCATCATGAATAAGGTCCTTGAGGACATTCTTTGCCATCTCAACCGTTATGTCCTGGCCTGTAAGCGATGAGTGCGCTCCAAGCCTTATCATGCAGGCCTCAAGGTCTCTGATATTTGATTTAACATTACTGGCCAAAAAGAAACTCACATCTTCGGGCAGTTCAATGTGCTCCATTTCAGACTTTTTCCCCAGTATGGCCATCTTGGTTTCAACATCCGGTATCTGAATATCAGCTATTAGTCCCATACCAAATCTTGACCGCAGTCTTTCTGTTATGGGTGCTATATCTTTGGGAGGTCTGTCGCTGGAAAACACTATCTGTTTATGCGTGTCATACAGAGCATTAAATGTATGGAACAGCTCTTCCTGGGTCCCGCTTTTGCCCGCAATAAACTGTATATCATCGATTAGTAGAACATCCAGATTTCTGTACTTGGATTTGAACTCGACCATCTTATCATTACGCATGGAATAGACAAATTCATTGGTGAACTGTTCCGCAGGTGCGTAAAGCATTTTTACGTTCGGGTTTTTGTCGATTATTGTATTTCCGATTGCGTTCATCAGATGTGTCTTGCCCAGGCCAACTCCTCCATAGATAAAAAGCGGGTTATATGCTTTACCGGGAGCATCAGCAATTGCCCTTGATGCAGCATGAGCAAACTGGTTGCTTGCTCCCACAACAAAAATATCAAAGGTGAATTTCGGATTCAGGAAAATACCCCGGCTTGCAAGTTTTACCCTGCGGTCTTCCTGCCGGTTTTCAATTTTTTTGATAGCCGGATCTTTCTTTTTATCTACTACGCTGAATTTGACGGATACGTCTTCATTTAAAAACTGCTGGATCGTTTCAGCTATGAGTCCTGGGTAGTGGTCTTCAATCCATTCCCTGAAAAACTTATTGGGCACCTCAAGTGTGACCTGACCGTTTTTCAACTGAAGCACCTTCAACGGCTTGAACCACAGATCAAATGTCTGGTTTCCTACTTTTAATCCAATAGCTTCAATGGTACTCGTCCAGGCTTCTTCAATATTCATAGCTTCTTTCTATATGAAAAATAAGGCTTTTTAGATATGATAAACATAGTTATTAACAATTGTTCATAAGCTGTTGATAACATCCCCGAAAGGAGAGATAGTTATTATATATTATATGATTTGACATAGGCAAGCATTTTTTGATCTGGCATCGAAAAAATCTATATAAATCAAATTTACCTTTTGACATCCCCTGCTAACATATTAATTTTAATCGGTAAAGTTTAATATTTACGGACGGTAGACCAAAACCATAATGTGAAGCTTTTACATAAAAAGTGCATTGTGCTGCAAAAAACAAGGAAGTAAAAATATATAAATAAATTCGATAGGAAAGTCCAAATACTGTGCTACTCATAAATAACTGACAGAGTTTATATAACTTATTAAGAATAAACAAAAAAGAGGTCTCTTATCTGTCTTCTTTTTTACATGGACAAATTAAATTAGCATATTACTTATTTCAGGAGTAGTTTCCCTTTTTGAATCAATAATCTTTTCTTTCCGCTTTTTGAGATAAGCATTACTGTAGGATCAAAGAAAACAAAATCCTGATGAAATGAAGTGCTTACCATTCCTCCAAATGAGCTGTTATCACCAAAAGCTATATGGATTGTGCCCATGATTTTTTCTGATTCCAGAATATTGTCAGGCCGTTTGGCCTTATCATTAGTCCCAATGCCAAGCTCAGCAATATTCCGGTTCGCTTTTTTCTCTGACAGTTTATCTTCAAGAACTTCCACATACTTTTCTTTACCTTCCAGTTTCTTAACCATCCCTTTTTCCACATATACTGTTACCGGTCTTTTGAGTTTGCGCGTTGGTGCCCAGTCAAGTACAAGTTTTCCCTTTGCCGTTCCTTCCAGAGGCGCCAGATAGACCTCGCCTGCAGGTAGGTTGCTGAATTGTCCGGGTTTAGTAATAATGCCCGTATCAGGAAGAGCTTTTCTCCCTTTTATGGAAAATGAAACGGCTGTACCATTTGGACATTCTATTTCAATTCCCTCATATCTGTTAACGGTCCTGGCTATTGCTTTTGTTTTTTCATGCATTTTCTTCCAATCAACTGTCATTGCTCCACTCAACATTTTTTCATCAAATAAAGGCATACTGGCATATCTTGTTCCGCAGATTCTATTCAGCATATCCCTAAACCTTGTATGGCTTGTTGAATAGTAGGACAGGGCAATAACAGCATTAACAGTATCTTTTTTATTGCTTTCAATAATTCTTTCTACTTCTTTTAATCTTTTCTCTCCTATTTTTTTTAATAAGAGTGGTTGTAATAGTTTACGTTTCTTTAATTCATTTACAGTATTGGTGCCAAAAGCCTCTTTCCATATCTCCACAGGTGGTTCTGTTCCGTGACATCCTGTTGGATTAAATTCTATATACTTGATATGGTCTGTATATTCTTTACCTGTTTTACATAGCAGTTTGCCAATTTTTTTAAGTTCATTATTAAATCCATCTGTAAAAATGATTATCTTCTCTGTTTTTTTTATTCCAAGATTTACTTTAAAAATATTTTCAATGGCTTTACTGGATTTGTTTGTCATAAATAGTATTCTCTTTATTAGTTTTTATATTTATATTTAAATAAAAGAATAATAAAAGCAATAGGGTTGTTGAAAGTGTTGTTAACAGATAAATCTGTTTGAAAATAAACGAAAATTCAAGGTTTATGATTTGTGAATATCAGGTTGATCAAACTTGACAAATAACAGTTGAAATGATAGTCTTCAGCGTCGGAAATTTATCTATACTACTTTCCGGATTCTCAGTATTTTCTGTTAATAATCTATAGATAAATAGGTTAAGTTATCGGAATCATTATCTCCATATTAATTAACAGTCTGTTAGTAAGATTAACCGAAACAATATATTTAATGAAAGTTCTGGTGTAATGATAAAAAAATTATTAACATTTAGTAAGAATTATCTAACAGGTTTTGTACAGAGAGTTATGAATAATAATTATCAGGGAGATATTGAAGAATAATGTCCAGAATATATAATTTCAGTGCCGGTCCTGCAATGTTACCGTCAGAAGTAATGAATAAGGCAGCGGAAGAGATGACAGACTGGAACGGCAGCGGAATGTCTGTAATGGAGATGAGCCACAGGGGCAAAGAGTTTGTATCAATTGCTGATAAGGCAGAATCTGATATCAGGGAACTCATGTCTATACCAGATAATTATAAAGTGCTCTTTCTTCAGGGTGGAGCATCCAGTCAGTTTGCAATGGTCCCGATGAACTTGTTGAAGGGCAAAGTAAGCGCTGACTATATAAATACTGGTGCATGGTCGAAAAAGGCCATTGCAGAGGCAAAAAAATATTGTGAAGTCAATGTGGCTGCAAGCAGTGAATCAGACAATTTTACATCAATACTTGCAGAGTCTGAATGGTCCCTCAATGCTGACGCTTCCTATGTTCATTACACACCAAATGAAACCATTGGAGGCGTTGAGTTTCACTGGATACCGGAGACAGGAGAAGTGCCTTTGGTTGCTGACATGTCTTCTACTATACTGTCTCGTCCAATAGATGTAACAAAATATGGTGTTATTTATGCAGGTGCACAGAAAAATATAGGACCGGCAGGTTTGACGATAGTAATCATACGTGAGGACCTCATTGGAGATGAGATAGCAAGCACACCGACAATGTTTAAATACTCGACAATGGCCAAGGCCGGGTCCATGTATAATACTCCACCCACATACAGCTGGTATATTGCGGGACTTGTATTTGAATGGATTAAAAATATGGGTGGCCTTGAAAAGATGTCTGAAATAAATAAAGGCAAAGCTGATAAACTGTATGCTGTAATTGACGAATCAAAATATTATAATAATCCTGTTGATAAAAAGTGCCGATCATGGATGAATATCCCTTTTACTCTTGCAAAACCTGACCTGGACAGTAAGTTCATAGAGCAGGCAAAAACGACAGGACTTGTCAACCTGAAAGGACATCGCTCTGTCGGAGGCATGCGTGCAAGTATTTATAATGCAATGCCGGAAGAGGGAGTGGACGCACTAATTGATTTTATGAATAAATTTGAGAAGGAGAATGCTTAGTAATAAGCTGATTAACAATATGAAAGTACTTGTAAGTGACAATATATCTCCAAAGGGAGTAAAGATTCTGGAAAAGGCTGGCTTAACGGTGGATGTTAAAACAGGCAGGACTCCCAAAGAACTTAAAAAAGACATTGGAAAATATGATGGCCTTGTTATAAGGAGTGCCACAAAGGTTACGTCTGAAATACTTGGTGCCGCAAAAAACCTGAAAGTCATCGGCAGGGCAGGTTCAGGCCTTGATAATGTAGATAAGGCAGAGGCAACAAAACGCGGTATAGTTGTTATGAACACCCCGGGCGGCAATACTGTTACAACAGCAGAGCATACCATATCGCTTATAGTTGCAATGGCGCGCCAGATTCCACAGGCAACAGCATCGATGAAACAGGGCAAATGGGAAAAGAAGAAGTTTATGGGCGTTGAACTTTTTGGAAAGACCCTTGGAATTGTGGGAATAGGGAACATAGGCTCTCATGTTGCAAAGGTGGCACAGGGCATGGGAATGGACATACTGGCCTATGATCCTTATCTTAGCGAAGAAAAGGCCCGGTCTCTTGGAGTAGAGGTTGTAACACTTGATAAGCTTTTTAAGAAATCAGATGTAATAACACTGCATATTCCTCTTACGGATGAAACAAGAAATCTTATAGGAACAAAGAGCATTGCCAAGATGAAAAAAGGTGTAAGAATTGTAAATGTTTCAAGAGGCGGTGTGGTAGATGAGAAGGCATTATACAAAGCCCTGAAAACCGGTAAGGTGGCAGCAGCAGCACTGGATGTATTTGAGGTAGAGCCTCCCAGCGATTCACCTCTTATGGAACTGGACAATTTTATATGCACACCCCATCTCGGAGCATCAACTGCAGACGCACAGGAGAACGTGGCTGTTGCTGTTGCAAACCAGATGGCAGACTATCTGGTTAAAGGGATTGTCAGAAATGCTGTCAATGTACCCTCAGTATCAGCCGACGCTCTGCCTGTGCTGGAGCCTTACATAAACCTTGCTGAAAGGCTGGGGAGCTTTCTTTCGCAGGGCCTTAACGGAGGCATAGACAAGATAATAATAGAGTATAAGGGAGAGGTGGCAGGTCTTGACCTGGAGCCGGTTACGGTAGCAGCGCTTAAAGGGATCCTTACTCCCATTCTTGAAGAGACGGTCAACTTTATCAATGCACCGTCCATAGCAAAGGAGAGAGGTATTGAGGTAAAAGAGATTACCACTGATGATGCAGGTGACTATCACAGCATGCTTGTAATTGATATAAAGTCAGGCAAAAAGGTATATAGCGTTTCCGGAATTCTTCATGGCAAGAAAGAGCCCCGTATCATCGAGGTGAATGATTTTGTTGTAGAAGTTGTTCCTGAGGGAGAGCTGCTGGTTATTGCAAATAATGACAAGCCTGGCGTAATCGGTAATATAGGCACAATGCTTGCCAAGCACAGTATTAATATTGCACGCATGCATTTTGGCAGGGAAAAACAGGGAGGCAGGGCAATCTCGGTTGTGAGTGTTGATACCGCAGTCTCCAGGGACATTCTGGCCAAAATCAAGAAACTTCCCAATGTCCTTTCATTAAAGCAGATACGTCTGCCCAATTAAAATAAACAGCAATGAGGAGCTAAAAATGTCTAATATAGTGGTTCTTGGTGTCCAGTGGGGTGATGAGGGTAAAGGCAAGATTGTCGACCTTCTGACAGAGGACGCTGATGCAGTGGCAAGATTTCAGGGAGGTCATAATGCCGGCCATACGGTTATAGTCGGGAAAAAACAGTTTATTCTCCATCTTATTCCATCGGGCATACTTCATAAGGGCAAGAAATGCATCATCGGAAACGGTGTAGTTATTCATCCAAAGGCTTTAATAGATGAAATTGAAGGACTGAAAAAAAGAAGGGTATCTATCGGGAAGAACCTGTTTATAAGCGGACGTGCCCATGTAATAATGCCCTATCACACGTTACTTGATGGCAAGCATGAAGATGCAAAGGGCTCGCAGAAAATAGGGACAACAGGCAGGGGTATTGGACCGGCCTATGAAGATAAGATGTCAAGGACAGGCTTCAGGATGATCGACCTTCTTGACAGCGCAGGGTTTAAGGCCAAGTTAAAAGCAAATCTTGAAGACATAAACTTTTTACTGGAGAAAAAATATAATCAGAAAAAGATCAGCGTTAATAAAATCTATAATGAATATATGAAATATGCCGATTATCTCGGTCCGTTTATTACTGATACAGTTGTAATGACTAATGACCTGATTGATAAAGGCAAAAATGTTCTTTTTGAAGGGGCCCAGGGAACACTGCTTGATATTGATCATGGCACATATCCCTTTGTTACCTCCTCAAGTGCGTCAGCAGGAGGTGTATGTACCGGACTTGGAGTGAGCCCGGTAAAAGTGGACGGCATTGTAGGAGTAATGAAGGCTTATACTACCAGAGTTGGTGAAGGACCTTTTCCGACAGAACTGCATGACAGCCTGGGAGAAGAACTCAGGGCCAAAGGCGGAGAATATGGTGCAACAACAGGAAGGGCCCGCAGATGTGGCTGGCTTGATCTTGTAAGCCTAAAGCATGCCTTTAGGATTAACGGGTTTACCGGCATTGCACTGACCAAGCTGGATGTGCTGGACGGACTGGATAAACTTAAAGTCTGTACATCATATAAATACAAGGACCCGACAAAGAACAAGGCCTGTAAATTTACGGACATGCCCCAGACTGTTAATGTGCTTAATGAATGTGAGCCTGTTTACAAAGAATTTGAGGGCTGGCAGAAGAGTACAAAGGGGGCCACTAAAATGAAGGACCTTCCCAAACAGGCCAGAGCTTATATGGACTATATCAGTGAAGCCCTTAATGTGAAGATCGATCTTATATCTACCGGTCAGAAAAGGGATGAAATAATATTTGTTAACAAACCTTTTAAAAAAAGAAAGTAGTCAGTAGACAGTAGTCAGGAGTGGCGATCTCGATTGTTCATAAATACCCACTACCAACTACTATCTACAGTCTCTGTTTTTTTATAATATTTTTTTGTTATACTATCTTGCTCGATTATCGGGCCGCTAGCTCAGTTGGTAGAGCAACGCCCTTTTAAGGCGTGGGTCGTTGGTTCGAATCCAACGCGGCTCACCATGATGTCCCCATCGTCTAGCCTGGCCTAGGACACCGCCCTTTCACGGCGGTAACAGGGGTTCAAATCCCCTTGGGGACGCCAGTAAATTCACGGGGTTACGCATCTGCGTAGCCCTTTTCCTTTTCTTGGTGTGCCCAGTCACCTTATTATCTACACTATCATCAAATACAGGATGCACAATTAAGTATCTTTGAGTATGTGATAATATTTTATAATGGTAGGAGCAAAACATTCTGCTTTGGGTTATAAAAGCCCAGAGCAATATGAATCACAAAACCAACAAATTTGAGAGGTGGTCACTTTTTCAAGGGAAGGTCACGGTGCCACGTTGAATAAATCAAATGATTAGATCTATTAAAAATAAACTACTAATATCCCAAGTTAGCCTGATTTTGTTTTTATCTATTCTAATAGGCACGTCTAGTTACTATTTTATGTTGGATAACCATGCATTAAAAACTCAAGAGCTATTAGAACATCTAGCTGATGACGGGGTATCACAATTTGAGACTTTATTAAAGCAGAAGGAGAATGTACTAGAGATTATAACAAATTCAAAAGCACTTGATTCGTATTCGACGCTATACGATGATCGTTTGTTAGCGAGATATTTTATTGAATTTCATAATGTTTTCGATCGCTTTAGCTATTTCAATCAAGATGGGATAGAAGAAGTAAGATCTACATCCCCGCACTACATAGAAGTGCCGATGGATATAAGTAAAAAAGATATCTTTAAAGAAATAACATTGCATCCCAACATATTACATATCTCCTGGTCTGATTTAGACGCAATGGGTAATCCACTTGTTACATTTGCTGTATTAAAACACAATTTCTTTGATGAGTTTGCAGGAATAATTACGGGAACGATAAGGCTGGAAGCAATTGGTAATTTAATAAATAATATTGCCGTAGGGCAAACTGGCTTCATTACAATTTTCGATCAAGAGGGTACAATTCTGGCACATCCGAATAACAACCTAATACTGCAGAATATTTCAGGACAACAGGAACAAGATAACAAGCTGATAGAACATGCAAAAAATCTGCGGACAGGATACTCCAGAGCTGTTATCAATGGGCTTGACAGTTTTGTTGCCTATAAGCCGTTGAAAGATAAATCCATGTCAGTGATGGTTGCATTACCATTTGAGGAGTTTAGTGAGCCATTAACTAAAATGAAAACTTTATCTATTGGAGCAATGGTATTTATGATTCTGTTAGGTGTCTTGATATCGCGGTTTATATCTATGCAAATAACATTCCCAATTTTAAAACTGATGGACGGAGTGAGTAGTTTAGCTAAAGGTGATTTTACAAAATCTGTAGATATCAAATCCAATGACGAATTAGGTCAACTTGCTGCAGCATTTAACAAGATGATAAAAGATCTACAAATCATCACAGCATCACGAGACGAACTGAATAAAGAGATTAACGAACGTAAAGAAATTGAAATTCTATTACAGAAGTCACAGACTAAAATGATACACCATGAAAAAATGGCATCTATAGGTAAACTATCAGCAGGAGTAGCTCACGAAATTAATAATCCACTGGCAAACGTATCTTTAAATGTCGAGATACTCAAGGAAAGGCTTAAAAATACCAAGGATCCGGACATTCTGACACGACTTAATAAAATGGCAAATAGCATAGACAAAGCTTCTAATATTGCCAAAGAACTGCTGCAGTTTGCCCGTCATACAAAATCAGAAATGATTCCCGTTAATATTAACGATATCATCAACAATTCGCTTGCACAATTAACGAATCAGTTTAAGCCCGGGAATGTCCAAACAAATCTCCTTGACGTACCAGAAATGCTTGGAGATCCAATTAAACTGGAGCAGCTAATAATGAATATTCTGGAGAATGCCCAACATGCCATAAACCATGAAGATAAAGTGAAGATAGAGACTTCCTTCCAAGATGGCATTATCATAATAAGCATTACGGACACAGGCAAAGGGATACCCAAAAAGAATCTTTCAAAGATTATGGATCCATTTTTTACAACAAAGGACGTAGGGGAAGGAACAGGACTTGGACTATCTATATGCTACGGCATTGTTGAAGAGCACGGTGGATACTTTTACATAGACAGTATTGAAGGAGAGGAGACTACCGTTACAATCAAATTTCACGGCAGTAGCAAAACTCAATGAGAGTAATACTGAAAAGCTTACAAAAGCTGGCTTTCATAAATCTATTTTTATAATCTCGGCTATCGATAATTGATGATATCACCTTTTTCTCTCAGGCAGATATTCAAACCTACTGTGCTCTCAAGGTACGAAAAGAATTTTGTATCCTTTAAAATATATTCTAAGCAGAGGCATCTGGTATCTTTTCGCATAGATTTCCAACGGTCTGCCATCTGAGATCTCCAAAAGTTAATGCTCATAAGAACCGATCGATTTAAATTTCATTACCTGGATTTATTTACAGGGATGCTGCCTTTATCCAATATTATTTGCTGTGCGACATTAGTATAGAGGTAGTCAAGAAATTTTCGAGCCAGGCCTTCTGGTTCCTTTTTATAGACTATGCCTAAATCCAACACAAGAGTATATTTACCATTTTGCACGTTTTCAGCAGAAGGCTCAACCCCATCCAGACTTAACGCAACCATTGTTGAGTCCATGATAGAGGCAAGGGGTATGTAGGCTATCGTATAATTATGGGTAGTAAGCAATTCCACTGCTTCAGGTTCACTGTAGGCGATTTTGGAAATAAACTGCTTAATATTAAAATCTTTAATTTTGTTTACCACAATGTCATTTGCACTGTCTCCCTCCTCCCTGCTTATGGGATATATCTTACTGTCCGGTCCTCCCAACTGATTCCAGTTCTTATATTTACCTGTATAAATACCAATGACCTGTTCTGATGAAAGGTCTTCTATCCCTGTAACAGTGGGGTGGACAGTAAAAACAACAGGAGATTTTGCAAACATTTGATATTTGAGACCATACTTCTTTTCACTCTCCTTGATATGACGTGCCACTCTTCCAAGTTCGCATTTACCCATTGCAGTCGCCTTTATACCGCCGCCCGACCCTATGGTTTCAGGTATCTCAACCACTGTGCCCGGATTACTCTTTTCAAAGTCGGCTGCCAGGACTCTCATCAATGCCTGACTATCACCTGTACCGCAAACCGTAATCTTCTCTCCTGCCTGCACAACTGAGTTCAGCATGATAAAAATTATAAGTATTTCAAGAAGGTAAATCAGTTTCTTCATTTTTCATATCTCCTTGATTAAGGGCGCTTAAAGAATTATATGTTTCTTAAGAGTAAGTAATTTATGTCATAAGGTCAATACCTTCCCCATTGATTCGGGCGCACAATCAAATGACTCCAGGCAAAGGCCGGAACGTGAGAAGTTTTTAGTTATACCAGAGCAATAAACATCTTTCTCTTTTATTGCATTAATTTTCACGTCCAGAGGGATATCAACTCTCTTGTACTTCCTCTTTTCTTGTACCATCTTAGCCCCTTGTTCTTTTGTCCCAACGCAGCAAATTTGTAACAGTTATGATAATCAAGAGTATATGCTTGCTGATTACATATAATTATTCTTAGAATTCCGTGAAGTAATGTCTTAATGCTATTTCCCTCTTATCAATACTTTCGCAACAGGCAGGATTTCATTTACTTATTGAAGTTATCGTGATTATTGTTGAGGTCTGGAACTTGCAGATTTCTTAATGTTATCTTCACTCTTGATGTGGGATTAGCAACTTGAATGTGAGTAGATTATCGTTGAGATTAGCCGTTACTTTGCCACCATGAGATTCGATAATATATTGAACAATATATAAGCCAAGTCCTTTTCCTTCAGACCTGTCCTTACCGCGGTAAAAGGGTTTAAAAAAATTACTGATGTAATCTTTTGTGACACTCTCACATGTATTGGATATTATAAGGGTAGAGCCGTCTTTGCTGGGGACAGACGTTATCTCGATCAATCCGTTTTCCGGCGTATAGTTGACCGCATTGTCCAGGAGGTTTTCTATTGCACGATGCATAAGAGATGTATCACAGTAAAAAACTGTATCAAGGGGGATATCAATGTTAAGGCGGATGTTTTTTAAGAGAGTTACCGGCTCATATTTATCTTTCAGCTCGCTAATGATTTCATTTATCTTCACCTGCTCTTTCAATAAATCCAGAGGCTTGAATTTCGACGTAGCAAGTAGGAACAGGTTATTTAATAGATAGATAATGCCGTTTACTCTGTTCAATACGGTTTTCATGGCATCTCTATATTCCTCTGGAGACCTTTCTTTTTTAAGTGACACTTCAAGATTTCCTTTGATAGATGTAAGCGGAGAATTAAGCTCATGCGTAATGTTGGAAGCAAAGGTCTCCTGATAAGTCAACACCCGCTTGACAGGATTCAAGGACTGCTTGACCATGTAGCGGCTTAAAAAAAATGAAAGGACAACCATAGCAGGAAGGGTGAAAAGAATTATAAAA
>PVMK01123758.1_pt1 | contig 18178 bp, 19 predicted proteins | sample 1853481 | NCBI WGS metagenome assembly PVMK01 (sample SAMN08533507, study PRJNA380276) | Marine sediment metagenome, whole genome shotgun sequencing project. | reverse complement strand
TCGTAGCGGGTGACTTCAACACATTCTGGGGGGCAGACGAAATATACCTGTTCATGAAAGCATCCGGCCTGCGTAACGTCAACACACAGGGGTTACCATCTTACCCGACACGTTCACCTCGACTTGAACTGGATTTCATACTCTGCACAAAAGAAATTGAGGTGCATAACTTTGCAGTTCCAAATATGCCATTTTCAGATCATCTGCCATTGATCTGCGATTTTGAGGTGATCAAACAATGACTGACCTTTCGATAGATACAGGCAATCCCCAGTCGTCGCCGGTGCGCAACTGGACCCTTGAAACAGATGCGCGTGACGTAGCCTGGCTGGGACTTCGTACCAAGGGAAGTACTAATACATTATCGCGGCAGGTATTACTTGAGCTTGACACCATTCTTGATGCCCTGCTAATCGCACCCCCGAGCGGTCTTGTTATTTTTTCTCCCAAAGAAACCGGCTTTATTGCCGGCGCAGATGTGCATGAATTTCTTAATTTCACTTCAGAGGAAAATGCATTCGAGCAGATACGTGCAGGACAGAAAATTATTGATCGCCTTGAGGCGCTGCCTTTCACCACCGTTGCTGCAATCAATGGTATAGCGCTGGGTGGTGGACTGGAACTCGCGCTCGCTTGTGATTGTCGCCTCAGTATTGAATCGCATCGGGCGACCCTGGGACTGCCTGAAGTGCAGCTCGGGGTGCACCCCGGGCTCGGCGGCACCGTCAGGATAATCCGTCTGACAGGCATCCGGAATGCCATGCAGATGATGCTTACCGGCAAGCCTGTACGACCGGAAAAAGCCAGGCAAATGGGCCTTATCGATAAGATTAGCAGCGAACAATCATGGCATGCAGATGCGGCAGAACTAACCGTGCGGAAACCAGCACGAAAATCGCCACCACTGCTTGATCGGCTCTTGAATATAACTTTGTTACGACCGTTACTCGCCCGCGTGCTCCGCAAACAGGTCGCCGGCAAAGCAAAACCAGAGCACTATCCCGCACCGTACGCGATTATCGATCTGTGGTTGAAATCCTATGGCAAACCATCTGCTTTCGAAGCCGAAGCACGCTCATTCGCCAAACTGGTATTCAGCCAGACTTCCCAAAACCTGGTACGGGTTTTCTTTTTGCAGGATCGCTTAAAGGACTTCGCCAAAGCAGCCAATATCGAGTTCAAACATGTACACGTTGTCGGTGCAGGCACTATGGGGGCAGATATTGCCGCATGGTGCGCAATTCGCGGTTTGTCAGTAACATTGCAAGATAGAGAAAAACGTTTTGTAGATGCAGGACTTGAAAGAGCTAACGAGGGATTTAAAAAGAAGCTGAAGACTGACGATCTTATAGCCGAGGCGCAGACACGACTTGTTGCTGATCCAACCGGCGAAGGTGCACGCAGTGCTGATCTTATTATCGAAGCTATTTTCGAAGATCTTGAAGCCAAGAAAACCTTGTTCAAAGAAATGGAAATACGTGCCCGTCCTGATGCGCTGCTGGCAACTAACACCTCGAGCATTCCATTGAAAGAAATCGCAGCCTGCCTGACAGCACCTTCACGGCTTGTAGGCCTGCATTTTTTCAACCCTGTTGCACTAATGCCACTGGTAGAAGTCGTCCATACAACCACCACACTACATGCAGCAGTTGATGCAGCCACTGCTTTTGTTCACCAGATCGGCAAACTGCCTCTGCCCTGCCGGGGATTACCCGGTTTTCTGGTTAATCGTATTCTGGCCCCCTACATGGATGAAGCATTTCGTCTCCACAACGAAGGCCTGGCTCCCGAATGTATCGATAAAGCGGCGGTTGATTTCGGCATGCCGGTAGGTCCCATGGAACTCGCAGATAGCGTCGGACTCGATATCCTTGTGCATGTTGCGGAAATACTCAGCGAAACCATTCACCGCAGCCCGCCTCCTGGGCTAGAGGAATTAGTCATCGCCGGCAGTCTCGGTCGCAAAACCGGGCAAGGTTTTTATACCTGGGCGAACGGCAAACCGGCAAAAAATAAAGACGCCAACACCGATTATGCGCCTGAAGTTCAGCAGCGGCTGATGCTGTCACTGATCAATGAAGCCATGGCCTGTGTCGCTGATAGCGTGGTAGCTGATACTGACCTTGCTGATGCCGGCACAATTTTTGGCTCAGGATTCGCGCCCTTTCGGGGCGGGCCAATCCAGTATTCACGCCAGGAAGGGATCGACAAGATAGTGGGACAATTGGAACAACTGCAGAAATCCTATGGAGATCGGTTCAAACCAGCAGCTGGCTGGACTGAACTTGCTCGCGAATAGTATCCAGAAAAATTTAGCAATTTGTGCCATGGAATCGCCTCAAGGCGTGAACTGCCCGCTTTCCCGACGACTCAACAGTCCGTACAATAGGCTCGCTATTGCCGTTATGCGGCAAAGCTGCCGAGGTCTCCAATTCAAGCAAAAATCAATATGACGACTGAACTTACAAACGAGGTACTACAGCGCTTTGCCCCAATGGATGGGTTGAAACGTCAGAACCTGGAAGCACTGGCGCAAAAAACCACCATTCACGGTTTGGAAGCCGGTCAAAGACTGTTTAAAGCGGGTGATAAAGATAAGCGAGCCTTCTACCTCGTTGCCGGCTCACTGGAATTGCGTAATGAGGCAGGCGAAATCAGCATTCTGGAAGCCGGCACCACCGAAGCCCGCACGGCCATCTCACCGCACCTCCCCCGCCAGGTGACTGCTCGTGCAATGGAAGATATCGAATATGTTTCCATTGATTCAGACCTGCTTGATGTCATGCTCACCTGGGATCAGACAGGCAACTATGAGGTGTCTGAATTACAGAACGGCAACTCTGATGATGGCGCGGACTGGATGACCACGTTACTCCAGACACAGGCCTTCCACCGAATTCCTCCGGCTAATATACAGGCCATTTTTATTCGCATGCAGCAGGCGAATTTTAAAGCCGGAGAAGTTGTTATTAAGCAGGGGGATGACGGCGACTATTTTTATGCGATTACCCGTGGGCGGTGCAGTGTCGTGCGCGAGACACCACTTAATAAGGAAGGCATCAGGTTGGCGGAACTCAGTGTTGGCGATACCTTTGGGGAAGAAGCACTGATTTCTGAAAGCAAGCGAAATGCTACCATCACCATGATTACCGATGGGGCAGTTATGCGGCTTGCCAAAGAGGATTTCCGGAGCCTGCTGAATGAGCCCATGCTTGACTGGGTCGATTACTCAGAAGCGAAAGAACTGGTGGCCGGTGGCGCACAGTGGCTCGACGTCAGATTGCCCAGCGAATTTGAAAGCTTTAATGAAGATGGTTCACTAAATGTGCCGCTCTATTTTATCCGGCTAAAACTGAATCAACTGGATAAAGATAAAGACTATATCGTCTGTTGCGATACAGGCCGGCGAAGTTCAGCCGGTGCATTCATCCTGAATGAACGCGGTTTTAAAACACGGGTTTTGCGCGGCGGCCTTAACACCAGCGAGCTCGAGTAGCCCTGCCACGGATATTGCCTGCATCGGGCTACATCGTATGGGTAGGTTTATCGCCACCCAGCGCGCCTGCCAGGTAGTTTTCAATCTTGTTCCGGGTGGTACCGTTATCCTGGTCACTAAACTGCACGCCTATACCGGTCATACGTTTGCCCTGAGCACCCTTGGGTGTCATCCAGACTACACTTCCGGCAACCGGAATTTTTTCTTCCTCACGCATCAGGTTTAACAGCATGAATACCTCGTCTCCTACGGAATAGGCACTACGTGTAGGTATGAACAAGCCGCCATTACGCACAAACGGCATGTAAGCGAGATAAAGTGCTGATTTATCCTTGATGGTCAGCGTCAAAAGTCCTGGTTTAGCCATAATCGATCCAACTCTATTGGCGGCCAAGGCCACCATACCAATCCATTAACAATCCGGCGATGCTCAATTCTGCGTTTATTCCACCGTTAAGTAAGCGACGTAGTTCGCGAATCTGAGCCATTTGACGAAAACAGGCCTGGAGAGTTTGTTGAATCGCGGGAGTTTGCCCGGTAGCACCTCCCGTTTCAGCTGAAGCATGGTCTGACGGGCCTTCCAGGCAGCTTCGCACCCTTCGGGACAACCGCCAGTTCAGCCAGCGCAAGGCGAGGTCGGCATTCGCTTGCCAACGCCCGGCAACCTCTACCGGACTCATTTGCCGTTGCTCCAGCCCACGCAGGTCCGCGGCGTACTCGCTCGCTGTTTCTGCAAAGCTTGCCTGATGCAAACTCAGGGCAGCCATGGGTGCTCCACCGGCAAAATCCAGCAAATTACCGAAATCTACCCCCGGCACCTCTGCTTGCAGCCATTCCAGTCCCTGCTCTCTTGCCGGGATGGGTATACGAATCCGCTGACACCTGCTGACAATCGTCGCTGGCAGCCTGCGGATCGACTCCGTGATGAGGACCAGATAGACATCCTCAGGCGGCTCTTCCAGCGATTTCAGCAGGCAGTTAGCCGCATCGATAGTCATGCTCTCAGCTGGCCATATCACGACGAGGCGCCCTGAATTGCCATGGCTGGTCAGGTGCAGAAATTGATCGATTAATGTTTCGCGTATCTGCTCTATGCCGATACTTTTTTTGGTTTTCTGGGTTTTCTTGTCGGTTAAAGGCTGGATAATGCACAGATCCGGGTGCCCGGCTCCCCCGCTTTCATCATTGGAAGCCCCCACTGCCCTGAGCGGGTCAACCCCCAGCAGGGTTTCAGCCAGCCAGAGTACCAGCTGGCGCCGACCGGTCCCCTCCCGACCATGCACCAGCATTGCATGCGAACACTTACCCGTACTCAAAAGTGTACTCAGCTGGTCTTTTATATCCACTAACCAGGGTAGATTATCTATCTTTTCTTGTTGATTTAACAAATGTTTATAATATTGTTTTAATGTTAAATAAAGGTTTTGCCCAACACGTCTAAAATGGCCGCCTGAACCTCCGCAAGCGATTGACTGGCATCAACTATCCTCACCCTGTCAGGTTCCCGACCCGCAATATCCAGGTAGGCCGAACGAACCCGCGCAAAAAACTCTGCCCGCTCCTGCTCAAAGCGATCCTGCCACTCCCTGCCCGCTATCCGCTCCGCCGAAACTTCCGTGGGGGCATCCAGCAGGATAGTGAGATCAGGTCGCAATTTACCCATCACCATGTCACGCAAGGCAGCGATCACTTCGTGATTGAGGCCGCGTCCACCGCCCTGGTAAGCAAAACTGGCATCAATAAAACGATCACAGATCACTGTCTCTCCACGCTTCAGGGCGGGCAGAATCAACCCAGCCAAATGCTCAGACCGAGCCGCAAACATCAGCAGCAGTTCGCCTATATCTGACAACCCGTCACCCGGTGTCTCAAGTATCAGATTGCGTATACGTTCTGCTATTTCGGTACCACCGGGTTCCCGAGTGACATGCACCACATCTCCCTTTGCGCGGAAATAGTCAGCAATAAAATTTACATTGGTTGATTTACCAACCCCCTCGATGCCTTCTAGCGTGATAAATCGCCCTGCCTGTGACGGCTCAGCCACTAGTTTGTACTCCTGTTTTCGCGCCGGGCACGGTTAGCACGCCGCAGCTGGGCAATATACGCTGCTACAGCCGTATTGTGATCCTCAAGTGTTGCGCTGAATACATGGGTCCCGTCAAGATCACCCGAAGCCACAAAATACAATGTGTCACCGCTATCAGGATGGCCCGCTGCATATAACGATGCCTCACCCGGCATGCCTATAGGCGTGGGCGGGAGGCCACCGCGCGTATAGGTGTTATAAGGATTATCGGTCGTCAAATCACGCCGCGTAAGATTGCCATCAAATTTCTCACCCAGACCGTAAATAACCGTGGGGTCAGTCTGCAACCGCATACCTTTTTGCAACCGACGAATGAATACCCCCGCGACCTGAGCACGCTCTGCATCAACAGCGGTCTCGCGCTCCACGATGGAAGCCAGTGTCAGCAATTCATAGGGGCTGTTCAGGGGTAGCCCGGGGGCACGGTCTTCCCAGGCCGCCTCCAGCCGCATACGCATCAGTGCAGCAGATTGCCGCAGGACTTCTGCATCGGTGGAATTCTTCGGGACAAAATAGGTTTCCGGAAATAGCATGCCTTCCGGACTAGTATTACCGCCCAATTCCTCACTTTTAATCAAATCCTGGATTGAATCTTCCGGGCCCAGTGTTGTAATAATCGCCGAATTACCCGCTAATGCCGTCAGTATTTCCCGGTACGTCCAGCCTTCCAGAATGGTGAATGCATAAAGTTTCACGCGGCCTTCAACAAACTGACCAAGGATATTAGCGGGGCTCATTCCGGGTTCGAGCAAATATTCGCCCGCCTGCACCCTGTGCGCGCTGCCTTCCATTCGCCCCCATAGCGTAAACAATCGCGGCCAGCGCAATATCTGGAGCTCCTGCAGGTCCACAGCAACACGATTTAATGACGCACCATCCTGAACTTCAAATACTATGGGTTCTGAAATAGCATCAATAGATGCCGTCATGTAAGACTGCATTGCCAGCCAGGCAAATGCACAAGCTACAACTGCTGCAAGTGATCCCAGTAATAAAAACTTTTTCATATACCGCACTCAATCACACCCATGTCAAACAGCCCCTGCATAATCTGTTTCGTTACATCACTACGCTGATACTTCTGCCCGTGCAATTCAATAACCGGCCAGACCCCGATTAATGCATTACTGAGAAAAATATCATCTGCAGTTTCCAGGTCTGCTTTGCTAACCGTTAGCTCCCGCACCTCCACACCGTGGCTTTGTGCAACCTGTAGCGTCATCTTGCGCATGATGCCGCTAACACCACTTTCACTCAGGTCAGGCGTAAATAAGATGCCGGCATGGGTAAAAAAAAGGTTACTCATCGTACCGCAAACCACTTCACGCCGGTCATTAAGCATGAGCCCTTCGGCAATACCAGCGTCATCCCATTCCGCGCGAGCCAGCACCTGTTCGAGGCGGTTCAGCGTTTTGATACCGGCCAGTGCGGGATTACGACTGATTGATGTTTCACAGTAACGCACCCGCACGCCACAGGGTGCATCTGGAACCGGGCTGGTGGTTTGCAGGCCCAGAATTCGGGTTGGTTGACACAGTTTGGGTGGCTGATATCCGCGGGGACCTGTACCCCGGGTAATAATGATTTTTGCACTGGCATGTTCTGTTCCGGCGACCAGCTGGCCCAGTTCATCCGTTATTTGTTGCCTGTCCGGGACAGGTATTCCGAGCCGGTCACACCCCTCGGCCAGACGATCGAAGTGGGCGGCCAGAAACCTGCATTGCCCTGCCCGGACAGCAATCGTTTCGAACAGACCATCCCCATAACTAAGCCCCCGGTCCGCTACAGGCAACGAATCAGTTGCGACCCCGTTTATCAGCCACCTATCCATTACATTTTTTCTCAAACAGATAAATCATTAGTGCCTAACGCAAGGATAAGGCCTTTCGCTTTTGCCCGCGTCTCATCCAGTTCAGCCAACGGATCTGAATCGGCAACAATGCCACTGCCGGCAGCCAGTTCAACACAGTCATGTCGGGCCGTCATGGTTCTGATCAGAATATTAAGATCACAATCGCCATTCAGATTCAGATAACCCATGGAACCCGTATATGCACCGCGCGGCCGCTGTTCAAGTTCATGAATAATTTCCATGCAGCGCACTTTGGGACAACCGGTTATTGTACCGCCGGGAAAAACAGCACGGACCAACTCGCCGGGTGAAAGTCCACTGCGCGCCGTACCACTTACATTCGAAACAATATGATGAACATGGGAATAGCTCTCAACCACCATATACTCATCTACTGAAATACTTCCGCCCACACAAATGCGCCCCAGGTCATTGCGTTCCAGATCGATCAGCATGATGTGCTCGGCACGCTCTTTAGGATGGCTCAGCAATTCAAGCTTGCGCGCGGCCATCATTTCCGGCGGCTCATTACGTGGCCGCGTTCCTGCAATAGGCCGGGTATCAATACGCCGATCACGACGTTTAACCAATCGCTCCGGCGAAGAACAAATCAGGGCAAAATCATTGTGCAGAACCAGCCCGGCAAACGGTGCAGGGTTTGTCTCACACAACTGGGTATAGAGACTCACCACATCCACTTCACCATCGAACTTAGCCTGCCAGCACCGGGAAAGATTAGCCTGAAAAATATCTCCGTCACGGATATATTGCTGCGCCCGGCTAACAGCCTTTACAAACTTGTCGGCGGGTTCTTCCAGCAGTTCCAGCAAGCCTGGTTTATTCGTGCTATCTGCATGCAGGTTTTTTAGATCATCCTCTATTTGCGGGATTAATCCGGCATGCTCCCGCTCAGCGACTATAAAAGCGGCATCTTCATGTCGGTCAATAATGATTGCAACCGGAATACGAGTCGCAAATGCAATCGGCATGGAGGGCTCTGCATTAAGGCTCAGCCCCGGCTCAACCTCTTGCGCCAGTTCGTACCCGAGATAAAGAAACCATCCCCCGGTAAAAGGCAGAGAGCTCTTTAGAGAGCCGTCCTGAGTAACTTCACTGGCACTTTCCCACCAGTTATCAAGTGATCCAAGAAAGCCTGAACTACCCTTTGCGTGAGGACCCGAAAGTACACCTTTGCCAGATAATTCGAGTGTCTCGCCGGGACAGGCAAACAGCATGTCATAGCGGGCCAGTTCCGGGCCGGATGCACTACTTTGCAGAAGAAAAGGATAACGGGCCGGATTGGACCGCAGCAGCGCCCGCAAATCGATATCCCCTGCAAGACGGACTATTTCATGCGTACCGGAGCGGGTCTGATTGCCCGTCGCTAAGGTCACTGTGACAGAAACTTTATACGAATTTTTTGAACACCAAACTGCCGTTGGTTCCGCCGAATCCGAAAGAATTACTAATGGCAACATCGACACGGGTTTCCCTCGCCTGGTCAGGAACGTAATCAAGGTCGCACTCATCGCTCGGATTTTCAAGATTGATGGTCGGCGGAACTATCTGTTCTTGCAGCGCCTTAACACAGAAAACTGCTTCCAGCCCACCGGCAGCACCCAGTAAATGTCCATTTGTTGATTTAGTAGAACTTACCAGCAATTTGCTGACATGATCACCAAAAACTGATTTGACGGCCCGTGTTTCGGCCAGGTCGCCCAACGGCGTAGATGTGCCATGTGCATTCACGTAATCGACATCATCCGGGTTAAGGCCTGCATCGGCTATTGCTGCAGCCATGCAGCGTGCAGCACCATCACCGTCTTCTGGTGGTGCGGTGATGTGATAAGCATCGCCGCTCATACCAAATCCGCACAATTCCGCATATATGACGGCACCGCGTTGTTTGGCATGCTCAAGTTCTTCAAGCACCAGGCAGGCACCGCCATCACTCAGGACAAAACCATCACGATCCTGATCCCACGGCCGGCTGGCAGCCTGCGGATCATCATTACGCTTCGAAAGTGCCTTGGCAGAACCAAAGCCGCCGAGACCCTAGTGCCGTTGTAGCATGTTCGGCCCCACCCGCCAATATCACATCTGCATCGCCATAAGCGATCGTGCGCGCACCTATACCTAAGCAATGAGTGGAGGTCGTACAGGCTGTAACCAAAGCAATATTGGGACCGGTCAGTCCGTACTTAATCGAAACATGCCCCGAGATCATGTTAATGATGCTGCCCGGAACAAAAAATGGCGAAATGCGCTTCGGGTTTTTATCCGACTCGAGGTATTTGCCGTAATTTGTCTCGATAGTTCCCAGGCCACCAATACCAGAACCCATCGCCACACCAACCCGATGGCGATTGGTATCGCTAATTTCCAGCCCGGAATCCTGCATCGCTTCAGCAGCGGCAGCGATGCCGTACTGAATAAACATATCGACCTTGCGCGCTTCTTTCGGCGACATGTAAGGCGATACATCAAAGTCTCTGATGCTCCCGCCAAAACGAGTACCAAATTTCGACACATCGAACGAGTCGACAGGACCAATACCGCTGTTGCCCTGCACAGTATTTTGCCATGCAGTTGCAGTATCGTTTCCCGTGGGCGCAACAGCGCCCATGCCGGTAACGACTACCCGTCGCTTACTCATGAGATTTGTGTCTGATTGGTGTTATACCCAGAACCGGTAGGCAACTACCGGCTACTTACCTGGGTGTGCGTTGATGAAATCAATCGCCTGCTGAACCGTGGTGATTTTCTCAGCTTCATCATCGGGGATTTCGGTCTCGAACTCTTCTTCAAGAGCCATAACCAACTCCACCGTATCAAGCGAATCAGCCCCAAGATCATCAACGAATGATGATTCGTTTTTGACTTCCTCACCTTTAACACCGAGTTGTTCGGCGACGATGTTTTTTACCTGCTCTTCAATATTGCTCATTTTTCCTAGTTCCCTCTATATAAGGATCAAGCTGGTTATTAGTAACGTGTAACATTTGCCGCGTATTCTAAGGGACGCAGCATACTGTTGGAAGTCCGACAAACGGGAATCTACAGTAAATATTCCGGCTATGGGTATTCAATTGGCCTCATACATCAGGCCAAAGCGGTCAAAACCGCTAAATCATATACATTCCGCCGTTTACGTGCAGCGTCTCGCCTGTAATATAGCTGCCTGCGGGCGATGCAAGGAACAATACTGCGCTTGAAATATCCTGCGCCTCACCGAGGCGGCTCAATGGTACTTGCCGCACCAGTGCCTCGCGCTGCTCTTCGCTCAGAGCCCCAGTCATATCTGTATTAATAAACCCTGGCGCTATTACATTGACCGTAATGCCCCGCGAGCCCACCTCACGAGCCATCGATTTACTGAAACCGATAACGCCCGCCTTGGCCGCAGCATAATTAGATTGTCCGGCATTACCCATTACGCCTACGACCGACGCGATACTTATAATACGGCCTGAGCGGGCCTTCATCATCCCGCGCAGGCATAGTTTAGACAGATGGAAAACACCGCTGAGATTCGTGGCAATAACGTCATCCCATTCAGCGTCTTTCATCCGCATTAACAGGTTATCCCGCGTAATACCGGCATTATTAACGAGTATCGTCACCGCACCTTCCGCACCCACAATATCTTTCACCAATGCTGAGGCTGCATCTCGATCCGCAATATCCAGCACTGCACCGCGACCGATTACACCCGCCGCGGCAAACCTTGCAGTAATTTTTTCTGCGCCTTCCGCACTGGTAGCAGTTCCTACAACAATGGCCCCCGTAGCACCCAGATCATCAGCGATCGATGCCCCAATACCTCGCGAAGCACCCGTTACAAGCGCGATCTGCCCGCTTACAGAAAATCGACTGTCTATGTCAGTCATCACTACCTCTTCCCAAATTAAACTGGCCCGCGGCCAATTGCAGAACACCAAAATGCGCGCGGAGTATACCGGTTGCTTTCGCCCGGATGTGCCCCATTTTTTAATTCACCCCAAATTAATGCCTGCTGGCAAGCAGCCTGTAACACCGTATGAGACGCAAAACTAATATATATTCATCCAGACAGTTATAATGTTCGATTACAGTCATATTCACCGCCTGGTTGCGCAACCCCGTGTTTGAGTCGCCAGGAGCCTGGCGGTAGTCACACCGATGGCAAGATGCCTGCTAACGAATAAAATGGATTAGACCGATGAAAAATTATTCTGCACCCCAAACAAACCGGCAACGCGGCTTTACCCTGATCGAAATAATGGTCGTGGTCATTATCCTCGGGATACTGGTTAGCCTGATTGCGCCGAATATTTTTGGGGTTCTGGATGATGCGGAAAAAACCGCGACCAAGATCCAGATCAGAAATCTCCAGGTCGCACTGGATACCTACCGCATGAACCATTCACGCTATCCCACGACTGAAGAAGGACTGGAAATACTGATTAACCCGCCAGGCCGTGATCGTGGCTATATCGATGTGATTCCTAAAGACTCCTGGAACAACGAGTTTCAATACAAGTCACCAGGCGAACATGGCGATGTCGACCTGTGGTCGCTGGGGCGTAACGGCCAGGAAGGCGGCGAAGGACTGGATGCTGATATCGGAAACTGGCACACAGAATAGTTATTGCAGCGGATCCACGGCCATGATTTCGCCCGTCCGCAATCTTCTGTCACCCATAACAGGCAGTCGCACTGTAGCTGCAGGTTTCTCATTGCTGGAAATCATGATTGTCGTTGTAATTATGGGGATACTGGTTTCCATTTTTACTTTGTCGATGGGCTCATTTAGCGACGACGCGACCAGCGAACATGCGCGCCGCCTGGAAGCGCTGATTAATCTCGCCACTGAAGAAGCCAGCATGCAGGGCCGGGAAGTTGGCCTGCGGTTTTACGAGCATGGTTATGAATTTTCAGCCCGTGTGTCCGGGGAGGATAAAGACGGTCTGCTGATATGGGGCTGGGTACCGCTGGAAGACGACAAACTTTTAAAGGCCCGCGATCTGGGGGAAGAATTCACTATCGATCTCATCATTGAAGGCAAAGAAGTTGATCTGGATTACGACCCTAAAAAGGATGAGGCATATGAGCCGCAGATTTATCTTTTTTCCACCGGTGATCTGGCGCCGCCCTTCAGCGCACGCATTCGCCCAGCGTATTCCGACCATGCATTTCTTCTCACCGCTGAAGTAGATGGCAAAATCGAAGTAAAGCCCGATGACTTCTGATACCCAGACGAAACTTCGCCACAACAACGCTACCTGGCGCAAAGCTACCGCCCGTAATCACTGCAGGAATGAGTCTGGTTTCACCCTGATAGAAGTCGTTGTTGCTCTCGCTATAGTGGTCGTGTCCTTTATGGCGCTCTATGGCGTCATTCTGCAAATGGTGGCGTCAATCACCGTCATGCAGGAGAAAACGCTCGCCAGCTGGGTCGCCTTTGATCAAATTACGGAATTGCGCATTAAAGGCACACCCCCTACCGACAGCAAAAGCAATGGAATCAAAGAAATGGGAGGCATCACCTGGCTTTACTCGGTAGAAATCAGGCCCACAGAAAGTGAATATATACGCCAGATCATCGTGACTGTTGCGCCCGAAAATGAGCCTGACCGAACACTGGGCCTGGTTAGCGGCGTCATTATGAGCGATGCACCTTTACTGTTCCCCGGCAGCCCGCCCACTCCAGGCTCAAATGCGCCTCCTATCGTGAGTGGTGCCAACCCGGTCGGAGGGGCAACCCAATGATGCCCTGCCCTAACATAGATCGCAGGCAAGGCTTCACACTCATCGAACTGCTGGCCGCAATGGCTATCTTTTCTCTGCTGGCCGTAGCGATGTACAGCGGCACCCAGTTTGTCATTCTGGAACGCGAAATAGTCATGGAGCGTCAGCAGGAACTGTATGACCTGCAGCGTTCGGTACGCTACCTGAATGATGACTTTAGCCAACTGCAGGCCCGGGATGTCCGGGGTGTACTTGGCCGTGATGTGGTACCAGCCCTGTCGGCTCAACCCGGTCGCGACTTTGTGGTCGAACTAAGCCATGACGGCTGGCGCAACCCGGCCGGTTTCCCTCGTGGCACCCTGCAACGAGTCCAGTACCGGCTGGAGGAAAACACCCTGGTGCGCGAATACTGGCCGGTTATGGACCGGGTACTGGGGATGGAAGGCCGGGTTCAGGAATTACTGGAAGGGGTGGAAGAGTTTGAAATTGAATACCTGGATAGCTCCGGCGAGTGGCAACTAACCTGGCCACTGCTTGCCAGCACCCCAGCAGGGGTTGATGTCTTACCCGTCGCAGTCCGGTATCGGCTTGAAACCAGTTCCTTTGGTGAAATAGTTCGACTTGTCGAGATTACACGGTGAATCTGCGCCAGCAACAATCAGGGGTTGCGCTGATTACCGCCATATTACTGGTCGCCATGGCAACGCTACTGACTACCAAACTAGCCTGGGACTACCAGATCAGCTTGCGGCGTACAGAAGCAATGCTAATGCAGGAACAGGCACGTTTCTTCGCCGTAGGTGCTGAAGCTGTGGCAATTTCTATACTGAAAGAAGACGAGGACGTATTTGATCACGCTGGCGACTGGTGGGCACAAGATATTGATCCTATACCTATTGGCATAGACGAAATAGTAATGGGAACTATGGATGGACAGCTACATGATGTTCAGGGACGATTTAATCTAAATAATCTTATTCCAGTGCGTGGTGCCGGACCTGACCAATCATCAAAGGAACAGTTTGGGCGACTCATTGAGAATCTTAAGTTAGACCCAAGCATAGTCGATGCAGTTATTGACTGGATCGATGAAGATACCGTGCCTCTACCCAATGGCGCAGAAGACAGCGTATACACATCTCTAACCCCCCCCTACCGCCCGGCAAACAATTACTTCATATCTGTAAGTGAACTTCGCGCAGTTGCCAATATCGACAATGAAAGCTACGCAACCTTGTTGCCACACGTTACAGCGATCCATCCCGACTGGTGTGGCACAGCCGGCGGCATCACCCCGATCAACATCAACAGCGCCAGCGTTGAGGTTATCCAGTCACTGCACGCAGATATTGATCGGAGTCAGGCGGAAGCCTGGTACACAGAGCCAGGCGAAGCCGGATGGGAGGATATGAATAACATCCCGGGCTGGCCAGCCGCTTATAATAGCCTGCCAGGCACACCTGCTACGATTAAGAGTAACTGTTTTGAGCTAAATGTCCTTGTAAACGTTGGCAGTTCCGTGTTGTCTATGTACAGTCTGCTTGACCGCTCCGGGAGTGCAGACGAAATTGTCACTCGTGTCCGCGTTTTTGGACTGGATTAGATTGGAATAATTTGTGCCTAATGCATTGATAATCAGATTGCCCGCTGTGGCAGGTGACGCAGTCGAATGGGTAACCGTAGATCGTTCTGGCGCAGGCGTTGGCACCCCTGAGCGTGGTCAACTTGTTGATGCTGCTCCATTTGCCCTGAACCGCAAATTAATTGTCCTGGTACCTGCCAGCCAGGTACTTCGATTAAATGTGCGGATTCCACTGAAGGGTAACGCGCGTATTCGCCAGGCGCTGCCCTACGCACTCGAAGAACACCTTGCAGGTGATATTGAGAAACAGCATTTCGCATTTGGCAGGCAGGAAAAAAATGGGCTGCTACCGGTTGCCGTTACCGAAAAGGCTACGGTTAATAATTGGCTTGAGTTGCTGGCGGAACATGAGCTGACACCAACCGGCATTTACGCTGAAAGCGATGCTATAGAACCCACTCCCGCAACCATTAAGGTTTTGCTGGATAACGATCAGGTTATTATTCTCAATGCCGCCGGAGAAGTTACGGTTGCGGATGAGCCCGCAATGGAAACACTGCTGGAACTGTTTCTAGATCAGCAGGCCGCTGAACTTGAAAATGATGCCACGGTTGCGCCGGTCAGCCTGATAATCTATTGCAGCGATCGGGCTTACAAGCGCCAGCATGTACTGTGGGAACGGCTGCGCATGCGCACTGAAAACCTGGAGATAAAAATTCTGACTGATGGCGCCCTGCCCCTTTTGGCAAATCAGATATCCATGCAGGCTAACGTCAATCTCCTGCAGGGCGCATTTGCCCCAAAATCCGAACTGCCGTTCAAATGGGAACAGTGGCGAATTGCTGCCGTTTTACTGGCAGCCTTTCTCGTGCTCAATTTTGGTTACAAAGGAGCCGAGTACTGGCAACTGAGCAAAGCAGATGCTGCTCTTGATGCAGCTGCTGCAGAAGTGTTAAGCCGGACCTTCCCGGGCACTGGCGAGGTAGCCGACCCCTGGAATGAACTGCGCTCCCGACTTGGCACATCCGGAGCTACAGATACCGATGAGCGTGCGGGCCTGACCGAAGCATTGGAAGCTCTGTCTGTCGCATTTGCGAAAACTCCGGGTATACGCATGGAAACGGTCAGCTTTCGAGGCGGCGCAATTGATCTGCAACTCATCGCACCCGATGTTGCCGCGCTTGATCAGTTACGCCAGCTTATCAGCACGCCCGGACGATTCTCTGCTGAAATACAGTCTGCCAACCCGTCCGACGATGTGATTAAAGGCCGCATACACATCGAACCGGCAGAAAAATCATGATACGCGACTGGTGGGAACAACTGGCACCGAGGGAACGTATTATGGTTAGCGTGTGTGGCGCATTCATAATTGCGGTACTGATCTGGACCATGGTCATCCGCCCTGTATACAGCGGCAACGCGCAACTGAAAGAAGCGGTTGCCACCAAACAGGCGCAACTCGCTAACCTGCAGGAACTGGCAAGCCGCATAACACCGGCAAACCAGGGTCGACCGACTACCCGCCAGGGCCGCAATGATTCGATAGTTGTAGTAATAGATCAAACAACCCGCGAGCGTTCACTTGCACGCTACCTGAAAAGAAATCAACCTGAAGGCAATTCAGGCGTGCGACTTCGCTTCGAAGGTGCACCCTTCGACGTGCTGGTGGAATGGCTTGGTGAACTCAACCAGGCCTATGGAATGGTTACCGTGTCCGCCAGCTTCGATGAAGCGGGCCCTGGCCGGGTGAACTGCAGTATAGAGCTGAAACGTCCGGGATTCTGACCATGCGAGCTAATCTGAAACTTGCTGGTCTTGGACTAATCTGCTTCCTGATATTGCTCATAGCAATGTTTCCTGCCCGGGCTGGCTTCGCGCTTTTTTCACCAGACAGTGTCGACGGTTTCGGCATCAGCGGCAGCCTTTGGAACGGCAACGCAAAGATCATCAATATTGGCGGACAGCAGTTGCGCAATACCGAGTGGAATATTGCCTTGTTACAGCTGCCATTGGGTCGTCTGGGTGCTGACTTCAAGACCCGCTGGAATAATGGTTTTGCCGAGGGTTTTGGCACCATAAGTTTGGGGGGAACTATCCGCTTAAGCGAAACGCGGGCGAGTTTCGATGCCGCTATGCTGCAGTCTGCTTTCGGCACACCCGCATTAGGCGGGCAAATCAGCCTGCTAATCAGTACGCTTGAACTCAATGACAATTGGCCCAGCCAGTTGATTGGCCGCGCTGAAGTACTGAATCTCTCCAGCCCTCTTATGGGACGTGGTGAGGCCGCACATATTGGTGATTTTGCACTGGAATTTGACAGCACTACAGAATCCGAGGCTGACACTCTAACCGGGACAATCTCGGACACGGGCGGTCCACTGGAGCTTAAGGGCAGTCTGCTACTGACCGCACCCGATAGTTACACACTTAAAACTCGCCTGAAAGCCCGCCCCGATGCACCAGAGGCTATGCAAAATAACCTGAAATTTTTAGGCTCACCTATGGCGGATGGGAAAAGAATTTTTGAGTTGGCAGGAACACTGTAGCCGGGTTCGACCTGACACTCTCTGCCGACCAGTTGCGGTTCCTCCAGTGCGCTGACCATAGTTCAGCCGGCTATGCTGCAATTATTCAAGTTCGCGAAATTCCCCAAGTAACGGAAAATAGAGAGCGGTCCGAATATTTCTTTCTGGCTCAAGCAAAAGCATTACATCCCTGTATCTTTCCATTTGATTTTTATAACGAACCACTTCAGCATCTATAAAAGCTTCAACGTCCCCGCCTTCGTGGGAGCTTGTTTTGTAGTCCACAATCCAGCGGTCACCTTTGTTATCAACGAAACTTCGATCTATAACAAAATGCACTGCATTTCCCTCTTCCAGCATCGTTACCGGGTACTCACATACAGACTGTTCGTGTTGGTCAGATAATATCCACTGCCCCTGCTTATCCTGCAAAGTCGTCTTAAGTGCATGCGAGACTTTCACGAATGCATCGTCCAATTCAACCAGAGATACACCTTCCTCCAGCAACATTGCACGCAGCGCGGCCTCATTATTTCGGTCCGCCCACGCTGCGGGACCGGCCTCAGCGATATACTGCAAACACCGGTGCACCACTAACCCCACCCGCATGGCGACCGAGCCTGCCCAGTCGAACGTAACTTCATTGTCATCATCCACGTGACGGGGATGGCGTCCGACAGAAATACTCGCTGGGGCAGCAAGATTGGACCAGCCGGAGGGGAAACGCTTAATGACAGGTTGCACCCAGTCTTCGCGAGATTCTGGCGTACCAGGTTCGCCAGCATAGTCACTGTAGCGATCACTGATGACAGGCCACAGCCGGTGCAACAGAGTGCCGGACACGGGATCAGAAATCTCACCCTTACTGTTACGTTTCAGACCAAAAAATAAATGTAATTTA
>PVMK01119794.1_pt1 | contig 18178 bp, 26 predicted proteins | sample 1853481 | NCBI WGS metagenome assembly PVMK01 (sample SAMN08533507, study PRJNA380276) | Marine sediment metagenome, whole genome shotgun sequencing project. | reverse complement strand
TAACGCTAGTCCGTACTTTTTACACACAAAAAGGGGGGGATACTATTTTTACTCTTTGTCGATAAACTCGTTAACACTTACGATTCACATTGCCTTTGGTTCCTGTTATAACACATCCCTCTTTCAAATGTGCTGAATTCTTTGAAAAATTTGATCAAGATTTAATAATTTCGGCACCAATTAGTAAATATGAAAGAATTTTCTACCCAAAAACCACTGGAAAAATTAAACTTTTTTACTTTAACCTTTCAAGAATCGATAGACTCACCAAGTTTGTCATTGTCAATCCTTTTCTGTTGATATCCTTCCTTGTCTGATCACAATACTTTTTCACACTTTGGTGACTTCTTTCACTTGAAACTTCCAAAACCAATATACTTTCAGAATATGGAAATGTGAATTTTGTAGGAGTGGTACAATAGGTTTCCATATTACCATATCCTGCTGATTCAATTTTACCACGATTTACTAGAAGTGATGCAATTTCTCTAATATCCTCTTGGGAATTTCCATACTCTAGATAATAAACCGAAATAAAATTTGTATTTCCTTCTGTTTCTCTTTGAAATAAATCATCCTTAATGTCAAAAACAAAAGAAATTTTATTTTGATTATGTTTTTCTAGATTTTTTGCTACCTCGTGGTTGTCTCTAAATTTCGCCACAAGATAGTGATTTGTAGATTCGGTAAAATACGGTTTACTGTCACTAGAAAAAGTACCAGTGGCAAAATATAATCTTTCAATATTTTTTGATTTTACCCAAAGGTCCTTTAATTCCACAGTTTCGTGATTATGGAGATATGGTGCACAAACATAACCTGAATAAGATAGTGCTAACTCTGACACGCTGAAAATTTCGAAGGGCGGTATTTATTACTTGTTGGTTAGGCGGGTGATCTGTAAAAAATTGACATCTTCGATAGTTATTTAATACTAAAAAGCATCGAGTTTTTTGTCCCAAGCTAGCTCAGCCTGGTAGAGCTTCCGGCTGTAGTTGTTGGCTTTAGATGGCTGACCAAATAACAGCATATCAGGCATACAGAAACCGGGTTGTCGAAGGTTCAATTCCTTCGCTTGGGACCACAATTCAATTTTAAACTCCAAATTCAGATAGATATGTCTGTAGATTATTGCCGTTACTGGGGATGGTAGATCTACTACGGAACAGAAACTAGAAAAATTAAAAATTCCAATCATTTACAAACCTTTCAAGATGGACAAACTAATTTCAAAAATTCAAAACTAACCAATTTCACATAATTGGGAAATTAAATAAAGTCTTAAATTATGAAATGTTAAATTCATAACATGAGTAAACGAGTTACCATAATGCTTGACACTGACTTGGACAAAAAGATGAGACAGTTGCAAGCAAAATTGATCCAAAGTACATCAAGTTCAGTTAGTTTTTCAATGGTACTAAACCAAGTACTTCGAGACAGTCTTAAAAAATAGTTTTTTAACTACTTTTTGAGAAGGAGTTTTGTGTAAAGTATTGCATAGATTATTTTGTTTCAACCAAGCAGATTGTGTGCAATTCCTTCATAAAGTTAAGCAGTATAGATATCCCATAGACTATCTAAAGCATCATTATACATCGAAGCGATCCATTCTGTAAAATTTTAAGAAGATTTGATTCAAAACGAACAATAAAATATCATATTTAAAGAAAATTCTGAAAAATAATAAAAAATAAATCAATTTAAGAAAAAAAATAAAATCTTAAATTAATAAAATATTTTTTCTATTCTGTTTTTTTGACTTTTTGTGCAGCTGGTCCTTTTTGACCTTCGCCTACTTCAAATTCGACTTTATCGCCTTCATTAATGAATCCTTCAACATCTGTTTTGTGAACAAATAGATCATCGCCAGATTCTCTCTCGATAAAACCAAAGCCCTTAGTGCGGTTGAACCACTTTACTGTGCCTTGTTCCATTTGCTTTACTGGTTAAAGACTCCGTATATTAAGATAAGGCTAAAAAATGATCGTGGTGAATGAAATAATCGTTTTTTCCAAAAATCATAATTTGGAACTTTTTTAGGTTTTAGAAATCCTTTGCTATATGATTACTATCTTTGAGCCATTGAACTTGAGGCAAAGTAAATCTCCAAACTATATCGCCCCTCTCCTTTTCTTTAAAATCCCAAGGAGCAATAATTACAATATCATTATCACGAATCCAAACTCTTCTTTTTAATTTTCCTCTTATCCTACCTCGCCTAGTTAAACCGTCATCACACTTTATCATCACATTTTCTCCTCCCATCATTTTAAGAACTCTACCAAACATTTCGCCTTCTTCAGGAATACGGATTTCTTTTAATGCGCTTTCGTTTTTTACTTGACGCTTTCCCATACTATCAGTTGCAGTTTTAACCATATAACTGTGGGGTTAATCAATAACTTTCACCCAATAACCATCTATCAGGGTTATCAGAATATTCAAACTTTATTGTTCGTTCTGAATCAAATCTTCTTAAAATTTTATTATGGATTGATGACTGCCCGTCCAATAATTTTTCGTGCTTTGAGATCTTCTAAGGCAGTGTTTGCCTCATCGAGAGCATACCTTTTTGATATGACTGGTTTAATTACACCTTTTTTTGCTAACTCGATTAATTCAACCATGTCATTATAGTTACCAGTATATGCACCCTGAATAATAATTGATTTGAGTGGAATTGTTACAAGAGATAATTCCAGAGATCCTCCAAAAAGTCCAACAAGTACTAGGTTTCCCCTTTTTCGTAAAACTGCCAGTGCAGTCTTCACAGTTTGAGGGGCATTTACAAAGTCTATAACACTATCAGCTCCTTTGCCATTACAAATAGAAATTATTTTTTCTACTGGACCTCCAGTTCCAGAAGCTATAGATCCAGTAACATTGGTATTAATAACATAATCTGCACCCATCTTTTTTGCGGTTTCAAATTTTTTGTCATCATTATCAATGCAGATAATTTTGGCTTTAGTTATTGCTTTTGCAAGTTGAATTGCCATCAATCCAAGCCCACCAGCCCCAATTATCAGTAAAAATTCTGGTGAATTTGCATTTGCTTTTTTGACAGCATTGTATGCAGTTAGTCCAGAACAAGCAAGTGAAGTAGCTGAGTCTAGATCAACGCCATCAAGTTTTGCCAAATATTTGGAATTAGGAACTGAAAGCGTAATCAGCATATCCGCCATCTTGAAAAACACCCATTGATTTTGGGGTATCACACAGATTTTCATTTCCTACTTTACATGCGGGGCATTCTCCACAACCTATCCAAGGAAAAACTAGAACTTCGTCTCCTTTTGATATTCCAGAAACTCCATCACCCATTTCTTCAACAATGCCAGCAATCTCATGCCCAGGAGTTACAGGATATTTTACACCCCTATCTGTAACTTTCATAAATTGCCCATCTCCAAGATCATAGCCACCTTCCCACAAGTGTAAATCACTATGACAAACACCCACAGACTTTACTTTAACTAGGACCTGATTTCCTTGAGGCTTTGGAGTTTCAGATTCCAATATTGCAAGAGGTTCATTAGGACCCGTGATTCTAGCGGATTTCATAGGTTGATTTTTTGTCATAACAATATAAGAGTTGACTGGAAAAGAAAAGAAAATAGAGCGTCTAGATATTATGGAATAAAAAGATATTTCATATGTGAACGAGGAAGAAACATCAATTAGCATATCACAGGAACCAGTAAACATTCTTTTCAGCCCCAATTCAGTTGTTAAAAAGGATGTTTGGGATATAGATCTCATCAAAATCCTTAATTTATTAATTAGAATTCTAGAAAAAACAGAAAAAAAAGACCTTAGAGTTGCCGGAATGGCAGCATTATCTTCATCTTTAATTTACAGGATGAAAGTAGAAAGCATTTTTGCCTTACAACGAGCTGCAATGGAAAAGAAACCCATTCGTCAAAGGACAGATGTAGACATTGAATTAATTGATATTCCATACCGACATGAATCCACGTATCCAGTATCTCTAGATGATCTTTTAGGGCTACTGCAAAACCTAATTGGCTCTATTGCAAATCCTCAATCAAGAAGAAACAATCGACTTGACATAGAACCCCTTGAAGCTCCTGATTTTCAAGAATATTTTATTTCACTTGAAAGCATTATAGGAAAATATGAAGACCTAATAATTAAAAAGATTTCCAAGCAAGGATTTGGAATGCTTCAAAACATTATTTCAGATTTGGATGCGACTGATTCTATACGATGTTTCTTTGCAATTTTGTTTATGGCTAGAGATGAAAAAATTGACATTGAACAAATTGAAGATGATATCAAAATCACCTTGATAAAATAAGATTCAACAAGATGATCAAAAATGAGGAATAAATTTCTTAAAGTAGATTAGATGTGGGAGATAAGGTAATTGGTCAAAGTAGAAGATGAAAATGAAGCCACAGCACGAATAGAAGCTGCCCTGTACTCAGCAGGCAGGCCTCTGAAGATTGAAGAGTTAATCAGAGCCTCTGGAACCGAATCTCGAACCAAAACATACAATATTCTCAATAATATCATGAAAAAATCAAAATCAGCCTTCAGGGCGATTGAAATAGCCACTCTTCCTGATGGATCCTATGTATTTCAGTTAAAGCCAGAATATAGCTCTACTATCAGAAAATATGCCTCAAAGCCAGTTCTTCCAAAAGCTACGCTAAAGACACTATCATACATTGCATATATGCAGCCCATCTCATCAAAACAATTACTGGAGACAAGGGGTTCAGGAGTTTATGCTCATCTCAAAGAATTAAGACAGTTAGATTTTATCAGTCACCAAAATGTTGGGAGATTAAGAATTTTCACGACAACTGAAAAATTCCAAAAATATTTTGGAATACAAGGAGATGTTGAAAATCTCAAAGAGAGACTCTTTTCAAAAATTAGAAAAACTGCAACCCAAACAAAATCAAATTCTGAAACTCAGGGTTATTCCAGAGATTAGTCAGTAAAAAAATTCACGCTAAAATATTGCGTTTTGTATAAATTAGAGTAACTTGAAGTTTCTCCGTGAGAAAGTCAGTAGAAAACCTTGCCACAAGTAAAATTACTGGTGGAAGAAGACATCCATTAAGAATTAGAAGAAAATATGAAATAGATAGATTTCCTAATGAACCAATCAATGCTGCACAAATTACAGTAACAAGAAATGTTCGTGGTAAAAACACAAAGACAGCTTTGAAAGCAATTGATTTTGTTAATTTATCTACAGGAGATGCAAAAGTAAAGAAAACAAAAATTCTCAAAGTTCTAGAAAACGCAACAAATAATGATTATCAAAGAAGAGGTATCATTACAAAAGGCGCCATCTTAGAAATACAAGAAGGGAAGTGCAGAGTTGTTTCAAGACCTGGACAAGCCGGAACAGTTAATGCCGTTTTAATAAAGTGATAAAATGAAAGATTACGAACATGTCGTAATCTGGTTGGATTATTTCAACAAGACATTACCAAGAGCTAAAGGAAGAAGATTAGAAAAAGAAAAATGTATTTTTGATCCTTCATTAAAAGAATTAACAGAAGCTGCACAAGCTGCTGGTTTTGAAATTACAGAGACAGAGGAAAAAGTAAGATATCCAAGAAGACCATATGTCAGGTCCGGATACATTGTTTTACCAAAAGGATCCACCAAGACAAACATTCTTGACAAAATTTCGCAAAAATTAGTTTTGAAAAGGACAAAACAAACCAAATAAGATCAATTATAGCTCTTAGCTAAAGTATTGTTGACAGAAGTCTATGAAAACAATATGATGGTTATTGTTTCTAATTGCAGGAGGTAGGCGAAATAGTGCACCTTGCCGGTAGTGGCAGAGTGATCATTCAACTGTCAGATGTATTATCTGAAGGAGTGATTCTTTGTGACGATAAAGGAACCAAGGTTGCAAAAGTAATGGAACTGATTGGTCCAGTAAAAAGACCATTTGCATCAGCTATTCCATTAACAAACAACATCAAAAAATATATCGGCAAAGCTGTTTTCGCAACTGAATTTTCTCCTGCTAATAAAGAAAAATTTAGGAGAAGAAAAAAATGAACATACTAGAACCACAAAGCTGTCCTGAATGTAAATCATCATTAGTAGATGACGTTCAGAATGGTGAAATAATCTGTTCTGGATGCGGCGTAGTCGTTGCAGACCAAATGGCAGATTCTGGTCCAGAAACAAAAAGTTCGAATCTCGAAGACAAAATGAAGCTTGCAAGAGCGACAGGACAAACAACTTATTCACAACATGATTTGGGAATAGCAACTGAGATTTCAATCAGTACAAGGGACTTTAGTGGAAAATCAATTAACCACGAAGTTGCCAGTCAAATGCACAATCTCAGAAAATGGCAACAAAGAGTTCGTGTTTCCTCACCAAGAGATAGAAGGTTAGCAAATGTCTTGGCAAAGATGGGTGAAACGTGCGATGGTTTGTCTCTTTCAAAAAATGTTTTGGAAACTGCATCAATGATATACAGAAACTTGGACGGACATATTGATGTGAAAGGAAAATCAGTAGCTAGTATTACGGCAGCTACTGTTTACATGGCATGTAAACAATGTCATGTTGTAAGATCACTTGAAGAAATTGTTCGAGGAATATGTGTACCCAAAGATGTAAAATCAAAAACAAAACTTGCGGCAAGATATTACAGGACTATGGTAATGGAAATGGGGCAAAAAACCGCCCCGATAGTCACCATGGACAAATACATCTCAAAGATTGCAAATATGACGCAAACAGAGGTTAGAGTTGAAAGACTAGCCTTGGAAATTGCTGAAAAAACCAAAGATAGTAGCATTACTGATGGAAAAGCACCAAATGGAATAGCAGCAGCATATCTGTATGTTGCCTCGGTATTACTTGGTCAAAGCATCTTACAAAGAGATGTTTCAAGTATTGCCGGCGTAACTGAAGTTACTATTAGAAATAGATGTAAAGAGATTCTAACAAGTTACAAGCTCAAAATTGCTTTGAGACCATCTCTGGCCAAAAACTAATCCCCCCTTTTTCATTTTATTAGAAAATAAAAAATCCGTTAGGATCAGCTAAATTTCGTCGGCATTATATATAGAAACAAAACATTTTGCTTCATGGCAGTACTGGAGATAAAAGACCTTCATGTAACAAGAGAAGGAAAAGAAATTCTAAAAGGAGTAAATTTGAAGACAGGTCCTGGAGAAGTACATGCCATCATGGGACCAAACGGTTCTGGAAAAAGTACATTAGCTTTAACTTTGCTTGCACATCCAAAATATGTGGTTACACAGGGAGATATTCTTTTGGATGGTGAAAGTATTTTGAAATTAAAAGCAGATGAAAGAGCAAAAAAAGGATTGTTTCTTGGATTCCAATATCCAACAGAAGTTTCTGGTGTAGGGTTTTCTCACTTCCTTAGAACAGCTTACAATTCACTGAGCAAGGCATTGCAAGGAGAAGATAGAGAAGTTTTCATCACAGTTAGAGAATTTCAAAAATATCTTAAAGATAATTTAAACAAAGTTGGATTAAAGGAAGAATTTCTCTCAAGATATCTTAATGAAGGATTTTCAGGTGGAGAGAAAAAACGTGCCGAAGTTTTACAAATGGCAGTACTAAAACCAAATATTTCAATTTTAGATGAACCTGATTCTGGTTTAGATATTGATGCAGTTCAATCAGTTGCAAAAGCAATTAGCGAAGTGGCAGGAAAAGATGCAACAATTATCATCATTACCCACTATGCAAGAATCCTAAAATTCTTAAAGAAACTTGATTTTGTTCATGTCTTTATTGACGGAAAAGTCATACAAACAGGCGATTCAACCCTTGCAGATAAATTAGAAGCAGAAGGCTACGAGTGGGCCATCAAGCAAAACGCTTAAGCAAAAATTCTCAATTGTCCAAACAAGTTTAAGCAGAATAATTTTTCAAAAAACTATTGATTTACAAAGTTGAAGTACATTTTTCTAAAGAGTTTCTAGAAATTCACGAGGGCCAAATTAAAATTGGAATTAAATCAAAACCACTCAAAGGTGAAGCTAATAAAGAAATCATCAAGAAACTGGCAAAACATTTTGGAGTGTCAACTGCACTTGTGCATATAAAATCAGGTCACAAATCTCGACAGAAGATTATAGAAATTAAAGAACAGTGAACATAGTTTTTTGTTTAAATAAGGTTTCAAGATTGGAAAAACCATGTCAGAAGATAATGATCAATACTTTTTCAATTTCTCATTTTTCAAAGTAGATCCTAAGTGGAGATGGATGGCAGACTTGGCAAAAGAAGAATCTGCAAAAGAGGTGGAAATTGTAATCAAAAATTCAGGAATAATGTTTAGATCATATTCAAATCTAGGATTAAGAGATGATGCTGACTTTTTATTTTGGTTTGCTGCAAAGACAGTTGACGAAATTCAAGCAGTTATTGAGAAATTATACAAAACAGTATTTGGAAAATACATCGTACCTTCAAGAACATATCTTTCATGCACTAGACCGTCAATCTATGTAAAAGAAGGAAAATCACATGGATTTGTTACAGGGACTGAACAAAAAAAATACGTGATAATTTATCCATTTACAAAGACAAGGGAGTGGTATCTATTACCAAAAGAAAAACGCCAAGAAATAATGGATGAACATATTCAGGTAAGCAAGAAATATCCACAAGTTATACTCAACACGACATACTCTTTTGGAATTCACGATGAGGATTTCATGTTAGCATTTGAGGTAGATGATATCAGAGATTTTCAAGATCTTATCATGGAACTGAGAGAGACTCAAATATCCACATATGTCAAAAATGATATTCCGATGATTGTATGTATCAAAAAAGATATTGTGCCTCTAATATCAAGTATGGGCTAGATTTATCATACAAATTATTTCAATGCACATCAAAACTATTAGAAATAATTTCCTCTAAGATCAAATATCACGATTGCGAATCTTGGATAAACATAAATGATGAAATTTCAAAGGGGAAAACAGTTTTGAGAGATAAAACGGTAAAATCAAAACAAAAGGAGATAGAAAAATGAATTACAATAAGCTAGGGAAAACAGACATCAAAGTATCAGAATTAGGATTTGGTGCATGGGCTATTGCTCTTGATTGGTGGGGCAAGAAGATTGAAGAAGATGAAGCAAAAAGAATGCTCAAAAAAGCATACGATGTAGGAATTAACTTCTTTGAGACAGGAGACATGTATGGTAAAGGAAAAAGCGAGAAACTGATTGGTGATGTTTTCAAAGACATGAGAGATGAGGTCGTTATTTCTACAAAGTATGGTTATGATTTTGAGGGAGTGGAGCAGATTGGACACACTGAGCTTCCACAGAAATTTGATGAAGATTTTACAAGAATAGCATTAAGAAATAGTTTGGAAAGATTACAAACGGATCATCTTGACATGTATGGTTTGCATAATCCAAAGCTAAACCACATAAGAGATGATTCCATTTTTAAGGTACTTGATGACCTCGTTGTAGATGAATCCATAAAAACATACCAAGTAGCATTAGGTCCAGCAATTGGTTGGACACAAGAAGGATTGGAGGCAATGGACAGACCAAACCTTAGTGCAGTTCAAACAGTTTACAATATCTTAGAACAAACTCCAGGAAACGAGTTATTGAGAAAAGCCATGGAAAAAAATGTAGGAATTCTGGTTAGAGTTCCAGAAGCATCAGGAATACTAACAGGAAAAGTAAATGCTGATACCAAGATGGACGAAAAGGATCACAGGTCAGTAAGAAAAGGAGAATGGATTAAGGCATCCTTAGAAAAAGTTGAAGAACTCAGATCAATTGCAGAAAGAAATGGATTAAACATAACAGAATTGGCAATGAAATTTATCATGACAAAAAAAGGATTTGCATCAGTATTACCTACAATGATCAGTGAAGAAGAAATTATCAATTATGCAGAAATGACAAAAGGAGAATACATTCCAACTTCCGATATGAAAGAGGTTGAGGAGTTGTACAATACATGGCCTTCGTATGAATTAAAGGCTACACCTAAAGTAAATTAATTTGTAGATGGACATTCCTATAGATTCACAAAAAACATTAGAAGTTATAGAAAGAATGAAGCTAGCTAAAATTGGCGAATATGATAAATGGAAGACTATTATTAAAAAAATCAAAAACCAACAACCACTAAACCCTGAAGAACTTGGATACTATACGAATTTGACAAGAATTTACAAAGATTCAGCCATCACTAGCAGAAGCAAGATATATCATACAAAACTCTCAAAGCAAGATGAAAAGCCACCATGTAAAGTATGTGGGGAGAACGCCATATACTATTGCAACATGAATGATCAGTATTTTTGTACAATTCATGTGGTGGGACATGATGAGAACGAATTCTAGGAAGCAGGTATTGTCTCTTCGAAATTAAAGGATTTTTCTACGAAATATTCAACTCGTATTTTTTTGAATTCACGAGAACTAAAGAGGATACGGTAATCATCAACATTAATTTGATCTTGTATTGTCTTTGCCATTTCATGTGCCTCATCATGAGTTTTGCAGTGAATCATTGAAAAGACGTTCTATGGCCAGTCAGGATATGTAGGTCTCTCATAGCAATGACTAACCTGAGGAAATGCTCCTAGCTTTTCCCCAACTTCTGATATTCTGTCTTCTGGAACTTTCCAAACTATCATACCGTTGGCAGTAAATCCAACTTTTCTATGTCTTAGGATTGCTGCAAATCTTCTCATTATTCCATTGTCTTCATAATATTTCATCTTATCAAACAATTCTTTTTCAGTAATTCCAAGATTGTTTGCAGCCTTAACAAATGGCTCATCAATAATTTCCATGTCTTTTTGTAATTCACGGATAAAGTCTTTATCTTGTTCTGTGGGTTCAAATTTAACATTTTTAATTTCTTTTTTCTCCTCAGTTGGAGCAACCTCGTGTTTCTTTTCATCTACCATGTCAAGCTTTACACCAATTTTGAATAGTTGTAGAGTAGGAAGCATTCTCACCTTTTTGATGCCCTTTAGTACATTGAACTTGTCAATCTCTGTCTTCAAATCTGAACCAGGTGGAACAGCTAGGGTAAACCAAAGATTAAACTGATGTTCACGTTCATAATTATGACTAACACCAGGATGACGGTTAATTTGACTTGCAACATATTCTAGTTTGTCATGTTCAATCTCCATTGCTACTAGAGAGCTTGTGTAACCAAGCTTTCTCGTATCAAAAATTGCGCTTAGTTGTCTTAAAATTCCTACTTCTTTTAGATGATTTAGATGTTCTTTGACAATTTCTGGAGTGGTATCAAATTTTTCAGCAATAGCATCAAATGGTCTTGTTACAAGTGGAAATGTCCATTGAATTTCATTGAGGAGTTCTTTATCTAATTCATCCATTGAAGTCATTAAGTCAGTAATTGGTCTATACAATTAAAAACGTAGCTAGGATTTTACGCGTTGATTTTTAATACATAAATAGAAACTGAAGTCCTTTTGATCGATGATAGTTGATCTTAACCTTCATGATAAGACAGTTATTGTCATTGGTGGTGGGAATGAGGCACAAAAAAGAATCAATTCCCTTCTAAAACAAGGTTGTAAGATTATAGTAATCAGCTATTCTGTTAACTCGCAAATTAACAAATTGGTAAAAGCGAAGAAAATCAAATTTAAAAAACAGAAAATTCAGGATACAAAATTTATTTCAAAATTCAAACCAAATATGATTATTACAACCACCAATGACAAAAATCTTAATCAAAAAATTATCAATAGTGCAAAAAAAAGTAAGATCATTGTATATAGTTCTGATAATCCTGAAGACAGTGACTTTTCAAATCCTGCAATAATTGATTTTGAAAATATGATTCAGATAGCAATTTTTACAGGAGGTCGCAGTCCAGCAATGTCAAAGAAGATTAGAATTCTATCAGAGAAAATATTCAAGAATGTCATCACAAAAGAAGACATTGCTCAAATCAAGATTCAAAAGATCGCAAGAAAACTAGCAAAAGAAAGTATACCTACTCAAACTCAGAGAAGAGAATACCTACGTGGTATCATGGTGGACAATGAGATTGATCAGTTAATAAAAGACGGTCAGTTAAAAAAGGCCGAAAGGCGTATCATTACGATATTGAGGGAGTGGAAATGAGTCAAAACATCATTAATGCACGAGTTACTTTTCGTAATTCTCCAATTCATATTTTGGAAAAGTTTACCATCAGAGATGTCGAAGGAGCATATTCACAATTCAAAGAACATTCAGGGCTTGATGAATGTGTAATAATTCAGACTTGTAATAGAATTGAAATATTTGGAAAAGCAAAAAATTACGATCAAAACAAAATCAAAAAAACTTGGGCATCAGTAGTAGGATTAGATGAAGAGATATTTGATGCAAATTTAGAAATTGATGAAAACAGCAAAGCTTTTCGTCATCTGTTAAAACTTACTTCAGGACTAGATTCTATGATAATAGGAGAAGAGCAAATTCTCGGTCAGATAAAAAATTCAATTGCCTCTGCAAGGAATTTAAAAGCATCAGGTCAGCATCTCAATACTTTATTTGACAAAGCAATTCGTATTGGAACTAGAATAAGAAACTCTAGTGGTATTAGTCAAGGTGGAATTTCAGTAGGATCAATGGCAGTAAAATTAGCTGAAGAAAATATTGATGAATTAAAATTCAAGAAAATCTTGTTAATTGGAACAGGAGAAGTATCAATACTAGTTGCAAAATCACTTCAACGAAGAGGATATGATTTTATAGTTACTAGTAGAACCTTGGAAAGATCACAGGCGTTTTGTGAAACAATGGGAGGAAAGCCAGTAAAATTTGAAGATGTCTTATCCGGATTTCAAAATTATGATATATTATTTGTTGCAACTACAGCCCCATATTTCTTGGTGACCTTTGACAGAATTTCAAATGCAGTTGACAAGAGGAAAAACGGAATGATGATCTTAGATTTGTCAAATCCCAGAACTGTAGATGAAAGAGTGTCAACTATTGGGGGAATAAAATTGATGAATTTGGACCAGATAGCAGAAATGGTAGAAAAGAACATGAAGGCGCGATTAAACAAGGTAAAAACAGTTGAAAATATAATTAATGAAGAAGTATCAGTACTAGAGGCCTCGATGAAAAGACTAGACGCAGAACCACTTGTAAAAGAAGTATTCAAAAATATAGATTCACTCCGCCAAAAGGAATTAAAAAAAGCACTTTCCATGTTGGATGAAAAAGATGAGAAAAAAATCAAAATTATCGAAGAGTTGACTAAAGCAGTTGTAGAGAGTATTGTATCTACACCGATGAACAACATTAGAAAAGCCTCAGAACAAGGAAAGCCTGATTTATTAGAAGTCGCAACCAAGTTGTTTGACTATAACAAAAATGAGTAAGAATAGACTAGAATTATATTTTACTCGAATAGAAATTTGATATGACATTTCCTGCAAGACGTCTTCGTAGATTAAGGACTTCGGCAAAAATGAGGGAGCTTGTTCAAGAAACTACTCTTAATCCAAGTAATTTAATATGCCCAGTCTTTGTACAAGAAGACCTAAAATCCAGAATTAAAGTAGAATCAATGTCTGAAATTGAAAGAATACCATTAGATGACATTAATGATGAAGTAGGAACAATTTCTGATTTGAATATTCCAGCAATTATGCTATTTGGAATTCCCACAAAAAAAGATGATGCAGGAACTTCTGCCTTTGATGAAAATGGAATTGTACAAAAAGCGATTTCTCAAATCAGATCAAATTTTGGAGAAAAGATTGTAATCATTGCAGACGTTTGTTTGTGTCAGTACACATCATCTGGTCATTGTGGAATAGTGCATGGAGATAAAATTGATAACGATTCAAGTATAGACACCTTAGCAAAGATTGCAGTTAGTCAGGCAAAGGCTGGTGTTGACACAGTTTCCCCATCTGCTATGATGGATGGGCAAGTAGCAGCAATAAGAAAAGCCTTGGATGATGAGGGATTTGTAAATGTATCAATAATGTCACATTCTGCAAAACACTCCTCTTCATTTTATTCACCATTTAGAGATGCGGCAGAATGTGCACCTAAATTTGGGGACCGAAAAACATACCAGGTTCCATTTACAAACGCCCGAGAGGCAATGATGGAAGTTGAAACAGACATCAGTGAGGGCGTAGATATTGTAATGATAAAACCTGCATTAGCATATTTGGATTTGATTGCAGAAACCAGAAGGCGGTTTAATGTTCCTGTTGCAGCGTACAGTGTTTCAGGAGAATATGCTATGGTAAAAGGGGCAGCAAAGCAAGGATGGATCAATGAAAAAGACATCACAGCAGAGATACTTTATTCAATTAAACGAGCAGGAGCCGGCATGATAGTTACATATTTTGCAAAATCAGCCGCCGAGTTTCTTCAAGAATCATGAGAGATGATGAACGTTTTGAAATAGAGAGAGCTTTTGATTTATTACCACATGTGGTAGGCTCCAGCTGGGCCGTAATTTGGTTTAGATTCAACAAAATTAAAAACCCAACCAGAGAGGAATATAGAGAAAAAGTGTTAGAATATCTCAAAATGATTGTTCCCGTGTTTGAGTCATATCCCGAAGATGAAAAATTTTCTGATATTACAAAATACATAGAACATAGAAAAAAAGAAGAATTTAAAAAAATCATATCAGGACTAAACCCAGAAGTAGAAAAAAGATATGACAGATATGTCGATTATGGATAAATTAAAAATCATAAAAAAATAATATATCAATCAAATCAAAAGAATAAAAATTACTAGAAATACCAAAATTTTTAGATAAAAAATTCATAACTCTTTTTTGAGTTCTGATAAGAAATATTTTAAAACCTTTGTTCTCTTTTTTGCCTCAATTTTACCAGATTTGGTATTCATAAGAGATTCTAGTAGCAATAATTTTTTATAGAAATGATCAAGTGCCCATTTGTGATCATCAGGAGCTCGTTTTTTGCAAAAAGGATCATCGATACTAAAGAAGGGTCTTTTTTCTGAGCCAGCCACAGCAAATACCCTAGCTATTCCTATGGCACCAATAGCATCTAGTCTGTCTGCATCTTGGAGAATTTTTCCTTCGATAGTTTTTGGAGTATTGTTTTGAGAAAAACTGTGGTCTTTTATAGCATCAGAAATTATCTGAATTTCATTTTCGGTAAAATTATAATTTTTTAATATTTGTTTTGAGACCTCTGAACTTTTGAATGAAGAGAATTTGGATCTTTTATCAGATTTAGGATAAGAGATAACATCATGTAACAATACTGCACTAAGAACTAGTTTTTCATCGGTCTTTTCTTTTTTACAAATTTTTTGCGCATTTTTGTATACTCTCATAATATGATCAAAATCATGTGCTGAATCATTTGACATTTTTAATTGTATTTCTTGTTTTAGAGATTCGAGAGATTTCATTTAGAATCTCCATAGTTTTGGTTTAACAAATTTTAATTTTCTTTTGGTAATTAGAAGGGACCAATTAATAGAAGCAAAGAAGACTATCACTACTATTCCAGCTAAATCTACTAACAAAATTCCCGTAAGTCTATCTTCAAATATTTCAATAAATGGTTTTAAAACTGCATTTCCAAAATATATCATAATAATATATGATAGAACACGACCAAGCCAAAATCCTATGTAAATTCCCACACTTTTTGCTCGCATCAATCCATAAGTGATAAAGAGTATATTGCTTGGAAGGGGGGTGGCGCCAAAAAGAAATGAGGCAATTAGGTATCCAAATTTTTTTCTATTTAAATAGTCACCAATAATATCAAGATTAGATTTTTGTTCCTCCCCCACGAATTTCCTAAATAATCCACTAATTTTTTTAAGAAAAAACCTGCCAATTGTGGCCCCAGTTGCCCCCACTATTGAAAGTAGAACGATATTCAAATTTGGATCGAGAAGATAAAATGAAGTCAACACAATCCAGCTAGGCGGCATAAGAATTGGGGATGCATTTACTCCAATCAATACAAGAAATATTCCAAAATACGATAGTTCTCCGAAGATCTCAAAGATATCAGCCATTTTGCTATACTTGATCATCATTATTTTGCTTCTAAACCCTTGGATTTCTGTAACCATGAAAAATTAATAAAAAAATGATTAACTATCAAGAAATTATACTAATTTCAAATCTTGATCAATGTTTTGTAATATTTTGGACAGAACATTCAATATCCTTATAAGTAAATTGTGGGTAAATAATCCCATGTCTGAGGAATCTTGGAAATGTTTTAGATGTAATCTATCCTTTAAAGACAAGCAAGTTGCAAGTTTACACAAGGAAATTTCTAACCACTCAGTATCCAAAGTCAAAACAGTCACAGTATAACTTTTAAAAATTTTGTAAAATTCGGCAATTTAGTAAAATTAATGCAGGAGGTGGGATTCGAACCCACGAACTCCTAAGAGAAAGGATTTCCTATGTCTGGATCTTGAGTCCTTCTCGGTTGACCGGGCTTCGATACCCCTGCAATGAAATTCAGCATTGACCAATATTTTTCAATTTCTATTAGGAATTTTGAAAAAGAACAGAGAAATTATACATGTTATTTTTTGAAATAATCTTTGGAATTGGTATCTGTTCCTAAAATTTTATAAATAATTTTGAAAAAAGGACTCTACCCTCATACATTATATGAATACGATACTATCGCTAAAAAGTAATTTCTGAAATTTTTTAAAATTTATGCACAAAACGAATAAAAAATCGACTACTTTTGACCAATTTAATTTTCGACTAGATAAAATAATCGTAAATTATACATAAAAAAATTATTTTCAAAGCTTTTAATTGTGTGAGTTTTGGTCTAAAGCACATGGAAGAAAACAAACCAATTTCACAAGTAAAAAACATGCGAAGTGGAATTAATACAAAAGGTGTCATAAAGAGTATAGGTGACCCAAGAACAGTCAACCTCAAAAGCGGAGGAACTATCGATGTATGCGATGCAATATTGTCAGATGGTGAAACAGAAAATGATGAAATTAAACTTACTCTTTGGGGAGATGACATCAAGGCAGTAAATGTAGGAGATACTATTGTCATTACAAATGGATATACAAATTCCTTTAAAGATGAAGTATCCTTAACCAAAGGAAAGTTCGGCAGTATGGAAGTCAATCCTCAATAAATAATATTTTTTAATTATTTTTGAAAATTCTAAGCCCAACTTAATGCATAATTTTTGAAATCCTAATTTACATTAGATATAATGGTGATTTTAATGAGAAAAGCAAATAATATAGTATTTAATTATCAGAAATATTATCTAATTCCTTAATATACTCTTGGACTAGCTTTTCACTAATCTTGAGTAAGTGATTTGCCTCATCATCATTAAGATGATTACGACCATCATCGACTGCATTTTGTACTACAGAACTTATTTCATATGCAAGGGTCTTACTTCGTATATTCAATACTCTCTATCGCCGAATTGGTTACGGCAAAACTATACTTAAAGCGGATCCTTTGTCACAAGTTTTCTTAACACACTAAATGCAACGAGGAATTATTTTTTCAAACTACCACAGAATTGTGCGTAGGAATTGATTTCTTCTAAATAATACATATACAAAAAACGAATTTAAAGGAATGTGTGTTGCTTTTGAACTATTAATCATTCTTAATCTATGTGCCTGTAACAAGAAAGTTGAACAGCCAGAAGGCAGTAACTATCTATAAAAAATTTCAAGAAGAATTTGGACTCGAGGAGTCGGCAATCATTAAAGCTGAAAACCTACATTTGGAATTGTTAGAAAAGAATCCATTCAAGTATGAATCATTTTACTTGATTGCGGCAGTATGCCTTTATACAATATCACAAATGATTCCACAAAAAATTACTCTCGAAGATATTGAGAAATTATCTCATATTAAAAAAGACGAAATTGAGAAATGCTACAATTTGATTCTGGAAATAGAATAGACTGAGAAAACAAATATAAAGAAATTACTCTTTATTCGCGAAACTGACTAAATTACCTGAAACTAATCAAAGAATCAAAAGATCGTGATTGATTTTATTTTTTAGATTTTAATTTTCTTGCTGCTGTTTTTCTAGCTGTTTTTCTTTTTGGTGCTTTTCTTGCTGCTGTTTTTCTAGCTGTTTTTCTTTTTGGTGCTTTTCTTGCTGCTGT
>PVMK01123424.1_pt1 | contig 18185 bp, 15 predicted proteins | sample 1853481 | NCBI WGS metagenome assembly PVMK01 (sample SAMN08533507, study PRJNA380276) | Marine sediment metagenome, whole genome shotgun sequencing project. | reverse complement strand
AAGTCGAATAATAACCATTCGCAGGAGAACCCCGATGGTAAATTTCACCCGACATGACTCGGATGTTCGATCAGTAACCCATCAAATGGCGACAGCGATGTCCCATCGTGACTGGTATGTCGCAGATGATTATGTCAATGAGCACAATAACATAGCCGTTGGCAGGATCGGTATTGGCATCTTCAACACCGCCCCCCAGCCTGTGGTTAATGAAAATCGGAACATCATCCTCTTCATGTCGGGTGAAATTTACCATCGGGGTTCTCCTGCGAATGGTTATTATTCGACTTTTGATGAAGAGCTTGTAATGGGTTTATATGAGCAAGAGGGTGATGCTTTTGTAGCAAAAATCAAGGGGCAATTTGTAATTGCGATCGTTGATCTAAAAAATAATAAATTATTGTTATTCAATGATCGCTTTGGGCTTTATCCTTTGTTCTATACCTGTCGAGCTGGGAGATTGGTCTTCGCACCTGAAATGAAGGGCATTTTATGTGATGAATTCTTCCCTAAGAAGATCGATTTTACTGCTCTTGCCCAATATGTACGCTTCCAGCAATTGCTCGGCGTGCGCACGTTCTTTGAAGATATCCAGCTGCTTCCCCCAGCCTCAATATTGACATATGACCTTTCCTCAGGATCCTGTTCTACCAAATCTTATTGGTCTTTCGATGATATTCCATTTAATCCACAAATTAGTTTCGAAGAAGCAATTGAAGAATCGGCCAGGCTCTTGGATGAGTCGGTCAAAAGTCGCTCAAACGGTGATTTTCAACCTGGAGTTTACCTTAGTGGAGGGTTAGATTCGCGAACGGTACTAGGCATGATTGATCACCGGCCGGTTGCTACCCTGACTTATGGTAGGCGAGACTGCAGGGATGTAAATTATGGGAAGCGGATAGCGAAGGTCGCAGGGAGTGAACATTACTGGATAGATTTGCCAAATGGAGATTGGGTACCAGAGTTCTTTGACTTTCACCTGGATTTAACTGAAGGCTATCACAGCTGGATTCACGCCCACGGAATCAGCACCTTACCTCTCGCAAGGCAGGTGATGCAGGTTAATCTGACTGGTTTGGGTGGCGGCACAATAATGGGCAAGCATTTCATCGAACCACAGCTGTATTCAGCGGTGGATGACTCTGCTCTAACCAGCCATTTTTTCTACAAATTCAACCAGAAATACACGTGGCCTTCAATTTCTGAAGCTGAAGAACAGTTGCTGTACACCCAGCCAGTCAGGTCCCGCATCCAGGGATTAGCATATGATTCCTTTCGTGAAGAATTGGAACCATATCTGGAGTACAGACCAGATGTAAAAAGTGAATATTTTTATCTGCGCAATCATGAGTGGCGTCTGATATCAAACTATGTAATTTTTTCCAGATCGCATGTTGAAGTTCGTGTTCCATTCTATGATTATGATTTGTTTGATTTCCTGCATTCATTGCCAGTTGAATATCGAAAAGATCAGCGCATTTTTCGGCCTGTGATGCAGAAAATGCTGCCTGATCTAACCTATATCCCGTATGAATATGATGAATTGTTACCTACCACAAATACCCTGATCAGGAATTCACACGCTACGATGGTAAAGCTGAAACGAAGGTTTAACCGCCACATCTGGAAAATTTTTCCAGAATACTATACATTGTACGCAGATTACGAAAATTATCTCCGCCACGAACTTCGCGATTGGGCTGAAAATATTTTGTACGATAAACGAACTGCTGCAAGAGAAATTTTTGATCCTGCATATTTGCATACATTGATGAACAGGCATCTTTCTGGAATGGAGCAGGCAACGATTGGGAAGATTGCCCCTTTGATCACATATGAGATGATGCTCCGTCGTTATTATGATCAAGCATTGAAAAGGAAAATAGCCGAAAAATATTCATGAATATCCTGTTTCTAACCAGTTTTTTCCCGCCAACGCATAATGCTGGAACCGAAAAAAGAACCTTGGGTTACGCAGTGCAATTAAAAGAGATGGGTCATGAAGTACAGGTGATTTGTGCCGGAGATTGGGACAGTGGAAATCACTATTGGAATGGAATACGTGAAGAAAAATATCTCGGTATTAATGTCAGGCGGGTTGATTTTAATTGGACACTGGCACCAGATGCAAATAGATTTTTGTACAGCAATCCATTTACCGCTGAAGAGATGAAGAAATGGGTGGCAGAGATTGATCCAGATTTGATCCATATAACCTCATGTTACAGCCTCAGCGCAAGCGTGATTGGAACGATCAAAGAATCGAATATCCCCATGGTATTAACCTTGACGGATTTCTGGTTCATTTGCCCCAAACATACATTGCTGCGTTTCGATGAAACTCTGTGCGATGGGCGGACGTCGAATTGGGAATGCTTAGACTGCATGCTTTCTGGCAATAATTCATATCAGAATATGCGCCCAATCCTGAAAAATGATCTTGCTGCAGCTGGGATTGAGTGGGTGAGCAGGCAGCCGAGTATCAGCAATTACAGGGGACTTCGAGGAATGGCGCTGAATATGGGGGAAAGGAAAGCTTATTTGCAAGATATGATAACCATTCCAGATGAAGTGATCGCACCATCAGCTTATTTGAAGGAGATATTTGCTGCATCCGGTGCTACCAGGGATATCCGTGTAATTCCCAGCGGGCATGATTTATCCTGGTTGGAATCTGCGAATCACCCTGAGCCATCCGAGAAGATCAATATTGGCTTTATCGGTCAGATCACGCCTATCAAAGGCTTACATGTGCTCCTTGATGCATTTAAATCCAGTTCTCCAATGGAAAAAGCAAAGTTAAGTATTTATGGTCCTTATGAGCGCGATTCCGTATACCGGGATGCCATACAGCGATCGATCAACGGTAATGCTGAATCAATTATTGTGCGAGGGAGTTTTCCCCATGATCGGCTTGGGGAGGTTCTCTCCGAAATTGATATCCTTGTTGTGCCATCTTTATGGCATGAGAACAATCCACGCGTGATTCAAGAGGCTTTTGCTGCTCATACGCCGGTAATAGCCTCAAATGTAGGTGGGATGTCAGAATTTGTGGAACACGAAAGAAACGGATTGTTGTTCGAACGAAATAACGAGATTGATCTAGCCCGACAATTATCCCGGATCATAAATGAACCCAATTTGCTTCAGAATTTGCGAGACGGAATTACACCTGTAAAAACAATCGAATCTGAAGTTGAAGAATTGATCATGCTCTATAAGGAATTGGTCAGGTAGCCGGGAGCCATTTCTCTTGAATTTTCCTCAAGTCGACAATCCTCAACATTTTCCATTAGTTTATGTTGTGATTCTAAACTGGAATAATTCTGCTGACACCCTGGAGTGCTTAGAGTCGCTGCAGGACCTGGATTACGGACCCTATGTTCCCTTGGTGGTTGATAATGGCTCGACTGATGGATCTGTGGGTAAAATTCATGCTGCATTCCCAGAAGTTCACCAAATTGAATTGGGTTCGAATCTTGGATACGCCGCCGGAAACAATTCTGGAATCAAATATGCTCTTGAAGAAGGTGCTGATTACGTTCTTGTCCTTAATAATGACACTGTCGTTGAAGAGGGTATGCTGCGGGAGTTGGTAGTAATAGCTGAAGCAAATGGAAATATCGGAATGATTGGACCCAAGATGTATTGCTACCAGCCAGAAGATACAATTTTCGCACTTGGGAGTTTCGTGAATTGGTCCAGAGGGGAAACAACCAACCGCGGCATGTTTTTATCAGCCTCAGATATTGAAATTGCTCTCAATGCAGAGCAGGTAGATTTCATCGCTGGCTGCTGTGTATTGGTCAGCAGGAAAATGCTAGAGGAGGTTGGTTTCCTCGATCCGATCTATTATTTGAATTATGAGGATGTAGATTGGGGCATCCGGGCAAAGAGAAACGGATTTGAGGTGTGGTTCACTCCCGAAGCAGTTCTCTGGCATAAGGTGTCAGCCACAATGGGTCAAGCCTCGCCAATGAATACATATTATATGACCCGAAACGCTCTGCTATTCTTCTGGAACAACTCACCGCCAGGCTATAGGTGGAAGGCTATTTCTCAGATCATGCTGCGCACAATACGGACGATCGGCGCGTGGACTTTGCGGCCCAAGTATTGGAATGAAAGATATAGAAAACTTCGTGCAGCAAATATATTGGCTTTACGGGATTTTACCCGGGGGAATTTTGGTCCAATGCAGGGAAGATAGCTAGCGGCATTATAAATTATTCGAGAAAATAATAACCAATGCGAATTCTTTTCTTATCTGCCTGGCATCCCTTTCCCCCGGATAACGGGGTGAGATTAAGAATATTCAACCTCTTGAATGGAATCTCTGACTCCCATGATGTGACTCTATTGACCTTCGCTGACCAGGACAGATTGGGGGAGCGTCCTGAATTGGAAAAGATTTGTAAGAAGGTGATCATAATCCCAAAGAAGGAATATGACGCTGGAAGCAGGAGGGCCATCATGGGGTTTTTTGCATCAAAACCGCGCGTACTTGTTGATCGTTATGTGCCTGAAATGGCTCAATTGATCCAAAATGAGATATCTAGTCAAGATTATGACTTAGTGATTGCTTCTGGTATATATATGGCAGATTACTTGAACGGCGCCTTTGGGGTTCCGGCGATTTTCGAGGAAGCAGAGATTGGAGTCTTCACTGATGCTGCAACTAATTCGAACAATTTCATCAGAAGGACGCGAAATCAATTAACACTTTCTAAACTAAAATCATATTTTCAGGATTTGCTTCCACGGTTTGCTTACAGTACTGTAGTTTCCGAAGAAGAGAAGAATTTGCTAGCCCAGCTCATTCCGGAGTATAAGTCTTTCGAAGTGATACCAAATGGAGTCAGCTTGGCAAGCTACAATGGGAACCTGGAGAAACCACAACCGGGTAGATTAATCTTCACTGGTGCATTAACTTTCGCTCCCAACTATCATGCAATGGATTGGTTTTCCAACCAGGTATTACCTCTGGTAAAAAGAACGAATCCAGAAGTGCAATTATTAATTACTGGAAATCATGGGGGGAGGAAATTGTTGAACGATCGGAGTATAAAATTAGTGGGTTATGTGGAGAATATAAGACCTCTTATTTCCTCGGCATGGATCAGTATAGCTCCCATATTTTCCGGTGGCGGTACAAGATTGAAGATATTGGAAGCATTCGGATTACATACCCCGGTTATTGCGACATCTAAAGGCGCGGAAGGCTTAGATGTTCAACACGGAAAACATCTATTGATTGCAGATAATCCAGAAACATTCGCCCAAGAAACGACACGCTTGCTGAACGATGTAGAGCTGCGTACTGAATTATCTTCTAATGCCTACAAGTTGGTCCAAGAGAAATATGATTGGCCAGTAATCATTCCGAAGTTTCTCTCCCTGATAGAGAGAGCAGTTTGAAATTGACAACCAAAATTAATTCTCTTTTGCAGTTTCCAAAATTCGAAGCTATAAAATGAATTCGATTTTCCTACGTCTACTCCAACAACAGCAGAGAATACTTCAATTATTGATAATCGTTGGAGTACTATCGTTTTCCTTGATGGTTGGCCAGATCATACCTGCCAAATATATGGCATATGTTTTGGTTTTGATAATTGCATTTGGTGCGTTTTTGGTTTATATACGAAATCCCCAGCTGGGCCTTTTGGCAGTTGTAGCGGGTGGGATGTTGGTGAATTTTGAACTGGGCACCAGCACCAGTACCAGCATAAACCTTGCGGTTCTTCTATTACCTTTGTCGATGGGAGTTTGGTTTGTGGATCGATTTGTTCGCAGGCGCGAAATTCGTTTCATTCCATCACGAACCAACCTGCCATTAATTGCCTTGGGTGTTGCCAGCCTGTTAGCTTTTGGTATCGGTCAATTAACCTGGTTTTACTACGCTCGCCAGGCACCGCTGTTCAGCCAGCTGGGAGGTTTGGCGATCTTCATTTTATCTGCAGGGGCTTTTATCTTCACTGCGAATGTTATTGACAGCCTGCGCTGGTTGAAAATATTGACCTGGATGTTTGTTGTTTTGGGGGCAATATTTGTGCTTTCGAGAGTCAGCGCGGTATTAGGACGTACTATGGAAGGGATTTTACCATCTGGAGCTACAGGCAGCGTTTTCTGGATTTGGATGCTTGCAATTACTTATAGTCAAATCTTGTATAACCGCGATCTCAAACCAGTTTGGAGATTGGTCGTGATAGGCCTGGCTGCAGCCACATTATTTGTTTCCATGTATCTGGGTTATGGCTGGAAATCCGGCTGGATCCCAGCACTGGTTGCTATGGGTGTAATAACCTGGCTTCGATTCCGCAGACTACGGTATTTGTTGGCATTTGGTGGCGTTATTGTTGTCTGGTTGATGGCTTCTGAGCTGATCCAATCAGATCAGTACAGCTATGTGACCAGGATAGAAGCATGGAAGATACTTCTGAATGAGATCATCAAGGTTAATCCCGTATTCGGACTTGGTCCGGCTAATTATCGCTTTTATACACCCTTGTTTCCGATCATGGGCTATTGGGTTGAATTCAATTCGCACAATAACTATATCGACATCATCGCCCAAATTGGGGTTCTCGGATTACTAGCTTTCTTATGGTTTGCCTGGGAAGTATGGAGAGTGGGTTGGGGTTTACTCAAGCAGGATTTGGGTGGATTTGGAAATGCATATGTTGTTGGGGCGATGCTGGTTGGTATGCTAGTTGCAGGTATGCTCGGGGATTGGGTTATTCCTTTTGTCTATAATGTCGGCCTAAAGGGATTTCGGGCAAGTGTATTAGGGTGGATCTTTTTAGGAGGGTTGGCAGCATTGCAGTATATCTCTTCCACGAACCAACTAGATGCAGATAGGGAATCCGATTAAATGGATATTGCGATCATCATCGTGAATTGGAATACCCGAGATATCCTGGGGCAATGTTTGCAATCTGTGTTCGCATCACAAACCGCAAAGCAATTCGAGGTATGGGTGGTGGATAATGGGTCTTCTGATGGCAGTAAGCAGATGATCAAGGAGAGCTATCCCCGGACGCGGCTGATCTCTAATGGCGATAATGTTGGATTTGCTCGTGCGAATAACCAGGCAGTAGAGCTTTCCTCCGGAGATTACGTGATGCTTCTCAACCCTGATACGGTGGTTGAGAAGGACGTAATAGAATCCTGGCAAACTATCTGGATGAGAACCCAGAAATCGGTGCAGTTGGACCACGCTACTCAACCCAGACGGCACTTTACAAGAATCTGCTTATCCAGAGCCAACATTAGTTCGGGAATTCTGGCGCATGTTTCATCTGGACAGGTTTTATTATTATGCAGAATACCCAATGGATAGCTGGTCAGAAAAAGAAGCGAAAGAGGTGGATGTCTTAATGGGCGCCTGCCTTCTGATTCGTCGAAAGGCATTAGACCAGGTTGGCTTACTGGATGAGGAATTCTTCGTTTATTCTGAAGAAGTTGATTTATGCACCAGGATTCGAAATTATGGATGGCGCATCTCATGGCTTCCGACTGTTAAAGTTGTTCACCTCGGGGGCCAATCCACCCAGCAGATCCAACAAGAAATGTTCCTGCAGCTTTACCAGGGTAAAATCCAATATTTTCGGAAGCATCATTCTGCTATGGAAGTTTGGCTTTACAAATTTGTACTTTTCCTGGCAACATTGGTGCGCATAGTCTTGACCCCTTTCGCTTACCTAGAGCGGTCGGCCCAAAAAAGTAAACACCTGGAATTATCGAGCAATTACCGGCGTTTACTGTTGTCCCTTCCAAATTTCTGAATCCATAATGAGATTACTAAAGATTGAGACTGATATATCAAAACAGGAGAAAGGCGAATCGCATGTCCACTAGGCTGAAAAATCTGACACGATTTCATTCAGATGTGCAGTTCATTCCCAACTCAAAATCCGGAGAGGGTGTGGATGTTTCTATTGTGATCCCACTCTATAATGAAATTGAGAATATCGCCACTCTCTATGAGAAAATCATTCCGGTGGTTTCCTCGATTGGAAAGAATACTGAGATCATATTTGTCGATGATGGGTCCACTGATGGAACTTATGATCAGCTGCAAAAAATTCAAGCCGCTGATGCTAATGTTTGGGTGATTCGATTGAGACGGAATTTTGGGCAAGCAGCGGCATTTTCTGCAGGATTTGATTTAGCTCGTGGCAGTGTGATAATCACCATGGATGGTGATTTGCAAAACGATCCAGCTGACATCCCTTTGTTAATTGAGAAGATTGATCAGGGTTATGATATCGTCAGCGGCTGGCGAGTGAAACGACAAGACAATTTTATTACCAGGCGATTGCCATCAATGATCGCTAATTCATTAATTTCCTGGGTTACAGGTGTTAAACTGCATGATTACGGGTGTTCACTAAAAGCATATCGTGAAGAAGTGGTGAAGAATATCCGTCTGTATGGAGAACTGCATCGATTTATTCCTGCGATCGCAAGCTGGATGGGCATTCAGGTTGCAGAAGTTCCGGTAAACCATTTTCCCCGTAAGCATGGTCGTTCGAAATATGGCCTGGGACGCACTTTGAGAGTATTGTTGGATTTGATTACCGTTAAGTTTATGCTTAATTATGCCACTCGACCGCTCCAGATTTTTGGTCTGGCAGGTCTGTTATCTTTGTTGATCGGAATGGTGATATCAGGATATTTGACGATATTGAGATTATTCTATAATGAGGCATTAAGCGATCGACCAATCTTACTCCTGGGGGTTTTATTAATCATGTTGGGTGTCCAGCTAATTCTCATGGGTTTACTGGGGGAGTTGATCGTGAGAACATACCATGAGACTCAAGATAAACCAATTTATGTGGTCAGAGAAATTCTCGGTGGGGGAGATAAAGATTATTCGAGTACAAATCCAGAAGAATAATCAAAACGAAATTATGAATCCAAGTGCTCCAGAAATATTCATTGTTGGTAATGAATGTGATCGATGAAAATATTAATGATTGCCCCACAACCCTTTTTTGAGCCGCGTGGAACCCCGATCAGTGTGCGGCAGAGATTGACTGGCTTGACAAAGTTGGGGCATCAAGTTGATTTAGCAACTTACCACATTGGTGAGAAGGTTGACCTGCCTGGACTAAGGATTTATCGTACTCCAACCATTTCGTCCATCCGGTCACTAAAAGTCGGCCCCTCCTGGCAAAAAATTCCTCTGGACTTCTTATTGATCTTGAAATCTATAGGTCTGTTGTTCAGTAATAAGTATGATGTTATTCACTCACATGAAGAAGCAGGTTTCTTCTCAGTATTCTTATCCTGGTTTTTCAACCTGCCTCATATATATGATATGCACTCGAGTTTACCAAAGCAGCTGGTTAATTTTAGATTTGGGGATAATAAGTTGATGATCGGCACCTTTGAATATCTGGAAAGACTGGTAATCAACACCTCTGATGCGATGATCACAATCGGTCCAGACCTCGAGCAGTATGTCCGAGAAATCAATCCTGTGGTCCCAATGCAAATGATCGAAAATCTGCCGTTAAACATCGACCAAGAATTTGACGAGATATCCCCTAAAATTAATAACCTGTTTCGCCAGGAAAGTGGTTTGTCAATTGTATATACGGGCACTTTCGAACGCTACCAGGGCGTCGACGTATTGATAGAGAGCTTTGAGAAGATAATTCAAAGCTTTCCTGACACCAAACTGATCTTAGTTGGTGGAAAACCCGACCAAATAATTGGTTACCAAAATATGGTCTCGGGAAAGGGTCTGGATGGGTCTGTTCAATTTACTGGCATCGTTTCGCTTGAAGATGCAAATGCCTGTATTCACCTGGCTGATATCCTGGTTTCACCCCGCATCGAGGGTACATCAGTCCCACTGAAAATCTACACGTATTTGAATGCTGGAAAACCGATCCTGGCAACAGACATACCCGCCCATTCATTGGTACTCAACCAGGAGAATGCTTGTCTTGTTGAACCAACAACAGGTGGAATGGTTGCTGGATTAACAAGACTGATCGGTGATGGGCAGCTGCGAGCTGCGATTAGCACTGATGCTAAAAAACTGGCGGAAGAAAAATACAACCAAAACCAATATCTCTCCAAGCTAGAGATTGTTTATCGAATTTTTCAAAATAATCAAGGGTCAAGCGAGCATGAACAGGTTACTTGATAAAGGATGATTTACAGCTGATGTGTGGAATTTGCGGAATTGTCTCTGCTGAGCAAGATCGTAGAATTGATGAAAGAACCCTGCATGCTATGACGCGAGCGATCACCCATCGCGGCCCGGATGACGATGGATTCTATTTAGGTGGACAAGTTGGGCTCGGGATGCGACGTCTTAGCATTATCGATCTGGTAACCGGTGACCAACCTGTTACCAATGAGGATAATTCAATCTGGCTCGTATTTAACGGTGAGATATACAATTATAAAGACTTATATGCAGATTTTATTGACAAAGGACATAAATTCTCAACCAAGTGCGACACGGAAGTTATCGTTCACGCTTATGAAGAATTTGGAGTACACTGTCCGGAATACTTCAACGGTATGTTTGCTTTCGCATTGTGGGATGAAAACAATAAGCGTTTACTACTTGCTCGCGATCATTTAGGTATAAAACCCTTATATTATTGGCTTGGTGAGGACTCTATAATATTTGGATCAGAGTTGAAATCAATTATTCTTCATCCTGCAGTAGTGAGGGAAGTTGATTTAGAAGCATTAGACCAATTTCTGACACTTGAGTATATTCCCACGCCGCGCACAATTTTCAAGAATATATATAAATTGCCTGCCGGGCATAGATTGATATTTCAAAATGGCCAACACAGGGTTGAGAAGTATTGGGATATTCCAGATCTTGATACTCCCCAGGATGAAAAGATTGTCCAGGAAATGTTGGTTGATTTGATCGATGATGCGGTTAAAATGCAGCTGATGAGTGATGTACCATTGGGAGCATTTCTCAGTGGGGGGATTGACTCCAGCAGTGTAGTGGCCGCGATGAGCAAGTCTTCTTCCACCCCTGTAAGAACCTTTTCCATAGGATTCGATGATGCCACTTATAACGAGCTACCGTATGCCCGCGCTGTGGCAAAGCGATATGGTACCAGGCATACAGAGGAGATTCTTAATCCTGATATTGTTGACCTGGTGGAAAGGTTGGTTCCCCATTTAGATGAGCCCTTTGGTGATTTCTCCATATTCCCAACTTATTTAGTGTCAGAAGTTGCCAGGCGCCAGGTCAAAGTGGTTCTATCTGGGGATGGGGGTGATGAGCTTTTTGGTGGCTATGATACCTACGTCGCCCAGGCAATGGATCGCTATTATCGATACCTCCCTGGTGGAGTAAGGAAGAATATGCTTCCCGGGTTGATGGCACGCATCCCCCCGCGTCCAGAAAAAAAGGGAGTGATCAATAAGGCAAAACGCTTCATCGAAGGGGCGTCACTTCCATCTTCGTTGCAGCACACTCGCTGGATGATGTTCATTTCTGAAGAAGATAGGAATAACCTGTATCTCCCAGATGTGAGATCCGCCCTCAATGGTCGGGGTACCGCTGAGGTTTTAGAGGGATATTTTGAAATGAAAGCTCATTGGAATCCTCTTGCCCAGCAGCAGTATGTTGATATCAAGACCTACCTGGTGGATGACATTCTCACCAAGGTGGACAGGATGAGCATGTCAGTTTCCCTTGAAGTGCGTGTGCCGTTGTTAGACTACCGCATCGTGGAATTAGCTGTTAACCTTCCGGCAGATATGAAGATATACCAAGGGGAGACAAAGAACATTTTTAAGAAGGCAATGTCAGAACGTCTTCCTCATGATGTTTTGTACAAACCCAAACAGGGATTCAGCATTCCACTAAAGCATTGGCTGCGAGATTCTCTAAAGCCGATGATGACAGACCTTCTATCCCCACAAAAAGTCCGTCAACGGGGATACTTTAATGATGAATGTGTATCTGGATGGGTCGAGCAACACCTGGATGGGAGTAAAAATCACAGCCATCGATTATGGGCTTTGATGGTTTTTGAGATTTGGAACCAACAATTTATGGATGGATGAATCCAGGATTGAACTTCGCAAAACAATCATTTATTACTCAAGAAGCCGCTGATGACAGTAAAAACATCGATAAATCCATTTGTGCTCAATGATCCGCTCCTTATTGAGATTCGTGATTACTGGAACGACCATATTCACGATTTAGAAGTGGCAAAAGAACCGGTTGGTTCCCCTGGTTTTTTTAACCAGCTGGATGAATACCGGTTTGACAAATTGCGTTATTTACCAAAACTGGTTAATTTCAATGGCTATAAGGGGAAAAAGCTGCTGGAGATTGGATGCGGTGTTGGAACCGATCTGGTGCGGTTTGCCATGGGTGGGGCAGAAGTCACCGGGATTGACCTGGCAGAAGTGTCCATCAATCTGGCGAAAGACAATTTCTCCCAACGAGGATTGGAAGCTGATTTGAGGCTTATGAATGGCGAAGATTTAGACTTTGAAGGTGAAAGTTTCGACGTCGTTTATGCGCATGGAGTTCTTCAGTATACTGCTGATGCTGACAAAATGATCACTGAGATGGTCAGGGTAGTGCGACCTGAAGGAGAAGCGATCATGATGGTTTACAATCGCAACTCCTGGTTGAATGCCATGTCAAAGGTGATGAAGGTAGGTTTAGAACACGAAGATGCGCCAGTGCTTAATAAATATTCTGTGAGTGAATTCAAGCAAATGATATCAGCATTTGATCAATTCACTGTGGTTCCAGAGCGTTTTCCGGTTGAAACCAAACTTCATCACGGAATTAAAGCTGCCTTATACAATAAGGGTTTCGTGAAAATTTTCAATCTGCTCCCCAGGTCACTGGTCAGGCCACTGGGATGGCATCTCATGGGATTTGCCAGTAAATAGAAACATATATGCAAAGGGATCCAACGAAGTTAGCTGATAAAGAATATGACGTTGCCGTGATCGGTGGAGGGATATACGGCGCATGCGTCGCCTGGAATGCTGCCCAGCGTGGTTTATCTGTGGCGTTGCTTGAGCGGGGGGATTTTGCTCAGGAAACTTCTGCTAACAGTTTGAAGACAGTCCATGGAGGTCTGCGCTACCTGCAGGATTTGGATCTCAAACTAGTGCGGACGATGATCGAAGAGAGAAGTACTTACCTGAGGATCGCACCTCATCTCGTTCAACCTCTTGCCTGCATTACTCCTACTTACAGCAAGGTAACGAAAAGCAAGCCGGTTTTAGGAACAGCTTTAAAGTTGAACGATATCGTTGGGTATGATCGCAACAAATCGCTTGACGTTGACCGTAAAATTCCAACCAGCCAAGTGTTATCTAGAGAAGAATGTTTCAGGGTATTGCCCGGTTTACCTGCTGAAGATGTAACCGGTGCTGCAATTTGGCATGATGCACAGATTTACGATACTGAGAGGTTAACCTTAGCTTTTATTGCATCCGCGGTAAATTTGGGTGCTGATGCCTGCAATTATGTTGAAGCGACTGATTTTCTTATGAAGAGAAACCAGATTGTGGGGGTCTCAGCCAGGGATATTATCGCCGATAAAAATTTCGAGATTAGAAGTAAAGTAGTGGTCAATTCTACTGGTCCATGGGTCGATAGGATTCTTGAGAGCTTAGACCGTGCACCAGGTCACCCTGTATTTCAACCCTCATTAGCCATCAATATGATTACCAGGCAATTAGTAGATGATTACGCGGCTGGTGTTCCAAGCTGGTTAGGGGAAAGCAACTCGGGAGGCTCAAATCAACCTGCTTCCCATATGCTGTTTGTTTCTCCTTGGCGTGGAAATTCCATCATCGGAACATTCCATTCTCATTTTCAAGGCGATCCAGATAAATTCTCTCTTCAAGAGCAAGACCTGCAAGAATTCATCGATGAAACAAATTCTGCATATCCGGGTGCAAATCTGGATCTGGATGACATCAAATTTGTGCATTTTGGCTTTTTACCTGAAGTACCAAACCCAAAACGAACAGAGGTCAAGCTCGTCAGGAAAAGCCGGATCATCGACCATCTCAGCGATGATGGTTTATCTGGATTAATCTCTGTGATGGGCGTGAAATATACAACTGCCAGGCATACTGCGGAAAATGTGGTTGACATGGTTTTTAAGAAATTAGGTAAGAGACCGACTTCCGGAGGTTCCCAAAACTCCCGGGTCTATGGTGGTCAAATCGATAAATTCGGGGATTTCTTGGCAAGCACAGTTCAAAAAGATTCAACCAACATGACTCCCGAGACAATAGATCATTGGGTGCGCAGCTACGGCACTCAATATTCAACCGTGAAAGAGCAGCTGACTGGAACAGATGAGCGGGCACCGTATTCACTACTTTCTGAACCAGTGATTCGAGCTCAAGTGATTTATGCTGTCCAAGAAGAGATGGCAATCAAGCTTGCAGATGTGATCTTCAGACGGACTGGAATCGGTACCATTGGACAGCCGGATGACCCAATCTTGAGGTTCATTGCAAATACTATGGCTTTAGAATTAGACTGGTCACCGGAAAAGGTTAATCTTGAGATTGATGAGGTTAAGGCATTCTACCGGAGACACGGTATAAGTAATCTGGTGGTGGAAAATCTGGAGAAAGCATAATGGTAGCAACAAATAAAATCTCAGCAGATTCCGACACTGCAGATATGGAACCCTGGCAGCTCAAACTGTTTCGCAGATCATTGAAGAAGCAGCAAAAGCTCATAGCTCTCAAAAAAGTGCTGGGGCAAAATCCTGAACGAAACTGTCTATTGATCACTTGTGGTGATAATAATGGAGCCATGAACTGGCATTTACGAAACACGGGTGGTGATTGGAATTGGGCTGATGCAGAAAAAGACAGCATTGCTCAGATCGGTGAAGTTACCGGTGATGATGTTGCAGAAATGAACAAGGACGATCCGTCCCTGCCATACCCAGATAATACTTTCGATGTGATCATCACCATTGATGTACACGAACATTTATTGAAACCAGAACTTGTAAATCAAGAACTTACAAGGCTGGTTAAACCAGGCGGTCGAGTGATTGTGACAACACCTAACGGGGATGAGAAGAAATTGGTAACTAGAATAAAGCATTCAATCGGTATGCGACCTGAGGACTATGGTCATTATGTTATCGGTTATGATGTCCCCCAGCTCGAGGCACAGCTCGAAGAAGTTAATCTCAGCCCGTACCAAAATTCGAGCTACTCCAGGTTCTTCACCGAGATGCTCGAATTGACCATTAATTTCGCTTATGTGAAAATACTTTCTAAGCGCAGTAAAACCAAGGTGGAGAAGGGTCAGATCGCCCCTCAGAATCTAGGTCAAGTAAAATCCGTTGAGAAAACGCTCAAGCTGTATTCATTTCTTTACCCGTTTTTCCTGGCCATCTCAAAACTGGATTTCCTGGATCGCTCTCCGCGCGGGTATGCAGTCATCGTTGCAGCGAAAAAGGATTGAAATATGCGAGTAATGATTACAGGCGCAGGTGGATTCATCGGCAGTCACCTGGTCGATGACCAGCTGGCACGTGATTACCAGGTCACTGCAGTTGACCTCAATGTTGATCGGCTGGATAATCAAACCTCAAGTAAGAATCTTCAAATCCTAGAAACGGATTTCATTGATCCCGGCTTTTTAGACAATGACCTTGAAGGTCACGATGTTTGTTTTCACCTGGCCAGTGCACACCTGGAAACTGGCGTGGGTGATGATTACTTCTGGAAAATTAATGTCGACAATACCCTCGAATTCGTCAAGCGCTGCCACAATGCCGGGATACAACGCTTTGTCCACTGCAGCACAGTTGGGGTGTATGGAAATATCAAGAATCCACCCGCAGATGAGGAATCTGAATGCCATCCAGATGTTGCTTATGAACAATCGAAGCTGGCAGGCGAAAACGCCGTTCGGGAATATGCACAGCAGAACGATTATCCTTTGGTCGTCATCAGACCCGCATGGGTGTACGGACCACGCTGCCAACGTACGGAGAGATTGTTCCGAACGATAAATAAGGGGCGTTTCTTCTTTGTGGGGGATGGCCAAACATTGCGCCATCCAATTTTTATCTCAGACATGGTGGCAGGATTTGAATTGGCTTCTGATTATGACGGTACTCCTGGAGAGATATTTATCATGGCTGGCGAAGAACCAGCAACATTGGAGAGTCTGGTAAACGGGATTGCTGAACTCTGGAAGTAAAACGCCCATCCATAAGGTTTCCTAAATCACTGGTTTGGGTTGGGGTGACAGGGATTGAGTTTATCTCCAATCTCACGGGGATGAAAGCCCCATTTACACGTAGGAGCATGAAATTTTATACTGGCAATACCGCCTTTTCGATAAACAAAGCCAAAAGCCAGCTCAATTTTCATCCCCAGGTGGAGCTGCAGGCTGGTTTGAACCAAACCGCGCAATGGTTGCGGGAAGAAAACCGATTGTAAAAACTTTCATATGAACCCAAACATGTCAAAAGAAGAATCAAAGTCCGAACAATGGCCCGGGTTACACCGGAAAATGTTCGATCCAAACAAGTCTGCGTCCGAGTTGTATAAAGAGATGACTGTTGGGGAAAAAGGCTGGGGAAGCTGGCTGTATTATGAGATTGTCATACTTCTTTTCGGTCTTCTACCAGGAGCATTGGGGTTGGCATTAAGAAGGTTGTTTTTCAAACCACTTTTTGTAAAAGTAGGCCGCAATGTAATCTTCGGCAGGAATCTAAATATTCGACAGGCATATAAAATTAAGATTGGTGATAATGTGATCATCGATGATGACTGCACCCTGGATGGAAAAGGAAATACGAACCAGGGGATAATTATCGGGGATTTTGTAACAGTCGGTCGTTTCAGCTCCCTGGTATGCAAGGATGCGGATATTTCGATCGGATCACATGTCAATATTGGGACCAATGTAAAAGTAATCGCAGCGAACAAAGGAAAAATAGATATCGGCAGCAGTATAGATATTGGATCTGGATGTCACTTCTCAGGCGGGAGTTATGACTATTCTAACGCAGATCAATTGCCTTCATCCCAACGAATCGAAACCAAGGGAATTATCCTGGGAGATTTGGCCTGGATAGGGGCTGGTGTAATCATACTGGATGGTGTAAGAATAGGAACAAAAAGCATAATTGGTGCCGGAGCTGTAGTCACTGCTGATATCCCGGCGAATTCTATTGCAACAGGAGTACCGGCCAAAGTATCCCGCACAAGAGCAGAGTGAAAAACTTTGAAACCTTCGATTAAGAACTGGTTAAGTTTTTTCGCCAAGGCGATTGTCAGTATTGCCCTGATTTGGTATCTGCTATCGATAACAGAATTCTCTGCTGTCATCGCCTCACTTACCTCAGCATCGCCATTCTGGCTTGTGCTCGCATTTATAACGCTAATTCTGGGGAAGATCATTACCAGCTACCGGTGGCAGGTCCTGCTCAAGGCACAAGAAATTGATATCCCCCTGAGGTTCTTGATTGGATCGGTCTTCGTTGGCCAGTTTTTTAACAGCTTTCTGCCAACCACGATTGGTGGAGATGCGATGCGAGCCTATGACACTGCTGCTTTGAGCAAGGATTCAACAAAATCCGTGGTTTCTGTTTTTGCTGACAGGTTGATCGGCGTTCTCGCCCTGGCACTACTTGCCGTTGCAGCATTATTAATTGGGTTCGCCAGCGGTCAAGATGTGAATTTTTATGTGATCCCAGTAATGCTTGTTTTTTTCCTTTGTTCAATTGGTGTATTACTCATTTTTAACGCCCGCTTGTATATATTACTGGATCAATTATTAAGACTTGCCCATCTTGTAAAAATCGCAGGCAAACTAGAGGAGGCTTATCGCTCGTTCAATATCCTGAGAAATGTTCCGCGAGTACTCGCAATCGCATTTCTGGCATCGCTTCTTCTTCAGATCAACGTGATCCTGTTCTATTACTTCATCGGAGTATCGTTGGATTTAGGCGTTTCATTTTTGTATTTTGCGATGATCGTCCCGGTCGCATTAGTCGTCTTGCTGGTTCCCTTTTCTATCAATGGAATTGGTATCCGCGAAGGTATTTTTGTCTATCTATTGACAGGATTGGGAGTTGAAACCAGGGAAGCGATTGCCCTGTCCTGGATATCATTCGGGTTAATGCTGACCCAGGGGATCATTGGCGGCATAA
>PVMK01122831.1_pt1 | contig 18186 bp, 19 predicted proteins | sample 1853481 | NCBI WGS metagenome assembly PVMK01 (sample SAMN08533507, study PRJNA380276) | Marine sediment metagenome, whole genome shotgun sequencing project. | reverse complement strand
GTCGGGTGTGTGAATATAGCATTCTTAACACGGAGGGTATGAAAATGGCGGCAGATAAAAAAAGCAAGAGTGGAGGTGGCAAGCTGACTCGCACCGAAACAGTAACAGTTCGGCTTGACCCAAAGCTTCGTTATCTTGCCGAGCTTGCAGCGAGGAAACAAAGGCGGACTGTATCTAGCTTTATCGAGTGGGCAATTGAAGATGCCCTTAAAAGAATTCGTATTTCAGAGAGCAAAAATGAGGATCTCACTATCCACGAAGAGGCTCTTACGCTTTGGGATGTAGATGAAGCTGATCGATTTGCAAAACTTGCATTGCATTATCCTGAATTACTAACTCATGATGAACAAGTATTGTGGAAATTAATTTGTGAGAATAATTATATCTGGAATGGCCATGATGAAGATGGAAAGTGGGTTTGGGGTATTTCAGAAAAGGCACTAAAAGTCGAAAGACTGCGCGAGAATTGGGATAAATTTAATGCTGTGGCAAGGGGCGAAAAAGATATATTTACTTTAACGACACGGGGCAGTAAGTATGATGAAGATATGCCATTTTAGGAGCTAATTATGTCCAGAACATTTTTAAAACTTACACGCCCAATAATGCGTAAACTCGGGCAGGGTAAAGTTATCAACGAGCATGGCATCACCTTCAAACGACAGCAAAATAATGATGGCTTATTTACTGTCAACGTAATGGTGGATGGCCAACGCATTCACCGTGTAATCGGAAGAGAATCTGATGGTACTACGCGCACTCAAGCGGAAGAGTTTATCGAGAAGGTTAAACAGGACGCTAAGACTGGACGATTAAATCTGCCCAAAGGTCGCAAGAACGCATTAGGTTTTTCTGATGCCGCGAACAAATATATGTCTAATCTGGCTCTGGAGGGAGGTAAAGACCTCAAGATGAAACGTTATAGATTGTCTATGCATCTTATGCCATTTTTTGGTGATTTGCCTTTATCTAAGATATACACTTTTAATGTTGAGCGTTATAAGAAACAACGCTTGGAAGAAAATGCGCAACACAATGTCTTGAAGGACGGCACCCCAATCTACAAGGGAAAAACTAAGCCGGGCACAATTAATCGTGAACTGGCGGCGCTCTCGCATCTATTTACCAAGGCTGTGGAATGGGGTTGGCTGGATCACAGGCCCGCAGCCATCAAACGCCTGAAAGAGAATAGTGGGCGCATCACTTATTTGACGGTGTATCAGATTGAGCGGTTGCTGAAAGCTGCGCAGGAAGACCAAAATATTCAAATATATCCGTTCATTCTTATCGGACTTGAAACCTCTATGCGTCGTAGCGAGATTTTTTCAATTCGTCGTGAACATATCAATCTAGAACAACAGAGCATATCTATTCCGAGGGCTAAATCTGGAGCGCGTGAACAGCCTATCACTGCGCACCTTGCCGATTTCCTTGTTGCGTATGTAGGAACCTTGCCGCCGGGCTCACCATGGCTATTCCCATCGCCTGCGGCGAAGGAAGGGCACACGGTCAACCTCGACAAACCATTCCGCCGTGTGGTTGCCAATGCTGGATTGGATACTTCCTTAGTTGTGCGGCATACCTTGCGCCATACTGCGATTACGCATCTAGTGCAGGCAGGTGTAGACTTACCAACAGTGAAGCGCATTTCGGGTCATAAAAGTCTTAGTATGGTGGAGCGCTACAGCCACCAAAATGGCGCACACATTGAATCGGCTATGGACAAACTTTCAGAGCGTTATCGAAAGGCATGTTGACGCAATTACACAGGATTTACACAAACACCCAAAAAGAAAAAAGGCTTGCATCGCTGCAAGCCTTAATTCTTCTGGTGGGTCGTGAGAGGATCGAACTCTCGACCTACGGATTAAGAGTCCGAACATAATAGCATTCCCGTGTGTTGATGTAGATTCCACAATTCTATATTAATCCTTATATATTATAATATTAAGTTATTTCTGATACATTACTGGATTGCTTGACATTCCTAATTGTTGCCCTAAAATGCCTACATAGCGCCTACATGAACGGGGTGATGATGCGTAAGTGGGAAAACTTCACAGCTGACCGAGTGGCGGGGTTTAAATGCAAGAGAGGCAAACAACAAAGCATCTATTGGGATGGCAAGACTCCCGGCTTGGGGATAAGGGTGACCACTGCAGGCACCAAGTCCTACATTTTTGAAACACGGTTACATGGCCGCACCATACGGGTGACGATTGGTGACTTGCGAACTTGGGCTATCAGCAAGGCTCAAGCTGAGGCAAGACGCATCAAGACTCTGACAGATCAGGGCATTGACCCACGCTTACAACAGGCGCAAAAACGTGCTGAAAACGAGGCTCAACGCAATGAAGCTCACCGCCGCGACTTGACGGTAGCCGAGGTATGGGGCGCCTATATCGAAGCACGACGCTCCAAATGGAGTGTCCGCCATCTTGACGACCATCAAAATATTGCCCATCTGGGTGGAGAAAGGGTGGTAGGAAGAAGCCAACTTTCAGCGTCTGGTACGCTTGCCGCATTGATGCCGCTAAAGCTAGCTGAAGTTAATTCTGAATGTGTAAAAATATGGTTACGCAATGAAGCTAAGCGTCGACCAACTCAAGCCGCACTAGCCTTTCGTTTGTTACGTGCATTTCTGAACTGGTGCGCCGACACACCTGACTATCGCGGTATAGCAGATACAGGTGCTTGCCAGACTCGTATTGCCAAAGATATTCTACCGAAAAGCATCCCCAAAACGGACTGCTTGCAACGGGAGCAATTACCCGCGTGGTTTGCTGCTGTTCGCACTATCAACAACCCAGTAATTTCCATCTACCTACAAACTCTTCTGCTGATTGGTTCACGTCGAGAAGAATTGGCCAGTTTGAAATGGGATGATGTGGATTTTCAGTGGCAGGCTCTTACTATCCGCGATAAGGTGGAAGGCAAACGGACCATTCCGCTGACCCCGTATGTGGCATCCATACTTGCTGCACTCCCCCACCGTAACGAGTGGGTATTTTCAAGTCCTATGGCAGAATCGGGCAGACTCCAAGAGCCACGCATTCAGCATAACCAAGCCTGTGCTGTTGCTGAAATTGATGGTCTGACTCTGCATGGTCTACGCCGCTCTTTTGGAACACTCAGCGAATGGGTGGAATGTCCTGTTGGTATAGTGGCGCAAATCATGGGTCACAAACCGAGTGCTACGGTAGAAAAACACTACAAGGTTCGTCCTCTAGACCTGCTACGTATGTGGCACACAAAGATTGAAGAATGGTTTTTGGAACAGGCGGGTATTAAGCTTGAGCAGGTACAACCCGGTTTGAGAGTTGTTGGTACTGTCAGAAAAACTAAGCGCAAAACAAGGCGACCAACTGCTGAATCCAATTGATAGACAGATGCTCACAAAAAAACATTGGTTGAATTGTTATTTACGTGACCGAAGTAATCATGTTTGTGCGTTCTCTTGCCCAGAAATTAAGTAGGTACAATTAAGTTAGTGAATGTGGCTAGGACGGGGCACCTCTGAGAATGCGTTTTCGTAGGTCGCGGCTCTGTCAATATCAGCCATTCACCAATGTCTGCTTTGTGCCAAAAGCGGACATTCATACTGGTATTAAATTTTGTTCCTTTCACACAATCCAGTACTGAGATTGACACATGACAGGTGGTAACAAATATTTTGTAATGTTAGGATGTAGTCTGAACCTGAGAACCACTTAGGAAGGGTATGGAATGCGATCATGTCAAAGTGTTAGACCTTGCTCGTGATGGAAGCTGGAACGAGGCTCATAAATTAATACAACCATTTTATGATGAAATATCCTGTCTTATTCATGCTTACCTACATCGAGTAGAAGGTCACACAAGCAATGCTGAATACTGTAAACAATGGTTTAGACATGTTTATGCAGATTTGCCGGACAATAATCTGGAGAATGAACTAAATCGTTTGTATGAAAAGGCCAACAAACTAAAGAAAAATACCTCAATATAATGATCCGGCAATTGATATTGAATGTCTAGTTTGTACCAAAAGCGGACATTAAAATACACAAAAACCCAGCACTAGGTCGTGCAATAGTTAATAGTTGTAGAAAAAGTTTACGATTTATTTTACGTCTACTGGATCTGAGTCCGGCTAGACTGAGACAAAGAAGAGCTAAGGTAGTTGGTTCGGAAACGGCTCGGCCCCCTTCTCCCAAGTTACGGTAGTTTCTTGCTCAAGAGATAAGATTGTTCATAAATAGTTTAGCTATTCACAAATGTCATTGCTTCATCCAATGAATCAAATGCCTTCAACACACCAAGAAAACCACTTATTTCAAGTACCTCATGAATTTGTTTATTAGTATTACAAAGTGCAGTAGCACCATTCTTCGGTTTAAGCACCTTGGCTGTTTTAAGAATAACACGAAGACCTGAACTTGAAATATAATCCGTTTTAGAGAAATCAATGATGACTTTGTTTTCTCCTCTCTCAATTGCATCCATAATTAATTTCTCAGCTTCTGGTGATGTATTCGTATCCAATCGGCCATCTGGTATAACGATAAACACCCCATCATTAGTGGTCGTAAGAATACTCATATTTAGATTCCTCCCCAGTTTGAATTAATGTACGAATACAAGCTTAAGCTCTGAGCGTCCTGATACTTCTGAACTTGTAACTTCATCAGCAAGATTTTTGATAAGTAAGCCTGATATATTGGATATTGCAGCATCTAAGCCATCATCTCCATCTCCATCTTCATCAAGTAATGCATCTAAGTCCAATTGTTTTTGTGGCTCAATTGACATCTTTTTACCAGGATAAGTCAGCGTAAGAATTAGTTTGTATTCATCAAAGTAAGCTTTAAGCTTAGCTGCACCCTGTATTAGCTTGGCTCTATTTAACTCCTCAAGCGCCTCACCTGCAGCTGTGCTGGCTTTTGAGATAACGTCCTCACGCGCACCCCAATCAGCTCCGCATTCTTCAAGAAATTCTGTTATCTGAGAACCTGCTTTATTACCGGCCAATGCAATCTCTGACTGCTTTGCCACACCTATTCTAAATAGTAGATTAAGTACAATTGCCGTCAGTACCCCCATAGAAAGACCGGAACCAAGTATAGGTTTAAGATTTTGAGGCACATCTGCTGTCAGCTCTGGCATTAAAATAATAGAAGATCCAATGACCATACTAATGCCGATCATGAACTTACGACGGCTGTTAATCATTCTAGATAAAATTAACTGTACGCCTGCCACAAACATATAACCTGAGGTGTATACAACAATAGCTCCCATAACCGGTTGTGGCAATAATATTATAAAAGCCGCTATTTGAGGTAACATCGATATAACAATAAGTGTTATTCCTGCGACAACAGCAACATTACGTGTCGCAACACCTGTTGCGTGAGCCAAACCAAGGCTAGCAGATGATGTGCCACTAGCAATAGTACCGGTAAGACCGTTCAATAAAACACCAATGCCATGACAACTGACTAGTCGACTAATCATCGGCATATCAGCGCGCTTCCATTGGGCATTATTCATCTTATCAATAGCAACCCCTGTACCAATACTGTAAATTGCTGAAATAAGTTCAATAATTAAAATTGGGATGGTGGCTGCTAAAACCAATGTTGGCGTTGGTAGATCATAAGCAAAAAAGGGAAAGCTGATTAAAGGCTGACGGGCTACCACAGCAAGTTGTTCGCCACCATAATCACCTAATAGTACTGCTACCATCAATCCTAAAATAACACCAATTAAAACTGCAAGAACACGAATTTTATCGTTTGCCCAAACAGAAAACCCTACGATTGCACCCAATACTGAGGAAGCAATCATGACTGCGTTCAAATCGATTGATGAACCAACTAAACCTGTGAATCGACTCACACCCTTCTCAACTATACTCATTGCAAGTAATACTAATAAAATACCGGTTATCTCTGGAGGAAATGCAAACTGTAACTTAGATAAATACCTTGATAATAATATAACTATAATGCCGGAAAGGATCAAAGCCCCTGCCGCTGCATCTATGCCAAAGTGGGTAGCAACAATAGCAAAAATACCGGCACTGACATAGCTTGGCGTATGTGTAACAAGATGTCCTGAGCTAAACCTAGTTCGTAATCCCTGTAGAAGCGTTACTACTCCTAAAACAACAATTGTCATTGTTACAAAACCACGTAGTTCAGGTCCCACCATGCCCATTGCTTTACCAGTCATAGCAACAACGATTGTGCCCATTAGTAATACTAATACGTGTTGTAACGCTACAATAATAACCGTTGATTTTGGTGCCTGCTCATCCACAATGTAGAGCATGTCACGTGGTTTTTCACGTTTCACGTTATCTTCAAAAGCTGGGAAGAATTTATTAAACATAGTGTAAAAGTTTAAATTTGTATTAGGCTAATCCCTGCTAGGAAGAATTTTTCTCGAAATTTTTTGTAAGTGTTACGATATTCTGGTTGGCTTTACGTTGGTAAGATACGTTATCCATCATTTCTCTAACAAGATGAATACCTAATCCTCCAACGTCACGCTCTTCAATTGATAGCTGTGTTTCGGGAACATCTACCTGAAAAGGATTAAAAGGCAATCCATCATCATTAATAACAATGGCAATCCAGTTTTTCTTCAAAAATAATTGAATGCCAATATCATGTTGCTCGCAATCCTGATACGCATAGGAAATAATATTTGTCAGAAGTTCATCGAAAACCATACAAACAGTACTAATAACCTTTCCGGGTATCTCTTTTTCCTTAGCAAATGCTGTGAATCGGTCATTCACTAGATCTATATTTGCCAGCTCACTCTTTATGGTTAGTTGAAAGTCAGCCATGGAAAAGTATTATGACCGATGCCATTTACATCCCAGCACAGTAATATCATCTGCCTGGCGGTTTTTACCTTCATATTTATGAGTTTCATTAACAACATGTTTAACCAACTCTTCCATCGAACCATGCTGCCAATCAACAAGTATTCTTTTTAACTTATCTTCTCCAAATAGCGTGCCATCCAAATCATCAGCCTCAGTGACACCATCAGTAAATAATAGCAATATATCATCCTTCTGAAGCTGGATTGTGTTCTCAGTATATGTAGCACCTTCTATCACCGCCACACCTGGGCCATTGCAACGAGGTAGGACAGTGATACTGCCATCAATATGTTTGAGGAACGGTGGATTATGACCCGCATTGGTAGTCATCAGCTCACCAGTACGAGTGTTTAGAATGCATACAAACAGTGTTACAAAGAGACAGCCGTCATTATTCTTACTTAGCTCATCATTGGCATGAGTTACAATCCTAGCCGTAGAAGAATCAGAAGACGCTCGTGAATTAATCAGAGTCTTCGCCACGGCCATAAAAAGTGCTGCTGGCACACCTTTACCAGAAACATCACCGATACAAAGACAGATATGGTCATCATCAATATTAAAAACATCATAGAAGTCACCGCCAACTTCACGTGCAGGTTCTAAGGCCGCATGAACCGAAAAGTTGTTACTGCTAGGAAAATTTTTCGGCACCATAGCAAGTTGAATATCACGGCCAACATTGAGCTCCTGCTGCATCCTGTCTTTTTGTAACTCAATGATGTCATAAGCATCATGTAATTCTTCCATACTTGCTTTTAAAGCTAATTGCGTTTTAATACGTGCTTGTACGATAGAAGGTGAAATAGGTTTAGTAAGATAATCTGCAGCACCGAGCTCAAGCCCCTTGGTTTCATCTGATTCCTGCTCCATCGCGGTGACAAATATGATTGGAATAGCCTTGGTACTATCATCTGACTTAAGCTGCCGACACACTTCATAACCATCCATTCCGGGCATCATGACATCAAGCAAGATCAAGTCAGGCGCCGACTTAGCAATCACCTCCAACGCACGCTCGCCGCTCTTTGCCACTTTTACCTTGTAAGTGGGTTTTAAAATGCCTGAGAGAAGATCTAGATTTTCTGGTGCATCATCAACAATTAGAATTGTCTTTCTACTTTGTTCTTCTATCATACCCCTTTCCTTTTCATGCCTTGCTATCCGAAGTCAATGATCCTAATAAGGAGTCTAGTGCTATCAATGCTTTATCAAAGTCGTACTCAGCAAAAGCGTCATCAATTGAAGTCAGAATTTTATGGAAGCGCACCTTTTGTCGCATCTCAATCAACCCTGCAATCAGGTCTACAGCATCCACATCATCTTACAGTCGGCCTGTAAACATTTGATCTGCTCCATGGTCGGTTTGAGGAAACCAGATAAAACGCTGCCAGAGCTTTCAACAATCAGTGCACACTTGCAGACACATCCTGTCCAAAAGTGCAAAAGAGTGTCAAAGCATCCTCAAATTCATAGTCGTCAACAAGACCAGCAATTCGTGTAAGTTGTTTCTCTTTTACAGTACCCTTAAAGAAAGGCAATAACTCCTCTAGTACATCTCCTGCACCTGAGTCATCATCATCTAATAACTCTTTTAACTTTACTAATAGACCTGCCACTTTTTCTGGATCAGCATCAATTGAAGCTTTCTCTACTTCAGTCGTTTTTGTATCTAGCATTTGCAGGCTTTCAATAATTTTTACTAGCAATTCTGATAAAACATCCAGTCCAGTCAAGGTCTTATTCCCCGCTTTGATCTCACCTTCTACTACTTGAGCCGCTTGTTGCAAGGCTTCAGCACCGATATTTCCTGCCAATCCTTTTAAAGTATGCGCCTCTCGTTTTGACGTTTCATTATCGCCCGCATTGAAGGCTGTTTCGATTCGCTCGATAGCATCAGCTTGGCTAATGCGAAATTTATTTAGGATCTTGAGATAGAGTTTGGTATTACCGCCAACACGGTTTAGTCCTGTTTCTGTATCGATACCATCAAGTTCGGGAATAATAATAGAACCTGTCAACACATTTGTGTTATCAGCAATTTTTTCTGGACGACGTTCTTCAGGAATATTGATCCAATTAACCAGTACATCGAATAATTGTTTAACATCGATGGGTTTAGCAACATGGTCATTCATACCTGATTCAGCGGCTTGTTTTTTATCCTCCTCCATAGCATTAGCGGTCATGGCAATAATAGGCAAATCATTGAATTGCGCATCCTTACGAATTATTCTAGTAGCCGTGTAACCATCCATAACTGGCATTTGAATATCCATTAACACGCAGTCAAATTCTGATTGAGCCACTTTTTCTACAGCTTCTTTTCCGTCATTGGCAATCGTTACATAACACCCGACCTGCTCTAAAATTTCATTGCCGATTTCCTGGTTAATTTCATTATCGTCCACCAGCAATATTCTAGCCCCCTGAATAGCTTTTAATGCTTCGGTATCTACCTGGGAATCATCACCTCGTCGAACACGTTTTTCAACCTTCTTTCCGAATACCTCCAATATGGAATCTAATAAGATGGAGGGATTAATGGGTTTAGTTAAAAATCCATCCAACCCAATCCCTTTTGCCTGACGGGTAACTTCTTCTCTGCTGTATGCAGTTAGCATAATGATGGAGGGAATTTTGGTGAGTTTGTTACTACTTTTAATGAGTTTCGATGCCTCGACACCATCCATTCCCGGCATCTTCCAATCCATCAACACCAATTCATAGGGTTGATCTTGAGCAGCTTTTTCTAATTGAGCAATTCCTTCCTGCCCGGAGGAGACCGCTGAAACTTCAAAGGAAAAGGATTCGAGAGTTTCCTGAAGAATTTCACGGGCTGCCGCATTATTATCCACGACCAACATTTTCATCCCTTGAAGATCTATGGAAGGAGCTAGGACTTTTTCCTCGAATTCAGTCGCCAGTCCAAATGTTGCCGTGAAAATAAAATTACTCCCTTTCCCCGGATCACTTTCCACCCAGATTTTACCATTCATCATTTCAGTCAGTTTTTTACTGATGGTTAATCCCAGTCCCGTACCCCCGTATTTCCGACTGGTGGAAGAATCAGCCTGACTAAATTCTTTAAACAGTTTTCCGATCTGCTCCTGGGTAAGACCAATCCCTGAATCTTTTACTGAAAATTGAAGAACAACCTGGTCAGATTTCTTTTCAACCGTTTTAACCGAAACAATGATTTCACCTTTATCAGTAAACTTGACAGCATTGTTGCTGAGATTGACAAGAATCTGACCGAGACGAAGGGAATCCCCCAGTAAGTGAGAGGGTACCTCCTTGTCAACGCTGAAAAGCAACTCCAAATTCTTATCAAGAGCCTTTTCAGAAAGGAGTGTGGATAAATTATCGAACACATCCCCCAAACAAAACTCAATGGACTCCATATCTAGTTTTCCAGCCTCAATCTTGGAGAAATCCAGAATATCGTTGATGAGACCGAGCAGGGCGTGGGCTGATGACTGGATTTTACTTACATAATTACGTTGTTTTTCAGACAATTCTGTTTTTGATGCCAAATAGCTCATGCCGATGATGGCATTCATGGGGGTTCTGATTTCGTGGCTCATGTTCGCCAAAAAGTCGCCTTTAGCCTGATTGGCATCTTCTGCTTTCTCCTGGGCTGTTTTTAATTCCTCCATGAGCTCATCTCGGCTGAGTTGAGCAATCTTACTTTTTTCAGCTTCAATGAAATCCTTGTAGGGTATAAAGGTAGGATCGCGGAAAAATTTGAAAGCTCTGATATTTTGAGTCCTTTGATTGCCGGGAATAATAGAAAATTGATCGAATAGAAATTCAAAGTTTGTTGATTTAAATTGGGTGGGTATGCCCTGAAAGACCATGAGCAATCCAAATCTTTCATTAATTTTGTCAAAATATACATCCACACTGAAGTGGTCTTCATTTTGTAATATGACCCAACAAATTTCAGAGGTTGCAGTTGCCAGACGCGTCGATTCCACGGGACTGAAATTCAAATTCTTTGCAAGAATCAGAATTTTGTTCCGGCAATGAACGATGGAATCCTCGTTCCGTATGAAAATAGCGCCTAGCTCTATTAGGTTTTTATTTTCCAATTGGCTCGGTAAAATCTTTTTCTATCAAAAAATAACCAAAAAACTTTACATTGATTACTTAAACCGTATAACGATACAAGTGGCGTCATCATCATTTTTCCCAAATTTTTTGATAAGATTGTTTGCAATCATTTTTGCGTTATCTTTTAGGATTTCCGGATAATCGCTCACATCAAAAAAGCTCGCTAGTCCGTCAGTATGCATAACCAAAACATCCCCGCCTGAAATTTGCATGAGTTTTTCTTTGGGGGTTCTTATTTGGTATCCAATCACTCCGTCTTGAGTTACCGCCCGCTCCAAAGAATTTCCAAATTTTCGTAGAACGATATTGCCTATTCCTACATAACGGAACTGCAATGCTTTATGATCCAGTTTGCCTATAATAGCTACCCCTCCACGAGTTCCACGGAGATTTTCATGAAGTCCGCTCATGAGATCAGGCAATGCTAAATCTTTATTCTTTTCAAGGAAATCGCGACTGGCCTGAGCTATTCTGTGTGCCTCCAGCCCATGACCGGCACCGTCTACAATACCGACAAATAATTGTTCCTCGTCAACACTAATAAACCCGATATCACCATTAACCGATTCCAGAGGTTTTTCCGCAACAAAATAATCTACCGCGCCGTTATCTATTAAATCCATTTTCTAACAGTGATTTTGGTTCCCTGGGTACGACGAGTATCGATTTGAAAATCATCCATTAGGCGTTTGGTTCCAGGAAGGCCCAAACCCAAAGTACCTCCCGTGCTAAAACTGTCTTCCATGGCCTTATCTATATCTTGTATCCCCGGGCCTGAATCTTCTGCCACCACCTCAATACCTCTTTTTGAATTGTTCTTAACGAGATTCAGATTAATGGTTCCATTTTTAGCATATGCAAAAATGTTACGCGCGAGTTCACTTACCGCAGTGGAAATCATATACTGGTCCGTCTTTGAAAATCCGATCTCTTTGGCATAATCCTTAGCACCTAAAGCCGCATAAGCAACATCGGTATCTCCAGAAATTCTCAGTTTCTTGGCTTTTAGGTCCGGGGGATTCATAGAAAGTTTCCTTTATATAAAGAGAGATCCAATGATCTAGCCGCTTTATTGGAGTTAAGTAACTTCATTGTCTACCCCTTTCTCGATTTCCTTTTCAATAGCGTCATTGTTTTCATCGTTCTCATTTTCATTCTCAACACCTGTTTCTGGTTCGGTTGATTGGGTTAAAATTTCCAGGCCGTCCTCCAAATTCATAGCCGTCGTAAGGTCATTAAAGTCTAAATTCAGATCGATGATTGAAGCCACCACGCCTGGACTTAAACCAGTTATCACAGAAGGAGAACCTAACATTTTGACCATTTTGACTGTTTTTGAAAAAATTTCCCACAAATTACCATCAATTACCTCAACTCCAGAAAGATCGATAATAACTCCCTTAATGCTTTTAGCATGAACCTGTTCCAGTAAACCTCTTTGAATCAGTAGTGCCGACTCTTTTGAAAGTTCCTCCTGAATGGGAACCACCAAGCAGCCTTGGGTTTCATGCATGTCTATTTTGATGGACTCAACAGAACGGTTCATTTTTTATCATTTATTTTTGATTTCTTTCAACTGAAAACCTGTCTTTTCCAGAGAAGTTGTCACGCCATCTTTTAGGGTAGCTTGCGTCAATATATCGGTTAATTCGAGACCCAAATTGACCAGTGCCTGAGAAATTTCCGGAGAAATCCCAGTGACGATACAAGTGCACCCCATCAATCTCGTGGCTTTAGTTACTTTGATAAGATGGTTAGCTACTGCGCTATCAACGGACGGAACGCCTTGAATATCTAGGATGATAACCTTGGTTTCGTAGTCTACAATTTTTTGCAACACCGTTTCCATGATTAATTGGACACGTTTGGAATCTACCAAACCGACAATGGGAAGCAATAAAATATTATCCCACAACCGCATCACCGGAGTGGACATCTCCATGATCAGTGCTGCTTGTTTCGTTCTTTCCTCTTCAAGCCGTTTCTGTTCGGTCACATCCGTGGCGATTTTAAGAACTTTTACAGGCTTGCCGTTCAAATCGAGAATCGGGTTATAGCTCGCTTGAATGTACGCCTCCTTGCCGTTCTTTCCGATGCGCTTGTACTCCCCTGAATCAAACTCGCCACGGTTCAGCTTTTCCCAAAACTGTTTGTATTCCGGACTGCTCGCATACGACTCCTCACAGAAAATCCGATGGTGCTTCCCTTTCACTTCTTCCAGGGTGTAGCCAAGCACATTCAAGAAATTAGCGTTGGAGGTGATGATGGTGCCATCCATGTTGAACTCGATGGTTCCCTGGGACTTGTCAATGGCATTAATAATTGCCTCATATGTGCTAACTTCCAATTTATCTGCTTTCATTAGTTTTGGCTCCTTGATTAAATTTTTTTAATTTGAAATTTCTAACCTACCCTATAAATTTCTCAATTTTTAAGTCGAAGTTTTCTACTTCAAGGGTTGTGTGGCTTCTAGTTCTAGGGTCTGCATTGCTGTGAGCTTAATCTATGTGGTTTAAACTAATTATATCTCTTCCTCAAACAAATGCTCAAATTAGAGAAAGGAAAGATGAGACCCTATCTATCTCCCTTTAGGCCTGACAGTAAAGACAGCGCAAGGAGCATGTCTGCCAACGAACTCGGCAACACTTCCGATGGCAATTCGTTTCAATCCGGTAAGGCCATGCGTTCCGAGGACGACTAGATCAGCATTGAGTTCTTCTGCAACGCGAACGATCTCATGACCGGGGTCACCTTCGGCAAAGATAGTCTCAACTTCTAGGTCAAAAGATTTTGCTAGTTCTTCAAGGTTATCCTTTCCTCGTTGCCGAGCCTCTTCAGGGCCTCCAACACTCGCATCAGTTGCTAACGACGGAACATTCCACGCACTTGGATCAAATACGTGCAGAGCTTTGAGTTCTGCTTTGAAAGTTTGAGCTAAGAGTAGAGCGTTGTAACTAGCATCTTTAGAAATTTCGGAAAAGTCAGTAGCTAGGATGATTTTTTTGATAGATGCTTGCATAGTGTTCTCCTTATTGTATTACGCATAAGTGTACGACAAATAAATTTACAAATATTTATTAAATCTTATAACTCGCCCAGTTATGCAAATATTACAGAATTCCAAGGCGTAAATCACTCAGTTTATGTAACATATGAACGTCTGCTTTGTGCCAGAAGTGGGCATTCAGAAAATCAATTTTATTGCTTTTGGATTATTCTACTCATGACTTGTGAAACCCTGCCGTGGTATGATTTTATTGAATGATAAATGGGTACTGAGAAATTCAAAGCTAACGATTGGAGAATATTTCATGAATACTGTAAGACAACTTCTGCAAAATAAGGTCCAAGAGGTTTCGAGTGTCGAGCCAGACAAAACTGCTCATGATGCCATAGAAATGATGATGGACAAAAAAATAGGCACTCTATTGGTGCTGGAAGCTGGGAATTTGATTGGTATCATCTCTGAAAGAGATTATCCCGGTAAGGCAAAAGCGCTACATAAACCTTTGCGGGAAGTTCTAGTAAAAGAAGTCATGAGCACCCCTGTGATACAGGTAAGTCCAGATGACACCATCGAGCATTGTCTGGAATTGGTTACCAAGAATCATGTACGCCATTTACCGGTGCTGGAAAATAATCAGATAATCGGTATTATCTCCATTGGCGACTTGTCACATACCTGATCTCCGGTCGGGAAATTCTCATAAAACATTAGACAAATCTGAATGTCCGCTTTGTGCCAAAAGCGGACGTTCATTAATGTATGGTTCTCCATCTGACCAATAGACATCATATTTTTTCGTGCATCAGACAGCTCTTCTGTTTCAAATACCAAATTGTAACTTCTGTTGTTGAAAGTGAGATTATAAAAATGTACAGAAAATTTAAGTAGACACTGATAAAACATCAGGGAAGTAAAGTTCAGATTCTTTTTTAAATGGTAAAATTTTGTTGTCGCCACGCTTCGTAACTCACAATTGCAACGGCATTCGAAAGATTTAAACTTCGGGATGTAGGACGCATCGGAATTTTAATACAATTTTCGCTGCCTAAATTCTGACGTAACTCTGACGGTATTCCAGATGTCTCTGATCCAAAGAGTAGAACATCGCCAGGAATATACTTGACTTGATCGTAAAGCCGCGATCCTTTAGTTGTAATGGCAAAAACTCTATCTGGTTGAATTGTTTTTAAAAAATTCTCATAGTTTGAGTATCTGGATACACTTGCAAGGTTGTGATAGTCTAAACCCGCTCTTCTCAATTGCTTTTCTTCCAGGTTAAATCCTAGGGGTTCTATGAGATGTAAGCTAAAGCCATTGTTAGCCATCAACCTGACTATATTACCTGTATTTGGCGGAATCTGAGGTTGGTAAAGTACGATGTGAAACATGTATTTGTTCACTAGTCCGATTCCGGACAGATCCATCAAATATAATAAAATTGATAATACCCGAATATCTGCTTTGTGCCAAAAGTGGACATTCAAGGGAGCGATTAAAAAATGACGGGATTATTTTCCAGTCTTAGCTTTGTGTAGTCTTTTTATGATTTGATCAGTGGTGACGACTTCGTGTGCAAGGAACTCATAATTAACCAGAGCTGCCTTCGTTGCATGTGGTCCTGCTCCTGCCGTCGCATCTGCAACAATAATTACATCAAAGCCATTTTCAATTGCATCCCTGGAATGTGACTCTACACACAGATTTGCTGACATCCCCGTAACGATTAATGTCTGCACACCATATTGTCTGAGTTGTAGTGCAGCATCGCCAGTCCAAAAATTAGATAGACCTTTATGTGGATTCATAACAACCGTATTATCATCGGGCTTCATATCTGGGTGGAAATCGTGACCCCAAGTACCCTTAAGAAACATTTTGGTTTTGAACATAATTTTATCAATGCCATTCAGGCTAGTCCAATTGGCATAGTCCATTTTAGTGTACATGTGTGGCGAATAAAATACTCGGATTCCCACAGCTTTTGCTGCCTCACGTAGCTGGACTTGATGTTCAACGACTTTGCTTGATATGACTTCTGCTCCAACTAATGCCCATGCGGCACCACCTTTAGATATGAAATCATTTTGCGGGTCTGTAATAAGAATTGCAGTTTCTTCTAAGTTAATCTCAACAGTTTCTTTTGGCATGAAATCTTGCTGATAAACATATCCATCAGGTGTTATGCCACGTTTCATGCCAGGATCTGCCGATCCAGCAGAACCAAGATTTGGAACCAGCGCTATTAGCACAATGGGTACAATTGTCTTAATTCTCATGCTTATTACTCCTTTTCAGCTATTTAATTATGAATGCTAAAGTAAAAGAGCGTTACTTGGTGATTGAATAAATCCTATTCGTGTCATAGCATGACATAATCCACGATGAATTCAATGTCCAAGTCGACATAACCAAGCACACGATCATGCTGATAGTCGGGATATTTGATGAATTATGAACATGCTCGAAATTAATCTGAAAGGTGAACAATTAGTACGAATCAGAACTCTTATGGAACTGGTGTTGGTTGCACTGGTGATTGCAGGGTGCTCATCAACACAAAAGCTGATGCCCACACCGAATATATACCTCAATGGTGGAGGATACCCTGAGTCGAGTGTTTCTCAGGATTTGAAGAACAACAAGGTTGATGTGCTATTCGTCACAGATAGAAAGCCGGAGACTTCTGCTGACGGCACCTTGGCCTATGGAACTAGACGCTCAGCGTCGCTGGGCTTCGGTTCGGCCATTGTGGAAATTGGAAACGACCTGACCTGGCAACATCTGGTCGAAATGAGTGAGACATCTTCTCGAAGGTCCTCGCCTGCACTGCGGGTCAAATCACGGACCGAGCTTGGCCGGTTTCCGCCAACGCCACATGCTTTCCTGGTGGTGGACGGAAAAGCGAAGGAAGACCCCAAAGTGCGAAGCGAATATGAGCGAGTGGGCTCACAGTTACGCGAGGAACTTAACCGTCGAATGCTTCAGACCGGCGCCAACGAGGTTCACATATTTGTTCATGGCTTCGACAATTCTTTCGACTGGGCCGCTGTTTCACTTGCGGAATATTGGCATTTCATGGGGCGCCGAGGAGTGCCGATGCTCTATTCGTGGCCCGCTGGAAAGGAGGGGTTGTTCGGGTATTTTGTCGATCGGGAATCCGGCGAGTTTACGATCTATCACCTCAAAAACCTGATTCGATTGCTCGGAACGTTTCCGGAAGTGGAGCGCGTCAACATCCTCGCGCACAGTCGCGGCACTGACGTAACTACCTCTGCACTGCGCGAGCTTATTATCGAAGCCAGGGCCGCCGGCAACAACCCGCGTGAACTTTACAAAATCGAGAACCTGATCATGGCGGCGCCCGACCTCGACTTCGACATAGTCCGCCAACGCCTCATAGCAGAAAAGATCGGACCTGCCTTTGGCCAGATAACTGTTTACACCACAGATACGGACAAAGCCTTGGAGCTTTCGCAGACGATAATGGGCGGCACCCGCTTCGGGCGTATCAAAGCTTCGGATCTCGGTGAACAAGAGCAAGCCATTTTCAGGGTTGTGAAAAATGTCGCTTTCATCAACGTGCAGGGTGTACGAAGCTTTATCGGCCACGCTTATTACTTGACTAGCCCGTCTGCAAGCTCTGACATCATTCGGGTCATAAATACCCGAAGTAAGCCGGGTGAACCAGGGCGCCCCCTGACCCATAGAATGTTGAATTTCTGGGAAATGCCTGTTGAATACCCTGCCCATTCAAAGCAATGAAATGTGAAATTGCGGTGCGCCCTGTGTTGATTCATCGTTGGATCAAGTCTCCCGGCAACAGTTTGGCTCATCGTCTTAAAAAATTGAATGTCCGCTTTTGACACAAAGCGGACATTCGAAGATTTTATTTTTAGAAAATATTTTCGCGAAAAATGAGTAAGCTGAATACACTAGCCATGGTTCTGATAGTAACGCTTATGTGTTGCATGCGGATGGCTGTCGCCGATCCCATTGTTAGCTCCGGGGGCGAGCCTTTGCTGCTCGCGCCTCCAGAGGAAGTACGTCCCATTGTGGTTCAGGCCTACTTTGAGCTTCATGACCTCAATGAGATTAACAACGAGGCGGAAACGTTCGATTTCTCAGGCGTACTCACGCTCAAGTGGCGTGATCCACGCCAGGCCTTCGATCCCGCTGCCGAGGG
>PVMK01162574.1_pt1 | contig 18189 bp, 14 predicted proteins | sample 1853481 | NCBI WGS metagenome assembly PVMK01 (sample SAMN08533507, study PRJNA380276) | Marine sediment metagenome, whole genome shotgun sequencing project. | reverse complement strand
TCCGATATCTGGGGCAAGGGCATCCACGAGACGGTCGCGTTCTTCAACGAGCGCTACGGAAAGAAGAACCTGTCGGTGTGCGCGATCGGGCAGGCCGGCGAGAAGATGGTGCGCTTCGCCGCGTGGGTAAACGAGGACGACCGCGCCTTCGGCCGCGGTGGCACCGGTGCCGTTGGCGGCAGCAAGAACCTCAAGGCGATCGTGATCCGCGCCGCGCGGGCCAAGAGCCGCGTGGGCGACCCCGAAGGCTGGAAGGCCGCGCGCCGCGCCGCCCTCGACACCATCCGCGACGAGAAGAACATCACCAGCCCGCGCAAGGGCGGCCTCTCGGTGTACGGCACGAACGTGTTGATGAACCCCGTCAGCAACATGGGGGCGCTCGGCACGCGCAACAGTCAGCTCACTTCCTTCGGCGAGAAGGCAGAGAAGATCAGCGGCGAGTACGTGAAGGAAAACATCCTGGTGGGCGACCCCACCTGCCACGCGTGCCCGGTGGCGTGCAAGAAGGAGGTGGAGATCAAGGAGGGACCCTACGCGGGCCTGCGTATGGAGAGCGTCGAGTACGAACCCGCCTGGGCGCTCGGCGCCAACTGCGACAACGCCGACATCGCCTCCGTCGCCAAGATGATCGACCAGTGCAACGATCTCGGCATGGATCCGATCGAGCTGGGAAACGCCTTCTCGATGTACATGGAAGCCACCGAGCGGGGCTTCGCAAAGGGGGCGGGGCTGGCCTGGGGCGACACCGAAGCGATGGTGGCGCTGACCGAGTCGATCGCGCTGCGCGATGGCGACGGTGACATGCTGGCCGAAGGGCCGACGCTGGCCGCGGCGCAGATGGGCCACGAAGAAATCGCCATGGCGGTCAAGGGACAGGCCCTGCCTGCCTACGATCCGCGCGGCCTAAAGGGTATGGGCCTCGGCTACGCGACGAGCAACCGCGGCGCCTGCCACCTGCGCGCGTACGTCGCAGCCGCCGAACTCGGCGTGGTGCCGATCGACGTGGACCCGCTCGAGTGGAAGGGCAAGGGTGGATTGGTCAAGACATTCCAAGACATCCACGCCTTCTCGGACAGTCTCGACCTGTGCAAGTTCAGTGCTTTCGCCGAGGGCCCGGACGAATACGCGTCCCAGTACGCCAGCGCTATGGGTGAGGAGTTCAGCGCCGCCGATGTGAGCACTGCGGGCGAGCGCATCTACAACCTCGAGCGCTACTACAACAACCTGGCCGGCTTCCGCGAGGGCTCGGACACACTGCCCGCCCGCTTCGTCGAGGAACCGTCGACACTCGGAGGTTCCAAGGGCCACGTCTCAGAGCTCGCCCCCATGCTCGACGAATACTACGCCGCCCGCGGCTGGGAGGACGGCGTCGTGCCGGAGGCCAAGTTGCGCGAACTCGGGATTCTCTGAACCGCGATGCGGGTGAGCTTCTTCGCATCGCTGCGGGAGATCGTCGAGGGGCGGGACATCGATGTGTCCCTGCCCGAGGGTGCCACGGTGCGCGACCTGGCCGAGGAGCTGGCGCGGCGCTGGCCCCAGTTGCGCGAGCACCTCTTCACCGATGAGGGTGCGCTCTCTCGACGGGCGGCCATTTACGTGGATGGGCGCAATGTGCGTTGGCTGCCCGACGCGGAGGCTACGCGGCTTTCAGAGGGTGAATGCGTTGCGGTGATCCCGCCGGCAGCGGGTGGCTAAGTCTAGGAGGCTCGCCGCGACAGTGTTGGCGGTAGGGTTTAGAGCGATTCAGGCGTCGTCGTCTTCTATCTCGCGCTTCACTCTCTCTGCAAGGAAGTGAACCGCCCCGGCATTGCCGGAGATTCGGTTTGTTGAGAGGATAGGGTCATGACACGCAGAACCCGATTTTATGGAGAAGCCCGCGAGGTGGCGGGCTGATGTCGAGACGGAGGACCAAGGGGCGATCCCAAGGCGGGCGCGAGTGGGTTGGCGGCTACCTGTCGGCGCCCTTCTTCGTCACGGATCGAGACGAGCCCTACCGACCCGGGCTCGTGGTCTGGATGGACGTGCGCGACGATCTCGTGGTGGCCATGAGGTGGTGGGCCCGAGAACACGGATGCGCCGTCGGGGATGCGCTGGTGGCGGCCATGGAGCGCCCGCTCGCGGCCCGCCGCGTCGGCCGGACCGGATCCGGGTAGCCGACGCCTCCCTCGTAGACGAGGTTCGCACGGCGCTGGGGGACGACACCCCGGTGACGATCGCCCCGACACCCGAGCTGGACGCGCTTCTCCAGGTGATGCTCGAGTCGGCGTCGCAAGAGGGCGAGGGCAACTACGATGAGAGCTATTTCGAGGAGGGTCGCATCCCAGCCGTGGCCGTGGTCGAACTCTTCCGGTCGGCCGAACTCCTCTACCGCATCGCGCCGTGGAAGGTCGCGACCGACGATCAGGTGCTGCGGATGGACATCCCCGCGCTAGGAGTTTCGGAAGCCTGCGTCTCGATCATCGGGAACCTCGGCAAGAGTCTGGGCCTGCTGATCTTCCCCTCGCTCGGCGGCTTTGGTGCCTTCGGTCGAGCGGCCGACGGGTTCGTGCCGGGAAGCGGCTCCATCGATCTCGGCACAGACTGGCTCGCCCTGAGCTTCGAATGCGGCGCGGATCTTCCGGTGGCGATGCGGCGCGAAGTGGCGCAACACGCCTGGCCTGTGGCCGATGCGAACGCCTATCCGCGCGTCGAGCGCCGCGAGCGCGACGGCGCTTCCCGACCGCTCGTGGAGCGAGATGTGAAGATCGCCTCGGCGTGTGCCAGCGCACTCACTGCCTTCTTCGAAAAACACCGAGGAGTGTTCGAGGCGGACGAGTTCGAGCCGATCTGCGAGTCCTACTTCGACCAGCACGATCTCGAGGTGCGCTTCACACTGCCCTACGAGGCCTTCGCGCGGTTCGATCTGGATGACGCCTCGCAGCGGCCGCCTAGCACAGGACCCAAGGTCGGCCGTAACGACCCCTGCCCGTGCGGGAGCGGCCGGAAGTACAAGAAGTGTCATCTCGCAGCAGACGAGGCCGAACGCGCGTCCGAGAGCGGGGCAACCGGGGATCACGATCTCGACGAGGCGCTGATTGACGACCTCTGCGCGTACGCGATGGCTCGCTTTGGCGCCGATTGGCAGTGCTTCGCGAAGGACTTCGTCGATCCCGCGGATGCCGCGCAGCTCGCGCTCCCGTGGTCGGTGTACCACTACCGCGTTCAGGGGCAGAGCGTGCTCGAGTGGTACCTCGCGGAGCACGGCCGACGGCTGTCCCCCAAGCGAACGCGGCTGGCTCGCAGCCCAGCAAGCCGCATGGCTATCGGTGTGGGAGGTGATCGGCGTCGAGGTCGGCAAGACCGTGACGCTCCGGGATCTGCTCTCATACGAAGAGCGCCGCGTGCGCGAGGCGAGCGGCTCCCAGACCCTCGTGGTGCGCGACGCGCTGCTCGCGCGCGTCGTCGACCACGACGGCGTCTCGCTCCTGTGTGGCGTGCATCCGCGGCCGCTCTCGCCGGTGGACGCGGCCGAGGTCGTGCGCCGCGCGCGCGGACGGCTGCGGCGCAAGCGCGCCGTGCCGGTGGAGCGACTTCGAGACGAGCCCTTCGGTCGCTACCTGATCCGGCGCTGGGAGGAGGCTGTGGAGGAGTTCGATCGGTGCGCGGAGATCCCGCCAGAGCTCCAAAACACCGACGGCGATCTGCTTCTGCTCACCATCGATCACTTCGAGATCGAGCCGGCCGCACGCGCCGACGTCGAGAGCCGTCTCGCCGGCATGGAAGGCGTGGAGGCCGAGGGCGCCGAAGGCGATGCCGAGCGGGATGGCTCGGCCTACGTCTTCCTCAGCGCGGGCAACCACATGCAGGCGTCCTGGGGGAACACGCTGATCGGCCGAGCTCGGCTGGAGGGCAGGTTGCTTCGCCTCGAGACGAACTCGCGCGAGCGGGCGGACAGCTTGCGCGCGCGGGTCGAGGCCGCCTGCGGTGGGCTCCTCCGCCATCGGGCCCGCGAGCATTCGGACCCGCTCTCGTCGTGCGCCGGGCCGGCTGCCGCCAGCTCGCCGCCGGAAGACGCGCCGCCGGAAGTCCAGCAGTTGCTGCTCGACCTCAAGCGCCGCCACTACGCGGAATGGCCCGACCACGCCCTGCCCGCGCTCGGCGGCCTGTCGCCGCGCGAGGCGGTGGGCACCGCCCGGGGCCGGGAAGCCGTGGATGTGCTGCTCAAAGACATGGAGAACCACGAGCGGCACATCTCGGGCCAGAACGCTTTTGATTTCGGGGATCTTCGGCGAGAGTTGCGGCTCGATTGAGCGCCGGATGAAGGATTGCTGGCAGCCAGAAATCGATGCCGCCATTTATAATCGGATGGAAATGGATGGATTTATGGAGGGATTCGTGCCATTCTAATCGGATGGAATCGGATGGATCAATGACTGGCGCCATTCGGTCGGAGTCGCTGGAGATCACCGCGGAGATCTTGGCACGGGTCGCGGACCTCGACGAGTTCAAGGGTACCTGGCGCGCGATCGGCCGGATCGCCCCCGATCGGCTTTCGTCTCTTCGCCGCGTCGCCACCGTCGAGAGCGTCGGCTCATCCACTCGGATCGAAGGCGCCACGCTGAGCGACCGGGATGTCGAGCATCTGCTCTCGAATCTCGACGTACGGAGCTTCGCCTCTCGCGACGAGCAGGAGGTCGCGGGCTATGCGGCCGTGATGGAAACGGTCTTCGAGCACGCCGACGCGATCGACCTCACCGAGAACCACATTCGCCAGCTCCACCGAGATCTGCTCCAGTTCACCGAGAAAGACGTGCGACACCGAGGTGCGTACAAAACGCTCCCCAATCACGTGGAGGCCTTCGGCCCCGACGGAGAGCGCCTCGGGACCGTCTTCGCCACCGCCACTCCTTTCGATACACCCAGGCGAATGTCTGAGCTCATCGGCTGGGCGCGTGCCGAGTTCTCCGCGGGGTCGCTTCACCCGCTGCTCGTGATCGGCCTCTTCGTCGTGGTCTTTCTCGAAATTCACCCCTTCCAGGATGGCAACGGCCGTCTCTCTCGAATTCTGACGACGCTCCTGCTGCTTCGGGCGGGCTACGCCTACGTTCCGTATGGCTCGCTCGAGAGCATCATCGAAGCCAACAAGTACGCCTACTACCGCGCGCTTCGCCAGACCCAACAAACCATCGGATCCGAAAAACCAGATTGGGCGCCGTGGCTGCTGTTCTTCCTCGACGCGTTGCAGCGGCAGAAGATTCAGCTGGAGAAGAGACTCGAACGGGAGCGCATCCTGCTCGGCAGCCTGCCGGAACTCTCGCTGCAGCTGCTCGAGGTGTGCCGGGAGCGGGGCCGGATCAACGTGGCCGAGGCCGTCCGATGGACCGGCGCCAACCGTAGCACCATCAAGGATCACCTGGCCCGGCTGACCAAGACCGGATACCTAGCCCGCCACGGTGCGGGGCGCGGAACCTGGTACGCGCTGCCCTGAGTCATGTAGGGACGAGAACTGCGCCCGCTTCTGGAGCGGGGTGCAGGGGGTTGGTACACACGAATGCATGTGTTGGAGGCACGAAAGATCGCTGAATCGATGGTGACCCAGGACAGAATCGCGGGCCAGCGAAGCTGGCCAAGCGCTAGTCAAGCGAAGCTTGACCGCGAACTGTCGGCATCTTGATTTTAAGTTGTTCGGATGGTTTGTACAGGAGTGTCTTCAGGTGCCAATTATTGCCAAATTCCAGCTACTTAATCGGTACCGGAGATTCCATCGAGTTCTGTTCATGCCCATCAATACCAGGCGGTGCGGGAGGGCAACCTGGATCGGAGAGGATTCGGAAGTTTGGGTTCCCATTACCGGCTCTCCGCTGTGGTTTCCCGATCGTCGGCTCGATCAGATATTACCGCCGTCCAGCGTCCAAGCGGCTCGTCACAATCCAACTAGTCGCCGACGTACGAACCATCCGGAGCCAGCACGCAGCGGCTTCCGGATACGTACGAACCGTCCGGGCACAGGATCGTCGGTGCTCCGCCCGGGACATACGAGCCATCCGGGGCGAGCCGCGATCCGCCGGGGCGCTTGGGCACGTAGTCTCCCTTGGGAGTGAGCGAGCAGGGCCCGCCCCCACCCACGTAACCACCGTCCGGACAGAGCCGACACGGACCGCTGCTGACGTAGGAGCCATCGGGACAGAGAGTCTGAGCGGAAGCCGAGAACACGAGGACAATCGTGCCCAGGATTCCGAGTAGTACGAGTCTCATGGTGAGTGCACCTCCGCGATCGCCCAGCCACACGACCGCTGGGAAAATGAAGTGACGCACATATTGTCGCGAGTGTCACCGCCGGGAGCAAGATCCAACCATGTCTTCCGGTACTTCACGCCGTGACGCAATCCAAGAGGCGGACGGTGCCCCTGTAGTCCCCGCCGCACGTGCCTCTCCTCCCATCCCGCCTAGCGAATCTCCGCGTGATAAGCCTGCAGCGGTTTGACTTCGGTGTCTCCTTTGCGGCGTTCACTGATCCCCTCGGCGGCGGCTTTGGCGGCGGTTACGGTGGTGATGTAGGGGATCTTGTTGCGGACGGCGGCTTGGCGGATGTAGGCGTCATCGGCGCGGCTGCCCTTGCCTCGCGGGGTGTTGATCACCAACTGGATGTCGCCGTCCAGGATGGCATCCCCGATATGCGGCCGCCGCTCGAGCATTTTGAAGACGTGTTCCGATTCGATGCCGTTTTCCGCCAGGAACGCGTGCGTGCCGGACGTGGCCTTTAGCTTGAACCCCAGGTCGCTGAACGTGCGCGCTACAGCGACCACGTCCTTCTTGTCGTGGTCCGCGATGGTCAGGAGCACGGTTCCCTCCAACGGCAGCCGGCCCTGGACGGCATCCTGTGCCTTGAAGAAGGCGAGGCCGAAGGAGTCCGCCATGCCCAGGACTTCGCCGGTGGAGCGCATTTCCGGGCCCAATACTGGATCGACTTCCGGATAGAAGTAGAACGGGAAGACCGATTCTTTGACTCCGTAATACGGAATCTTTTTTCGCTCGAGCTTCATGTCACTCAGTCGCTCTCCGAGCATGAGCTGGGTGGCGATTCGCGCCATGGATAGGCCGCAAACCTTGCTGACGATCGGCACCGTGCGGCTCGCGCGCGGGTTCGCTTCCAGGATGTAGACCTTGTCCTCACAGATCGCATACTGGATGTTCATCAAGCCGACCACATTGAACTCGATCGCGATCTTGCGTGTGTAATCGTAGATCGTGTCGATGTGTTTCTGCGGAATGGAGATCGGCGGGATCACGCAAGCGGAATCGCCCGAGTGCACGCCGGCCTGTTCGATGTGTTCCATGACCGCCGGCACGAAGGCATCGGTGCCGTCGGAAATGGCATCGGCTTCCGCCTCGATCGCGTTCTCGAGGAAGCGATCGATGAGGATCGGCCGCTCGGGTGAGACGTCGACCGCGGCCTGCACGTAGTGCCGCAACATACTCTCGTCGTGTACGACCTCCATGGCGCGGCCACCCAGCACAAAGGAGGGGCGAACCATCAGCGGGTAACCGATCCTTCCCGCTACCCCCAAGGCTTCGTCCAATGTGCTGGCCATGCCGCTTTCCGGCTGCGGGATGCCGATCTTTTCCATCTTCTGGCGGAATTGATCGCGGTCTTCGGCCATATTGATCGTGGCCGGGGTCGTTCCGATGATGTTGACGCCTGCGGCTTCCAACTCGGCCGCGATATTGAGCGGAGTCTGCCCGCCGAACTGGCAAATGACCCCCTCCGGCTTTTCCTTCTCGTAGATGCTGAGCACGTCTTCCACGGTCAACGATTCGAAGTAGAGCTTGTTCGAGGTGTCGTAGTCCGTGGACACGGTTTCGGGGTTGCAGTTGACCATGATCGACTCGACGCCCATGTCGCGCAGGGTGAACGCCGCGTGCACGCAGCAGTAGTCGAACTCGATGCCCTGGCCGATCCGGTTCGGGCCTCCACCGAGAATCATGACCTTGCGGTTCGGCGACACCTCCGTCGCATCTGGCGCGTTATACGTCGAGTAGTAGTAGGCCGCATTCTCGACACCACTCACCGGGACGGCGTGCCAGCCTTCGACCACGCCCAGCTTCTTGCGCTGTTCTCGGATGTCCTTCTCGGGAACGCCGAGGATGCTGGCGAGATAGTGATCCGCAAACCCATCCTTCTTGGCCTGCGTGAGCAAGCCGTCCGGCAGGGTCTTGCCTTTGTGGCTGAGAATTTCTTCTTCGAGATCGACCAGTTCTTTCATCTGCTCTAGGAACCACGCTTTGATGTACGTGATCGCGAAAAGTTCCTCGATGCTCGCGCCTTTGCGGAGCGCTTCGTAGAGGATGAACTGGCGTTCGCTCGACGGTTCGGCCAGCAGCGCCATCAGTTCGTCGAGCGGCTTCTCATTGAAGTCTTTGGCAAAACCCAGACCGAAACGGCCGTCTTCACGGGAGCGAATGGCTTTTTGGAGGGATTCCTTGTAGTTCTTGCCGAGCGTCATGACTTCGCCGACCGCGCGCATCTGCGTGCCGAGTTTGTCTTCCAGTTTTTCGAACTTCTCAAACGCCCAGCGCGAGAACTTGACGACCACATAGTCGCCCGACGGCGTGTACTTCTCGAGCGTGCCGTCCCGCCAGTAGGGGATCTCGTCCATCGTGAGCCCGCCCGCCAGCAACGAAGACACATAGGCGATCGGGAAGCCGGTCGCCTTGGAGGCGAGCGCCGAGGAGCGCGAGGTGCGCGGGTTGATTTCGATGACCACGACGCGATCGGTTTCGGGATCGTGAGCGAACTGGACATTGGTTCCGCCAATGACCTGGATCGCTTCGACGATGTCATACGAGTGCTTCTGCAAGCGTTTCTGCAATTCCTCGCTGATGGTCAGCATGGGGGCGGTGCAGAAGCTATCGCCGGTATGCACACCCATGGCGTCGACATTCTCGATGAAACAGACGGTAATCATCTGATTCTTGCTGTCGCGCACGACTTCGAGTTCCAACTCTTCCCAGCCGAGGACGGATTCTTCGACGAGGATCTGGTGGACGAGGCTGGCGTCCAGACCGCGCTTCGCGGTGTCGCGAAACTCTTCCATGTTGTACGCGAAGCCGCCGCCGGTCCCGCCCATCGTGTAGGCCGGGCGAATCACGCAGGGCAGGCCGATTTTCGCGATGCAGTCTTCGGCTTCTTCCAGGCTGTTGGCAATTTCGCTTCGGCACATCTCGATGCCGAGTTTGTCCATCGTGTCTTTGAACGCTTGCCGGTCTTCACCGCGCTTGATCGCATCGATCTGGACACCGATGACTTTGACACCGTAGCGGTCCAGCACGCCGGCTTCGGCCAGCTCGGAGCTGAGGTTGAGCCCGGTTTGTCCTCCGAGGTTGGGCAGCAGCGCGTCCGGGCGCTCTTTCTCGATGATCTTGGTCATCTCTTCGAGAGTCAGGGCTTCGATGTAGGTGACGTCCGCCGTGCCCGGGTCAGTCATGATGGTGGCGGGGTTGGAGTTCACGAGGAGAATCTCGTATCCCAGCGACCGAAGCGCCTTGCAGGCCTGGGTTCCGGAGTAGTCGAACTCGCAGGCCTGGCCGATCACGATGGGGCCCGACCCGATGATCATGACTTTGTTGATGCCTTCGAGTTTCGGCATGTACTGTCTCCTCGATTGTGCCTATGTGGAAAACCAATTCTCGCTGGCAAAGTGGGTCCGCTGCTGACGCGTCGGAGTTCTGCCTCGTCGCCTGCCGGATCATAGAATAAACCGCGCTACATGGTTTGGTGTGGGATCATTTCGCACCTCTGTCCCGAGCGTACGCGCTCGCCAGGCGTGGCAATATGCCCCACTCGAGGACTTCGACTCGAGGCTGTTTCGGTGCTCACCCCGACGACTCTTACTGTCTGGATCGCCCTATTCGAGGAGCTAACCTTCGGTGCTTTGATCCCTGGTAAGCTGATCGTGCACCGGGAGCCTTGATTCCGGCTACAGCGCGGCCGCTGGGCGCTTAGGTGTCAGGAGGTGATATGCGGTCAATGCGACTGGCTCTCGGGTCATTAGTGACGCTGCTAGCTTTCGCCGTCCTTCCTTCCAGCGGAGGTTTGGAAGAGCCCCAGCCTCTTTTTCAGACACTCGGAAGGGACCCGATCTACTGTGCTTTTATTGCGGCCGATCGTCAGATTTGCACCTGGCACGAGGGGAAATCTAACCACTTTGTGTGCGAGCTCGACTCAGAGGGGCGGCTCGTCGGTGAACTTTGTATCCGACGGGACGACAACACCTCGATGACCACCTTTCCGAGCACAGCGAAAAACCGTTCGGGTCGGCGGCGTCGCATGGAGAAGAAGAAAGTGTGCGAGACGGAATTTGCGGCCTTGGAAGCAGCCAAGAGCGTTCGAGAGGTATGCGAATTCGTAGGTGCCGGCCCGAGGTCATGTTCCGTTAATGCTGAGGATATCACCTGCACTTGGCATGCCGTTCGGCGAACGCCTGGGTATATCTCCCTCGCGCGCATTGCACGCGCCGCAGGCAAGAAGGTCGACATGACCTGTCAGTTCAAAGAGCACGGCCAAAGCCGTGAAAGCGGTACATGTCACGTGTATATCGCAGGCAAAACGCCACCTAGCGCGGATCAGGTCCCCGGTTGTCGATAGGGCAAACAGGCTGCGTTTTGACAAGATGACCCTGTCCTCTGGCAGTAGACACCCATTTGGAGGGGCCTTCTCCTCATGGGAGTCTACTGCCAGGGGACAGAGTCAAACCCTCTCTTCGTCCTTCCCTCGTTTGGGCCCAAACTCAGCTGACGGGGATTAGTGTAAGACGTGCGGCGTTCCAGGGAAGAACTCCTCCCGCCTTGGTGGTCAGCCACTGGCCGCGAGCGGACTGTCGGAAATTGACTTTTGAAAATCGTTGTCGAACGGCGGGCATACGCTCAATCGCAGCCGGTCGGGTGCTACGATGGCGACAGACCGCAGCCGACCCAAAACGGACATCTGCAATCGAATACGGAGATTAAAATCGCGTCGTTCAATGGAAAATCGTTATGGCTGACAAGCAAATGTTCAGATTGAATGGGACGCAGGCGAGCGCAGGAATCCTGTTAATTGCCGTCGGCATCTCGATCGCGCCGAGATCCGCATCCTCGCCTACCAGGCGCTCACCGAATAGCACATGATCCGCTGTCATCGCTTCGCAGCCGCCGTGACGATTCTGGCACTCGCCGTCAGTTGCACGAGTCAGGACGATCCGAATGCCGGCGTGGAAACCGGGGACGACAACGCCGTGATCGATGCCGTGTTTGCATCCTGGGATTTGCCGGGGTCGCCGGGGTGCGCGGTCGCCGTAGCGCAAGATGGCGCCCTGGTGTATTCGCGCGGCTACGGTTACGCCAACCTCGACTACGACATTCCGATCACGCCGCAGACGGTGTTCGACGTCGGCTCGGTGACCAAGCAGTTCACCGCCGCCAGTCTCAGCATGCTGGCGCTGGAAGGGAAGCTGACGCTCGATGACAACGTCCGCAAATGGCTTCCGGAGCTACCCGAGTACGAGTGGCCGATCACCCTGCGGCACATGCTGCACCACACCAGTGGCCTGCGTGACTATCTGAACCTGTTCCCGCTCGCCGGGCGCGGCGACTACTACCCGATCTCGCACGCCCAGATCCTGGCGATGATGTCGCGGCAGCGCGCGCTGATCTTCCCACCCGGTGAGCGCTACGAATACAGCAACACCGCCTTCATGTTGCTCGCACAGGTGCTCGAGCGCGCCGGTGGCAGGTCGCTGGGCGAGATGGCGCAAGAGCGCATCTTCGATCCGCTGGGGATGGAAAGCAGCTTCATGTACGAGAACCTCGAAGAGATCATCCCGCGGCGCGCCACCGGTTACGCACGCGACGACGAGGGCCGTCTGCGCATCGTGCACAACTACAACTTCGACGTCGCCGGGGACGGGCAGCTGTACACGACAATGGAGGACCTGCTGCGTTGGGACGACAACCTGCACGGCGACGAGTCGCCCGCCATTCATCCGCTAATGCTCACCGAGGGACACCTCAACAACGGCGATCCGATCGGTTACGCCCAGGGCATTCGGCTTTCTGAGTATCGCGGCCTGCGCACGGTGGGGCATGGCGGCAGCTCCTGGGGGTTCCGCACGGAGCTCGTACGGTTCGTGGACCCCGGTCTGTCGATCGCAATCTCCTGCAACGCCGGCTCCGCCAAGCCTGAAAACCTGGCGCAGCGGGTCGCCGACCACTACCTGACCGACCAGCTTGGGCCCAAGGAGGGTGACGACGACCCGGCGGCCGGCCAGCAGGTCGCCGACGCGCCGTCCGAGCCGCGAATCCTGACAGACGACCAATTGGCGGAGTTTGCCGGCGCCTTCTTCGCTCCCGAACTCGACGCCACCTTCCGTTTCGCAGTCGTCGACGGCGGCCTCGTGGTGCGCATCGAACAGGAGCCGCCGCTCGAGGTCGTGCTGGTGGCCGATGATCAGTTCGAGATCAGGTTTCGCGATCCGGGATCGGATTGGTCGGAACCACAGCCGGTAAGCCTGGAATTCGATCGCAACCGTGCCGGCGCCGTCACCGGGTTCGGCCTGAGTTCGGGTTCGGAACGAGGCATCGTATTCGAGAGGCGCTAGCTGCTGCCACGCCGGCGCGCTGGCGGACCGTGTCGTTACTCTTGTGCCCAGATTGGAAAGGGGCACGTGTAGGCGCGACGCAACGCACCCGACGATCACTGCCAGTCGAGCACGACCTTGCCCGATTCTCCAGAGCGCATGATCTCGAAGGCCGGCTCGTAGGCGTCGACCGGGAAGTGGTGGGTGAGCACCGGGGTTACGTTGAGCCCGCTCTGCAGCATGGCGGTCATCTTGTACCAGGTCTCGAACATCTCGCGCCCGTAGATGCCCTTGAGGATCAGGCCCTTGAAGATCACCTGGTTCCACTCGATGGGTACCTCGGTCGGCGGGATACCCAAGATGGCTACGCGCCCTCCGTGGTTCATGGAAGCCAGCAGATCGCGGAAAGCCTGGCCGTTGCCGCTCATCTCGAGACCGACATCGAAGCCCTCGGTCATGCCCAGGTCCTTCATCGTCGATTCGATGTCCTGCTCGCCCACGTTGATGGCGCGCGAGGCGCCCATTCTCGTCGCGAGCTCGAGACGGTAGTCGTTGACGTCCGTGACGACTACGTGCCGCGCGCCGACGTGCCGCGCGATTGCGCACCCCATCACGCCGATGGGTCCGGCGCCCGTGATCAGGACGTCCTCGCCGACGAGGTCGAATGACAGCGCCGTGTGCGCCGCGTTGCCCAGAGGATCGAGGAACGAGGCGACATCGTCCGAGATGGAGTCGGGGAGTTTGAACGCATTGCTAGCCGGGATGACCAGGTACTCGGCAAAGCAGCCAGGTCGGTTGACACCGACGCTGCTGGTGTTGCGGCACAGGTGGCGTTTGCCCGCTCGGCAATTGCGGCAGTGACCACAGGTCACGTGACCCTCGCCGGAGACGCGGTCGCCGATGGAAAATCCGGCGACGTGGCTGCCCACTTCGACGATCACACCCACGAACTCGTGGCCGACGATCATCGGGACAGCGATGGTCTCCTGCGCCCAGCCGTCCCAGTCGTAGATGTGGATGTCGGTGCCGCAAATCGCGGTCTTGCGGATCTCGATGCGAACGTCGTTCGGGCCGACTTCGGGAGTCGGCTGCTCCTGCATCCAGATGCCCGGCTCGGCTTTGGCCTTGACCAGCGCCTTCACGAGATCACCTTCATTTTCCTTCCTACCTTTTCGAACGCGGCAATCGCCCGGTCGATGTGCTCGGGCTCGTGTGCGGCCGACATCTGCGTGCGGATCCGCGCCTGGCCCTTGGGCACCACCGGATACGAGAAGCCGATGACATAGATGCCCTCCGCGAGCATGCGGTCGGCCATCTCAGAGGCCTTTCGAGCGTCGCCGATCATGATCGGGATGATGGGGTGGTCGCCCGGCAGCAGATCGAATCCCAGCTCCTGCATGCCCGCGCGGAAACGAGCGCCGTTGTCGCGCAGCTTCTTGCGCAGTTCGCCGCCCTCGAGCAGGTCGAGCACCGCCAGCGAAGTGGTCGCGATGACTGGTGCGAGCGAATTCGAAAACAGATAGGGCCGGCTGCGCTGGCGCAAGATGTCTACGATTGGCTGACGGGTCGCGGTGTAGCCGCCAGAGGCGCCGCCGAGCGCCTTGCCCAGCGTGCCGGTGATGATGTCCACGCGCCCCATCACGTCGCAGTACTCGGGCGTGCCACGCCCGTTGTCACCGATGAAGCCGACCGCGTGCGAGTCGTCCACCATGACGAGCGCCTGGTGGTGGTCCGCGAGGTCGCAGATGCCCTTCAAGTTGGCGATGTAGCCGTCCATCGAAAAGACGCCATCGGTGGCGATGATGCGGAAGCGCGCATCCTTTGCTTCCTTTAGCTTCGCATCCAGGTCCGCCATGTCGCTGTTCGCGTAACGGAACCGCTTGGCCTTGCACAACCGGATGCCATCGATGATCGACGCGTGGTTGAGCGCGTCGCTGATCACCGCATCCTCAGGCCCGAGCAGGATCTCGAACAGGCCGCCGTTGGCGTCCCAGCACGACGAGTACAAGATCGTGTCGTCGGTGCCGAGGAACTCGCTGATGCGCCGCTCGAGCTCCTTGTGCACGTCCTGTGTGCCACAGATGAAGCGCACTGACGACATACCGTAGCCGTGCTCGGCGATGGCATTCTGCGCCGCCGCGACGACCTTCGGGTGGTTCGACAAGCCGAGGTAGTTGTTGGCGCAGAAGTTGATGACCTCGTCGCCGCTCTGTACGCGGATGGCGGCCTGCTGCGGCGAGACGATGACGCGCTCTTCCTTGAACAGACCGGCGTCCCGAATGGACGCGAGCTCGCGTTCGAGATGATCGAGGATTCGCTTATCAGCCACGGTTGTCTCCAGTCGCTCGCGGGGACAGACTCCTAGGCAACTGTCTTGTTCGACGTGATGAACGGCATACCATCCTCCTGAACACGAGATTTCTCAGGGGAACAGGCCAATGTCTTTTCAGATAGCTATCGGATCCAACCTTCGCAAGTCACCGTACTTCGACGCCACAGTCGCAGACGGAATCGCATCTTTTTCCGTTTACAACCACATGCTCATACCTGCCCATTTCGGCGATCCGGACGGTGAGTATAAGCAGCTGATTGACAACGTCGTCATGTGGGATGTCGCCGGACAGTGCCAGGTTGAGTTGACAGGCCCGGACGCAGAGAAGCTGGTGCGATTTCTGACGCCTCGCGATCTTTCAGGCATCGCGATCGGGCAGGCGAAATATGTTCCCATTTGTGACCACAATGGGATCCTTATCAACGATCCTGTGTTGCAAAGGATTTCAGACGATTGCTTCTGGTTGTCGATTGCCGACAGCGACATCGCTTTGTGGGCAGGAGCGATCGCGGCTGAACGCGGGCTCGAGGTGCGCGTTACGGAGCCAGACGTATCGCCGATGGCGGTACAGGGACCGCGAGCCACCGATGTGGTCGCTGACCTGTTCGGCGATTGGGTGCGCGATTTGAAGTACTTCTGGTTCCGGGAAACTGAACTCGACGGCATTCCGATACTGCTTGCCCGCTCGGGCTGGTCGAAGCAAGGTGGATTCGAGCTGTACCTCCGAGACGGTGCGCGCGGCACGGAGTTGTGGAACCGGGTAAAGGATGCCGGTGCGCCTTATGGCATCGTCCCGGGCGCGCCGAGTGATATCGAAAGGATCGAAAGCGGCCTTCTGTCCTATGGGGCTGATGCCCGCAGTGGAGCCAATCCGTTCGAGGTGGGCCTCGGCTGTTTCGTCGATCTCGAGCGAGACGACGACTTCGTTGGTAAGGCTGCGCTGAAGAGGATTGTGGATGAGGGGATTCGGCGTCGTCGAGTCGGTCTCGTCCTTGCCGGTGACAAGATCAGCGGGATCGCGCATCCGCATGGTGTCTATCTCGGCAAGGATGTCGTGGGGACCATGACGGAGGCCGTGTACTCTCCACGGCTAGACATGAACATTGCGGTGGCTCTTCTCGGTTCGGAAATCTCCGACGATCAGCACGGACTCGAAGCGGATATCGGCGAGGAATGTCGATCAGCAAAGATCTCCACGCTGCCCTTTTGCTGAGTCTGGCACATCACGATCAGTAACGTCGGGTGGCCTTGAAGTAGGGCGATTCGCGGCTCGAATGCGATGGGCGGCGTGAATTCTTCGTGGGTCATGGCTGCTCTCCTGGAGCCGGAGTCGCCCGATGGTGGACACTCCGGCCGTACGATCGATCCTCCAACCACTTCTTCTGATTGGTCATTCGAGCGTTTCAATTTGAACGGCGTCCAGACCGCGTATAACATTGCTTCACTTGCGCTCAAGACCGAGCTGCGAGTTATGGAGCCTCCATGGATTCCCCCGACAACCCGCAACTAAGCCGCTCTCTCCGCCTGGACCAATTAATGCAGGCAGGCCACATCCGGATGACTTTCCAGCCAGTCGCCCGTCGAGTGGCTGGAAGCGACTGGCTCAGGGGTCATGAGACCCTCTTGTAGGGCCGGCTGAGAGTCGTACGTTACCTCGGAGGAAGTGATGGCCCAAGAATCTGCGACCCTTCGTGGTGTTTTCAAAGAGCTGCAGGAGACGGGGCTCCTCTTGGTTACCGGCGGCAGCTTCCCAGTGTCGCAGCCTCAATGACGTTAGTTGCATCAATCTTGGTTCTCACTGCGCTCACAGGCTCGGCGGCGCTTGCCGCCGCCACGGACCCAGAGCCAGCAGGGGCCGAACTCATCGGAACCAAGGCCCCCGGTTGGGAGGGCGTCGAATGGCTAAACACCAAACCGCTTCGCCTCGAAGATCTGCGCGGCAAAGTGGTCCTGGTCCGCTGGTGGACCGACACCTGCCCCTACTGCAGACGCAGCGCCCCGGCCCTAAACGAGTTTCATGCGCGCTACGCGGGTCGCGGCCTGATCGTGATCGGCATGTATCACCCGCAGCCGCTGGCCGCCAGGGGCACGGGTAGCTCGCGCTGTACCCCCTCGTCCGAGCTACTCAGCCGCGGGCAGTCGCACTCAGCTCGAACCCGAGATGCGCTTCAGGTGTTGCTGCTGGATCTCGAGGGTCATTCGCGTCAAGCCGTTCTGAAGATTTCTTCCTTCCGCGGTGTCGAAAACGCCGAGCAATCCGTAGCGGGTCTTCCCACCGTCGAGCGCGTGGACGGATTGGATCTCCACCGGGCCGACATATTCTTCATCCCCATCGCGAATCGCGATTTCGAGGCACCGCCCGACGTGATATCTCCGGGTGGAAATCACGGCGAGACCCGACAGACTCACATCCTGGATGAGACAGCCGTCCTCGTCTTCGAGGGTCGCCGTCAAGGCGGTACCAATGGTCGATACGCGATCTTCATCGCGAGTTCCCGCAGAAACGGCGTCGCCAACGAACTTCACGCTGAGCACGAAGGGTGGCCCGCCGCTCGATTGCGCATCGACCCGAACCGGCTGCTGGACGAACTCCCTGGCCTGTTCGTAATAGACCAGCTTCTCCTCGCCGATTTCGACGGCGTGATGACGGGTTTCGAACGCGAGCGTCCACCCGCCATCATGGACTTCCCGCACGATACCCAGCTGGAGCAACTGGCCCCTCGACGGGGAGTCGAAGCGCAGAAAGACCCGACTCCCTTCCTTCAGCGCCATCCCCTCTACCTCTTCCCGCCCACTGCGGAGGCGCGCCTCAGCACGTGGCGACCACGATTGCGGCCAAATCGTCCACCATCCGACGAACATCGGGATCGCGGTTGTCCTCGTACGCAATCGCAAAGCCAGTGGAGCTGTGTCGGACGATGTGGCCGGTCAGCTCAAATGAGGTTGCCGCTTCGAAGGCACTCGGCGGTTTAAGGTACACTTGGAGGACGATGTGCGTACCAATCGCCGGTTGTATCGATGTGCCTTCGATCAGAGCGCCGGAGTATGAAATATTGGTGAGCGTGCCGACCACCTCGCAGCGGCCAAAGGAGCCATAAGCCTTCAAGCGTATAGCGATGCGGTCGTCGCGGCGTTTGTCCGTCGTAGCAGCCATCGCGATTCGCTCCCTGTCCAGATCCGAGTCTATCGGCACGATCCGCGGGCCGCGTTACCCCTAGATCGAGTTGCCCCCATTCACACTTCCCGACGGCTCGCTTCCACCAG
>PVMK01182954.1_pt1 | contig 18190 bp, 14 predicted proteins | sample 1853481 | NCBI WGS metagenome assembly PVMK01 (sample SAMN08533507, study PRJNA380276) | Marine sediment metagenome, whole genome shotgun sequencing project. | reverse complement strand
AACACCCTAAAGTTTTTGACAACCTTTATGTTAATCTTGTTGCCGCAGGAGAAATGGGCGGTATTCTGGATACAATTCTACAAAGACTTGCGGCTTATATTGAGAAAAACGCAAGGCTTGTGAGCAAGGTTAAGGGAGCAATGATCTATCCAGCAACAATTATGGTAATAGCATTTGCCGTTATACTCGTCATGCTGGTCTTTGTTATTCCTGTTTTTGCAGAAATGTTTACTGACTTCGGGGGAGAACTCCCGGGCCTTACACAGGCCGTTGTTAATATAAGCGATTTTCTGCGCAATAACTGGATAGTCCTTACTGTAATCTTTGCCGGTCTCTTTTATGCTTTTAAAAAGTGGAAGTCTACGGACAGGGGTGAATACCTCTTCGATAAATACCTGCTTAAAGCCGTGGTTATTGGAGATTTGCTTAGAAAAGTTGCTGTTGCCAAGTTCACCAGAACCCTTGGAACCTTGATAACAAGCGGTGTCCCCATTCTTGACGGCATGGATGTTGTTGCAAAAACAGCAGGCAACCGAGTTGTTGAAGAGGCTATAAATAATACCAAACAGAGCATAAGCGAAGGAAAGACCATTGCACTCCCTCTGGAAGAAAGCGGCGTTTTCCCGCCAATGGTATGCCAGATGGTTGCCGTAGGGGAGTCAGCCGGCTCCCTGGATTCAATGCTGGAAAAAATTGCTGATTTTTATGAAGAGGAAGTAGATACAGCGGTAGATGCGCTTACCGCACTCATTGAACCGGTGATGATGGTCTTTCTTGGTGGTACGGTTGGAACAATGCTTATCGCAATGTACCTGCCTATCTTCAAGATCGCCGGAGCAATTGAATAGAATAACAGGTTTGAAATTTTCCAGCCCCCTGATTCGAAGTATAATGATTCAGGGGGTTTTTTTAATTAATTTCAATAAAAATTTTTAAATATAATACATATACTCATCCTGAAGAGTATCCATGTTTTTATCCCGCAGAACAAGCTTGGGCTGGTGGTGAGTCAGAATTGTTCCCGGCGGCACAGACTTAAGCAGCCAGACATTTCCGCCGATAACAGAATCTCTTCCCACAACGGTTTCTCCTCCCAGAATTGTGGCTCCCGAATATATCACAACATTGTCTTCAATAGTGGGGATGTCTTTTCCCTCCCTTAACAACGCGCCCGTCTTTACCTTTCTTAAAACTTAAGGCCCCCAGGGTCACCCCCTGATATATCCTTACATTCTTTCCGATTAAAGTTGTTTCACCGATAACAACCCCTGTTCCCATGATCAATAAAAAAATTATCATCGATGTGAGCACCCGGATGAATATCAATTCCTGTTGAACCATGAGCAAATTCCGTCATTATTCTGGGGATAAGAGGTATTTCAAGATGATAAAGTTCATGTGCTGCACGGTAAACAGCAATTGCAAAAAGACCGGGATAGCTTACGATGATCTCATCAAAACTTTTGGCCGCAGGATCCCCTTCAAATGCGGCGTCAACATCCCCGTTTAATTTTTCCCTTATATGCTGGATCTTTGAAAGAAAAGAGACTGTTTTCTTAATGGAGAGAGAAATTATCTCATCTGCACTTTTTTCCGCCAGGTCAGGAACCGCTTTAAGGCTCTTTGAAATTTCATGGGAAAGACTATGATAAACAGATGCGACTTTTTCCCACACATAAAGATTTATATCTTCACGGCTTATTTCCTGCTTTTCATAGTAACCGGGAAAAATAATATTTAAAATATCCAGAGTAATTTCTTCGATGGATTTTTTCGAAGGCAGGTTCGGCCCTTCAATATGGTTTATTCCTCGGTCTGTTTTATAGCCGGAAATAATCTGCTCTATTATTTCGGAAAGCTTGTTGTTTTTCATTTAATCCTTTCACAGAAAATTATTTTTAACTTACAGCCTTAAAGGCTGAACAATAAACATTGTAATCCTTAAGGCTGAACAAAATAAATTCGACTCTCTCTATGATGGGTATCACCTTTAAGGTAAGACACAACGGTTTCAAGGGCAAGAACTGATGCTTCTTTTATTGGATAACCGTATACGCCCGTACTGATAGACGGAAAGGCAATAATCTTAATACTATTTTTTTCAGCCATTTTCAAACTGTTTAAGTAGGCTGATTGAAGAAGTTCAGATTCGCCTGAAGTTCCGTTTTGATAAACCGGACCAACAGTATGAATAACGTATTTTGCAGGAAGGTTTCCGCCTGTGGTTATTACAGCAGTTCCTGTCGGGCAACCGTTATACTTCTTGCATTCTTCCATTATTTTTGGCCCGCCGACTCTGTGAATGGCGCCGTCAACTCCTCCCCCTCCAGCAAGTCTTGTATTTGCCGCGTTTACGATAGCATCGACTTTCTGTTTTGTAATATCACCCTGTTCCAGCCTTATAATAGAATTATTAATTTTTGCTTCCATATTACCCTTTAAACAATAAATTACCGTTTGAAAATCATATAGCATAATTTAAGTTATTGTTAAACATACTTATGACATTTAACCTCGTATAATTATTCAGGGTTACAGTATCTTAAAAATACTTTCCCTTGTTATCTCCATAAAATCTTTACGAGTTTGAAAAGTTATCAAAAAAAACACAGTTCCCCCTCAAAACATTTCCAAATCCGATATTTTTTTCAGAACAGTTTTTGTTTAACCTTCTTAAAAAGCAGCCTTTCCCTGCCGTTACACACATAAATACGTTCTTCTCCCTTGTTTTTTATCAGATAACTTACCACCCTGAAAGACTTTTTCATGGGGAATTTCAGAAAAAAGGCCTGACAGGCGATGTCTTTTTTTATTAAAGACCAGGTAAGAATATTTCAACCCCTTCTCCTTTGAAAAACCTGTTATTCTATCAATCATATTTATTATCTCGGGCGGCTCCCAGAAAACTTTTTCATGACACCAGTTTTTACCGTTATCTGTCAAGGGACAGAGTGTCTGTATTTGGACATGGCGCATAGAGATTAAGACCGGTTTCCGATAAAAGCGCATTTCTCAGGAAAAGTAAATGTTTTGAAGAAGTCTTTGTTCCGGGATCTATTATTACTGCTGTTCCATCAGGAGAGAGGTGCTTTTCCAGAAAACCCTATAAAGGGTTTTATGTTTTTTTCTGGAGTTCTGTTATTACGTTCCCCGCGATAATTATGTCAAAAAGGGTATTTTTTGAAAACAGCGCCTCAAAAGAACTTGAAGCGGTTATGGTTCCTTCCATAAAGAAGTTTTCCACTTTTATGTTTTTTGAAAGCGGGTCCATGATCAAGATATTCTTTTATGATTTTTTGCGCAAGGGAGAGGTTTCTCTTTTGACCTGTCCATACAGTTAAGTTTAACGCTTTCAAAATCAAAAGAATCCGGCAAACAATTCTCTGACAGATATTCCAAAAAACCGATAGTAAAAGTTCCGGGACCGCAGCCCAAGTCAAGAAGGGAAAGAGATTTTTTATTGAAGTGTGCGCCTTCTTTATCTCTTCTTATTTCATCAAGAATTGGATACAGCTTTACCAGATTTGACGGCATAAAGTAAACAGCATAGGTTTTTATAAGACGGCTGATTATACTTTCATCAATTTTGTTTTTACTGTTTAAAAAAACATACTCGTCCGAAAGAGACCTGACTTCATCAGCTATCCTCTTTATCTTTTTACTCTTGCTGTTTATTGGTTTATTTATCTCAAAAAGATCAAGAAGGGTCTTTTTCAAGAAAAGATGATATCTTTAAACTTTTGCATGTTTCATAAAAAATGGACTATCTCCTCTAGTACAGGGTACTTTGTTGCTGATTCTTTAGACCAAGCAAAGAGTGCTACATTCGCAACTGCGAATAAAATTAAAGCTGACAGATATTTTGGACAAAATAAAATTTTTCCCCCAAAAGGACAATAAGTTTTTGCATCAGAAGAGTTTAATAAAGTAGTATAGTTAAAAACAAGTCTTTAGCCGAGTTTCCATACAGGAGACAAACCTTTCTGTACAATACCAAACAAAAACCCTGGAAAACCAGTACGCTTCAGCACTTTAAAAGCTTTTGAGAAATAACAGCAGCATCAGTGAAAATAAACTAAAATGGCTCTTTAGTCACAACAGTAACACATCTCTTTGGAATATTTATGGAACAGGGAACACTCTATATTATTTCCACACCCATTGGAAACCTTGAGGACATCACTTATCGAGCTGTGCGTGTCTTAAGAGAGGTTGACTGTATTGCTTCAGAAGATACCCGAAGAGCCTGTATTCTTTTGAACCATTATCACATAAAAAACCGGCTTACCAGTTATTTTGAACATAATGAAAAAACAAAGACAACGACCCTTATTGATTTATTAAAAACAGGTAAAAATGTGGCGCTGATATCTGAGGCTGGAACCCCGACAATCTCTGATCCGGGATACAGGGTAATTGCAGAAGCGATTAAATGTGAAATTCCTGTAGTTCCGATTCCGGGTGCCTGCGCTGCAATTACGGCTCTTTCTGTTTCCGGTCTGCCTGTTCACAGATTTGCCTTTGAAGGTTTTCTTCCGCCAAAGACAGGGAAAAGAAAGACCCTTTTTAAAAAACTGGCTGAAGAAGAAAGAACGCTTATCTTTTATGAATCCCCCTTACCGGATCTGTGCGGCCTTAAAAGATATGATTGAGAGTCCTTGGAGACCGAAAAGCTGTTTTTGGCCAGAGAGATAACAAAACTTCACGAGGAAAACTTACGTGGAAAGCTCACAGAGATTCTTGAAATACTGGAAAGCAGAAAGATCAAAGGGAGAAATAACACTTCTTGTTGAAGGAAGCACATCAAACACACGCAATTGACAAACTTAATCAAACATGAAATACATATCCCATGGATAACAATATACTGCTAACAGGAATAGGGGCATCACCGGGAATAGTGATCAGCCGGGTTTTTCTTATTGATCACGTTTCGCTGGACTTTTCACACTTCCGGCTTACAACAGAAGCTGAGATCTGTGCGGAAGAGGAACGTCTTGAAAATGCTTTTGCCGCGTCAAAAGCACAGCTTGAAAAAGCGAGAAAAGAGATTAGCCGCAGGAGCAGCAAAGAAGCTCAATATATCATGGATACCCATATCCTGATACTCCAGGACAAGCTGCTTAGAAACAATTCTCTTAAAAAAATAAGAGAGGAAAGAATTGATGCGGCATGGGCTTTAAAAACCACCATGAAGGAGCTGAGAGAAAACATACTGGATTTGGACGATGACTACCTCAAAGACAGAACCAGTGACATGACCTATATTGAGAAACGGATTTTAAGAAACCTTGCAGGCAAAAAAGAAAACCTTCTCTCAAATATAGGTGAACAAGTCGTGGTTATTGCACACGATCTCTCTCCTGCGGACACGGTAAGCTTAAACGTTTCCGAGGTGCTCGGTTTTGTCACGGAATGCGGAGGAAAGACCTCACATACTGCAATAATGTCCAGAGCTTTAAAAATTCCCTCAGTAGTTGGTTTAAAAGGTATCACCGATAAGGTTGAAAACGGTATCGTAATTATCGTTGACGGTATTCATGGTGTAGTCATTTTAAACCCTGACGCGGAAACACTTTTAAAATATACAGCAGAAAAAAGAGCAGCATGAAGAGTTTGAGAAAAGCCTGTTAAAATACAAAGACGTTCCTGCTGAATCCACAGACGGTTTTGGTATTAACCTTCTTGCAAACATCGAAATAGTTGAAGAAGTATCCTCTGTCCTTGATTACGGCGCGGAAGGTATCGGACTTTTCAGGACTGAATTTCTATATTTGAATAAAAAGGAGCTTCCAAAAGAAAAAGAGCTTTTTGAAATATTTAAAAAAGCAGCCCAACAGGTTGCCCCCCATCCTGTAACGATCCGGACCCTTGATATTGGAGGAGACAAATTTATTTCTCATGTCGATGTTGCAGATGAGATGAACCCTGCAATGGGACTGCGTGCGATACGCTTTTGCCTTAAAGAAACTAAAATCTTCAAGACTCAACTTCGCGCAATACTGCGGGCCAGCGCATATGGAAAAATAAAGATAATGTTTCCAATGATCTCATGGCATCACAGAAGTGAGAATGATAAAGAAACTTATCAAAGAAGTAAAAAAGGAGTTAAAAAAACAAAACAAACCTTTTGACCCAAAAATTAAGATAGGAATAATGGTTGAAGTGCCTTCTGCTGCAATCATAGCAGACCTGCTTGCAAAAGAAGTTGATTTTTTCAGTATAGGCACAAACGATCTAATCCAGTATGCCCTTGCCATTGACCGTGTAAACGAACAGGTATCATACCTGTATGAACCGCTTCATCCTTCTATCCTGAGATTACTCAAAAATATTATTGATTCTGCCCACAAAAATGGAATTACGGTTGCCCTGTGCGGAGAAATGGCCGGGAGAAAATCATATATTTGCCGGTTCTTTTGGGCCTTGGAGTAGACGAGATGAGCATGAATCCTGTTGCGATCCTGGGGGTTAAAAGAATACTTCGTTCAATCAGTTACAAAAAATGTAAACATCTAACTAACAGCCTTTTCAGCTATTCTACGGTGGAGGAAATAAAGACTTTTCTCAAAAAAGAGACAAAAAAGATATTCCCGGCATAAAATTAACAATATTTTGTTCTTTTTTGCATATATTTTTTTATCTTCCCCCTTCTTTTTCTTGACAAAAAATAAAAAACAGCTAAACTTATAGGTTTTAACCCTACAAAACATAAAGAAGGGTTAAATATTAGCACGAGTATGAAATTCTCGATCAGCTTCAAAGGGAAACAAATTTGATTTTCCAGAAATTAAAGCCCAGTTTTTTGGGAATTCCTGCTTGCCTGATAAAGGAGTTATGCAAAGTACCGGATCAAAAACATTTATTCCAGAAGAAAAGATCAGGGAAATAAGAGAATCGGTAAATATTATCGGAGTTATTTCAGACTACGTCAGCCTGAAAAAAAAAGGTGCGAACTATCAGGGGCTCTGCCCTTTCCACCAGGAAAAAACACCGTCTTTTTCCGTAAATGAAAACAAGAACTTTTTTTACTGCTTTGGCTGTCATGAAAGCGGTGATGTTTTCTCCTTTCTGATGAAAAAAGAAAGCCTCAGCTTTAACGAGGCGGTAAAACTGCTGGCAGGAAGAGTCGGAATTACAATTCCTGAAAAACCGCTTACCCCCCAACAGGTCAGAACACAAAGCGAAAAAGAAGAGCTCTTTGAAATAAACAAAAAAGCAGCAAAGCTTTATAATAAGCTGCTTTTAGAAGACAGTCGTGCTGCAAAAGCAAGGCAGTATCTTGAAAAACGAGGTATCAGCGCTGAAACAATAAAGAACTACGGTCTGGGTTATGCTCCTGACAGCTGGGACACCCTGACAAAGGAGTTAAAGGGAAGCAATAGACAGCTCCTTCTTGCCCAGAAAACAGGTCTGATTGTTAAAAAGGATACTGACAGATATTATGACCGGTTTAGAAACAGGATAATATTTCCGATCATTAACCAGTCACGCAATGTAGCCGGTTTTGGCGGCCGCATTATTGACAAAGGCGAACCCAAGTACCTGAATTCGCCGGAATCGGTCATCTACAGCAAAAGGCACACTCTTTACGGCTTGCCGAATGCTGTAAAAGATATTAAGAATAATGAAAAGGCAATTATTGTAGAGGGCTATCTTGACGTACTGAGCCTGCACCAGGCTGGCATAAAAAACAGTGTTGCACCGCTTGGAACGGCACTTACGGAACATCAGATTCAGATATTGAGCAGATATACTCAAAATATTATAACGGTTTTTGACGCAGACCCGTCGGGCGAAAAGGCAATGATAAGAAGCCTTGAACCCTTTTTAGCAAATAATATCGCGCCCTACCTGGTTCTGCTCCCGGAAAATGAAGATCCGGACAGTTTCGTACGTACTAACGGAGAAACCGCCTTCAGGGAAAAAGTAGATAATGCCGGGCACTTGCTCGATTTTGTAATAGAGAAAATTATACAGAAAAATCAAATAGCTACACCTCGAGGCAGAACGAACGCATGTGACGAGATCGTTCCCCTGCTGAAAAAGATTTCAGACGCTATGGAGCGGGATATATATATACAAAAAATCTCCCGCAGGATGAACCTGAAAGAGGAACATATCCGCTCCAGGATGGAAAATGCTTCGGCAAAAAGGGGTTTTTCGGACGTTGAGAAAAAGAAAACAGAAACGGCTTCAGCTTCCAAATAAAAATGCCGAACAGTTAGTATTACAACTGATGCTGTGCCATCCGAAAATCATAAGTCTAGTTGATAAATCTTCGTTTATTGAGGAACTTACAGATACAGACATCAAACAGATTTGCAGTATGGTCTTAACGGAACATCGGGAAAAAGGAAGTTTCAGTCTTTCAGCCTTAATAGAAAAAACAGAGAAAGAAGACTTAAGAAAAATAATTGCTAAAAATTCTTTTGAGAATAATCTGGTCGGAGAACCCACAAAGATCCTGGAAGACTGTATCAAAGATATCCGGCTGAAAAAAAATATTAAGGAACAGGAAAAAGTCAGGGGTCTTCTAAGACAGGCAGAAGCAGCAAAGGACGAAAAACTTTCTATAAAGTATCTGGGAGAATCCCAAAAACTGCTGAAGGAAAAGAAAAAAATCCTTCGGCTCGAAATAAACACTTAAAATCTCGAAGGAGTTTTGTTCTATGGGAAGAAAACCCAAAACAGACAAGGTTAACCAGCTTATAGATACTGGAAAAGAAAAGGGCTTTTTAACCTATGAAGAAGTAAATGATGTTCTTCCCTCTGACATGGTATCCCCTGAAAAGATAGATGAACTGATGACAATGTTTGGAGAAATGGACATCGAAATAGTCGAGTCTTCACAAAACGCAGATGCTCCAAAGCGCAAGTCTGAAAAAAGAGAAATCGCGGAAAAGGATCTTTTTGGAAAAATGAATGATCCTGTGCGCATGTATTTGAAAGAAATGGGCTCTGTATCTCTTTTATCCCGGGAAGAAGAAGTTGAAATCGCCAAAAGAATAGAAGTCGGCGAACGGGAGGTTCTGGAGGTTGTACTAAGTTCTCCGATAACCATTCAGAAAATATTTATGCTTGGAGATATGCTCAAGAAAGAGCAGCTGCAGATCAGGGGTATTGTGGACGACCTGGATGACGAAGAAAACGAAATAGATGAAGAGCATTATATAAATGTATTTCTGGGACAACTGGAAAAAATAAAGAAACTCTGTCAGGATAATGCCCGGATCGAAAAACGCCTTGCAACCCAGAAGGATTTCAGCGAAACCAGAAAAAGAAATCATAAGCAGAAAATCGATAAGAACAGAAGCGCGCTGTTTGAACTTTTAAAAGGCTTAAACCTCAAGAAAAATCACAGAGAAAATATAGTCGGCACATTGAGAGGCTTTTTAAAAGAAATTGAAACCGCGGAGCGCTACATCGAACGAAGATGCAAAAAAGTCGGAATGGACCACAAAGAGCTTAGAAAATGGATCCGGCTGGCAAAAGACAATCCCAATGAAAAGAGAAAGCTCAAAAGAAAATACGGTCACAGGGTTGACGAGCTGATAGAAATTGATAAAGACTTAAAGGAATATCGTAAAAAGATAAGACAGATAGAAAAAGAGGCCAACCTCTCTGTTATAGGACTTAAAGAAGCAATAGAGAGACTGGATAGAGGTGATAACAGAGCAAAAATCGCAAAAGATGAGCTTGTCCGGTCCAACCTGCGCCTGGTTGTCAGTCTTGCAAAGAAATACACCAACAGGGGCCTTCAGTTCCTTGACCTGATCCAGGAAGGAAACATCGGTCTTATTAAGGCTGTTGAAAAATTTGAATATCAGAGAGGCTATAAGTTCAGCACCTATGCCACCTGGTGGATAAGACAGGCCATCACCAGAGCAATCGCTGACCAGGCCCGTACCATCAGGATTCCGGTCCATATGATCGAAACAATCAACAAGCTGATCAGAACATCCCGTTATCTTGTCCAGGAAAAGGGCTGTGAACCTGCACCTGAAGAAATAGCTGAAAAGATGGAACTGCCTCTTGAAAAAGTAAGAAAGGTCTTAAAGATCGCAAAAGAGCCGATCTCACTTGAAACCCCCATCGGTGAAGAAGAAGACAGTCATCTCGGTGATTTTATTGAAGATAAAAAGATAGTCAACCCGATGGATTCTATAGTATATAAGAATTTATCCGAACAGACCCAGGGTGTTCTCTCAACTTTGACGCCCCGTGAGGAAAAAGTCTTAAGACTTCGTTTTGGAATCGGGGAAAAGGCTGACCATACCCTGGAAGAGGTCGGTAAGGACTTTGATGTTACCCGGGAAAGAATAAGACAGATAGAAGCAAAAGCCCTGAGAAAACTCAGACATCCAATACGAAACAAAAAACTTAAAAGTTTCGTTTAGAAAATGTTTATAAGTGGGCTCATAGCTCAGTTGGTAGAGCCCCCGGCTCATAACCGGATGGTCCCAGGTTCGAATCCTGGTGAGCCCACCAAGAAAGAAAAAATGTTTCTAAAACACTTAAAACATAACAACAAAAGCTTTTAGATCTTTAAAATGCACCCGAACAACGGGTGCATTTTTTTATGCCTGAAAGAAAAACTTTTGGGTCAAGTAAATATTTTTAAAAAACAAAAAGGGGTGAGGCGCTGCTCTTCGCGCAGGTCAGCAAAGGCTGTCTTTAAACACCCTTTAAGAAAACATTTGAAAATAAGGAGAAAGAACCTTGAAAAAACAGCTTGAACTGCTTGCCAAAGTCCAGCAAATAGACACAAATGTTAAAAAAACAGAACTGTTAAAAATCAAGTTTGAAGAAGACGCGCAAAAACTGGAAACGGAAGTCAAAAAAGATGAGGAAAGACATAACACTGAACTCTTACAGCTTGAAAAATTTGAAAAAGAATACAAAGACAAAGAAAAAGCTACAAAAATTTATCAGGAAAAGATTGTAAAAACAGAAGAAAAGATGCTTGCCATTAAAACCAACAAGGAATATCAGGCAGCCATGCAGGAGATTGACAACATCAAAAAAATGATCGGTGATAAAGAAGATGAGATGATCTCAGTCATGGATGGAATTGAAAAAGTTAAGAAGGAGCTGCAAGCTTCAGAAGATGAGCTGAACAGGGTAAAAGCTGAATTTGAAGAAAAAAAACGTGAGGTTAAAGAGGATCTAAAAGAATTTCTTGATAAGGTTGAAGAAGAGAAAGAGATGCGAGATTCTTATGTGTCCGAGATCAACAAAGATTTATTTGACAGATACAAACAGGTTCAGAACTTAAGAAACGGAGTCGCTGTTGCTTTTGCAGAAGCAGAACATTGCCTTAGCTGTAACATGAAAATTCCTCCCCAGCTCTATAATGAGGCGGTACGGGCTGAAAAGATAGTTGCCTGCCCCCACTGCAACAGGATCCTGGTATTGAAACCGGTTAAAGAAAGCGCTGAAGGTGAAGCATAGATACAATATGTATTAAATCTTTAAAAACCATACTTCCGACCCCTTTCTTTTTGAGGATTTCCCCATGTCCCTGACTCCCATGATGAAACAGTATCAGTCCATAAGAAAAAATCTTTCACAAGACACGGTTCTGTTTTTCCGGATGGGAGATTTTTATGAAATGTTTTTTGAAGACGCAAAAAGGGCCTCTGTTATCATGGATATCACCCTTACCGCGCGCGGCGGGGAAAACAGCGGCAAGGTTCCCATGTGCGGCATTCCTTATCATGCTTCACAGGGATATATTAACCGCTTAACACGGTCCGGACTTAAAGTTGCTGTCTGTGAACAGGTGGAAGATCCAAAACTGACCAAAGGAATTGTTAAGCGGGAAGTTGTAAGAATCATATCTCCGGCAACAAACCTGGAAGATGATGCAGACAGCATTGACGAGCATAACTTCCTGGCGGCGGTTTATAAAGTCAAAAAAATATGGGGCTGCGCATACCTTGACCTTGGAACAGGAGATTTTAAGGCAGGAGAGTTTTACAGCCTCAAAGAAATTGAAGATGAACTTATCCGTCTGGCTCCGAGGGAGTGCGTGATCTCTTCCAAGGCCGACCTTTCCGGACTAAACTATGTCTTCAAAGAAAACAGTATTGTCCTGACCGAATATGATGACTGGATATTCGAATACGGGGAATCAAAGAAGAAAATATTTGAACAGTTTAACCTCCAGTCTCTTGCCAGCCTTGGAATCGAAGACCAGACCGCGGGCATCTCCTGCGCAGGTGCGCTTCTCTATTACTTAAAAGACAATCTCCATAAATCTTTAAGCCATCTGAAAAAACCTGCGGCGCTGCAAAATACAACTTTCATGTTTCTGGATAAACAGACCATCAGAAACCTGGAACTTATCAATTCGTTTTCAGCCGGCAGAAATTCAGACACACTTTATACTATTCTCAATCGGACGGTTACCCCTATGGGAGCCCGTCTGCTTGGACAGTACATTACCAGGCCTCTCATTGATCAGAAAGCGATTACTGACCGGCTCGATGCAGTAGAAGAATTTTTTTCAAACAAAGACATCCTGATAAAGGCGGGAGAATGTTTAGGCCGTATAAAAGACCTGGAACGTCTCCTTGCCCGTCTGAACTGCGGAACACCGTCAGCAAGGAATATCGTTGCCCTTGGTGTTTCTTTTAAATCCATCCCTGCCCTGAAAGAGACTCTTTCTTCTTTTAAAAGCAGGCTTATTCATGAGCAGACAGAAAACCTTCACGAACTGAAAGATTTGTCAGATTTAATTGACCGTTCGCTTGTTGAGCTGCCGCCTCCGGGAATAAGAGACGGCGGATTTGTAAGAAACAACTACAACCCTGACCTGGATGAACTTAGAAACATTTCAACAAACGCAAAGGAATGGATCGCGGATCTCCAGAAAAAAGAGATGGAAAAGACCGGCATAAAATCGCTGAAGATAAAATTCAATAAGGTTTTCGGCTATTATATAGACGTGACCCGGGCAAACCTTTCTATGGTCCCTGATTATTATATTCGTAAACAGACCCTTGTTAATTCCGAGCGTTTTATCATTCCGGAACTCAAGGAATACGAGGAGAAGATCCTTGGCGCAGACGAAAAATCAAAGGAAATAGAATTCAGGATATATGAAGAAATAAGATGTGCTGTGCTTAAACATATATTTGAGATTCAAAAAACGGCCATCGCTGTGGGAGTGCTGGATGTTATATCTTCATTTGCAAAAACAGCGCTTACCCATAAATACTGCAGACCGGAAGTTGCTGAGGGACAGACAATATATATAACCGGAAGCAGACACCCGGTTGTTGAACATACCCTTGAGAATGAGCCCTTTGTCGATAATGATGTTCTCCTGGACATTGAGGAGAACCAGCTTTTATTGATAACCGGCCCGAACATGGCCGGTAAGTCCACCTTTATACGGCAGGTCGCACTCATTGTATTAATGGCCCAGGCCGGATCGTTTGTACCGGCCCGCATGGCAAAAATCGGTGTGGTGGACAGAGTCTTTTCAAGGATCGGCGCTTCTGATAACCTTTCCCGCGGTGAAAGTACATTTATGGTGGAAATGATCGAAACCGCAAACATTCTACATAACGCAACCACAAAAAGCCTTTTAGTCTTTGATGAGATTGGACGAGGGACCTCCACCTTTGACGGCGTCAGTATCGCATGGTCGGTGTGTGAATATCTTAACCGTGAAAAGTTTCATCCTAAATGCCTGTTTGCTACCCATTATCACGAACTCACCGAACTTTCCGATCACCACCAGGGAATAAAAAACTTTAATGTCACGGTGAAGGAACTTGAAGACAGTATTCTTTTCTTAAGAAAAGTAGTTGAGGGAAGCGCTGACAGAAGCTATGGAATACATGTTGGAAAACTTGCCGGACTTCCAGAAGAGATAACCCGGCGTGCAGGTGAAATACTCCTCTGTCTGGAAGAGGAAAAAATTTCAGACGAATCCATAATAGAAATACTGAAAAAGAAAAAGGACTCATCAAGCGTCTATGATCTTCCGCTTTTTAAACCCCTGAAAGAAGACGCGGAAAGTACTGTACCTTTGGCAAATGAAGTTCATCTAACAGCGGAAGAAAGCGCTGTTTTAAATGAAATATCAAAAATCGATGCAAACAGCATGACCCCGATTGAGGCACTGACAAAAATCGCGGCATGGAAAAATGAGCTGAAAAACTACTCTAAAAATCAAGAATCTTAAAGAGTTTTTTCCAGATTGTAGGTTCTGCGCTTTATACTTGAAACCTTGGTTTGTTTACAAAACCTGTGGGTAAATTATTAAGATTAATTAAAAAATACAATGTTAAAATAAACAGTTATAATTATGAATGTAATGGCTTTTTTTGAGGCCAATTTAATTAAATTGAATTTTACCGCAAAGGCGCGAAGTACGCAAAGAACGGCGTCTTGTTTATTGGTTTTTAACATCCTGCCTTTCTCTGCGCCTCGAGCGAAGTGGGCGGTGAAAATTGTTTTTGCCCGTAGATTTTGTTAAAGACTTGAAACCTTGAACTCTAGACCCCTTGAATCCAGGGAATGACTAATGGGAATCATACAAGTACTTTCTGATCTGGCAGCCAACAAGATCGCGGCAGGCGAAGTCGTGGAAAGACCGGCTTCTGTGGTTAAAGAGCTGATCGAAAATGCTCTTGATGCCGGGGCCAGCAATATCTCTGTATCAATAAATCATGGCGGCAAAAGCCTGATCAGGGTAAAAGACAATGGATCAGGAATGGACAGCGAAGACGCAAAAGCCTGTCTGCAGAGACATGCCACCAGCAAGATAAAAGATGCCGAAGACATTGAGGGAATAGGTACGCTGGGGTTCCGGGGAGAAGCCATACCCAGCATTTCCGCTGTATCCCGCTTTTCCCTCAAAACCCGCACAAAAGAAGATAATACTGCAACTGATATTAAAATCACCGGCGGAAAAATTGATTCCATAAATGAATCTGTGTCAGAGCCCGGCACCATAATCGAGGTGTCTGATCTGTTTTTCAACACTCCTGCTAGAAAAAAATTTTTAAAATCTGACGCAGCTGAATACAATGCAGTCGCAAACATTTTTAACACCCTGGCGCTCGGCTGCGCAAATGTCTCTTTTTCACTCACAAGAAATAATACCGAAGTCGCGTCCTATCCGGCCTGTGATAATCTTTTGAAACAGAATAAAGCAGCTCAATTCTGCCGAGTTTTCCGAGAACTTAAGGTCAATTGAAGTTGATAAACCTGATTTTAAACTTTCCGGCTATATCGGCACACCTGAAAATACCAGGGTCAACCGAACCGGACAGAAAATTTTTATTAACAAAAGACCGGTTCAGTCCGCATCCCTCAGCAATGCCTTAAGCCGTGCCTATGACGAGTTTTTACCCCATAAGCGTTTCCCAGTGGCAGTTCTTTTCCTTGAGATAGAGCCGTCATTTGTGGATGTCAATGTCCATCCGGCAAAAAGAGAGGTACGCATCAGGACCGAACATTTTTTTGCGGACATTCTGGTCAAGGCAATAAAAAAAGAGCTTTGTGAGAAGGGGCTTTTCTCGGAACGAGAAGTCCGTCCTGTCAGCATGTCCTTTCCGGATAACAGGTATAAAAACAGTAAGAGCGGACAAGTCTCATTTAACAGGCTTAAAGAAACTGCTGCTACCTGGAATGAACATTCTTCAGCGCCCCTGTCCTTTGAAAAAGGAAGAACACCTGATTTCCTGCCCAAAGATGCTTCAACACAATTTGTTAACCGAGAAATTATTGAACCGGAAAAAAATGTCTTTAAGGTTACAAAAATTCTTGGTCAGGCGCTCGGCACCTACATTCTAGTAGAAACTGAAAACGGCCTGGGTCTTTTTGACCAGCATGCCGCCCATGAAAGAATATTATACGAAGAAATAACAGAAAGCTTTGACCGCAAAAAACCCCATTCGCAGAAAATGATTTTTCCGGAAACTCTTCACTTAAATATTCAGGAAAACGCTGTAATGGAACAGCATCTGGATGCGTTTGCACAGATCGGTTTCGGCATTAATGACCTTGGAGGCGCCACTTACTCAATTGACGCGCTCCCGGCCTTTATTCCTGAAGGAGATGCTATTCAGGCAATGAAAGACACCCTCCACGAGCTGATGGCAGAGTCAAAGCCAAAGTCATGGAAATCAGGCAAACAGACCCTGGCAGCCATTCTGGCCTGTAAGACCTATTCTGTAAAAGCCGGCAAGGTTCTGGATATAATGGAAATGGAACATTTGATCCAAAAACTTGCAGCCAGAGAAAACCCCCATACCTGCCCCCATGGCAGACCCACCTTTTTTCTTTTGACTAAAGATGAAATAGAAAAGAAGTTTAAGCGGAAGTAACTTAAGGTTCGGGAACTCACAGTTAAGAACAATAAGAAGAAGTATAAGAGTATATGGGTATATGAAACTGAACTTGATCTAACCTCCCACTTAAACTTATTTTCTTTCAACTATTTTTTTTGCTTGTTCAATTCGTTTTAAAATATCCTCAGGTGAAACAAAAACAAAAGATTTGCCTTGTTTTAACTTGTCTAAAATTTTTAAATTATCAGACATTTTAATAAAATCATTTCTTGCTGTTTCATATGCTATACTATGTAATTGTTGGTGTTCATGAATTTTATATTCAGAGCCTGGTTTCTTAACTGCATGCCTTAACAATGCCAGCTGACGATAATTTAGCTTGCTTCTTAGTTTTTCAGAACCCTCAAGTAATTCTTGAGCTTCTTTTTGATCAAGTGTTTTTTTCTTCAAAAACGCCTGAAACTCTTCTATGGCTTTTCTAATTACTTCAAGCTGATGTATAATGAAGTAAGTTGTGTCATTTCCATCTGTTTCAGTATGGAGAAAAGCTGTTCCATATTTAACGATGGCTCGTTTTATAATTCGTGAAATAGCCACAAACTCCATCAGCCAGTAACCCTGTTTTGCCATTGACCAGTAAAAAAGGGCTCTTGCTGTTCGTCCATTTCCATCTACAAACGGATGATTATAAGCCAACATGAAATGTATCAGAATTGCTCTGATTACAGGATGCATAAATGTTTCAGATTCTAAATCATTTGCAAAACGACAAAGAAGGTCCATCCTCACAGGCAACTCATCCGCTTTTGGTGGTGTAAAAAGAATCTCACCTTGGCCGTTAACAACATGTATATCGTCTTCTAAAGTACGGTAACAACCAGAAGATTTAGGATTGTCTAAGGTTTTGATTGTGAGAATTTTATGTAGTTCTAGAATCATTGAGTTGGTTAAAGGTTCTTCCTTATAATCTCTAATAAACTGCATAGCAATAAAATTGTTGAGAATCATTTGCTCATCTTTATCAACTGGCTCACGTCCCTGAAGTATCATTTCCTTCGCTACTTTGCGGGTAGTTGCTGCGCCTTCTACTTGACTGGAACTAATTGCCTCTTCAATTAAAGAACGAATAAGATAGGTATTTTTTAACTGTGAATCAAGAATAGGTGTATCCGCAAAAAGACTCCCCGCAGTATTTTTATCAAGCCAGTGGAGTTCTCTTAATATAAAATCTGTTGTCAAAAACTTAAAAGGTTGACCTTTTTTATCCACCAGGTTTAAGGGTTTGGATATTTGTTGTCTTGAAAATTTAATACTTGTCCACCATTCTTCTGAGGTATAACCTTCTGGCGGATTTAGATGTTTTAACTTGTCCCAATGCAGATACCTCCCTTTTTCATCTGTTGATGTACCTGAAAACAGCGCTAAGGTTTTCTTCTCATCAAACATTTTAGCTATTATTTTATTATAGTCGGGAGCTTTTTCTGGTATTTTCATTTTTATGCCTCATTCCACTATCGAAACATGAAACTACTAATTTGATACTAGTTTTTAAAAAACTGGTAGTTGAGCCTTTGTTCTTGCAAGTTATTATTATTTCTTATTAAATTGTTGCCTTCTACAAAATTGTTATCTTTTAATTTAGATAAAACTAGTAATTGGAACTTAGCTCTCATAAATCTTTATTGTCCTGATAGAAATAACTATTTTAAAAAATATTTCCAACTACTAATTTGTTACTAGTTTTTCAAAAACTAGTAATTGGAATTATATACAAAAATTCTCAAAACAAAAACAAAAAATAGAGCTTTAGTAAGTCCTCATTCAGACAATGAAAGACACCCTCCACGAATTGGTGGCAGAATCAAAGCCAAAGTCAT
>PVMK01147056.1_pt1 | contig 18191 bp, 28 predicted proteins | sample 1853481 | NCBI WGS metagenome assembly PVMK01 (sample SAMN08533507, study PRJNA380276) | Marine sediment metagenome, whole genome shotgun sequencing project. | reverse complement strand
CTTCTTGCGAGAAGGCAGCAGGCATACTATATTTCAAAAAGGGCAACTTAAGACGCAAATTCCGAGGCATAATGAAATCGTAGACAAACTAGCAAGGAAAATATGCAAAGATCTGGATGTTCCCTTTGTGAGGTGAAAAAATGCAATATCGAGCAATTATAAAAAAATCAGAGGGTTGGTGGATTGGTTGGTTGGTTGATCTGCCCGGAGTGAATGCTCAGGAGAAGACAAAAGCGGAATTACTAAAATCGCTAAAGATCGGTGCACAGGAAATGCTGGCAACAGAAATTACTTTTGAGCCGGAGGCAATTATGACCACAATAATTGTACCCGATCCGGAATGGATTGTCGAAGCAGAGGCGTAGCCTGTTTCACTCGGGTCGTCGGACAAAATAACCCTAAAGAAAATGTGAGCACATTTTCTTAAAGTCTGTGTACGTCCGTGTGGGTCTTGCTTGCCAAGGCGTAGCTAAGCGAAGCCTGGTGGCAAAAAAAATAATTTTAAATTCAAAACTATAAGTTACCTCTGTGTCCCAAATATCTTTTCTATCAACCGAATTTTATTCACTATTCAAGGTTTGGCACCAAAATCGACACCAAAATCATAAGCACACTATGGAGGAGAATAAAATGGAAAAGAAAAAATATGTTTATTGGCAAGATGATGATATGTGGCTCGGATATTTAGATGAATATCCGGATTATATGACTCAAGGTGAAACAATTGAAGAACTTCAGGATAACTTAAAGGGTTGATTTATCCTTTAAATGTTCTACAATGTAGAACAGATGGGGGTTAAATATGAAAACAGAGGTGGTCCGGGCGAGAGTTCCGGAAAAATTAAAAAAGGAATTTGAAGCCGTTGCGTCAGCGCATGGCTGGAATTTGAGCCATGCGATCCGTACGTTGATGAACCAGTATGTAACCCAGGAAAAAGAGATGGATCGTCGTCGGTTGGAAACTTTGGAGGCCCTTGAGGATATTGAATCCGACCGCATTGTCGACGGTGAAAAGGTGCTTGACTGGTTGGCTGGGTGGGGTACCGATGATGAGACAGTAGCGCCGTAATGAGGCTGATTTTTTCAAGAGCGGCTGTGCACGACTTGGTCCGACTCCGGGAATTTATTGCCAAGCATAACCCGGATACGGCCAAACGAGTATCCCAGCGCCTGCGCGGTGCGATTAAAGGTTTAGTCAATAACCCTCAAATCGGACGTCCAGTTCCAGATCCTCCAGGTGAAATCCGAGAATTGGTTTTCGGCAAATATGTAGCCCGCTACGAGGTGCGCACAAATGCGCTTTATGTTTTAAGGGTATGGCACGGAAAGGAAGATCGCTGAGAATTTAAGTCATAGCGTTGCATATTTAATCCTGGCCAAAGTGCATTTAACTGGGGCCTGCCCCGCCTGCCCAACCTGTCCAGTTAAATCTTTGTTGCCCTTATCCTGAACCAGAATGGGCAGAACGCGGATATGTCCTTAGGGTTATTTTTTATCCTCATCCGGAAGTGGGTGAGATGGAAAAGCGGCATGTCCCCTTAAAAGTCCCTGTAAATGTCCCTGTAAATGATCGGCAGAAATGGTTTCTTAAACAGACGGGTAAAGGCATCAGGATTCCCAGCTCGGATCTTGCAGCACAATGGAATATTTCGCAAAAAACAGCCAAAAGAGATATTGCCGATCTGAAGCGGAAAGGGTTGATTAAATTTTCAGGTGCGCCGAAAAACGGCTATTACCGTTTGAAGTCGTGAAGATTGAAATAAGTTGTATTCACCGCAGAGATCGCAGAGGACGCAGAGGGTAAAAAATTCAATGCGGTTGTAGTTTCTGGCACAGCCAGCTAATTCTTTGTTTTTCTCAGCGCTCTCAGCGGCCTCTGCGGTGAACAAAAAACATGAAAATCAGAAAAAATGAAAAAAGAGTTAGCCGTTAAATAATATAAATGGAATAAGGTTGGAGAGTATCATGGCGGTAAAACCCCTTTTTGTAAGGGCTGAGTGGGACGAAGAAGCAAGCGTGTGGGTTGCTACGAGCGACGATGTACCCGGGCTTGCGACAGAAGAGGCAACCATGGAGGGCTTAATCGAAAAGCTAAAGCTCATCATTCCCGAGCTTCTTAAGGCCAATGGATTACGAATCGATCGAGAAGTGCCCTTTGAGGTTATGACACGGCGCTTTGAGATCGCCCAAAGTGCTGGAATTTAATGGCAGATTACCCCCGATCCTTGATGCAGCATCTGAGGGAATCTAATTGCCGGTTCGAAAGGCAGGGAAAAGGTGATCACGAGATCTGGTACAGTCCGATCACTAATATCCGTTTTGTCGTAGATAGCCATATCAAATCCCGGCATACTGCCAATGCAGTTCTCAAGCAAGCTGGATTGCCCAAAAAGTTCTAGAGTGGGAAACGTATCAGTTGGTACCCTGTACCATTTTCAGTCCTGCGCCTTGTACCGTGCGCCCTGCGCCATTTATTTTATTCACTATTCAAGGTTGATAATCTCGTAAAAAGTCAAAATTCTCAATTGCATTCAGTAGCGGTAAAGGCTAAATAAAGGATGTCAGCATTCCAGCCTCCAAGCCTCCAGGCTTCCAGGCGTCACAGCCTCCCAGCTTCAGAGAAAAAAGAGTCAAGAGCAGACCCCTTTGTCTAATCAGCGTTCCCAAAATATCCAGAATAAAACATGCATCCTGAACAAATTAAAATATATAAGAAAATGAGCTCGGAGAAAAAGTTGCAAATTGCTTTGCAACTTTACTACTCTGCACAGGCACTCAAGGAAGCTGAGGTGAAAAGGCAACATCCGGGCTGGAGTGAAGAAAAAATTCGAGAGAAAGTGAAAGCAATTTTCCTTCATGCAAGAACATAACCTGTTTCATATTTTTGTAAGTCGCCTAAACAAACTGTCAGTTTCCTATATGATAACCGGCGGTGCCGCCAGCATTATTTTCGGAGAGCCCAGGTTGACCAATGATATCGATTTTGTGATCGATCTAAAAGATGAAAATATTGAGCAATTTGCGGAGGCTTTCCCAATTGAGGAATTCTACTGTCCTCCTATAGAAGTGATCAAATTGGAGACCAGCCGTTCACAAAGAGGACATTTTAACCTTATTCACCATGATACCGGATTTAAAGCTGATATTTATGCGGCAGGCAGAGATGAGTTGAATAATTGGGGTTTAAAAATTAGAGGACGGATTATTATAGAGGGCGAACAATTTTGGTTGGCGCCGATCGAATATGTGATATTGCGAAAACTCGAATATTACCGTGAAGGAAAATCAGAGAAGCATTTGCGCGATATTTCGTGTATGCTGACTCTATCATCTGACCAGGTAAATTTTAAGATATTAGAAAAAAGAATTGGTGACAGATTCCTCGAAAAAGAGTGGCTGGCAGCAAGAGAGTATAAACTATAAGTGGCCGGTAAAGGTCGCCACCCTAAATACTATGATCCGGAACCACATTCAACTTATCCTATAACTTATACAATTGACATAAACTTATATTATTGTTATTAATTTTACAATGTACAAAATTATCTGGGAAAAGAAAGCACTTAAACGCTTAAAAAAAATTCCAATTAAAGATCGCAGATTCATAAATGATTCTGTAAAACAACTAGCCAATTGGGCTGATTTTCAAAATGTTAAATCATTGATCAACCATCAATACCAATATCGACTGCGTGTTGGACGATACCGGGTATTTTTTGACAAGGAGGAATCTCTCAAAATTCTTAAAATTGAAGAGGTGAAAAAGCGAGATGAACGAACGTATTAACCATCAAATTATTGAAAAAAATGGTGTGCCCCTGTTTGTACTCGTCCCCTACGATGAATATATCAGTAGCTACCAAGATGAAAGAGTATATTTCCCCCATGAAGTGGTGGAACTTCATGCAATTGAAGGCAAAAGTATCATACGTGCTTGGCGCGAACACAAAAAAATTTCTCAAAGAGAGGTGGCAAAACGCATCAGAATATCCCAATCAGCATACTCTCAAATGGAGAAACCCGATGCTCGTTTGAGAAAATCAACCCTTGAGAAAATTGCCCGTGCGCTGCAAATAGACATGAATCAATTGCAGGTATAGCCGGAAAGTTGGAAGCGAGCTGAGCCGCCAAAGTGACGGCGGACAACAGGTAAAAATGACCAACATGATATTGCGACCATATACAAAGAATCCTTTTGCCGTAAAGACGTCATTCCTATTCCACAAAAAACATGAGAATCAGAAAAAAATAAAATCAGACAGGATTGTCCGGATATTTCTTTGTTTAGCCACCTTCGTATAAAAGCGTCCTGATCATCGTGCTGAAATTACGACTTCAGTTTGGCGGATAAATCATGTCTAAGAATGACAATCTCGTAAAAAGTCAAACTTCTCGAATTTCGATCTCATAACTTACTGAAATTATTAAGTGTGAAATTTAATTTTTGTGCTTTTTGTGCTTTTTGTGCCTTTTTGCGGCCATATCAAGAATAATTCTCAATTCTTCTTATGTTTAATTCAAAACTAAGAATTCAAAACTCAAAACTATAATAATAAGTTACCTCCGTGTCCAAATACGGGAATTTTTGACGCTTTTCTAACGCTTTTTGACATGGGTGTTCCTCATTTGGTTTCCCGCAAAATAGATATAATCATATCTATCTGATATTTATTATAAATTGAGCCAATGCCACAATTTTGATTTATGGTTGAGAACATATCGTTTAGGTATTATAATTGCGTTAAAATCTCGCAGGCAGAATTCGGAAGCAGGCACCAGGCGAATACAATTTGTCGGCTTAATTTTTCGATTTTAGGCTCGCCCTTATGTAACCGAGACGGCGGAGCTATAGGGAGGCGCTGCGCTGTTGGAGGCAGGAAAGCTAAAAAATAGAAGTTGGGAAGGTGAGAGGGTGAGAAGGTGTGCAAGAGATTGAAGATGAGAAAAAAATAGAAGGTGAGAAAAGATGGAAGGTGAGAAGTTGGGAAGGTGAGAAGGTGGGAAGCAATGGAATGCGGAATTGGGAATGCGGAATGCGGAATGAAAAAGAATAAAAAACGGGAAGGTGTGTAAAAGATAGAGGGTGCGGAAAGATTGAAGGTGAGAAGAAATTAAGGTCAAAGGCTAAAAGTAATATATGAACCACGAAGAACACGAAGAACCACGAAGAAAAAAACCCAGAAAAAGATTTTGTGTTATGACTTATAATCCCTTCGAGTCCTTCGTGCCCTTCGTGGTGAAAAAATAATCTTCCTAAATCCGTGTCCAAATAATGCTTGTTCTCTCGATCATAGCCACATCACTGATAGTTTTCATGTCCTCGATACCGGACCGATCGTATCTCGGAATGGCTCCGGCGACCGAGCAAATCTTAACCAATCTTGCCCACATTCCCGCATTTGCACTGCTGGCACTGCTTTGGCTGAAAACCATCAATTTGAATGCCAAAGGATCATTTTCGCATCTATTCGTTCTATCCGGCCTGGCGCTTTTTGCCGTTTCAACTGAAATATTACAATCATTTGTCCCGGGGCGTACGGCATCTTTTATGGATTTCGGTTTGGACCTCATCGGCATTTTTTCCGGCTTCTTCATTATCAGGTTATTTGGTAAAGCTGCTTTTTAATTATTTTGACAGGATTTACAAGATTGTCAGGATATTTCTTTGTGTAGCCACCCCGGTTAAATACACTTTGGCCGGTATTAAATAAGCAACGCTGTGATTAAGCAAATTTGATCTGGCAGGCTCTGGAGCGGAATGATTTAACAGGGCAGGCAGACCCACACAGAAACACACAGACAAAGGGGTGTTAAACGCTTCGCGGGAAAGGATAGAGGATGGGAAGGTGAAGACGGTTGAGACGGTGTGTAAAAGATGGAAGGATAGGGCCTTCGGGCGCTGGAGGAAAGCGCTGCGCGGTTGGAGGTTTGAGGTTGGAAGCAATGGAATTCTAAACGAACCAAACGGTCTTAAATATAAAAATTGTCTGTGTTCGTCCGTGTGGGTCTGTGGCTAAAAACGTATTTAAAATCGAATCCATAGACAAGGAAAATAAACCAGGAAAGGCTTTAAATTTCCGAGAACTTTTTGGGAATACCGAAAAGGTGAAACATGGAAAAAATTGCAAAGGACAAAAGATCCTATTTACCATTAATTGTAACAAGGCTTAAAAAAATAGGAATTTCAAAAATTATTCTATTCGGGTCGTTGACTTCCGACGAAGTTCACATGGATAGCGACATTGACTTAATGGTGGTGACCAATGACAATCACATGCCCAAATCCTATAAAGAGAAAAGCGATGTGTATTTGAAAGTTTCGAGTGCATTGACTGACATTACCGGCAAAATTCCTATTGATCTAATCGTATATACAAAGCCGATGTATAACAAATTTAATGAGCTTGGCTCACTCTTTTCAAAAGAGATTTCGCAAAAAGGACTTGTGCTTTATGAAGCCGATCAGTAAAGAATGGCTCGATAGGGCAAAAGAAGACCTGGATGTTGCCGCGGAGATCATTGACAAGGAACACCTGACGAACATGGTGGCATTTCATTCTCAACAAGCCGTAGAAAAAACACTGAAGGGTATCGTTGAAGAATTTGAAATCGGTTTTGTAAAAACTCATAACCTGGAGAGGCTGCTCGGTATTGTAACGAAAAAGATGAGACTTGACGTAGATCAAAATCTCATCAAAAGGCTGGACGAAGTATACATCAGTACACGATACCCAAGCGATCTGGGACTGCTGCCTTCAGGAAAGCCATCAATTCAAGATGCAAAGGAGTTATATGACTTTGCTGATGCGCTTTATCATAGAGTGAAAAAATTATTAGAGCCAAAATAGCCACTCGCTTCGTCGGCAGGCGGACATAAAAAATCCAATAAATCCAGTAGATCCTGCCTGCCCTGTGGAATTCACTTGTGACAGCGAAACGTATTCAACCGGGGTATAATAAAAATATTTAAAACAGAATCCATTCCGAAATCAAGTTATGCACCTTCTGCACGAACGTCCCGTTCGTTCATGACATATTCGACATCGCGGATAGATATGGGTTAAAGGAAGTAAAGATAATCTATATTCTCAGGAACAAATCTGTTTTTGATGAATTAACTACAAATATCGTTAATTGGTTAATTAGTTGATTGGTTAAGTGGTTGTAAATACGGATTTATCCCATATTTGCAAGATAATTGGACACTTTATATTTCAACAATCATAACATTCTGAAATCATGACTATAAATCACTTAATCGACTATTTGTCACCCCCATTAACTTTTTACCTTTAACCTTTCTCCTTTCTTCTTAAACCTTTATCCTTTAGCCTTACGCCACATCCGGTGAGGGAGGTAAAGTATGTCAATTGCTGAAATACTCAATAAAACCGGTCAGACGGAGTCAATGGTATTACGCGAATATTTGATTTTGACCGGACTAACAAAATTGTCTCGTTATGAAGCAGAGTGTTCACGGTTTAAAAAAAAGTATGGTGAGCCTTTGGAGTCTTTTAGAGACATGCTCAATCAGAAACGTAACGAGGAAGACTTTGAGCAGGAAGATGACCTCATGGATTGGGAGTTTGCTAATGCAGCTCTAAAGTCCCAAACTGATTCACAGAAAACCAATAGCAGGTAAGGAAAATGATAAAAAGTATTTTAAAGGAACTTAAAATAGAACTTCAAGACATTTATGGTGATCAGTTGAAAGGACTTTACCTATATGGCTCTTATGCTAGAGCGGAGGCTGATGGTAAGTCAGATATTGATATCCTGGTTATACTGGATAAAGTTGAGCGTTATAGTAATGAAATCGCCAGGACAAGCAATCTTGTTGCGGAATTATCGTTGAAGTATGATACAACGATTAGCCGGGTTTTTGTTTCCCAGCGGGATTGGGCTGAAAAAGAAACTCCCTTTCTATTAATCACACGAAAAGAGGCTATTGCGGCATGAAGGAAGAAACACGAAAATTGCTTGAAAAGGCAGCCCGAGCAATAGAGGCAGCAAAGACTTTGTTAAAGACGGGGAGTGCGGATTTTGCGGCCGGTAGAGCCTATTATGCCATGTTTTATATTGCAGAAGCCTTACTGCTTGAAAAAGGATTGAGCTATAGCAAACATAGTGCGGTTCACGCTTCTTTTGGTAAAATATATGCTAAAGAGGGAATCATTGATTCCAAGTTTCATCGATGGTTACTGGATGCTTTTGATCAACGAATAATTGGTGATTATGGGGTGGAAGCAGTTATTACCCCAGAAGATGTTCACCAGATCGTGGAACGCGCCAACGAATTTTTAGCAACAGCTAAAAGTTTATTAACAAAATAGATCATCATATCCTGAATAAACCAAATAAACTCAATAATCCCTATGCCTTACAAGCTTTGACCCTATTGTTCTTTCTCACTTTTGTAGTTTCTGGCGCAGCCAGCATGATAAATATTTAATTTTCTCTGCGCTCTCCCGCCGGGGCGTAGGCCCTAAGGTAGGCCCTATGGGCCGGAGGCCGCGAACTCTGCGGTGAAAATAGTTCATCAAATTGACCCGAATTAATAATCTGCCTGCCCCGTAGGTAGGAACTATCGTACTGGGGTGCAAATCTGCGTTAATCCGCCCGCCCCGCCTGCCCAATGAAATCTTTGTTGCCTTTATTTCATCGGGGTTCAATTCTTCGCAGAAGACGAGCGCAGCGGATTTAACCAGGGTGTCCCAAATATCTTTTCTATAAACCTGTTTTATTCACAATTCAAGCTTTGACACCCAGTTCCAAAAAATAATTCCCATTCGCATATGAATTTTTGCCATTATTTTGACGTGTATTTTCCTCGTTGACTTTCTTTCCGGCTTTAATACTGTCAGATGGTCTCTTATCTACTTGAAATAGTACGTAAAACTAAATTCGAAACAAAACTTTCTGTAACTTTAAGGAAAATTATGGCCTTAAGGTATAATAAATGCATTAAATTGCACATTTGCGCTGAGCTGGTTCATTTAAGGCAGCATAGAAATGTAACCGAGAAGGCGGAGCTGTATCTTTTGAATTTTGAATTTTTAATGTTTAATTTTAAATTCAAAACCCAGAAGAGATAATTCTTAATTTTCAATTCTCAATGCTTAATTCAAAACTAAAAATTCAAAACTATAAGTTACATCTGTGTAAATCCGCCTGCCCCGTTCAATTTCGAAGAACAGCGCAGCGTATTTAGCCGGGTGTCCAAAAAGTATAGAATCCAATTCAAATTCAACCAGGCCAATCAACCAATCAACTTAATTTACTTAATCAACTATTTGTCATAACGCTCTAAACGTTCCAAACGATCATAACGATCATAACGTTCCAAACGATCATAACGATCATAACGCTCTAAACGATCCAAACCATCTAAACCATCCAAACCATCAAAATGAACATCATCCACATCGGCGCTGAAAAATGCGTCACCGGTTCCTGCCATTTGCTGCAGGTAAAGGGTTTGAACATCATGGTGGACTGCGGCCTCAGCCAGGGCCATGATGCCGCTGCACCCATGGACAGTTGGCCGGTCCGACCCGATCAATTGGACTTTCTTTTTCTGACCCATGCGCATATCGACCATATCGGGCGGCTGCCGGAATTGATTCAAAAGGGGTTCAAGGGTGAAATTATTGCCACCCATGCCACCAAAGCGCTGCTGGAGCCGATGCTCAACGACGCCATGGGTTTCATGTCCTTAAACGGCCGCCAAATCGGCCAAATCGAAAACAGCATCGATGATCTGTCATGGGGCTTTGAAACCAATCTCAGCTTTGACCTGGCAAAAGACCTGAAATTCAAACTTCAGCCGGCAGGCCATATTCTGGGCTCGTGCTCCGTCCACCTGCGGGTGGCGGACCCGGCCTGGTCCGTTCTGTTTTCCGGCGATCTGGGTGCCAAAGATACCCCGATTCTGCCGGACCCGCAAAATCCCGAACCGGCCGACCTTGTTGTTTTGGAATCCACCTATGGGGATCGGCTGCATGGTGACCGGGTCCACAGAATCCAACGATTGGGTCGGATCCTCAATCGGGCGCTGGAGGACGGCGGCAAGGTATTTATCCCGGCCTTTGCCCTGGGGCGAACCCAGGAGCTGCTCTATGAAATGGATCGGCTGGTTTCAGACCCCCAGTGGCACGGGGAATTTCCCATGCTCAGGCCGGATGCCACAGTTCCCGTGTTTGTCGATACCCCTTTGGGTTTGGATATAACAAAGATTTACGCCGGGCTCAGCGAGTTCTGGGACCGCGAAGCCGGGGAGCTTTACCGCCGCGGCGACCATCCCTCTCAAATTTAAGGGCCTTTACGGGGTTGAGCGCTCCAGGGATCACCGTGAACTGATGCGGATCCCGGGTCCGGCCGTGATCACTGGCCGGCAGCGGGATGTGCACCGGCGGCCGCATTGTCGACCATCTGAAAGCCGGGCTGCCGCAACCGGAGAATGACGTCTGCTTTGTGGGGTACCAGGCCGGCGGAACCCCCGGCCGGGACATTCAGCGGTATGCCGGCAAGCCGGGTGGATATGTGGTTCTGGACGGGGAAAAAGTTGAGATAAAGGCGCGTATTCATGTCCTGACAGGCTATTCGGCGCATGCCGATCAAAACGGTCTGGTGGAATGGGTGCAGGCCATGCCGCAAAAACCGGCGGCCATCAAGCTGGTTCACGGCGAAACCCATGCCCGCAAGGCGCTGGCGCGAGTCTTAAGAGAGAAAGGGTATGAAGTGATCTAAAGTTGGAAAGAATGTGAAAGGATAAAGGCTAAGACTAAGGCTAAGGTTAAGGTTAAGGCTAAGGTTAAGGTTAAGGCTAAAGGTAAAAAAAGGGTTGATTAAGTTAATTAAAAAAATGCAATATCGAGCAATTATAAAAAAATCAGAGGGTTGGTGGATTGGTTGGTTGGTTGATCTGCCCGGAGTGAATGCTCAGGAGAAGACAAAAGCGGAATTACTAAAATCGTTAAAGATTGGTGCACAGGAAATGCTGGCAACAGAAATTACTTTTGAGCCGGAGGCAATTATGACCACAATAAATGTACCCGATCCGGAATGGATTGTCGAAGCAGGGGCGTAGCTATTTTGGGGCTGAGAAATATTGGGACACGGACCCCCGCCCGACTCGCCTCGCCTCCCTCGCGGCTCGCATGGCGGGCGGGTGAACACGGATTACACAGATTAGGAAAATAATAAATTTAAATTTTGAGTGCTGAATTGTTAATTTTAAATTCAAAGCTAAAAATTCACAATTCAGCTTCATGGCTTCCAATCCTCCCAGCTTCCAGTTTATGTGCAACCCACAAAGCCCAGCGGATTTAACCGGGAACAACATATTATAACCTCTGAACCTGTAAATGATTACATACAAGAGTCAAGAGCAGACTTGACCCCATTCCCCTTTTCATTAGGCAGGTTGAATCGAAAAAAGGGGTGCTTTTTGCATGGTTTTTGTGTAATATACAAATAATAGAATATCTTAACCCATAAAGGTTTTCTTTTATTTACAATATATTAGCAAAATAATGGCCCTGGATAAAGGAGGTAAAAATCATATGAAGATGTCCAAAGAGAAATTTATCCGAGAGATCAGTAACCTTGAGCTGTCGACTGATACGGCCATCGCTAAGTTGTCCCAACAGCTTCATGAGTATGAAAAAAAATATAACCTGCGCTCAGAGATATTCTATAAGTTGATAGTTGGAACCCCCGCAGAGGACACTCCAGATTTTATTGGATGGGCCATGTGTTACAGAAGCTACTTTCGGACACTTCAATCAAAATTCTCGATTGAGGAGATTTGTACGGGTGTTGCATGATTCCCATCAGCGCAGGCTAATTACCAATCGTTGTTGGCTGATCTATGATCTTATAACCAAGAAATTTCTTCCTCTACATGAATTTCACATCGAAATTTGTTCGTTTAGTGGTAAGTTACATGATTTTGTAAAAAAGGCTTCCGAAATTATAGCAAGCGAAGGTCAAAATTAAGCTTGGCGCCATATTACGCGATTTTGCCGAAACAGATTTGTATGAAGATAATTTTTTACAGGATTTAGAAGAAGGATTAAGTATATCTTCAACATATTACAAAGCACTACCGTAAATAATCATGATGCCCTGTTAAATCATCCCACTTCAGAGCCTGCCAGGTCAATTTGCTGTTAATCACAGCGTTGCATATTTAATACCGGTCAAAGTGAATTAGCCGGGGTGGCAAAAAATAATTATTGATGCTTAATTTTAAATTCAAAACTAAAAACTCACAATTCACAACTATAAGTTACCTCTGTGTTCCAAAAATATTTAAAATCGAATAAATACCGAATTCAAGTTATGCACGTTCTGCACGAACGTCCCGGTCGTCGTCCGACTCGTCGATTGACTCAAAAAGATTGTAATGTTATAGTTACTATAAATTCTATGAAACCCTTTAAACCTGCGGAGCTTGCAAGACAATGACCCTTAACGAAGTCATTCAGGATATCCATGGGCTGGATGCACAATTGACGCAATTAGAAAGTCGTTATGGGCTCCTCTCTGCCGACTTCTATCACCTATACAAAGCTGGCGAGCTGGAACAGAGCCGCGATTTCATCCAGTGGGTTGGCTACTACGAAGCCAAACTGGCGCGTGAAGCCTCTTATCGGGAAATGATGTACGATTATCTGCGAAAGTTGCGCCAGAGAGCAGGTCTGGGTGTTCTGCGTCTCAGCCCAGATAAACCTACGGCTCCAGCAACGTAATGCTCATAACAGATTTCCATAATTACGGAAAACTCATCTACTCGCTTCAAGAGCGTTATGCGAGCGTCCGACACTCCACATTGGTTCTGGCTAGCATCGGTCCTACGCTGGCCAAACTCGAAGGGCAGGTAACTTTCGAGAACGATGTGGTCCTGGATGTTTGGGAGCTTGTTGACTTTATTTGCTTACCCTGATTGAGGATTTGATCTCCGACCTCTGATTTCTGACTCTGCTCTCGTTATCTAACGGTCGAGGACCGGGAAATGATTGCCAAGGTGATGGGTAATGACCACAACCGTAATCAAGCCCCCAGGATTTTGCTGTGCCGATCTTCTTAAATCCGTGCCCCCAAAAAAAATAATTATTAATGCTTAATTTTAAATTCAAAATTAAAAATTTCAAAATTCACAACTTAGTTGGCCCGAAATAATAATCCGTGCAAACCGCGCCCGCTCACGCCTTGCGTGGCAGACTGGTGCGAGCGAGGCGGGCGGGTCCGCGTAAATCCGCCTGCCCCGTTAAATCATTGCGCATCAGAGCCTGCTATGTCAATTTGCTGCTGATCATAGTGTTGCATATTTAATCCTGACTAAAGTGCATTTAACTGGGGTGTCCAAAAATTCAATCCGGTTGATTCCTTATCGAGACCGCCTGTAGAAACTTATGAACTAATGGGCGTCCCCAAACCCTCTCGTTCTGCACGAACGTCCCGGTCGTTCTCGGGAGGTGAAGAAACTGACTGAAATAGAGAACATAATCAAAGGTAAAGAAGGTAAAACGTTGGAGTTTAAAAGAGATCTGTCATCTTTTAAACCAATCATGAAAACTCTCGTTGCCTTTGCCAATACAGCCGGGGGGATTTTGGTAATAGGCAGGGATGATAGCGGAACGATACTTGGCCTGGATGATGTATTGCAGGCGGAAGAGAGTATTGCAAGCGCCATCGCTGACTCTATCATGCCTGCAATGATGCCTGATATTGAAATTGTGACCTTTGAAACCAAAGAATTGCTGGTAATAAGAGTCGCGCACTGGAGTGGTCCTTTTTATCTGAAAACCGAAGGGCCTGAAGACGGCGTATACGTCCGGCTCGGCTCTACCAACAGAAAGGCCGGCCATGAAATACTGACTGAACTGCACCGCACAAAAAGAAGGGTAGCTTTTGATCAGGAGCCTTGCACTGAACTAAGTGAAGATGATCTGGATATGGCCAAGGCCGAATCCGCCTTCAATTCAATGAACCGCAGCATTGATAAACATAAGCTTGAATCTCTGGGCCTGGTTGTTCCTTATGCCGGGAGGAAAACCGTATCAAACGGGTGCATTATACTGTTTGGCAAAGAAATACACCGTAGCAGATTTTTTCCTGATGCTCGAGTGAGCTGTGCTCGATTCAGCGGAACCGATAAATCTCAATTCATTGATCGTCTTGATATCCAGGGAAGCATCCTAGACGCTGTAAAAGATGTGCCCAAATTCATCAGGCGTAACACAAGACTTTTCTCCAAGATTGAATCGTTCAAACGCGAAGATATCCCGGCATTTCCAGAGGTAGCTGTCCGGGAAGTCCTTATCAATGCTTTAGCGCATGCAGACTATTCCCTGACAGGCATGCGCATTCTGGTTTCAATATTTTCCGATCGTATGGAAATTCAGAATCCAGGTATGCTGCCTTTTGGAATGACATTAGAGGATTTTAAGGCGGGCGTAAGTAAAATCCGCAACAGGGTAATTGCGCGCATTTTTAGAGAACTGGGGTTGATGGAAGAATGGGGAAGCGGATATAAAAGAATCATCAATGCTTGTGGAGCAGGAGGCTATCCTGAACCTGAATGGGCAGAACTCGGATATGTCCTTAGGGTTATTTTTTATCCTCATCCGGAAGTAGGTGAGATGGAAAAGTTGGATGTCCCCTTAGATGTCCCTGTAAATGTCCCTGTAAATGATCGGCAGAAATGGTTTCTTAAACAGACGGGCAAAGGCATCAGGATTTCCAGCTCGGATCTTGCAGCACAATGGAATATTTCGCAAAAAACAGCCAAAAGAGATATTGCTGATCTGAAGCGGAAAGGGTTGATTATATTTTTAGGTGCGCCGAAAAACGGCTATTACCGTTTAAAATCGTGAAAATTAAAATAATGATTAACCGCAGAGCTTGCTGAGAACGCAAAGGGTAAAAAATAAAATTCCACTATTCCATCATTCCATGCGGTTTGCAATCGAATAGCCGCAAAAAGCAACGTTATTCCAATATATTATAGAAATTCCGAGACGTAAATTCCATCAATCAACACATTCAACTCAATCACCCAAGTCAACCCAGCACAGCTGCCAAAATTTTCTAAAATCCGTGGTAATCTGTGTTAATCCAACTGCCCAATGAAATCTTTGTTGCCCTTATTTCATCGGGGTGGCAAAAATAATTTTTAATGTTTAATTTTAAATTCAAAATTCACAACTAATTTGACCCGAAATAATAATCTGTGTAAATCCGCGTTAATCCGTGTCCCAAATATCTTTTCTATCAACCGATTTTATTCACTATTCAAGCTTTGACCCTAATGTTCAATCACGGGTACACATGTAACTGAGGCGGCGGAGCTGAATCCGCCCTTTGAAATAAAACAGAATCCATTCCAATATTTTTAAAGAGACACGGCGGATCTTTTGACTCTCGGGCTTTCAGGCTCTATAGCCTGAATAAACCAGTCAACTCAATAAACTAATTACCCCACAACATAAAACCCACAAAGCCCAGCGCATTTAACCGGGATCAACCATCTGGAATGACGAAGGACGATTGACGAAGGACGAAGGACGAATGAATGTATTCTACCGATCCTAATCAACTAATGAACTAATAAACCCAATCAACCCACAACCCACAACTTACAACTTACAACTTACAACACACAACATACAAAGTGCAGCGGATTTAGCCAGGGTGTCCAAAAATTCAATCCGGTTGATTCCTTATCGAGACCGCCTGTAGAAACTTATGAACTAATGGGCGTCCCCAAACCCATTCTCATCGTTAGAGAGTGTAAATATTCGTTACTTTAACGACTTGTTTATTTTTTTATGGACGTCCCGGAGGTTCCACAAGTTGGAATAATATGGTATTGTTTTACCGGTGCCCTTGGTATCGATCTATACCGGTGGAATTGGCTCGGAATTAAATCGGTGGTTACAAATTAACTACAAATATCGTTAATTGGTTAATTAGTTGATTGGTTAAGTGGTTGTAAATACGGATTTATCCCATATTTGCAAGATAATTGGACACTTTATATTTCAACAATCATAACATTCTGAAATCATGACTATAAATCACTTAATCGACTATTTGTCACCCCCATTAACTTTTTACCTTTAACCTTTCTCCTTTCTTCTTAAACCTTTATCCTTTAGCCTTACGCCACATCCGGTGAGGGAGGTAAAGTATGTCAATTGCTGAAATACTCAATAAAACCGGTCAGACGGAGTCAATGGTATTACGCGAATATTTGATTTTGACCGGACTAACAAAATTGTCTCGTTATGAAGCAGAGTGTTCACGGTTTAAAAAAAAGTATGGTGAGCCTTTGGAGTCTTTTAGAGACATGCTCAATCAGAAACGTAACGAGGAAGACTTTGAGCAGGAAGATGACCTCATGGATTGGGAGTTTGCTAATGCAGCTCTAAAGTGGTGGCAGTCTCGAATTTCAGAATTGCGTCATGATAGTTAACCTGGTCGAAAAATATGATGAGCTTGTCCAAGCTTGGTCAGTAATCGAATTTGATCAGGTTGGCCTAAATCTTCGTTTCAAAGGAAAGGTCACTTTCATTGACGGCAGCGTTCTTTTTATAAGGCAGGTTGTTCTGCGTGGGTCTACTTTTAAGTATGCATACCACTGGCAAAACCGTGAGAGGCAATTGATTTGTAGATGGGACAATTCTCCGCATTGGCCTGAGGTCGCCACCTATCCGCATCACAAGCATATTATGCAGGAGAATGAAATTGTTGTTTGGGAATCACATGGTGGCGATCTTGAACAGATCTTTGAAGAAATAGCAAAAAAAATACGTGTTCCAAAATGAGCCTAATGAAACGATATGCTTCTTTTTGCTTTTTTTTAGTAATTGCAGCTTAATGCACCAGCATTCAACTGCCCTGTCCGCGTCAGTCGGTGTGAGTCTGCGGTGGGAAAAATCATTTTTTAATTTTATGTGTTTAATTTTAAATTCAAAACTCAAAATTCACAATTCAGCTTAATAGCTTCCCAGCTTCTCATCTTCCAAGCTTCCAGCTTATGTGCAACCCCCAACATACAACTGACAAAGCGCAGCAAAACATAAATCTCTCTGCGTTCTTGGCGCCTCTGCGGTGAATAAACCCAATTTATCCAGTTAAATATCGTCAGATCAGCGTAGCGGATTTAACCAGGGTGTCCCAAAATTCAATCCGGTTGATTCCTTATCGAGACCGCCTGCAGAAACTTATGAACTAATGAGCGTCCCCAAACCTCAGGCTAGTGAAAGGCGACGTCTATTTCAGCCAGACAAATTGTATTTAAACGGGGCTATAAATCCAGCGCGCCTCGGCATAGCTTAGCATAGCCTGTCGAGGGCCTCTTGGCCGAACGGCTTACTAAGCGAAGCGAACTAACTTGTTAAAATGATGGTGCGGATAGGTAACATAAGAAAGAAGATTGAGACAGAGCTTTTTGAGTTTTCAAAACATGCCGTTGACCAGAGCATTATTCGAAGAATAAGCGTACAAGATGTGTGCGATGTTATTAATTATGAATAAGTATCAGGAAGAAAATTTAGTTGAGCGCCTGGTAACGTATACTTTGGAATTCGAGGGAAAATTCTACATCATTAAAAATGTTCCTGCACGTGTAAATGATGAGACTGGGGAACAGTTTTTCTCGCCAACCACAGTTGAGCGCCTGCATGGAACAATTCTTGGGCATGCAAAGCCTCAGAAGGTAGTCGAAACGCCTGTGTATGAATACACCGGAATGGTGCCGCAATAGCGTCTGAGGCAAATGCCGAGGGCTCGTTTGTTTTAATTTTAAATTCAAAATTCACAACTGAAAAAAATCGTATCCTTTAACCTTTTTCTTGAATAAACCGAATCAACCATTCAACTTAATTTACTCAATCAACTATTCACCCTAATCAACCAATCAACTCAATTTACTCAATCAACTATTTGTCACCCAATCAACCAGTCACCCCAATCAACTGAATTTTATTCACGATTCAAGGTTTGACGCCAGTCTTTCACCAATCCTTTAGATTGGATCAAAAGGAGGTTCGCAAAATGGAAATAAGCATAATGGTGCGATTGTTCCAAAAATAGAAATGATCGGCTTTGAAAAATATTCAGTGCAGGTTGCATAGATGCCCAAAATCAAACCTATCCATTGGAAAAGGCTAAAAAAAGTA
>PVMK01149988.1_pt1 | contig 18192 bp, 16 predicted proteins | sample 1853481 | NCBI WGS metagenome assembly PVMK01 (sample SAMN08533507, study PRJNA380276) | Marine sediment metagenome, whole genome shotgun sequencing project. | reverse complement strand
GCCATGGACTCCATGGCTGTCAAACCCAGTCCCTGAAATGTTGAGAAGTCCACGAAAATATCAACCTCATTCAACAGGTTTGCCATCTGACCTTGGCTAATCTCATCTGCGAAATGCCAAGGGAAGTTCTTAGGAAGCGGCGCGAATCCCGGGTCAGAGGGTTTGGTACCAAATAGCTTGAACTCAACCCGTGGTCCATATTTCTCACTGGTCTGTTGCAGAATATCCATCGTCATATATGGGCTTCGTCGTTCTGAATGAGGACGGATCATTGCAGCAACACGCATTGGACGATCAGGCCAAACTGGTTCTTGATGCGGGCGCGGCCAAAACAGATCGGTATCGAGGCTGCCACCAATAATCACAGTTGGCGCTTTAATTTGGCGTTGGATCTGCTCATGAATCCATTGGGTTGTGCAACAACGGATCAGCTTCGGAAGCAGCACGTATGATTCCAGGGCTTTTTGATAACCTTCGGAGCCTGGCTCGTAAAAATGTGGCTCGTAATCCTGGATGTAGTAGCCAACAATCAAGTCAGACTTTTTCTCAACCGCAGGGGCGATCCAGGAAACAGTAGGGTTAAAGGTAGCAATGACTGCATCGAAACGCATCGCTACATCTGGAATATCCTCAATTTCACAGTAGATGACAGGTACCTCTAGCCCGGGATAGGAACGCTCAAAGGATGCCCGATGTACCCTTAAATTCACAATCTGGGCATCAACTCCCATGCGGCGCATAACCCGGGCTGCCAAGATAATGAGATTTGCCCCTCCTCCAGCGACCCAAATAGGAAGGACAAACAAAATCCTTCTACCTTTATAAAGCCTGTATCCATGCTTGATCAGTTGCTCGCGCTCGCTGATGTATCTGCTGTGCGCCCTAATACCTTCCAAAACCCGGTCATTACGCAAATAAGTGGTACCTTCATCAATAGTTGTTTGCCCATACATTTGGGCAAGTACTCTGTTAGCCCGGTCGCTGAGTTGTTTCCGTCGATCGTGGTTGTAGCTGCGAGACTCCGCATGGTAAATATATGTATCATCTGCTAGAACTAATTTCCAGCCTGCCTGACGAGCTCTAATACAATAATCGTTCTCCTCACCATAGCCAACCCCGAAGTTGTCCTCGTCGAAATAACCAATCTCGTTAATCATCTGCTTTTGAATCAGCAGACAGAAACCATTTAAAAATGTCATCGATGGGTACATGCTCCAGGAGTGCCGGGCAACCCATTCTCCCATTTGAGCAATGGAGACATTGGGTGGCAGGGGATTATCGGCCCAATCGTTCACCCCGATGATATCCGGGATGGATTGCCAGCTGGCCCCATTCGATAATGGACCTACCAAGCCAATCTTCTGATCACTCTGCGCACAAGCGACCATACGATCCAACCAACCTGGTGTAACAATGGTATCGCTGTTTAATAGGAGAGCGAAGTCTGCAGATGACTTTCGCAATCCCTGATTTGCAGCACGGGTATAGCCAATCGCATTCTCATTCCTTAATAAGTCACTTTTATTTTGTCCAGCAAACTCTTCCAAATAATCTTCAGTTGCAGAGTCACTGCCGTCATCGACTAGGATAAGCGAATATGGTTGGTTGGTGTGTTGCAAAACAGAATCAAGACAGCGTTTCACATCATCGAGGGCATTGTGTATGCATATAATGACATCAATGGTGGCTTGATGAGGTTGCACAGAAGGGCGAGCTGGTAAATCCTCTATATCAATTAACTGTGACCCCCGTGGACGGGATAACCTGAAACGGATGCCTTGAGTAGCAATTTTCACCTGCAAGGATGCACGCACCGACAACTTTCGCATAAAGGAAAGCAACCCTTCTCTACGAAATATACCTAAACCGCGCAGCATAAGATAAATCAACGACTCGCGGCTGCTGCTTGGGGGAACGATGCTCTCCCGCCAGCGTTGAAAACGTTGGATTAATTTCCAGCTATTGCTATTATGAATCGCAATTAATTCATCCTGTAGTTGAACCTGGGTATGAAGATATTTGAATTCTTTTTCAGAAAGCTCTTTACTCTGTTCAATCCCCAATTCTCGACGGGCTGTGTTTTCCTGAATTAGCAACCACAATTTCCGTTCATAGTTTGTAACGAGATTAATCACTGGTTCCTGGGATTTTCGGAATCGCATTGTCCAAGGCGTGATGAACGAAGCATCATAATTTACATCTCGCACAAACCCGTGGCGGAAGAAAATTGCCGACCAGAACTCTGGCGGGCGGACAGTTTTTCGCATGTTCTGTTTATCTTCTAGCGGTGAGGAGGAGAATAAGATATCATCAGCGTGCTGGCAGAGGTTTTTAACAGCTATTTCTACCTCTTCAAGCGCCAAGTGCTCGAGGACCTCGATACATACAATCAAATCATATTTCGGTTGAGAAAAAGACTCAAGTATGGAACCAACCTGGCAAAATTGCTGGATTTCCGGCGCAACGCTGCTGATGGCGGATGATGAGATATCCAAGCCCCAGGCTTCTATGCCTCGATTACGTAGAGTCTCTACCAAAAACCCCATCCCGCAGCCGGCATCAAGGACCGAACCTGGATTAATATCCCGATCTATCCGTTCTGCGAATGCCTTGAATAGATTTAACCTGACTTCACTCTGCTGGAATGGCTCACCACATCCATAAGCAAAGTAATAGGCATCATATAAATTTTGTTCATCACGTTCTGCCATTACCCGGTTGCCATCGCCAGTTCAAGCGCCTCCTGCCAGTCTGGTAAGCGGAGCGAGAAAGTATCGTAAAATTTGTCACAGTTCAGGGCTGAATACAGAGGTCTTTGTGCAGGGGTTGGGTAATCGCTGGTTTTCGCTGGCTGCAGATCTCGGGTTATCTGCTGATCGCGATGTGGATCGAATTTCAGGATCATCCTCGCCCACTCCAAGCGGCTGGTGTAACCATCTCCAGCCAAATGGTATAAGCCTCGCCTTTCATTAAACCACCCATGAGGATTTTTACCTGCCGTTGCCAGCAACAAGGCAGTCGTTTCCGCCAGCATACGAGACCAGGTTGGATTACTTACCTGATCGTCTACAATTCGCAGTTCAGGTTGTTTTCGGGCCCAGTCGAGTACTTTAGTGACGAAGCTGTCCCTTCTGATGCTGTACACCCAGCTGGTTCGAAATATCAAATGTGCACAATCCACATATTCAATAGCCACCTCCCCGACGAGTTTGCTCTCTCCGTACATGCCGAGGGGATTGGGCTTGTCAGTTTCCACATAGGGGCTACCTTTCTTGCCGTCGAAAACGTAATCCGTTGAGTAATGAATCAGGGCAGCCTCATTTGCCATCGCCCACTCAGCCATTTTTCTTGGGGCATGAGCATTGATCGCCATGGCGGTCTCAGTTTCTTTTTCGGCTTGATCGACCGCGGTGTACGCAGTCGCATTGATGATCACGCTTGGATTAATCTCGCGAAGTACTTCACTGAGACGATCATATTGCACCAGATTGATTTCAGGATAATCTAAAGCGTGGATATCACCCAAAGGAGCCAGAGAACGTTGGAGCTCCCACCCTAATTGACCGAATTTTCCCAATAGTAATATGCCAGGCATAAATTTAGTTACTGGTGGTATTTGTGGAGATTCAGGATTGATGGAAAGGAATCTCTTCATCAACCAGGCGAAGCAAATAATCGCCATACTGGTTGTTGATCGTCATGGCTTGTTCAAGCAGCGTTTCCTTATCGATGAAGCCCATATTATAAGCAATCTCCTCCGGACAGGAGATCATCATTCCTTGGCGTTCTTCCAGTGTTTGAACGAATTGAGCAGCCTGCAGCAGTGATTCGTGGGTCCCAGCATCCAACCAGGCAATACCACGTCCAAGGACTTCCACGCTCAGTTCTCTATTTTCCAGGTACATGCAATTCAGGTCAGTGATTTCCAATTCCCCGCGCCCCGAAGGGGTGAGTTTTTCAGCGAACTCGACCACCCGTCCATCATAAAAATAGATACCGGGTACCGCGTAATGAGAACGGGGTTTCTCAGGTTTTTCTTCAATCCTCAGTGCTTTACCATCTTCATCAAATTCAACTACACCATATCTTTCTGGATCGCGCACCGGGTATGCAAATATCAACGCACCCTCTTGTAGCTCGGAAGCCCGGCGAAGACTTGCTGGCAATCCATGCCCGAAGAATATGTTATCCCCGAGAATTAAACACACTGGCTGGTTATCGATAAACTCCTTGCCCAAAAGGAATGCATCCGCCAATCCTCGCGGTTGATCCTGTTCAACGTAGGAGAATTTCAACCCCCATTGCTGCCCATCTCTCAGCAGCTCTTTAAAGATCGGTAAAGAATCTGGTGTGCTGATAACCAAGATCTCGCGGATACCTGCCAGCATGAGCATCGAAAGCGGATAATAGATCATCGGCTTGTCGTAGACTGGGAGCAGCTGTTTACTGGTGCTGATGGTGAGCGGGTGAAGGCGAGTTCCTTTTCCACCGGCTAACATAATGCCTTTCATTTTTCCCCTCCGCGGGTGAGATAATTCCTGTTAAGCCAATCTTGATAATCATCTTTATTGCCAATAGCATCCACCCAATCCTGGTGTTCGAGGTACCATTCGACAGTTTTTAGCAATCCTTCAGCTAAAGATCGGCGAGGTTTCCATCCCAGATCTGTGGAAATCTTGGATATATCCATAGCATAGCGTCGGTCGTGGCCTGGTCGGTCGGTCACATAAGTGACCAGTGAATCATGGGGGAGATAAGCAGAATTGGGTAAACACTCATCCAAGATTTCGCATAATGTGGTTACCACCAGCAAATTAGTTGGTTGAGTGTTGCCACCCACGATATATGTCTCACCGGGAATTCCGGTCTTGATTACTTCCCTGATTGCCTGACAATGATCTTCGACATACAACCAATCACGAACCTGCTTTCCATCCCCATATATTGGCAGCGGTAAACCTTTAAGAGCGTTTGAGATCATCAAGGGAATCAGCTTTTCAGGGTACTGGTAAGGTCCATAATTATTCGAGCAATTCGTGATGCTGAATGGCAATCCATAGGTATGGCCATAAGAACGGACGAGATGGTCGCTGGCAGCTTTTGAGGCTGCATATGGAGAGTTGGGAGCGTAAGGCGTGTTCTCCGAAAATGAGGGATCATTGGATCCTAGAGAACCGAAGACCTCATCAGTAGATATATGGTGAAATCTTACTTCTGAAGAAAGAGCACTTCCATCCAGCCAATAGTTGCGTGCGGCTTCCAAGAGAATAAATGTGCCGACAATATTCGTCTCGACGAATTGAGCTGGCCCGAGAATCGAGCGATCTACATGTGTTTCAGCAGCAAAATGGACTACGGTATCGATAGCATGGTCACGAAGTATCTGATCAATCCGGGAGCGATCGCCGATCTCGCCATGAATAAATTTATGTCGATCTGGATCTGGTAGATCCTTAAAATTTTCCAGGGAGCCAGCGTAGGTGAGTGCATCCAAATTGACAATCTCGACTTGTGGCTCTGCTGCTAACAGGTAGCGAACAAAATTCGAGCCAATAAATCCAGCCCCTCCAGTAACTAAAACATTTTGCATTCATACCTCAGCAATTCAACAATCCGTAATGGCGATCTTAAAGTCACTTGAATATCTCAGCTTCTTTTAATGTTAAACCATCGGCATCTTTGTCCGATATTAGTAATGCTGAACCATCGATCAAGGGCCAATCGATGCCAATATCTGGATCATTCCAGAGTAATGTTCGATCCCATTCAGGGGCATAATAATCCGTGACCTTATAAATTACGTTAGCCCATTCACTCAAGACATAGAAACCGTGAGCGAACCCACCAGGGATCCATAATTGTCGTTTGTTCTCAGCGGATATAATCTCCCCGACCCACTTTCCGAATAATGGCGATGAGCGTCTCAGGTCCACGGCGACATCGTAAATCTCCCCTGAAACGACCTGCACCAATTTGCCTTGTGGTTGACAAATTTGGTAATGAAGCCCCCCTCAATGTCCCCTGCACTGAACCAGAATGGTTGTCTTGTACGAAGTTATCTGCGATACCCGCTTCAGCGAAATTATCAGTTCGATACGTTTCCATGAAGAAACCACGCTCATCACTGAAAACAGCTGGTTTAACTAAGATTACTTCGGGGAAGTGAGTGGGTTTGAATTCCATTACTTTAGCCAATCTTATTTTATCTTATCTGCGGCAGTCATATATCGTCAAGTTCCAATTATATGAATACTGGTTTCCTTTAAACCTTTTTACCTTTTCACAATTCTGCTCCGCATGATCTTGCTCAACCCGATTAAATAACCCATCATGGAGAACAATAAACTGCGGGAAGTAATTCTCAACAGCCCATATAGCTGCATCTTCGTAGGTCGTATTGGTATTAAACTGTTCAGCTACTCCTGGCTGAATCAAACCCGCGAAATCAACCATCGGCCTCTGAGCATAATACCCCATAATCCCGACTTCCAAACTTCCAACCTGCTCAGCAGGCAGAGTGTTCTCCCTCAACCACTCACCCACAGCTCGATAAATTTCAAAGCGGGGATCATTGTGTTTGCTCATCTGCCACAAGACTCTTCCATTTGCGGCGAATAAGATCATCAAGACAATCGCAGGAAAAATGACTGGTAAAGACCAAAGATTTTTTTTCCCCCTAATAACTCTCTTGATCAAATCGGATATAGCTGTCAAACCAAGACCAACTGCAATGACAAATCCTGGGACTAATGGCGCATAATACCAAAAATAGCGGGTCACCCCTAAGAGGGAATAGGACAAGAAATAAACTGCAGGCCAAATCAGGATGATGCCCCACAGTCTCTTCTTCCAAATGGCCGTGATAACACCCAATAAAGCCAGGAGGGCTGCAACTATATATGGCCAAGAGACATAACCTCTGATAACTGTCAACAATCCTCGAGTAAACGATTCGCTGATCGCCATCAAACCTTGCTGCTGCTTGGAGGCCAACGTCACCGGTATTGGAGAACCAAAATAAAACCCGGCAAACACAACCCAGGCTGACAGGATGACGCTACTAACCAGGATAGCTTTCCAGGGGATTGGCTTTCGCACCCTGATCAAATAATCGATCCCCAGGATTATCAAAACCAAAACGCCTTCGGGACGGGCCAGGGCAGCAAAAGCACCGAAAATGCCAGCAGTGATAAAGTTCTTCCGTGCATAGAATGCAAAAGTGCCCAAACATAAAGCTAGATATAAGGGCGTTTCAGATCCCAGTGTGCTCACTACCAAAGGAAAAGTGGGATAAAGCAGCAATCCAGTCCAACCGATAATCGGGGTTTTCCAGGTATTGGCTAAATCAAAGATGAACAAACCACCTAGTGCCAGGCTGATTACACCGATACCAGTAGCCAGAAAATGAAAATCCGATGTTAATAATCCCGCAAGTGCCAAGATAATTGTGAACAATGGTGTGGTAGTGCTCAGGATTCGCTCACCTGGATTGTAAACAAATCCTAAACCACGGGAAATGTTTGCCGCATACCGATAGCTTATAAACGGATCATCATATGCCCAACGGTAGAAACCTATCAGCAAGATGATGGTGATAAATCCCAGGATCAGGAACACCAACCATTTAATCTTGTTATGCTTCGTCAGCTGCTCCATCCGATGATTCTTGATCCTCCCGGTATGCATGGATGACCTCAGGTGAACTGCCGATCATCTTTATCTGGCCGTGATCGAGCCACACGGCCTGCTGACACATCTCGAGAATCGTATCCATATTGTGAGAGACAAGGATAATCGTGGCACCCAACTTGCGAAATTCTTCCATCCTCGAAAAGCTCTTCCTTTGAAAAGCTTCATCCCCCACCGATAAGACTTCATCCAATAGGAGAATATCCGGTTCGATATCAGTAGCGACTGCAAATCCGAGACGAGCGACCATACCAGAAGAATAGTTCCTTAAAGGAACATCAATAAATTCCCATAATTCAGCAAAATCGACAATCCGGTCAAATTTCTCCTGCATTTCATCGTTCGTAAACCCAAGTAAAGCGCCATTTAGAAAAATGTTTTCTCGACCAGTTAAATCCGGGTGAAAACCTGCCCCAAATTCTAGCAATGGCGCAACTTTGCCTATCACGACAACCCGCCCCCTAGAAGGACGCATCACTTGAGCGATCAATTTCAATAATGTGCTTTTTCCTGCACCATTGACCCCGATCAATCCAATCATCTCCCCTTTGAAAATTTTAAGATTAACCTCACTCAATGCCCAAAATTCCCCCAAGGCAATATTTCCCTGAAACCTGCGAATCAAGTATTCCTTGAACGTGAAAATTTTCTCAGAGGCAATTTTATACCGGACTCCGACCTGTTCCATTATGATCACTGGTTCATTTTTTGAATGAATATGTCGTTCCTTAGCAACTTTAGGTTCAGACACGATATGCGAATTCATCAGATTTTCCGGTGAAGTAAATCCATCCTACGAATAAAGTGAAGATAGATATTCCACCCGCGATCATTACAAGAGATAGATCAGGAACCTTACCATAATAAATTGGCATACGGAAGAGTTCAACCAGGTAAAACATCGGATTCAATCGGGTGATCCAGAAGCGAAATACCTCGGGTAAGATCTCTGGGGAATAGATTATCGGAGTTAAATACATCCATGCTGTCAGAGCGATTTGGAACATTTCAGCGATGTCGGCGTAAAAGATCGCCATGGCAGAAATTAACAGCCCAAGACCGAGCGCAAACATCGCTAAAAATAATATTGGGATGGGTATAAAGATTATTGTCCATCTAATTGGAACTCCAGTTATAAGCATCACAATCAGGAGTGGGATCAGCGAGAAAAGTATGTTTATTAATCCGGTTCCAGTTGCCGATACCGCAAATGAGGTGCGCGGGATGTATATCTTCTTCAAGAGGCTGCCGCCCCAAACTAGGTGCAGCGTTGCCGCATTGCTGGATTGGGCAAAAAAATTCCAGGCGATCAAGCCGCTCAATACATATGCAGCATATCCTTCTTGAGAACCTCCGAATGCCTGGGAAAACACTATCGTCAGGATAAGCATGGTTCCTAGAGGATTCAACATCGTCCAGGCGACACCTAAGACTGATCTTTTATATCGTGTGAGGATATCGCGACGTACAAACTGGACAACCAAATAACGGTAGTTGAATATCGCCCGCAGCTCTTCAAGAGCGGCTGATCTCTGGCGATCTGAGTCATATATAGGAACTTGATTCGTTTTATCCATATTCTTCAAGGTATCCAGCTTATTTTGGAGTTGGACTGCTGGATTTGTGTCTCAACCAGAAAACGCATTTTCTCACAACCAAACAGACCAGTCAAGTGAGGTGAATATGTGAAATTAATAGCTTTATAGATACTGCCGGATCCATAACCTCATTTTTATCGGCATCCATCCATATATCAAAGGTCGAATGCTTGCTTTAATCGAAAGCCAGGAAATTCTGCTGCCCCCCTCGCGACGATGAACACGCACCATTTCAGGCCAACAACGATCATCCGCCTCGATCGATTTGGCTCCCCCGTGCAACCTGAAGTTTGCCCACAATCGTGAATAGTACTTGAGCGGTGCATGTTGGGATAATCTCACCCATAAATCATAATCCATGGCGAAGAAAAATGTAGGATCTAATGGCCCCACCTTTCTCCAAAGCTCTGTCCGGAAGAATGTCGCCTGCTGCGGAACATGAACATAACCACGCATCAACCGGCGATTATCGGTCTGTTTCGCTGGAAACCTTCCGATAATATTCCCCTCGTCGTCGATTAAATTTGCATCACCATAAACCGTACCAATTTCAGGGTGTGCTTGCAGAAATCCAACAGCCTCAGCCACCGCAGCGGGGAGATAGGTATCGTCTGAATTCAACCAAGCTAAAATCTCCCCTTTTGCCTGCGAAAACCCCTTGTTGATCGCATCCGTTTGCCCTTGATCGGGTTCAGAGACCCACCAAGCTAGCCGGTCAGCATATTTCTGAATGATCTCAAGACTGCCATCTGTCGATCCCCCATCCACAATAATATATTCCAGGTTTGGATATTCCTGATCCAATACCGAACAGATAGTCTCTTCCAGGAAATTAGCCTGGTTATAAGATGGCGTGATGATAGATACGAGAGGCTGTTCCAATGATTTCAATTATGGTCCTTGGGAGCAATTTATTGCCAGTCCTCGTCTGAATAATATAGCGGAGCCACGTCGCGAGTAAGATAGCGAACCCGTTTAATGTCGGATTCTGACAAGCGCTGCTGCCAATTTTTTATATTTGCCTGGCTATCAACTCGAACAGAATGAACTTTATTTTGCGAGACTTCTTTAGGGTTTTTAACACTGCTCGAAGACTGAATTATCTGTCTTACCTGGGAAGAATAATCCAAACCCAGAGTCTCGTACAGCTGCTCAAATTGACTAAGCGGATCGATTGAGATATCTTCATGCCGGATAACGATAAAATCGGGGTGCTTTTCTCGCAGGGAATTAACCGTCTTGTATAACATACGCCACAACAGACTGCTCTGAGCAACGACATCCTCTTCGGAAGCGAGCATGGATTTCATTTCCATCTTAAAAGGTTCCAGAATATCACGCATCAGCAGAGGTTGATCCAGCAGGTCAGAAAAATCGAAATCCCAGTCCAACCTCACCAGGCTGCTCGCAACTGCGGCTGGGTGCCTGACTACGATCACCACCTGGCACCCCAGGATGTGAGCGAACCACTCGGTAGAAAAAATGGCAAAAGGATCTTTGATTAGCGGAATTTGATTATTCCGGCTTGCCTGCCAGAATGTCCCCCAATCTCGACCCATCCGGATAAAGTCCTTGACTGAACGAAGAGAATTAATCTCCAACCAGCCATGGTAATGGAAGGCAAACATCTCCTGGAAAGCCGTCTCGTACTCTAGCTGGTTATCCTCGCATATATAAGTGTACCAATACCGGGTGGGTGCTCGCATTACTCCAGGCCGGTGCCAGACATTTAGCGGTTCGCTGATATAAGCGAGCTCAGGATCCGCAGCTAACATCCTACCGACCCAGGTTGTTCCTGAACGGTGAGTGCCAGTTACCAGGATCGGTCTCGAATTCTTCTCTCCCATTCCAGCGCCTGTTACCTAGTCAATTTGTTCCAAACACAAACCAGGCCAATTAACTAGATCGTCTTTACTACTCAGATCTGGACGACGGGAATCCTGGAAACGAGAATACAAACGGTTTAAATCCTTAAATCCGATCATCCCAAGACCAGCATAAATTACACGATGCCAATGCCTTGCAGTGTAGACCGGCTGGTTGAAAAACGCTCGTGCATAAGACTTCAATGCCGGCGCATATTGCCCACCATCCATTAAATAGCGTGCATTCAGGCGGTATGCTCCAGCAAGCACCTGGCGCTTATTGGCTGCCAGATAGGCTGCCAGATCGGGTTGTGTTTTCATCCACTCCAGAATTTCTAATGATTCGCGCCCAAATGCAGCTGCCTGAGAGACATTCTTCGCGGCTTCATGATGTCGGGCAGCCGCTACCATGGATGGTATATGTTGTATGGGCGCCAGGCTGGCAATCCGAATCCACAAATGGTGATCCAGCATAAAATGGTAATTCAAATCGAGACCGGCAACCTGCTCATATAACTCACGAGCCATGAACACAGCTGGCTGGCAGATGATTCGAAATCCGATCAGATCCTCCAACTGCCAATCAGGGAAGATCAACTCTCTGATCGGGCATCCATCAGCGTCAATGGTCACTGCATTACCAAATACCAAACCTAATTGCGGATGTGATTGAAATTCAGCCACTGCCCGGCTCACTGCCCCGGGTAAATACAAATCATCGGAGTTCAACCAGGCTACAATCTCACCTTGAGCTCTAATCATGCCTTTATTAATCGCAGCAGCCTGACCTTCATCCGGTTCTGAAATCCACCATTCAAGTTCAGATTTGTATTTGCGGATAATGTCCACGCTGCTGTCAGTTGACCCCCCATCAATAATCAGATATTCGATCGCCGGGTAATCTTGGGCAAGAACTGACTTTATAGTGTCTTCCAAGTAGTCAGCCTGGTTATAGGATGGCGTGATAACCGAGACAAGAGGTTTGGAACTATCGCCAGACATCATTTACCCTTAAAAGAATTCGCAAATCAGATTTCTTCTATTCCAAAGGATTGCGAAGATCGAAAATAAGGTATCCATCGCCTTCCGCATAGACCGGGAAATTATCGTAGAGCAGTTTCTTCAATTCTGGTTGTTTTTCGAACTGGTTCTTCATCGTCACCAGGAATAAGTCTTTGTTCCCAGCTCGTTTATCAAACCACTCTTTCACTTCAATGGCTGGTTTTCCTTGCAGTTTACGCAGATTCTGCTGACCCAGGGAAGGCCAGATCTGGGGTGTAACCCAACCAAAATATGCCAAACGATTTCCATAATCATGTACCAAGCCAATTACAGAGGGATTGTGATCGATAATTTCTCCAATATTTGCCCAGTGTGCGGGTTCATGCCGGTAATCTTCGTTAGCCAAATCCAGCCTGACATCCCATACTTTCATCACAATCGCTGAAAACATTATAGCCGCTACTGCGATGCGAACAAGCAATACTGGTTTTAGTCCAGCTAATGGTTTGAAAACCAAAGCACCCACCGGAGCTAGTGTGATAGCAACGATCGGGATCAACGGCAGGTGATAATATGAATGGGTTGTGAAATGGTAGGGGAAGGTCATCCCAAATAGGAAATACCCGATCCACAAGCCGACCCCAAAAGCACGCAACCTGGCTGAAGAAAACAATAGTGTTCCTAACAAGGCGACGAATATCGTTCCATATCCCACAATCCCACTCGCCATATCTTCCCATCGAAAATAAAAACCCAAATCCCGCCACATTTCGGGAAAAAACCGCCCTAGAAACTGGCTTTCCATCGTCCCCAAAATATAGACACCGTAGATCATATAAGCGATCATCGGCAGCACACTAAGCACAGCGATCAGCCAGATTTGGGGATTCTTTATTGCCTTTTTGAAACCTTGACCGAAGAGGAAAAAAGCCGCCAATGCAAAAAGTATCGGGAATAAAGCCACCGCTTTAACAAACATTGCGATACCAGCCAAGCCACCTGCCAAAACAGCTGTCTTCCAGGAAGGCTTTCTGTACCAGTAATGGACCCCCCATAGGGCAAGAATAATGAACATCACCATTAATGGATCAGGTTGAAAACTCCGGCTGGCGATGATGCCAAAAGGAACAAACAAATAGTAGGCAACTGCCAGAACCCCTCCATCAGGCGAAGTCATAGCACTGGTCAAGAAATAGAGTGCCAAGCCTCCAATCAACCAAAATAAAGAAGAATAAATGCGTGCAACCCATACAGGGTCAGATCCGATTATTCGATATGTGTTGGCGACGATCGTTTCCATCACCAGGGGTTCGATTATCCCCTCTCCAGAGTATTGTCCTATGGCGACCTGTCTGCGCCAATCTTCAGTTTCAGGTAGACCGCGATAATATAAACTCCGAGCAATGATCGCCGATCTCAATTGGCGAGTAGGATGGAAATCTAATGGGGGATCAGTCAAATCCACCATGCGGATCCCCAAAGCCAAAGCAAAAATTATAAACAAGACCAACCCAAGAAAAATCTTTGATTGACCAAAAAATGATTTCTCTACCAAACGAGTATTACCTCCAGAAATTTCTCAGGAACTGATTATATTGTGGCGTAATATCCATGTTCAATCAAACAATGTGGCGTATTCTACCTTAGGGAATACGGTTAACTTCCCATCGATAGTTGCATCGAGTATTTCCCGGTTTGCTGACAAATAATTCTCCTTAGCTCTCATATAGGCCAGCTCAGATGTCTCTAAATCTGGTAGCTGCCAGCGAAAACCCTTACCAAAATAACTGCCATCAAAATGATCAGGGTCATCTCCCTGTGATACTACGGTGGTGTTTGGTTTACCTTTGGTAGCAAAACTGTGATCAACCCCAATTAACACAACCCTTTTGAACCCCATATGGAATGCCAGCTGCATTGCCACATAGGTCACTGTGGCTCCTTCCCATAATCTATGTCTGGCATCATGGGCAAATTTTGGTCCAGTATAGGTTGTATGCAAAAAAGACAGCGGGGGATCTTCTGGCAACCTGTTTCGATCTCCAAGAGCTTCTTTGATGAATTCTCTTGATCGCCAGCTGAGGAATCTTGGTATTTGCAGTGAAAGAATATCTTGGGCGCATTGCTCTATCACCAAGTCATTGACTGACAGGTAATAGGTAGTAGAAAAGCCCAGATCCTGGAACAATAAATATATACGGTTCATGCCGAAGGTGAATTCGTTCTGCAACAAACTGAGGTCCGTATTCTTCAAACTGGGTCCGTTGCCGATAATAAAACAGCGTTCACCAAAATGAATATCCTCGAACTTATTCAGGTTTTGGATGCTGATCCGCCGCCAGGGGTGGAATGTTGCTGCAGGCCATTGTGACGCTCGATAAAAACCGTACCAGCTCGTTCTGGCAGTATTCCAAACTGAGGCTGGCAGGCGACCTTTTAATCTTTCCGGGAAATTACTCATTCTGTTCTCAACCTCGCTGTTGCGCCTCCATCGACGATCAAGGCCTGACCAGTCATAAATGAAGATTGAATCTCATCAGCCAGGAAGTATATCGCATGGGCGATCTCAGCGGGCTTGCCAACCCGTCCAATCACGGTTTTATCCGCCAGGTTTTCTAATCTTTCTGGCAGCGAACCATCTCCGACATGCCCACGGGTTAATCCCGCGTGCAACATGGGTGTATCCACTGCTCCGGGCAAGATGGCGTTGACACGAATACCATCCAGTGCAAATTCAATCGCCATCGCTCGGGTCAGAGCAAGCAATCCACCTTTACTAGCAGCGTAAGATGCGATATTCGCCGAAGTTGCAACTGCATGCACCGAAGAAACATTGACGATCGCCCCACTGCCTGCGACTTTGAATAATGGGAAAGCCAGTTTTACTGCCAAAAAAACGGCGCGCAAATTCGAAACCATTACAGCGTCCCATTCCTCCACCGAAGTTTCCAGGAGAGGTTTGGCGATTTGGACGGCAGCGTTGTTCACAAGAGCATCAAGGCGCTCACTAAAGTCTTGAGCCTGAGTAAATATTGCTTCAAGATCTTGTGGTTCTGAGATATCCGCCTTAATAAACAACCCACTCCTGGGAAAATCGTCTCCAAAAGATGAGCGGTCAACACCAATCACTCTCCAACCAGATTCTGCGAACAGGCTCACAGTAGCCCGCCCGATCCCACCAGCTGCACCTGTGATTAGAACTGTCTTATTTGTTTGATTTATTCTCGTGGGATTATCTTCACTTCTCATAATTTTAATCTTTGGAATTAATGGTGCGCAATATCTTCTGTTAAACTAGATGAGCCAGGGCTTGTTCTGTTCGATGAACTGCATTACTATCCAACATAATTGAGATCATCAATCTTGTTTGGAATTTCCAAACCGTCCAGCAAATTACGGATGGTGTTCCAATGGACATGTTCCCAGGCTGTCGGGCTGGAATTCGCATTATGGGGAGCAAGCATCACATTTCCCATTTCGAGTAATGGGCTGTCGCCGGGTATGGGTTCTACTTCGAAGACATCCAATGCCGCCCCCGCGATATCCCCGGCCTGTAATGTAGTTATCAATGCCAGTTCATCGACCACCTGTCCACGGGCGGTGTTTATCAATACCGCATTGGATTTCATGCCAGCCAAAGATTCCTTGTTGATCAAGCGATGACTGGTTGGGTTGAGATCGCAATTGATGCTGACAAAATCTGCTCGTGACATCAAGTCTGTCAACGAAATCATCTCGACGCTTGTTTTTTCGAGAAATGCTTGGTTGATTTCAATGATGTCATTTCCTAACAATTCCATACCAAAGGCTTGTGCCCTTTCAAGAACCGCTCTACCAATCTTGCCCACCCCAATCACTCCCAACGTGCATTCACGTAACGAACGTCCAGGCAATTTCTCCCAGCGACCTGCTTTCACCCCCTGATCCATCCAGGGTTGCCGTCTGGAAAATGCTAATATGTAGCCCATCACGGTGTCTGCGACCGGCTGGGTGAAGGCGTTGGTAGTTCTGGAGACTCGGATACCCAATTCATTTGCCGTCTGTGAATCAATCGAATCAATACCTGTACCCCATTTGGAGATCACTCTAAGGCGGGGGCTACAAGCTTTTAGTACGTGAGCTGAATAATGATCATCTCCACAAATCGTTCCATCAAATTCCCCGGCATAATCCAAGATTTGCTCTTCACTGAGACGCTCATTCATCGTTGGGACGATCAAATCCAGGTCATATTGGTTAAAAATAGGGCGAAACCGTTCTAAAAAAGGGATCATGTAGGGGGCAGAGAAAAGTATAGTTGGCATTTGGTTTATTTGAGTGACTCAATAGAGTTCGGCGATAGGAGCCATTCAATTTCTATCAGTCAGCTTTTTCTTAGCATTATAGCTCATCAACAAATCAACGATCATGAAATCTATCTCTTCATCAATATCCCAGGCTTCAGCAGCTTCTATTTCAAACATGAAGGGACGTCTTCCAAGACGATTCCGTTCATTTTCTAACGTACTCCGGGTGAAAATATACAGGCAAGAATTTTCCTCATAAACGGGAGGCAAGTCTTGGGTCTGTAAAAGGATCGCCGGATTGTGGTTGATCGCCCTCCCCAACTCATCCCAGAGGCGTGTTTGTATCCTTGTGACTGAGAAAAGGGTGTCGAAGGCAGGATAATTTTCAAGCATAGTCTGAATCGCACGAGAGATAGTCTCAGCGCACAGCAACGGATTGGTACTATGAGTTTGCAGGTAGAAATCTGCTTCCACCTGGGCGGTATCATGCAGGAGCACTTCATTCATCGATATTTCACCCCCCAGAAGATGTTCTGGGCGAACGAGAATCCGGACTTGAGGATAATTTTCTCTGATCCCATCCACAATCTCTTGGCTATCCGTATCGACCACAATTTCCTCGATCTCAGGACAGGTCGTGAGCGTAGAAATGATATGCTGGTATAAAGGTATTCCGGCGAGCATTCTGTAGTTCTTGCCCTTCACTCGCTGAGATTCGTGTCTCATTGGTACAAGTGCGATAATTTTTTTCATAACTATGTGTATTTGTTGTATCGAATTGGCTTCACATGCCTTGATTGTATCTTTGGCTTAGATTGTGTGCCACTGGGGTAATAAAATGTTTGCCGGAGTTCCCAGGTGAGAGGACCACTTTGTCTGTAGCCTTGATAAGTTCCCCAGAATTGCATCAACCTGAACCAGATGATACTGCCGAATTCACTAATGAATTGATTCTCTCGAAATGCGACGGATGAATCACTCACTGCATTCCGGAAGAAAAAACGAATAAAATCCCGAAAGTTAAATGTTTCTTGGGGAAATATTCTCTTAAATGCCATTGCCTCACGCCGGTAGCGGTTATAAATCCCCCTCGGCGTTTCTTTATGGACATGTATGATCTCAGCTTCTGCTACATATGAAACTTTATATCCTTGTTCAATGGCCCAATGGGCCCACTCCAGATCCTCAAGACCAGAGAGAGTTTCGTCGTATGGATGTTCCATCCAGAGGTTTTTGCGGATGGCCGTATTTGCATTATTGCAAAAAGGATTGGATTCCTGAGTTTTAGATCCATCTGGAAACCATCGAGCGAAAATCTGGTGCTCCGAGAATTGGGTGGTAGTATTGCCTCGCTGTTTTCCATAAGTCAATCCTACCTGTGGGTCTCCAAATGATGTAATCAATCTTTCCAACCAATCTGGATATACCGGATAGACATGGGCACTGGCGATCACGACAATGTCGCCTTGGGCTTCTTTGATACCAAGATTTAAGGAATGTCCAAAAGAAAATGACTCTGGTTCAATTTCTACAATCCTGATAGGAAAAGGCCAATCGCTGCTTGAAGCGATTTCAATGGTTGCATCAGAAGAGCCAGAGTCGACTAAAATCACCTCAATATCTTTCCGGCTTTGCTGTTCGATGCCAGTGAACAGGCGTCCAATATGCTTCTCTTCATTGAACGCTCTTACAACGATTGAATAACTTATCGCAGTCATTTATTAGAAGCGATCAATCGACCAATCATCGTTC
>PVMK01142109.1_pt1 | contig 18193 bp, 14 predicted proteins | sample 1853481 | NCBI WGS metagenome assembly PVMK01 (sample SAMN08533507, study PRJNA380276) | Marine sediment metagenome, whole genome shotgun sequencing project. | reverse complement strand
AGGCCCACCGCCCGCACGATACCGACGTCAAAGCACTCCATTTCGGCAGTCGTGTGAGTCTCCGCCATGGCGTCCAGCATCTTCTGGACCTTGTCCACGCTGTTGAGAAACACCATCGGCGGCCACGCCCAGCTGTTGTCCTTTTTCAGCTTGAGGTAGTTGAGGCTGCCGGCGTTGCACGCAGCGATCTCCGGCTTGATGCGGTGCAGGCATGCAACTGGCCCCGAGACATCCTCGTCCATCACGCCCGTGGTCTGATTGATGATGATGCCGGGACACGCCTCACGAATCGCATCGCTTGCAGTGGCGGCTACCTCAGGATCCCAGGAGGGAAAGTGCCCCATGTTGGGCTCCTGACGACGGAAATGGATGTGCACGATCGACGCGCCTGCGTCGTAGGCCTCGCGGGCCGAGACCGCCATTTCTTCAGGGGTGACTGGGACCGGGTGCTGTTTCGGGTTGGTGAGCACGCCGTTGAGCGCGCAGGTGATGATCGCCTTGTCCATTTACGTTCTCCTCAGAACCACTGCGGTTCGGCCTTGATGTACGAGTCCTCGTTGGTTCGGCAGAGGTTGGCCAGGTGGGGGATTCGAGGGATCTCGGTGCGGATCCAATACTGAGTGGCGGCCTCGGTTGCGCGCTTTCGTTCTTCTGAAATGGGCGCCGTCTGCGCCACCGCAGCCATGTTGAGCCACTGCCAGCCGATGACGAGAGTCGCAAACATGTCGAGATAGTCCCAGCTGTGGCCCAGCATGCCATCCGCATCGCCCGCCATTCCGCGCCGGCCGAGCTCCATGGTGATTGAGCCCACGGCGGCCACCGCTTCTTCGAGCGCCGCGCAAAGCTCGGGATCGCAGCCTGCTTCCCTCGCGCGCCCGATGGTGCTTCCGATCTCTTCGGCCAACGCGCGGAGTGGGGCCCCGCCTTTGGACATCACTTGCCGGCCCAGCAGGTCCATGCTTTGAATCGCGTTCGTTCCCTCGTGAAGCGTGTTGAGCTTTTGGTCACGCATGTACGCCTCGGGGAGATATTCGCTCGTGTAGCCGTAGCCGCCATGGACTTGGACGGCGAGCACGTTGGCCTCGAAGCCGCGCTCCGCGGGAAAGGTTTTGGCGATCGGGGTGAGCAGGTTCAGCAAGAGGCCGGCGCGCTCTCGCTCCTCATCTGATGCTCCATGCTCCGCGACGTCCGCGTACCGTGCGACCGTTGCGAGGAGGGCGAGGCTTCCTTCGACGATCGCCTTTTGCCGCAGCAGCATTCGCCGCACGTCGGCATGCTCGATGATCGAAACCTGATCGCCCCCTCGTTCGCCGAGTTTCCGGCCTTGCTTGCGCCCTAGCGCGTACGCGCGTGACTCGTGATAGGCCACCGACGCAGTTGCTGCGCCGTTGACGCCGATCATGATGCGCGCCCCGTTCATCATTTGGAACATGTAGCGGAGACCCTGGTGCGGCTCGCCGACGAGCCAGCCGCGGCAGTCCCCTTCGTCCCCGAACTCGAGCGCCAGGCTCGGGAGCCCCCTCCAGCCGATTTTGTGGATCAGGCCGGCGACGCTGACGTCGTTGGACACCAAGCTCCCCCCTTCTTCGCGGAGCCTGGGGATGGCAAAAAGCGAGATGCCCTTGGTACCGCCAGGCGCGCCATCGATCCGTGCAAGCGCGAGATTCACGACGTTGTCCGTAATGCCGTGGTCTGCGCCAGAGATGAAGATCTTGCTGCCCGTGATCAGGTAATAGCCATCGTCGGTTGGCGTGGCCGATGTCGCGATGTCGCCGAGGCTGCTTCCCGCCTGCGGCTCGGTCAGCGCCATCGTGCCCGTCCACTCGCCCTCATACATCTTCGTCATGAACCGCTCTTTGAGCTCGTCACTTCCAAACGTTTCGATCAGATGAGCGGCGCCGTGCGTGAGGCCTACGAAGCCATACGCCCCGAGGTTCGCTGCCATGAGGTACGCACTTGCCATCGTGTGTACGAGCATCGGCAGTTGCTGGCCGCCCACCGACTCGGGGCGCGTTGCCGTCAGTACCCCAAGATCGACCATCTGCTCGAACAGAGCAGGCAATGCAGGATGGGTGTGGATTCGGCCATCGCGAAACACCGGTGGCTCCTCGTCCATCGGCTTGTATGTCGGCAACAGGTCTTGCCGTGCGAATCGCCGGATGCTGTCGATGTAGAGGTCGAACGTCTCCTTTGAGTGCTGCCGATAGGCCTCGAGCTGGCAGAGCGACTCGGCGTCGAGGACCGAGTAGAGGAGGAAATCGACGAGGCCGTCGTCGATCAGGGGGTTGCTTTGCGTCGCCATGCTCGTGGTCTACCTGCGCCGGCGAAACCTAGCACCGGATCTGCGTAATTCGTGCGTGAATTGTGCGGGTGTATGCGGTATCACCGCAGTCTATGGATTTCGAGCATTCGGAGCGGGCGCGAAACGTGATGGCACAGGCGGAGCGCTTCGTCCGCGAGCGCGTCGTGCCCAATGAGCAGACCTATTTCGACCAATTGGTCGGCAGCAACGATTGGCGGGAGTGGAAGATTCCACCGATTCTCGAGGAATTGAAGGCCGAGGCCAAGGAGCTCGGGCTTTGGAATCTCTTCTTGCCTGACGAGAAGTACGGGGCCGGCTTGGATAATCGCGACTACGCACCTGTCGCCGAGATCACCGGGCGGAGCTTCTTGGCGCCGGAGGTGTTCAACTGCAGCGCGCCGGACACCGGCAATGCCGAGGTTCTGGTGAAGTACGGGTCCGACGAGCAGAAGGAGAGGTGGCTCGAGCCGCTGCTCGCCGGAGAGATTCGTTCCTGCTTTGCCATGACCGAACCGGCCGTGGCATCGAGCGACGCGACCAATATGCAGGCCACCTGCGAGGTCGTAGGGGACGAAGTCGTGCTCAACGGTCAGAAGTGGTGGACCAGTGGCGCCGGCGATCCGCGTCATGGTTTTTACATCTTCATGGGCGTCACGGATCCAAACGCGGCGCGACACGAACGGCATTCCATGGTGCTCGTGCCCGCGGATGCCCGAGGCGTGAAGATCTTACGCATGCTGCCTGTGTTCGGTCACCTGGATGAGCCCCACGGTCACGCCGAAGTGCTGTTCGAGAACGTGCGCCTTCCCGTGAGCAGCATCATCGCTGGGCCAGGTCGTGGCTTCGAAATCGCGCAGGGCCGTCTGGGTCCGGGGCGCATCCATCACTGCATGCGCGCGGTCGGTGGAGCGGAGCGAGCCCTCGAGCGCCTGTGCCAGCGCGCGGTGCACCGTGTTGCATTTGGCAAACCGCTCTCAAACCTCGGCGGTAACCGCGACATCATCGCCAACTCCCGCATGGCCATCGACCAAGCCCGTCTGTTGACGATGAAAGCCGCATGGGCGCTCGACACGCTTGGCACCTTTGGGGCACTGGTCGATATTTCCGCGATCAAGGTCATCGCCCCGAATGTGCTGCAATCGGTGGTCGACGCGGCGATTCAGATCCACGGCGGGGAGGGCATGGCAGATGCCGAGCTGACCCGCTTGTTCGCCATGGCGCGCGCGCTCCGGCTCGCGGACGGCCCGGACGAAGTTCACCGGGGCATGGTCGCGCGGCTCGAGCTCAAGAAGTACGTGTAGCGTCAGCGGAAGAGGATGCCGAAGTACGGCGTGAGCCATTGTTCTCGTCGGAAGAAAAAGTTGCCGCTCCCCGACAGTGAGTACTTGATACCGATGTCGAGGTAGGATCCGTGCGACACCTTGAAGGCCAATCCCAGCTTTGCGGTCATTCCGGGTGTGAACCGGAAGATGGCGACTCGCCTGCAGTAGTAGAGGCCGCACTGGATTTCGGTAGCCTTCACGCGCCACCAGTTCGCGTCGAACGTGATGCCGATGTACGGCAGGATCGGACTGTTGTTCGGCACCTGCACCCGAACCTCCGGGGCGAAGTAGAGACGAGTCATCGGGCTTCGGCCCTGGCCGGTTACCCCGGGGATATTGTTGAAGTTGATCGGTGTCCACATCGCGCCGAGCCCAAGCCCGAACACCGCATAGCCAATATCCATGCCACCAAAGCCATAGAGGTCAGCACCGGGCCGCACCACGTCCTTGTCGACATTCAGAAAAACCGGCACGCCCAACGTGAAAGCCCCTTGATAGCCCCGGTGGTACGCCTGCTGCTCTGCCGAAGAAGGAGGCGGGTATTGTTCGACCGGATGGCTCGAGTACGGTGAAGTCTGAGACGGCTCAGCCGACCAAGCCCCCTGTGCGGACGCAACCGATGTGGAGAAAAGGAGCGCCAACGCCCCCCCGACTAGGCAATATCTCGCGTTCATGATGTTTGGTTCATCCAGCGGGCGAGCTTTCTGACTAATGCCCTCGGACTGAATCGCACACAGAAGGCAGTCAGCCAATTCATCAAGCCCCTCGATGGCTACGACCTTGCCCTTCATCATCGAACGGTAGGCATGCCTGGCTACCTTGTCCGCCGACGTGGCGCCTAGCCTGAAATAGAGGCTCGTAGCGTTGCGCGCGGTCTCCCCGAAATTCGTCGCCGTCGCGCCAGGACAGTGCACCGTCACCGTGACGCCCGAACCTTTGACTTCCTCGGCGATTCCTTCCGAGAACATGAGCACAAACGCCTTCGTCGCGTAGTACATGGTCATGTCCGGACCCTGGCTGGAATCCCGGCGACCGAGGCGATGTTGAGAATCCGTCCACGCTTGCGAGCGAGCATGCCTTGCAATCCGAGGTGGGTGAGGGCGACGACAGCGTCGACATTGACCTTCAGCATGTCCATTTGAGTCTGAAACGGCAGTGTTGCAAACTCGCCCTGGGCCCCGAAGCCAGCATTGTTCACGAGGTAGTCGAGCTGGAGACCCTTGCTTTCGAGTGACGCGAAGATGGCGGCCGGCGCTGCGGGATCCGTTAGGTCCGCAGGCACGACGTGGGCCGTGATGCCATGGGCCTCCTCGAGCTCCTGTCCCGAGGCTCCGAAGCTTGTCCTCGCTCCGCGCGACGAGCACCAGGTCACGGCCCGTCTGCTGCGAAAATCTTCGCGAGCTCTTTTCCGATACCCATCGATGCACCGGTGATCAAAGCAACTTCTCTCTCGCTCATCCGAGACTCCTTCTCGCTTGCGGCCCTATGGGGGCTTCGGCTGCCGTCCTAGCATGTTATCTTGCGCAGCCTCGATCTTGATCAAGAAAGCCCGGAGGAACCGGAATGCCGCAGTCACGACATCCCGATTGGGAGCCGATCACCGCCTACGTCGCGGACATGTCGTACTTCAGCGGCAAGATGGAGGCTTATCTGCGCTACAAAGAGATCCCGTTCGAGCGGCGGGCCGTCGACATGAAGGTCTTGCGGGACGAAATCCTCCCGGCGACTGGCCTGATGAAGGTGCCGGTGCTGCGCCTCGCCAACGGGCAATGGCTCAAAGACACGACGCCGATGATCGACTGGTTCGAGTCTCACTATCCGGATCCGCCCGTGATCCCCAAGGACCCGGTTCTTCGGTTCCTTTCGAAACTGGTCGAAGACTACGCCGACGAGTGGTGCTGGCGAGCTGCTCTCTATTGGCGCTGGCAGCCCATAGAGTCCCGCAAGCTGCTCATGCGGCGCATTGGCCACGAGGTGTTGGCTGACTTCCCAGCGCCGAAGTGGCTTGCAGGTTGGTACTACGGCCGCCGTCAGATGGCGACCTACCTCAGCGGGGATGGCCTGACCGCGGAAACCGAGCCGCAGATCAAACAGCACTACCTCGACCTCCTCGATGCGATGAACGCGCTCCTCGAGGACCAACCGTACTTGCTTGGTAGTCACCCGACGCTCGTCGACATCGGCTTGTTCGGTCCGATGTTTCGTCACTACGCGCAGGACCCGACGCCGGGCCGGATCATGGAAGAGCGCGCGCCGGCGGTCTATGCGTGGGTCGGCCGGGTCTGGAACGCGCGCGCGCATCGCTTCGGGAGAGAACCGATCCCCAGCGATTTTTCACACCCGGGATGGGAGTACTTCCTCCGCGACATCGTGCAGAGCTACTGGCCGTTCCTTCTGCGAACCGCGCGTGCCTGGGCCGCGGGTAAGTCACGCCTCGACCACCAGGCGCACGGCGTGACCTACGAGAACCTCAAGGTCGTGCACTACCGCGTTTATTGCCTCGAAGTGCTGCAGAACGAGTATCGGAGGCTGAGCGAGCCAAATCGTAAAGCAGTGGACGACCTGCTCCGGCCCTACGGGACGCTCGAGCTGATCGACGGGCTCGATTCGGGGCTCATGGAAGAGCATCAGCTACCCCTTCGTCCCGATCGCACACAGCCTTCGAAGCTCCAGCGGTTCAGGCTGGCGTTGATGGGCACCCCGTGGGACATGCCGGTCAAACCAACGAAAAGAGAAGAAGCATGACGCGCAAGGATTCTTTCACGCCGCAGTGGTTCGAGGGAGCTCTTCCCAAGCGTTCCTATCGATCCGCCTTCAAGTGGGGAGCGCCCGATGCGTTCAAGCATCCGAATCCGCGACTGTACACGTTGATGAAGGAGGTCTTCGATCTCGACGACGACTACTTCAGCAAGCCGCAGAAGCTTGGCCTCGAGGAAGTAACCGCCACTGCCCCGGTTTCGCTGACGCCCGAGCAGATGGGGTTTTTCCGCGACCTGTTGGGCGATGAGAACGTGAGCGACGACGTCTACTCCAGGCTCCGCGTGTCTTACGGAAAGACGATGCTCGACGCGCTTCGCCTACGAGACCACGAGGTTGAAAACCTTCCCGATCTCGTGCTCAACCCGCGCGACCGCGTCGATGTAGAGAAAATCGTTCGCTACTGCCACGATCAGGAAATACCCCTCTACACGTTCGGCGCCGGGTCGAGCGTGACCCGCGGGACGGAGTGCTTCAAAGGTGGCGTCTCGATCCATCTCGGCACACACATGAAGCGCGTCCTGTCGCTCAACGTCGTCAACCAGACGGTCACGGTGGAGCCGGGTATCTTGGGACCCGTACTCGAGGAGGCCCTCAATCAAGCGCGCGAGCGGTTCGGCGCGCCTCGTGCCTACACCTGCGGCCAGTTCCCCCAATCGTTCGAGTTCTCGTCCGTGGGGGGTTGGGTCGTGACGCGCGGAGCCGGACAGAACTCCACGTACTACGGCAAGGCCGAGGACCTGGTCCTGAGTCAGGAGTACATCACGCCCGTTGGTACCATCAAGACCGTCGACGTGCCTGCCTACGCAACCGGGCCGAACATCGATCAGATCATGATTGGGAGCGAAGGAGCCTATGGGATCTTGGTCGCAGTCACTTTGAAAATCTTTCGTCATCAACCCGAAAATACCCGCCGCTTCAGCTTCATCTTTCCAGACTGGTCTCGCGCAAGCGCTGCGGTGCGCGACATCATGCAGTCCGAGTTTGGTTTCCCGTCCGTCTTTCGATTGTCTGATCCCGAGGAAACGGACGTTGCCTTCAAGCTCTACGGCGTCGAAGGAACTCCCATCGATACGCTCGTGAGCTTGCGAGGATTCAAGAAGGGTGAGCGTTGCCTGATGCTGGGCACCGTCGACGGGGACGCCTCGTACACCGGCATGGTCAAACGTCGCCTGCGAGAGGTCTGCAAAGCCCACGGCGGGCTGTACACGACCGGCTTCATCACCAAGAAGTGGGAGCACGGCCGGTTTGCTGATCCGTACATGCGCGAGGACTTGCAAGACTACGGGATTATCATCGACACGCTCGAGTGCGCGACGAGCTGGGACGAGCTACCGAACGTGCACAAGCAGGTGCGGGCGTATGTGAAGAGCCGCCCCCGAACCGTTTGCATGACGCACATGTCGCACTGCTACCCGCAGGGGGCCAATCTGTACTTCATTTTCATCGCGAAGATGGGTCACCACGAGTTTCTGGAGTTCCATCGTGGCTTGCTCGACGCCATTCAAGCCTCCGGCGCGACGATGAGTCACCACCATGGCATCGGGAAGATGACCGCGCCGTGGCTGGAGGGTCAGATCGGCAGCGACGAGCTCGGAGTGCTGCGAGCGCTCAAGCGCCATTTCGATCCGAAGAACGTGCTGAACCCGGGCGGCACCCTCGCGCTCGATCTTCCTGACGAGGAACGCCGCCTACCTTGAGCCCGGGCGACGACATCGCTGTGCGTCTCGTCGTGCCGACGGAAGCTTCGCTCCTTATCGGTCCTGAAGGACCGTGGATCGACGTCAACTTGACCTGAGGGGCCTTCGATCCCCACATATCCGCATATGGATTCGCGAAGCTTTGTTGTGCCCACGCTCGCGATCGGCATTGCCTTCTCGATCGGTGTCGGCTGCACGTCCAAACCTTGCCCGCCCTGCGAGGAGGCAACCGCGTCAGCCGAGGAGGTCAAGGGCTCGGACGGCGAGCCGCTATCTGGCCACCACTACGCACTCCCCGGCCTCGATCATGGCCTGCTCCAGTCGCCGGTGAACATTCTTTCCCACGAGACCGAGCCGGGCAAGCACAACGTCAAGTTCGGAGCAGCCGACGAGGCTGAAGAGGTTGCGAACCTGGGCACCACGGTCGAGGTCAGCTTCGGACGGGGCATCACGACGGAATTCGACGGCAAGGTCTACGAGCTCTTGCAGCTCCATTTTCATACACCGGCCGAGCACCTCATCGATGGCATCACCTACCCGATGGAGGTGCACGTGGTGCATCGAGGTCCGGGATCGGCGGCCTTCGACCCGCCCACCTACCTGGTCATTTCGCTGCTCGTCCGCATGGGCGCGGAGAACCGCTTCTTGGCGGAGTTTCTCAATGCGGTTCCGCCGGAAAAAGGCCAAGTCGCAAAAGTCCACGATGTATTCCTCCACGACATGTTCCGTTCGGGCTTCGATTTCGAGAACATCCACTACTACCACTACCGTGGCTCGCTCACGACGCCGCCCTACACGGAGTCCGTCGACTGGCTAGTCGCCAAAGAGGTCCTCGAGGCTGCGCCTACCCAGATCCAGCGCATGAACGTGCTGGAAGGCGACAACGCGCGGCACGTCCAAGCGCTGGATCGGCGCGAGATCGACGAGTAGCCGGTGACTGACAATGAAGATAGCGCGTTGCGCGAACGGGTTTCCGGCCGCACCGTCCTGATCACTGGTGCATCGAGCGGGATTGGCGAGGCGCTCGCCGATCGATTGGGCGATGCAGGCGCCAACGTTCTGTTGGTCGCTCGGTCCGCCGACAAGCTCGAGGAGATGAAGCAAGGCATCGAGGCCCGCGGCGGAACGGCCTTCGTCTATTCCGGGGACCTGTCGAATGCAGATGACACCCAGCGCCTCATCGCGACAATCCTCGCTGGACATGGTCAGGTCGACATCCTCGTCAATAACGCGGGCATCTCGATTCGCCGCAGCGTCAAGAAGTCCTACGACCGCGTTCACGACTTCGAGCGAACGCTCGCGCTCAATTTCCTTGGCGCCGTGCGTCTCATCATGGGTTTTCTCCCCGAGATGCGCGCACAGAAGCAAGGGCAAATCCTCAACGTGTCGACCATCGGGGTGCAGGTGAACGTTCCGCGCTACGGCGCCTACATCGCTAGCAAGGCGGCGCTCGACGCGTTCAGTCGAGTGCTTGCGGTCGAAGCGTTGAAGGATGGGATCAAAGTCACGACGATTTACATGCCGCTCGTCGAGACTCCGATGATGAAGTCAACGACGATCTACGACGCGTTTCCAATGCGCACGGCCGATCAGGCGGCCGACCTCATCGTCGACGGCATCATTCATCAGCCCAAGCGCGTGGCCACTCCGGTGGGGAATCTGTTTGAATTCGCCTACGGCATCGCCCCAAACGCCATGGATCGCATCCTCAACGCGGCCTATCAGCTGTACCCGGAATCGGGCGACAAGAAGGACCAGCGCGAGCCTGCGACGGGCGACGCCGCGACGTTCCAGAAGGTGTTCAAGGCCGTTACGCGGCGGGCGCGCCGCGGCAGCGCTGGACGGCACTAGCGACCTCCAGGTATATCCAGTGTCGTGAACAGATATTTCCCGTTTGTCTTTCTGTTGGCCTTGGTCCTCGTGGGGCTCCCGGGCACCGTGCCGAGCACCCGAGCGGAGGAAGCCATCACGCTTCGCATCGCGTCCCTCGCGCCCGCGGGTTCGTCGTGGATGAAGGTCCTCAACGCGTGGAAGGCGACCCTCGAAAAGGAAACCGAGGGGCGGCTCAAGCTGCGTTTCTACCCCGGCGGCTCTCAGGGCGACGAGCGCGACTTCGTTCGGAAGATGCGCGTGGGACAGCTCGACGGCGGCGTCGTCACGATGTCGGGCATGAGCCTGCTGGTCCGGCCGATGGTGATCCTGGTGCTGCCCGACTTCCTCGACACGTACGAGAAGCTGGACCGCGTGCGCCTGAAGATGGCCGATCAGTTCGAGAAGATGTTCGAGGACGAAGGCTTCCTGATGGTGGCGTGGGGAGACGCCGGAAAGACCAGACTCTTCTCGAAGAAGAAGATCGAGCGGCCATCCGACATCAAGTCGATGCGTCCGTGGATGTGGAAAGACGATCTCATCTTCATCGAGTTCTACGATGTCATTGGCGCCAGCGCGGTTCGCCTGGGCGTGCCCGAGGTGTACCCGGGGCTTCAGACCAACATGATCGACGTCGTGACTTCGTCGGCGCTGACGGCGGTCGCCCTCCAGTGGTACACGCGCGTCAAGTACATGACCGGTCACAACTCCTCGATCATCGCGGGGGGCATGGTGATGCGCAAAGAGAAGATCGATGGGCTTCCGCCCGATCTCAAAGAGGCGTTCTTGCGGACGTCTAAGCGCGTCGAGACGCTGCTCAACAAGTCAATTCGCCGAGACGACCAAAAAGCATACGACGTCGTGATCAAGAAGGGCATCGTGGCCACCGACACCAGCAAGTACAAAGCTGAGTGGGATGCGGCTGCCAAGCAGGTTCGCGATCGGATGACGGGGCGTGTGTTTTCGAAGAGCTTACTTCAGGCCGTGGAGGCAGCGGCCGCAGAGTAGGTGGCTTTCCCTGGCTACGGCGTCGCGACTGGGCTCCAAGCGTAGGTAAACGCGGCGGTGCCGTTCAAGGGGCGAGGCGCTGGATGCGCCAGCCTTCACCTTCGCGGACGTACTGGAAGCGATCGTGAAGGCGATCGGGTTGGCCCTGCCAGAACTCGATAGCTCTTGGCACCACGCGGAAGCCGCCCCAGAACGACGGAAGCGGGACCTTGCGGTTGGCGAACTTGCGCTTCATTTCGTCCAGCTTCATTTCGAGCGCCTTGCGCGAAGTGAGGACATGGGATTGATGGGAGACCCAGGCTCCGAGTTGGCTACCTCGTGGACGGGTCACAAAGTATTTCGCGGCTTCGACGCTGGAGATGCGCTCCGCGACCCCGTTGATCTCGATCTGCCGTTGCAGCTCCGGCCACCAGAAGAGCAGCGCCACTTCTCTGTTGTTCTCGATGTGTACCGCTTTGCGGCTCTCAAGATTGGTAAAAAACAGGAAACCGTCGCGATCGAAGAACTTCAGGAGCACTATTCGAACCGCCGGCGCCCCGTTGCCGTCGACGGTCGCCAGTGTCATCGCATTGGGCTCGATCTCAATGTGTTCGCAGGCCTCTTCGAACCATTGCTGGAACTGCACGATCGCATCTGCGTCGAGATGCTCTTGCTCGAGGGGGCCGCGCACGTACTTCCGGCGCGACTGATCGATCGGATCGTCGTCAGCCATGAGGAGCCCGTGAGAAGACGTGAGTTGCCCCGCGGAGTCCAACGCGGAGCCGCTCTCGCCGGATGATGCGCCGCTCCTGCATCAGCTGGTCGAGCGCGAGCTGCATCGCGTCGAGCACGCGCTGATGGCATTCCTCCACGTAGCTCGCGTCGTCTGCAGCCTCGGGACCGGAGCGCTCGAAGTAGATCGGCTCGAGGACGTCGATGAAGATCCGTACGGGCAAGGGGAGGAAGGGCGGCGCGCCCACGGTGAGCCCCCAAGGCACCGACACCGTGATCGGCAGGACATCTGTGCGCAGAAACCGATGTGTGCGCAGTAAGCGCGACAACCAGCGCCCGTCGCTCACCACCCACCAGACGTCATGAGAACCGGCCGAGACGACCGGGATGATCGGCACGCCCTCGCGCAGAGCGAGCCGCACATAGCCACGGCGGGGACCGAACACGACGCGACCCCGGTCACGTGAGGGGCGAAACGCATCGAGGTCCCCGCCTGGATAGACCAGTACCTTGCGCCCGGCGGCGAAGACCCGGTGGGCGTTCTCGGGGTTGGCGGCGATCGCCCCCATTGCGGGTAGCATCTGGTTCGTGAGCGGGGCCTCCATCACGACCTGATGCGCAAGCGCATAGGGCACGTCGTCGACCCCGCGCTCGCGCGTCAGGGCGACCGCCAAAATCCACGTGTCGGGCGTCATGAAACCACCATTGTGGTTGCACACGTAGAGCGCGCCGCCGTCGGGGATGTTGTCGAAACCGCGGACCCGAGGACGAAACCATTTCCACAGGATCGGCCCAGCAATGTCCGCGAAACGCTCAAGCACCTTAGGATCGCGATTGTCGAGCGAGTTGACGTCGTGGAAGCCAGATAGCCGTAGCCAAAAGTGAATCACCGCAAGGATAGAGTAAGTCTTACCTGGCGCACTGCAATCATCGCGTGCCTCAAAATGCCGTTTCGGGCGTCGCCGGCACCGGGGTTACCCGCAGCACCTTGCCGTCGCCGCCGCCACCGTCGTTGGTGATATAGAGAAGCCCGTCCGGCCCGAGTCTTGGCGTCCGAAGGCGTCCTTCATTCCCGATCACGCGTTCTTCACCGGTCACTTGGCCTTCAGAATTGATGAAGTAGATGTGGAGGTGCTTCGCCTTTAGAGTCGCGACGGCAAGCACGCCGTCCCAGTCGCCCCATGCATTGCCTTCGATGAAGTCCGCTCCAGCCAACGCAAGTGTCGATGAGCCGCTCGACCAAACGGCCTCAATCGCCTCGGGGAACTTCTCGAGATCGGTCATCGGAACCGACTCGTTGTAGCCAGGCACCGGATCCCAGCCGAAGTTGCCGGGGACGAGCAGGTTGACTTCATCGTCGACAGTCGGGCCGTGCTCCGCAGACATGCCGATGCCGTCGGAGCGAAATGCCATGCCCTGAATGTTGCGATGCCCTTTCGAGTACCAACGAAACTCTCCGGGGTTGTCGGGAGCAGCCGCGCCGTTTCGATCGACCCGCAGCACTTTGCCGCCCAGCGAGCTGTCGTCCTGCGGCGTCGTTCCAGTCGCTGCGTCGCCAGTGCCCACCCACAGAAATCCATCGGGTCCAAAGCGCGGCCGACAGCCACTGTGCCGCCCCGTGCTGTATGGCATCCCAGTGAGGATGTCGTGACGGTCGACTACAGTGTCGCCGTTGGGCGTGCGGAGGGTCAGCCGCACCAATCGCACGTCGGTGTCTGTGCCTGCGCTCGAGGTCGTGCAGACGTAGACGTAGCCATTACTCGAAAAGCTTGGGTCGACCTCGAGACCCATCACGCCGCCTTCGCCGCGCGCCACTACGTCCGTGAGCGGGATGACGATCGGCTCTTGGTCGGTACCACCGACGTACACGTTGAGACGACCCGGCCTTTCAGTCACCAAGACGGTCCCGTTCGGCAGCCAGGCGATATCCCAAGGCTTGTCCAGACCTGAAATGAGGTCATCGACTTCGAGACGGATGTCGGTCGGTCCGCCACCGGTGCCACATCCGTTGGATCCGCAGCCGTCGCCGCCGCACCCGGCACCCATCACACACCATGCAAGCACTAACCCCAAGAGACGTCGCATAATCTCCTCGCCGGATGGCCCCATACTCCTCCAATTAGCCACCGATGTTGCCGCCCCGCCAACCCACTGTCATCAGCCCCCGCACGCCCCCAGCACTGCCCGTGCCTGCGGTGCCGCCGTGGGTACCGCTTGCGCAAGCGGTACGCCTGCGTCGAGGTGGTCGACCGGGATGCCAACGACGGCAGTTTGACCATCGTCTCTGGATATGGGGCGCACTCGCAGTGGTATCGGAATTTGGTCGTCCATCCGGACATCAAAATTCGGATCGGCCGTGCGCGACGTGCCGTCCACGGTGAGCTGCTGAGTCCGGCGGACGGTGCCGACGCAATGGCGGACTACGCGCGCCGCTACGCCAGGCTGGCCCCAAAGCTCATGGAGCTCTGCGGCGCCCACATCGATGGAACCGAAGCGGACTATCGAGAGGTTGCCGAGAAACGGCTCCGGTTCATTCGACTCGAGCCGCGCGTCTGATCCGCCGTTCGTGCCGGGTATTTTGCGGCGTGTAGATCGAGGCGCATGCGTGCTATCACCTCAGAACCATGGTCCTCCTCAACCCTAAAAAGCACGCCCGACCCTATCCTGATGAGCTGTCCCGCGAGGTGATGCGCAAGACGATCGATTTCTTCGAGCGCAAGGGCAAGCGCCGCGTCAGGGACGACTATCACGCGAAGATTTGGTACCAGGACTTCCTCGATTTCGTCAAAGAGGAGAAGATCTTCGCGACCATGAGCACGCCTGCGGGCAACGGAGCGCCCGACTCGCGCTGGGACACGTGGCGAATCTGCGAGTTCGCGGAGATCCTCGGATTCTATGGGCTTCAGTACTGGTACACCTGGCAGGTCACGGTGCTCGGCCTCGGGCCGATCTGGATGAGCGACAATGAGTCACTCAAGCAACGGGCGGCACAGGCGCTCGAGCAAGGTGGCATTTTCGCGTTTGGGTTGTCGGAGAAAGAGCACGGAGCCGATGTCTACTCGACGGACATGATCCTCACCCCTCGAGGGGATGGCACGTACAGTGCCTCGGGCGGCAAGTACTACATCGGGAACGGCAACAAGGCCGCCATCGTATCCACGTTTGGCAAGTTTGCGGATTCTGACGACTACGTGTTCTTTGCGGCCGACTCGCAGCACGACAACTATCACCTCATCAAGAACGTGTGCGCCAGCCAGAACTACGTGGCGCAGTTCGAGCTCGACGACTATCCGGTCGAGGAAGCAGACATCATCGCCAGGGGGCAACACGCTTGGAATAGCGCGCTCAACACGGTGAACATCGGCAAGTACAACCTGGGCTGGGCCTCGATCGGGATGTGCACGCACGCCCTTTACGAAGCGATCCACCACGCTGCGAATCGACGGCTTTACAACATGTACGTGACCGACTTTCCGCACGTAAAGCAGATGTTCACCGATGGGTATGCACGCCTCATTGCGATGAAGCTCTTTGCGCTGCGCGCAGCGGATTACATGCGCGTCGCCTCACCGGAGGATCGCCGCTACCTCCTCTATAACCCCATGGTGAAGATGAAGGTGACCACCCAGGGAGAGGACGTGATTAACCTTCTGTGGGATGTAATCGCGGCCAAAGGTTTCGAGGAAGACACGTTCTTCCAGCAGGCCGCCGTGGACATCCGCGCCTTGCCAAAGCTCGAAGGCACCGTGCACGTGAACATCGCGCTCATCGTAAAATTCATGGCGAACTACTTCTTCGCGCCCGCGGACTACCCGGAGGTCGGGCAGCAAAGCCAGGCGGCGAACGACGACTTCCTCTTCGATCAAGGCCCAACGAAAGGGCTGCGGAAGATTCGTTTCCATGACTACAACATCGCGTACTCGAGTCGAAACACCGCCAATCTCGAAGTCTTTCGCGAACAGATCGCCGCCTTCAAGGGGATGCTTCTCGGGGCGCCGCCTGACGACGCGCAACAGAAGGACATTGATTTCCTACTTGCGGCCGGTGAGATCTTCGCCTTGGTCGTGTACGGTCAGTTGATCTTGGAGAACGCCAAGTTCTACGACATCTCGGATGATGTCGTAGACCAGATCTTCGACTTCATGGTGCGTGACTTCTCGCGACACGCGTTGAACCTCTACTCAAAGCCGTCCAGCAGCGACAAGCAAATGACGGCTTGCCTCGAGATGATCCGAAAGCCCGTTTTGGATGACGCGCGCTACGAGCGTGTTTGGCAGCAGGTGTACGACCTTCAAGACGAGTACGAAATGGCCCCGTAGAAGGGCCTCGCGTCCCTAGCTCGCGCGCGCCGTCCGGTGTCGGGGGCGCTTGGTGCTGGCGCTCGGATCCCATCGTCGAAACTGGGCACGCGGGTTTCGTTTGTCTGGCCGGATCACGGCTCGTTCGAACTGCTGCGCGACGCCGGAGGAAATCTCGACTGTAGAGCTCTTGGGCGCAACCCGAATCGCGCCGACGACATCACTCGACACGTCTCCGCGTCGGCAGACCATCGCCAACAGCCGTCGCGTGTCGGCGCCGGCGTGCGCGCCCCAACTCACCTGGTAGGTGATGAAGTCGCCCTGCGGTCGATGCCGCGGTTGCGACTGCGGACCCGTCTTGTGTGGGGCTCGTTCGCGGCGGGCCGGCTTCGCGTCGTCGCGGATTTTCGTTGGGGTACCGTGACTGCGGTCCGCTTCCCGCTTCAGCAGGCGGGCGACCAGCTCGGCCGGCGAATGCTCGGCGAGAAGGCGTTCTGCAAGGTGCCGCGAAGGGGCGTCGATGTTGCCCTCGGAACCCGCGAGGTCGCGCAGGAGACTGTCGCCTAGTCGCTCGTTCGCGGCGGCGAAGATGTCCTCGGGAGTCGGGATCGGGGCCAGCCGAGCCTCTACCCGCGCCCCCCGCAGCAGGGCCTTGACCCTGTATTCCGCGCGCGATGCGGCGAAGATCACGTTGGTGCCACGGCGTCCTGCTCTCCCGGTGCGGCCGCTTCGATGCGTGAGCACGTCGGCGTTGTCGGGAAGATCTACTTGAATGACACGGCCGATGTCCTGCACATCCAACCCGCGCGCTGCGACGTCCGTGGCCACCAGGTACTGCACGGCACCGCTACGAAACTGGTTGAACGTGGCGGTTCGCTCGCGCTGGGTCATCTCGCCGTTGAGGGCACGTGCAGCGAGCCCAGCGGCGCAAAGCTCCTCCGCGAGCCGGACTGTTTCCGTCCGTGTGCGGACGAACAACAAGGTTTTGTCTTCGGGGTAGCGCAGCAGCACGTTGATGGCGGCGTTGAATCGGTCCGATTGGCGCACGCGCATCACCACGTGCTCGATGTCGGCGTTGGCTTTGCCGAGCACCGTTCCTTGCACCGAGACGGGGTCTTGTTGAAGCCGGTCTGCAAGCCTCACGACTTCGCGCGGGAACGTAGCGGATACCAAGTGTGTTCTGCGGACGTCGGGCGCGAATCCGAGGATGCCGTCCAGCTCCTCCTCGAAGTTCATGTCGAGCATCTCGTCGGCTTCGTCGAGCGCGATGGTCTTGAGCTGGTCGAGCGTCATTGCGCCGGCGCGCAGATGATCGAGAAGGCGACCTGGGGTGCCGATCACCACTTGGGGACGCGCCTGCAACTGGGAGCGCTCCTGCATGACGCTCGTTCCGCCGGTGACCACGAGGACGCGGGCGTTGAGCGGTGCATAGAGCCAGCTGAGCTCGCGCCCGAGCTGTCCCGCGAGCTCCCGGGTCGGCGCGATGAGCAGGGCTACGGGTGCTGCTTTGCTGCGACCCTTCCGCGGCCGCGCGGTGGCAGCGGCAATTGCGACGGTCGGTGCGAGGAGGAGGCCCAGGGCGACCGTCTTTCCGGAGCCGGTCTGGGAGGAAATGCGGAGGTCACGGCCGCTCAGCTCAGGGTTCAAGATCGCCTGCTGAATGGCGGTAAAGTTCTCGAATCCGGCTTTGCGCAAGGCGGCGCCGAGGCCCGCGGGGGCCTGCTCTAGGCTAAGTAACTCAGACATGGAGGGCGCGTCCTAGCACAAAGCCAGGAATCGACACCCGGGAGCGTTGCGAGCCTCCCGGGTCACTGGTAGCGTCCCGCACTATGAATCTTAGATTTATCCTTCAAATTGCAGCTTTTTAGTTTGTTTTGGGCTCCCTGCTGGGTGCCTGCAGCACCTCCGAGGGCGATTCTGGCCCCGGTGGTATGGGCGGCGCGGCCGGCACTGGCGGTGGGGGCGGAACCCGAGGGGCAAGCACCGGGCTGCAGGAGTTTGAGTGCGCAAAAACTGAAACGATGGCTACGAGAGGCTCATCACGAAGTCGCAGCAGGCGGGGTCGAACTCCCCGCGCACGCGGTCGACAAGGCGGCGTTCTTGCTCCTCCGAGAGCCGGCTGCGATTCTTGCCCACGCCACCCTCGCGGAAGAACCTGGATCCCTCCTTCCAGTAGCTCTGCTCATCGCGCTTCAAGACGGAGTCCTCTCTGGCACGCATGTGATC
>PVMK01156576.1_pt1 | contig 18196 bp, 22 predicted proteins | sample 1853481 | NCBI WGS metagenome assembly PVMK01 (sample SAMN08533507, study PRJNA380276) | Marine sediment metagenome, whole genome shotgun sequencing project. | reverse complement strand
ACGATCTCATAAATCAATCCTTCCTTGTCAGACTCAACCAGCCGGTTCAGGAAGCCAAGCAGCAGACGGCGCTCCGTCAGGTACATACGATCAAGAATTTGGTTGGCATAGGCCGCGTTGAATGCGATCCACAGGAACAGGAAACGGGCATCGTTATCGTCTGTTTCTTTTTCCGCCCGCTGCAGCCAGCTAAGTGCTCTGTGCGTTCGCAGCGACAAAGAGGGTGAAAAAGAGTCACCAATAGCTCTTTGTCTTGCTTTTAAGTGTTCGTAGTCGAGCATGATTGCTACCAGGATTTTATTTCCCAATCTGGCTATTTGGTACGTTTCATTATAAATCAGTCTCGAAATCGCCATTGTTCAAATTGCAATTACCGCTTCCACGACGGCCGGTGGGTTTTTCGACCAACTCCAACTGGTAATCCAAATGGGGTATGGTATGAGTTGGCAACCTCATTCAAAGGACTGATGATGAAACTGAGAGTATTGCTCGTGCTGGCTGTGTTTTCTACGCTGATCGGCCCAACCGCACAGGCAGCCGCTAGCCTGGAGAAATGCAAAGACACCCTCGGCAAGTTCAAACAACTGGGTAACGTGCCGGAGTTGCTGGCCGAATCTTACGGTTATGCCGTGCTGCCGACCATCGGCAAGGGGGGAATAGGAATCGGTGGCGCAGGCGGCACAGGTTGCGTATTCGCGCGAGGTAAGCACACCGGCAAGGTATCGATGGGCCAGATAACGATTGGCTGGCAGTTGGGGGGGCCAGGCCTATAGTCAGATTATTTTGTTCAAGAACGCCGACGTTTACAACGATTTCATCAAGGGCCAATTTGAATTCGGGGCAGACGCCACGGCGGTTGCGCTGACCTACGGCGCATCCGCAGGCGCGTCCACCAAGGGTGCATCCGCAAGCGCTGGCGATACCAAAGCGGTTGGCTCATGGAAGCGGGGTATGGCTGTGTTTACCCTCACCAAGGGAGGCTTGATGTACGAAGCATCCATCGGTGGACAGAAATTCAAATTCACACCGCTGGGAGACTGAACGACAATCAGGTCGTTATGGCTGTGCTTCTGCACCTGATCAACCATGAAAGGAAGGAATCACCTTTTTTTGCGAATTTCATCAACAAACAGTTGCGAAAGTTTTTTTTAATCGTGATTTTTGAGCGTAAATTTCATGGCGACGTCACCAAAGTAGAGCGACTGACTGGCCGAGGCCACCAGGTGCAAACGATGGCGTTCAGGGTCAGGGTGCGCCATATCCAGCGACCAATTCAAGCCATCATCGCCCATCGGCCTCATTTCCACAGGTCGCTTGTCGTCGGCTTCATTTTCGACCAGTGACACCAATACGCCGTCCAGCGGATGCGCGGACCCCAGCTTCAACAACATTCGATCGTCATCGAGCCAATCAAAGCTGAGTTCCAACTCGAAATCGCCATTCTTCAAGCTGCACTTGCCGCTGCCGCGACGGCAATTGGGTTTTTCGGCCAACTGGTAACTTTGCCCGGCTTCGGCCGCATGAGGAGTCTCGCTCACCAGGGCATTAACGGCATAGTAACTGATCAAGGCCAGAACCGGCGCCATCAACATGGCGATAACAAGGTGTTTGCTTTTCAAAAAATTCACGTTTTCACCTCCTCTTTCAATGCCGGGCCAACGATACCAAGTCTTACCTGTGCACGCATTAAAAACAGATTAGCAAAACAAAACGAGGACAATGTAACTGGCCCCAAAATTGCGGAATTTGTACATGAATAGCCTTATAATCGTGCGCCTTCGTGCAATATGCGGGCTCACTTCTGGAGAAAACAATGAGATTTTCAGTTCCTTCACTTCTGCTGCTGCTCAGCAGCGCCCTGGTTAATACCTCCCTGGCCGATATGACCGATATTCTGGGTTATGACCAGGCGGGCAGTGCTGCCCAGCGAGCGGCGGAACAACGTTTGGACGCCGCAATCAATGCGGAGGAAATGAGTGAGTGGCTGCGGGTAATGTCGGCAACGCCCCATCACGCTGGTTCGGCAGCGGGCAAGGCAAATGCCGAATTCATCGCCGGGTTACTGGAGTCCTGGGGTTACGAGGTGGAGATCGCAGAGTATGAGATTCTGCTGCCGACACCCAGGGTCAGGGAAATAGAACTGCTTGCGCCGGGCGCATTCACCGCATCCCTGCGCGAAGACTCGCTGGCGGAAGACCCCAGTACTTCCCGGCGTGAACATCTGCTGCCACCCTACAACGCGTTTTCCATTGATGGTGAGGTTGAGGGCGAACTGGTGTTCGTCAACTACGGCATTCCGGAAGACTACGAGATCCTTGAACGTAACGGCATCGATGTCAGCGGCAAAATTGCCATTGCCAAATACGGCAAGTCCTGGCGTGGGATTAAACCCAAACTGGCCAGTGAAAAGGGCGCTATTGGCGCCATTATCTATTCCGATCCTGCCGACGATGGTTATGGAGCTGGCGACGTGTATCCAAAGGGGCCCTTTAAGAATGAAAGCGGTGTGCAGCGCGGGTCGGTGATGGACATGCCTACCTACCCGGGTGATGTACTGACACCGGGCCGGGGCGCTACGAAAAATGCTAAACGGCTGAAGCGCAAAGACGCGCCAACCATTACTAAAATCCCTGTACTGCCTATTTCCTACCGTGATGCCTTACCCCTGCTTTCCGCGCTGGGTGGCGAGGTAGTGCCAAAAGAATGGCGTGGAGGATTGCCGATCACCTACCACTTTGGCCCGGGTCCGGCCAGGGTGCGCCTGAAAGGCGGAGTTCAACTGGGACATGGTGACCGCCTATAACGTGATTGCCCGTCTTGAGGGCAGCGAATACCCCGGCGAGTGGGTCATTCGCGGCAATCATCATGATGGTTGGAACCACGGTGCTTTAGATCCGCTCTCCGGACAGGTCGCAATGTTGGCAGAAGCAAAAGCGGTTGCAGCACTGGCAAAAGCAGGACAGCGTCCCCTGCGCACCATCATATATGCGGCCTGGGATGCTGAAGAACCCGGCCTGATTGGCTCCACAGAGTGGGCGGAGCACCACGCGGACGAACTGAAAAAGCATACCGTTGCCTACCTCAACACCGACGGCAGCAGCCGTGGCTTCATTTACATCGGCGGCAGCCATATCCTGGAGCGCTTTTTCAACCAGATTATCGAGGAAGTCAATGACCCGCGTTTTGAACTGTCGCTGAAAGAGCGGCGCCGCGCCTATGACCGGATCTATGCAGAAACTGATAAATTGAAAGCCGAAGCCAGGGACCGGGCGGACCTGCGAATTTACCCCATGGGATCAGGTTCAGACTACTCGCCTTTCCTGCAGCACCTGGGTATCGCATCGGCAAACATCGGTTTTGGCGGTGAAGCCGACGGTGGCAGCTATCACACGCTTTACGACACCTACGAGCATTTCACGAAATGGCTTGATCCGGGTCTGGAATACGGCGCGACGCTGGCAAAAGTCACTGGACGGGCCGCACTACGGCTTGCCAATGCACCCCGCCTGCCTTTCGAATTCAAGGGATTTGCCGACAATGTCGCCCTGTACGTCGATGAACTCGAAGAACTTGCCGACACCATGCGGGACGAGACTGAAAAGACCCGGCAATTGCTTGGGGAGGGAACCTGGGCAGCAGCGCTTAATCCGCACAAGACGCTTGGCCCGCCTGCAGAGGAACCGCCTGTCCCCTACTTCAATTTTGCACCCCTCAGGAATGCGGTTGAACGTTTGGAGGTCGCGGCAAACCTGTTTGACGCAGCAACCGCCAACAGTGCCAGAACTTCCGAGGAGATCAACCAACTGCTGTTTTCCAGTGAAAGATTACTGACCCGTGACGCCGGCCTCGAAGGCAGGCCATGGTACAAGCACTATATCTATGCGCCCGGTTTCTATACTGGCTATGGCGTCAAGACGATACCGGCTGTGCGTGAGGCGATCGAGCAACGCGAATACGCAAAGGTTGATCCGCAGATCGAGATTTCCGCGGATGTGCTGAACCTGATGGCGGAACGAATTGAGCGGCTAGCCGCACTGATCAACGGCGAATAAGCCAATGTGTCCCGCCCTTTTTCCAAAAATTTTCTCATTCCATCAAGGTGAATACCATATCGGTGAAGTGTACGCCCGCTCCTGGGTTGTCATGGGGACGTTGTCACTCATCTCGACATCAAAGCGCATGGCTTCATATGCTGTCCAGCGCGGAGTTGGAATCTCGATAACGCGAGCGTAATAAAAAGCCGGTACATCGGCATCAAAGTCTGGGTCGACCCATACGTTAATCAACTCCGATGCGCCGATTGTATTGGTCCAGGTTGCGTTTTCGACATCGACGGTGTTACCCACTGGTGGGACCTTGCCATCCGTTCCAGGTTTACGGTCTCCGCTCCAAACGACATCGTAGATCTTTTCATGGGTCTTGCCCTTCGCGTCCATCCAGCCTTTCACGATCTGTATCCGGTCCAGGTTGCCGCTGTAAGGATCTTTACGTGCGGCAACGAGGAAGGTGGGCGACTGACCCTTTGGCGCCGAGTTCAGGTCACCACCCATTGGTACCCCACGCGCATACCCGGCATCTGCAGGAAGCCGTGACAGTGTGTCTTGCTCGGTGAAGTCCCATCCACCAAAGAAACGAACAGTCATACGTGAACCAGTGGTCGCGTAGGTTTCCTTGCGCTTCATCGCGTCAAAGATAGCCTCACGCGTATTTTCGGCCGCCCAGACGGCAGCATAGCCACTGGCTGCCTGTTGCCAGCCCATGACGGTGTATTCAGGATCCGGAGCCTCGATAACCACGTGTTCCCAGCGGTGCGGCTCTGGCTCCACGCCAGAGTGCTTGCCAAAGAAGTTTTCCTCCTCAACGGCGGCCAATGCTGTATGCGAGTCCGTGCTTCCGATCATGCCGAATTTGAATGGGTTGACGCCCAGTTTCTTCTCGAGTTTCAGCCCGGTTTTCAGGGCCTCGCGTGCGTACTCCGATTGCAGCATGCCCGGCTTCTTGGCCTCGGTGCCATCGAGGTTGGAACGATCCCAGGTCTCGTAATCGGCGAATTCGTCGTTCGGCGAAAGCATGGGATGTGTCTCGCTATCTCCCTTGATCTGTGTGACTTCCACGATCTTTTCAAAACGGGCTCGCAGCGTCGCCAAATCCCGGCTCAGGGGCTTTCCGTCAAAGCTTTCCACGTTGAACATTCGGCCGTTGCTCAGGTTGCCATTGTGAGGGATAGCCAGTAATTCGGCGCCGGTTTTCTGTTCAACTACTGCAAGGTGTCTCCACAGGTCCTCTGGGTTCTGGCTATCAAACTGGGAGAAGGGCACGGTACGATTCGCCACGCTCGAGTCTCCGCGGAAAATCACATTTCGGTGCAGATTGAAACCACCTATCGCTGTCCATTCATAACCAATCAGCGCCGTAAAACGCCCCGGTTCGTTGTAACGGTCGGCCAGTTTCGTATATGCGTGCCATGCGCTCCGCACCAGTTTGTCGCTGGCAATCGGTGGGTCTTTTTGCGACAGGGACGCCACAATCTCCATCGCGGTGTCGAAAATCCGATCCCGGTCACCGCTTTGCAATTCCCCGTACCATCGTTTGCCGATATCTGAAGACAGAATTTCAGGGTTACCTGCGAGTAACCCGGGGCATCAAACCGTACATTTCGGCATGGTCGGAGATCACCAGGAAATCGAGTGGTCTGGAAAGCCTGGCGCGCAAGCCGAATGTGGTCGTAATTTCCTCACCCCGCGCAAAACGAAAGGCGTCCTCCTGACCGATGCGGCACATGGTACCGGCGTCAACCGATACCGCGGTATGCAGATGAGTATCGCCAAAGAAAACGCGGGTCGGGAAGTTACGGCCGGCGTATGGCGAGAATTTACTGGCGGCAATCACTTCAACGCCTTCCCGGGTCGGGATTTGTCGAGCCATCAGGGGCGTTGCAAGAAATGAAACGGTGATGAAAACCAGGATAAGGGCAAAGGTGAAAACGTGATTTACACATAACATTTTTTCCGGTCATTGGCGGGAACAGGCATCATAGATCACTCTAAAAGGGTGCGCAAAGTTTTGGGCAGGCGGGACAACGTGGGTTCATGCTTCAACAAGTGGTCGAGATATGGCTCCGTCACCAGTGCTTCGAAACCGACCGAAGGCAAATGGTGGTCGCGCAAATGATGGATCAACTTGAGGGTGCGAAAAGCGTCGAACCAGGTGTGCATTTGCCGCTTGAACTGTTTGGCGTCGGAACTCTGTCTGAATGCATGTTGCAGCGCTTCAGTCACACCGGATTCCTCAAGTCCGCCGATGAGGGCTTGCAGATCCATTGGGGAGTGATTTGTGAGATGATAAAATTGCAGCGATATCGCTGGAGCGCGATTGCCAAAAAGCCGGCAGGCTGCCAAGCCAACTGCGAAGCAAACCGAAAACGTCCGGATGATACAGCAGGAAATCCCTGGCCGGGTCTTCGAGATCCATGATTCTGCCGACAGCGGCACCGGTGCCAAAAGGTACCCGGTCTGACAAGCGTGCAGCGATATCAATGGGTTCACAGTCTGTTTCAGCGCTGAGTTGCATGACGGACCCGACCTTGGCCAGTTTGTTGAGCAGGTAAAAATCTTCCCCTGCCTGGCGGCGGGGAAACCCCCTGACTTTGGCATAATGAGCTGCGTTGACGGCAATGGTGCTGCCGATGGTGTGGAAAGCGTAGGGCGATTGAGCGAAACTCAGCCCGGCGACGTAATAACGCAGAGAGTATTCATACAGCCGGGTGACCTGCATGATTTTGTGCCGTAGGATATTCGGTGTTTCGTCACCCCCTTCTTTCACGATCATGGTGTCTGCGGCGATGCTGTGCCGGAAAGGATATACCAGGGCAGCCGTTTCCTGTGTAGCGGTATCAATTAACGCTGTGCTGCAAGTGAAATAGCGTTGCGGCAGGTGAACGTCTGCATCGGTGCAGTGTATCCAGGGTGAGCGCACCCGCCGCTGGTGAATCAGGTAAGCGGCAAGATCGGCGCCGGCTTTTCGCGCATGGCCAACGCCCCCTTTGGGTGGCAACTTACGTCCATCACTGAAACGGTCCACCAGCAACACATCGCGGGGTGATTCTGGATCATGGTACAGCGTGAGTCCCGAAGCGGCGGCTGATTGCCAGCGCATCCTGAAACGAGCTTGTAGTTCAGCGGCAAAATCCCGGTTGGCGAGCGAAACCTGGTGCGGTGCAGTCCCGCCCTCATTGACCACCAGTATCATCAGGCTGCGCCCTGGTCCAGGTGGCAATGGACGCAATATCTCTGTGGTCTCATTGCAAACGGGAATCACGACCACCTGCTGCCATGGCTCGCCAGCCGGAATATCCTCCACTGCAGCGGTACCCCGCTCAGCGTATTGCCGTAGATATTTATCCACCTTCAGGAGACTTAGCTATGCCGCTTACCAACACCGCTTACCAACACCGCTTAGTGAAGTGCTGGCCGCAAGGGCAGCTCCCTCACAATGTCCGCTTCAACCGCCAGCAGCTCATTCAGCCGTGAACGCGTCTCCGCCGGATCAAAATAGAGTTCTGCAAGCTGAATGAACAGCCCCTTGTGTTCCTCTTCAGAGCGAGTGATGGCACGGTAAAAACGTTGCAACTTGCCCGCTGGCAGGGCGTCCGCTACCAACCCGAAACGTTCTGCGCCCCGCGCCTCGACGATACCGCCAATTAGCAGCCGATCCATAAAATAGTGTTCCTTGCCGTGCCGGATTGCGCGCCGCAGACTATTTACATAAGGATCTTTTTCATCGGGGAGCAGGCAGAGGCCGCGTTCGTTCATCAGTTTTACAACCGCACGGTAATGGCTCAGTTCTTCAATGGCGAGATCAATCATGGCCATCACCAGTTCCGGCCTGTCAGGATAGTGGGCAACCATGCCCATTGCCATGCTCGAGGCTTTTTTTTCGGCGGCGGCATGATCCGGCAGAAAATCGTCCATTGCATCAACGACGCCTTCCGCCCAGCTCACCGGTGTGTTGTACATCAGTTCAAACATCAATCCCGTTTCAATAATGGGGCCGGATACATTTTATGTTTTAATTGTCGGCATAGTTTACCTCAGCAATTACGACGCCAGGCTAACAAACCCCTGCAAAGAGAACCCGAAGCCATGCAACCCAATAAGCAAGACGGTACAAGAATCGATGAGATCGTCAACGGTATTTACCGCATCAGCACTCCGGTGCCGCCGGCAGTGATTCCCGGGGGATTCACCTTCAACCAGTATCTAATTGTGGACGACGCCCCGCTGCTCTATCACACGGGGCCGCGCAAGATGTTTCCGCTGGTGAGCGAGGCAATCGCATCCGTGATACCTGTGCAGTCGCTGCGGTACATTGGCTTTTCCCACTACGAGGCAGATGAATGCGGCTCACTCAATGATTTTTTGGAAGCTGCGCCAAACGCTGAGCCTCTTTGCAGCACTATTGCCAAGATGGTCAGTATTGACGACATTGCTTTGCGGCCGGCTCACGCCCTGGCCGACGGTGAGGAACTCTCATTGGGAGCCCATGTTGTCCGGTGGATCGATACCCCGCACTTACCTCATGCCTGGGAGTGTGGCCACCTTTTTGAGAACACCACCAAAACGCTCTTCTGCGGCGATCTTTTCACCCAGGGCGGGCATGAGCATGAACCCCTAAGCACAAATGATATCCTTGATGCCAGTGAAGAGATGCGCGGCGCGCTGGACTACTTCTCCCAGACCCGACGTGTAAATGAGCTAATGGAAAAGCTTGCGATCAATTCCCCACGTGTTCTGGCCTGCATGCATGGCGCCGCATGGGAGGGAGATGGCGCAGCGCTTCTGCGCCAACTGGCGGGGCGGCTGGCCGAGTAGGTTCAGGCGGGCAGGTCGCGCATTTTCTGCTTTTTACTTCGGCCTTTATTGGCTGAAGTTTGTGGGTGTCTACAACTTGCATCGTTGATAAGATAGTAGCCAGGAAAGGCATGACAATGGGCGAGGATAAGAAGAAGGTTGTGGTGAACAAAAGTCTGGAAGATTTCACAAAGCTCAAGATATTCAGTCTGTTCAACAACCTCTCCCGGGATGAACTGAATCTCATCGCCCAAAATACAGAGGTTCTCAATTTCGCAAAGGGGGAAGTGGTTTGTGAGGAAGACACCGACTCCGACTCGATGTACTTTATCTTCACTGGAGCGGTCTGCATTTCTAAAAAGGGAGTTTCCTTTGCCAACCTGCTTTCAGGGGATTATTTCGGGGAAATGTCTCTGATAACAGGTGGCCAGAGGAATGCCACAGTCACGATCCTTGAAACCTTCGGTGTTATTTGAGATCTCCTCCGGTACTTTCGAAATGATATTCGAAAAATCCACCAGGGCGATGCACAATCTTCTGATCACTTACGATGCCAGACTGAGACGGCACAACGATATCGTGGTAGATCAGTTTCTGAAGATGAAGGAACACATCAAGGAGCTTGAAGACAGCCACAAGAGGCTTTTGCTCAGCGACAAAATGGCGTCCATAGGTCTTCTGACTGCCGGGATCGCCCACGAAATAAACAACCCGCTTTTTGTCATTACCGGTTATCTGGATGTGCTGAATGAAAGTCTCCAGGCGGGAAACGTTTCCATTGAAGAACTCAGGGGGATTGCAGACAAGCTCGACACCGCCAGCAAGTCCATTGTAAAGCTAGTGTCGGGAATCAAGACATATGCACGGATTGAGGAGACGGATCCCATCCCTATTGATCTGAATTCCGCCATACAGGGGTCTCTGGATTTGGTGTCTTTCCTTTACCGGCAGGATAATATTGAACTGAAAAACGGGCTTTCAAAAGGATCGCCGATGATACTCGGCAATATCGGCAAGCTGCAGCAGGTGCTGATGAATCTGTTGTCAAATGCGCAGGATGCCATGGAGTCGAGCCGCACAAAAATAATTTCGGTCGATACCCATGAAGAAAATGACAAAGTCGTGGTAGAAGTGACCGATACGGGCTGTGGAATAGATCCTGAAAATATCAAATATGTTTTTTCCCGCTCCTACACAACCAAACCAGTGGGAAAGGGCAGCGGTATGGGGCTGGACCTGGCCCGTAAAATTGTGGAAGAAATGGGCGGATCAATCAGAGTTGAATCGGAAGTTTCGAAGGGAACTACCTTCAAGATGATTTTTCCCAGGTACAGGAATGATGCAAAGAATGATGGGGCCAGATACATTTAATCGAAATTGTATCCGGCCCTCTTTTCTGTCCTTTATCTTACGGCCGTTTGGACCGGCTGCCGCCCACTCGCTGGCCACCACGACTGTTTGACCCATAATGCTGGCCGCTGGTTTTCTGTGTGCTTCTTTGCGGAGCACGTTGGGCTGGCGCTGATTTGCTACGGCCGCTGTATCGTGAACTTTGCGGCGGAGGACCTGGCCGGGAACTGTTTTGCTTTTGCACCGGTACTGACACTACCTGGCGTGGCTGCTGCCTGGCGCTGTAGCTACTTGCCCTGGGTTGTGGCAGTCGAACAGGAGTGTTAGCCGCTGGGGTTGACCGCTGCCGGGCCCGGTTTTCTGCAGCCCGTTTATTCGTAACCCGTTTATCTGCAGCCCGGGTCTGTGATTGTCGCGATGAAGCGGCGGCCGCCTGGGGCGGCCTTTGCCCGGGACTGTTCTTTCGAGGCTGGGTCGGTTCCCGTCGTGATTTAGTGTTGGCCGTCGATTGCGCGGTACGCCTCACCATTTTCTCGTCGCTGGTTCGGTTGACCTTTTGCTTGATGTCTGGCCTGTTGATTCGTGGCGATGGCGTGGTCTGGTTTCTCGCGCCTTTAGCCAACACGTCCTTGCGGCTGATGACATCGTATCGGTCTGCGCCACGGTCCGCTTTGCGATAGATTTTTCCGCTGTTGTCGGCCAGCAGCCTGCTTCGGCTTGCCTTAAAATTAGCATCCCGCAGATCGGCCTTCACGCGCAATTCGGAAGAACTTACCCGGCTTTGCTTGTTGTAACGGCCCTTGTTTTGTCCGGCATATTTCTGTTTCTGGCTGCTATTTGCGAATAAGTGATTTAGCTGCCTGGTGTCGCTGCCTCGCGCACCCGGTGTCCGTGGCTGATTATCGCGGGTATCGGCGATCCTGGCCCGTTGTGAACCGTCACGGTAGAGATTGCTGTTTCGCTGGTACGTATTCAACTTGTAGCCATCGCCGCCATTTCCATCACGACCACGCCCGTCACGACCACGCCCATCTCCATTATTGACATACCGGTTGCGCCCATAGCCGTGGCGGCCATAGTGCCGCGGCCGGTACCCATGTGGCCCCCAATGGCCGTAGTAGCGATGATGCCAATATTGATTGTGATGCCAGTAACCACCAGTGTAGTAGCCTACGCTGAATGGTCCCCAACCCCAGCTCAAACCAAAGTTCCAGCCGTACCACGGGTTGTAGCTGACATTAAATCCCCAAGTGCTGAAGCGGGGATAGTAATAGTGGGGTGAAACCCAGGGTGGATAGTACCAGCCAGAACCATAAAAAATGGTGTTGTAATAGACATAACTGCCGGTGTAGCCCGGAGTGTAACCGACATAGACCACGCTCGGCGTGCTGTCATAGACACGGACATACTTGGCGTTGTACACCGGTGAAGTGGGTAAAATTGTGTCCACCTGTGCCGGCCGGTGGTCCGACACTCGCCAGGGGCCAGTGGGCGTCGAAGACACATACCAGACACCGTCCTCGACCAGGTAGTACCAACCATCGGATTGAATTACGGTGGAGCCCGTATTCCGGATATAGACCAGGTCGGTGCCATCCACCGGCTCGTAAATGGGCTCGCCGTCATACTCAACGTCGATATCCACCTCGCCTCTTTCGACTGCGGCGGTCTGCGGAACCTGGGCATCCAATACCGCGTCCCGTGCTTCCTCTGTGCCGGCTACATAAACGCGCGAGTCAGCTTGATTCGAATCCTGCGGGATGTTGGTAAATGCCGCGGGCAGGTCATCCGCTGGCTGGAATACCCAGGGCCCATTCAATGAACTGGCGTGGTACCAGCGACCGGCAAGCACAATATAGTAATTTTGCGAGCTGACGTGCATGAACACATCATCATCCGAATTCTGCAGCACCAGCAGATCATCGACCAGCGGCACGAAGACAGCGGGGCCCTCGGTCACGATCAGCTCCGCCGGCTCAGTAGACACCACGATTTCCGGCGCATTGGCTGCCGTGATGGGTTCGACCGGCTGTTCGTCTGCTGCAACCGGCTCGTCGGCATTGACCATGGCTGCAATATCCGCCGGAGGACTGGCTTCAAATTGATAAGGCCCGGTTGCCTTGCCGGCGCGATACCAAACACCTTTGGCCGCATTGAGGTAATAATGCTTGCCATCGAATATCAACGGGTAAGAAGTGTTGATCACTGCCTCGTAAGGGCTGTTTTCGATCTCACGCAAGATGGGTTCGCCATCCATGGAAATCAGCAGCGCGGGATGATTCCGATACACGATACGGGGTGGTGCGGTGTTCAGGCTTTGTACGGCCTTTGATTCTGCTTCTGCCGTTTTCAGGGCGGCGTGAAGTTCATCAAGAGAGAAATCGAGGTTCCAGGTGGGTGACTGTTGTGCAAATACAGCCGACAACTCCGATTGCACATCATCTGTGCCGGCGGGGAAGCGGGTTTCAGTTATTTTCAGGTCCATGGGGTGAACGATGCGGTTGGCGGTGTCAATCTCAACCCGTGATTCAAACCAGCCGGCGCCAAACACCGGTTCGGAGCCAGCCGTCGCCCGGTAGGCAAGAGCCGCGCGGAAGTGAATGATGTCATCGTTCATCTCATCCACTTGCAGCGGGTAAATCGTCACCATCCCCTGTTCCAGCGGCAGCGTACGGGGCCAGTCGCTTTCCTGCGCCAGGACGGAAGGAAGGCTGACCAGCATCAATAGTGCCCAAAACACGCTCAGCAGTGATCTGTTCATATTCAGGTCCTCTGCGCACAATCCCGAAGTTTTAACGCAGATTCCTCAGCCACGAAGGGATTGCTACGGCTACACTATATGCCAAACCAACTGAATGCAGGGTGAACGCACAGGGGCAATTAAAAACGTAATTCGAAAGTTGCGCCAAAAATTGGTGCGGGGTCGTAGCTGCTCTTGGCCACGGACTCGCCCAGCGCGTCCTTGAGTTTCAGTTTGCCGTTGAGCTCTAAACCGGCGAAAACGGACAGGCGGACTGTCGGGTTGGGATCCCAGGTCACCATGGCCACCATGGGTAAGGATTGGTCACGCCCGACACCGCCCGGAGTCGGGCCATTTTCGTCCAGACGAAATTCGATGTTCTCATAGCGCCCTGCGATTCCCAGACTCCAACTCTGGCTCAACGCGTAACTCAGTGTCAGGCCGGGCCCCTGGGAGGCAGCCAGCCCGCGACCGGTTGAGAGGTTCCAGCGCTCGCTGATATCCCAGTCGATCACCAGGATCGGAAATATCCGGGTACCGTCTTCAAGCCTTGAGAACACCCCGAAGCCGGGACCGATGGTCAGGTCTTTGCTGATCCGCCAGACGGCTGCGGCATACAGGCCGTAGGTACGGCCGTCACTCGTATTGGAATCTTTTCCGCCATTGTAGCGAGCCGTTGGAATGAGAATGATTGATCCGATGTCACCGAAACCGAAGCGCCCGGTGATCGATATGCGGGTGTCCTCGATTTCTTTCCAGGGAGTACCGCCGCCGATTTCCGTGAGATCATCAAAATCGTAAGTGGAGCCACCGCCACCAAAAGAAATCCCGACTGAGTTGCGACGATTCCATGCGTAGTTCAGGCCCATGCTCGCAAACCAGCGATTGACAGAAAAACTGCCCTCACTGTCCTTGAGGTCCGCACTCGATTGAAAGGCTATACCGCCATCCAGGTTAACGGATAGCGTGTTGTTCTGCGGAGTTTGCGCTGCAACGGCCTGTGCGCAGAGCAGGAAAAACAGGGCGGCAACGGCGAGTGAGGTGTTTGTATGGGACATTAATGTGACCTTATAAATATTTTAGTAATTGTATCCGGCATCACAGACTCTGATCAGCCAGGGATGCATCGATCTCTGACAGTATTTCGCCAACTGCATCCAGCGCGGCAAGCAGTTCCTCAATGGCAAGCAAATCACTGAAGTGCGTTGCGATTCGCCGTTCCAGCATATTCCCTCGTTGTCTGCACGTACTCAAGTATGGATTGTAAATATACGCGGAAACACGTCAGCTATCATCACTATAAATCGACGGCCCCATTACTCAGAATTCTAAAAAAGTATGAGATAGCTATCCATGGATTTCCTTGAGCAGGAGCGCGACCTTCTTGGTGCCGTTGTTTGTTTCTTGCGTGCCGACCTGAGTAAATCCTGCGCGGCGGTGAAAAGCCAGTGAACCCGGATTGCCCGGTCGCAAGTTTACTTCGCAACCCAGGTGTTGAGCCCAGCCGAGAGCAACGGCTGTGAAGTCCTCGTAAAGCGCTTCAGCGATACCCTGGCGTCGTGCGCTCGTCGCAACAGCGATGCGATCAACATAGGCGAAATTCTCGTAATGATCGCAAAACCATTGAAAGTTCGGACTGCCATATTCGGTGTCGGGGTCAAGACCGATCAGGAAGGCCAGGACCTGTTTTTCTTCATTGCAGGCAACCCGGAAATATACGGCTTTAGCGAGAAAGTCCTGCATGTCGGTAATGTCGAGGCTATTGACATGGGGCACCACCGACTCGTTGAGAGCCAGCACCGTCACAAGATCCGCGGTAGTCGCGTTGCGAATCGCATATTTCATAACGCCGTAGTATGAACGTTAAGTAACCCTGGCAAAAGAGCCGACAGGTTGCACTATCTGGCGCCGCTGCGAAATATTCGCCGGCCAGAGCGCCAGAGGCGACAAGCAGCGTGTGAAAGAGAACAAACACACATCACGCTTTTGTTGAACCAGGTGATGAGTGTACTTGTTTTTTACATATCAGTGATTATTGCGTGAGTTATCACGTATATGTTATGCTTCACGCATGAATATTCAAATGACTCAGGAACAAAATCTTCTGCTGGCTTTTGCTTCCGCCTGGAATCGCGTCGAACGACGCCTCGACAGCAGTCTGGGCGCTATTCGTGGTATCAGCCTGGCAGAATATCGTCTGTTGCGGGCGCTGGCTGATGCGCCGAATTCACAGGCAAGCCGCGTGGATCTGGCGCATGCCGTTGGCTTGACACCTTCCGGTGTGACGCGAGCGCTCCGGCCGATGGAAAAGCTGGGGGTCGTATCAACCATCAAAAGCAAGCGCGACGCCCGGCTTGCAATTGCCGCCCTGAGCCCTTCCGGACGTGAGTTGGTGAACGATGCCTCTGCTGTGGTTGATGACTCGATGAAGGCCTTGTTGTCACACTCGTCCAGGGTTAATGAAAATCTGGATCAGATGGTCGGATTGCTGGAGGATATTTAGCTCAAAGAAACGCCCAACTCCTCCAATTGTAATTCAGCCTGTTGCTGCCAGCCCCGGTTCGCGATTGGGCGAGGCCGGGCTGGGGTGAAGGATTCGCCCGATGCGTACTTCCAGGCCGGCGAGCGCAGATTTGGCCCGATCCTCGGCGAATTTTCCGACGCCGATGACTAAATCTGGTTCCAGCGTCTGGACAATCTGGCGGAATGCGTGATCGCAGTGTCGAAATAGTTCTTCTTTTTCAGCGACCGGCAGTTTGTCCGGGCGTACGATTCCTGCCGGATGCTTCCATGAACACCAGCGGGCAATAATTGGCGACAAAGAATCGCTCAAAAAACTTATCCGCTGTGCCAAACCGGTCTTTTGCCCAGCCCCAGAATCGATTGCCGCTGACTTCCTCCCGTTCCACGTCAAATCCGGCAATGGGCCGTTTCGGATGTTCGCACGGCGGTTTACCAACCGGGCCTTCGATGCAGATCCAGTCGCGCACCAGGTTAACCGTGCCGAAAGGGACGCCGGTCTGTGCCATGCCCCAGGGGCCGGGATTCATGCCCAGGAAGATGGCTTCCTTCTTGTTCGCACCTGCCACGTCCAGATATTTTTCGACTGGATCCCGGGCGTAGTTCAGCGGGTTATAGACGTGGGTCGTCGGCTCGGCAAAGCTCAGGCTATCTACGGCATCGGACAACTCCGCGTAAATCTTTATTCAGCCGGGTGCTAATAGCCTTTTACTCTGACCCCGAATTTCATAACCAATTCTCCACTTTTAAACCCGGCACGCGCGAGAATTCCCGGTCATTGGCCGTAATCACCGTGCAGTCCAAAGCCAGGGCGTGTGCTGCGATCAGCATGTCATTTGGCCCGATTGGAGTGCCGCGTTCTTCAAGATACTTGCGCAGTCTGGCGTACTGGCGGTCTGCAGGTTCCTCCAACGGCAAGGTGTCTATGGCGGAAAGAATGATCTCAAGCTGGGTCGTTAATCGCCTAGAGCCGCGCTTTTCCGCACCAAACCGCAACTCCGCTGCAACCACGATACTGGTACAAATGCTCTTCTCACCCTCGCGCGCTATCCGTTCTGCGATTTTGCCCTGAGGACGACGCACCAAATCCGAGATAATATTGGTGTCTAATAGAAAACGTGCTTGCACGGCTATAGCTTCACGTCATCGAGTGGGCGCAATGCTTCATCAACATCGGGAAAGGTCTCATCAATAGGCTGCAGGCTGTCCAACAGGGCGAGCAAGCCGCCCAACCGAACCGGCTCCACGATCAAGCGGTCGCCTTCTTTGCGGATGATCGCTTCCTCCCCTTCCAGTTCAAATTCCCTGGGAATCCGCAAAGCCTGGTTGCGGCCATTACGAAACAGGCGGACATGTCGCTCAGATGGCATATTCATCACTACTTGATATTTTTGTCATATGCCATAGCCTATGCCACCTGCATCAATCTGTCAATGCCACCAAACAAAGACACACATTAGCTTCAAAATTATTTAACATAATGCGGTCGGGTGGGAATTTTTCTGTAGCAACAAGAGAACTGATCAGTCCAGCATGGCCTGAACAGGGGATTTATTGAATAGGCAAATACACCGAATTGATGTAGGAAATTTCACAGGAGAGAAGTCACCCTTTCAATTCCAGAGATGACGCGAAAGCAGTCTTACCAGTAACATGACGAGCTATGGGTGTCTTGAAAATATTAACACTATACCAACAGGGAGAAATGAATGAGTGACCGAACAGATATGGAACGAACCATAGGCCTGTATTTCAAAGCAATTAACAGCAACGATGCCAGCATCGTTCCCCTTACGGACGATGTCGTGATTTGCGGGCCGATGCTGCCGGAGCCGATTTCGGGTGAAGCAGCGGTGCGCCAATACATCGCGGAGACTGCGCCCTTCATTTCCCGCTGGGTTGAGAAGTCCAGCGTGATCGAAGGTGATTCCGCCGCGGTCATCCTGGAGTTTGAGGGTCTCACTGGCCTTATCATTGAAGGCGCTGAGTTCTTCCGGATCAGAGATGGAAAAATTTGCCACATGCAGAATTTTTTTGATACACGGCCACTGTTCAAGGGAGCGAATTGACCAACCATAAATACTGAGGGGAGCATCGATTGGATACTTTCTTATCGAAGCAGGCGGCTCCAGATTATGGGCGATGAAAAAAGTGCACCAATCGCACCATCGCTTCGGTATCGTGTTTGCAATACTTCAACAGGTTCTTTCGTATCTCCTCTTTCCTCTCCGCGCTGGTCTCCGGATCAATCGCCTCCAGGTAGGCCGATGAAGCCCCCATGCCTTCCTGGATTCCTTCGAGTTGGGCGTAGTCCATATCAGGTGCGATGGTTGGTAACACGGCCTTGATCGACCAGGAGCCAAGCATGTCCGGGTGGTAATAATTGACTTTGGTGACGGGGTGGAGATCGACCAGGCGGGCATCAATGGCCTGAAGTGCGCCAGCCAGATCCGGGAACATCGCGGCCAGCCCCTGAATGACACCGCGCTCGTAAGTCGTGTACATCAAAACCGGCCCATCGGTCTCCAAATCCGCGATCATCTGCTCGGCCAGGGCGCGCATGGGCGGCGCACCGGACAAATCCAGGAATTCCGCATGCTCCATCACGCCCGGCGCCCGCTCGATGTGGCAGGACCACTGGAAAGGCAGCGTCTGGTAGGGCCGGGTTCCCGCCCACACCGGGATCGCCGGGCCAACGGTCTCGAAATCCAGGTAAAAGCGGGGATAAGGCAGTGCC
>PVMK01120119.1_pt1 | contig 18196 bp, 24 predicted proteins | sample 1853481 | NCBI WGS metagenome assembly PVMK01 (sample SAMN08533507, study PRJNA380276) | Marine sediment metagenome, whole genome shotgun sequencing project. | reverse complement strand
AGACCGGTCGATACCAATCTGCCATCAACCTCTGCTATTCCAACCACGTATCCCAGCCATGGACCGATGCCATCGACCGTTTTTTTAAGTTGTTCGAGCCCCTCCGGTGTAAGCAGAAAATCGTGCTCTGGAAAATAGTCGCCCCATTCCGGATTATCCATCAATTGTGCCAGTTTCAATTCGCAATCCAGTTCATGGCGGATTCGCCGCACTTCGTCCGGATCAAAGCACTGAACATATATCTTGTCTTGCCGCGTTCTATAGCCGACATCATCCAGAGCTGCAGCAGTATCGGACTGATATCGACGCCCTCCGCCTTATGCCAGGCGGGTTTTTTGATCTCGACATAGATGCCGACGGATCTGCCGGTCGATTTGTTCAGGCCCTGGACCAGCTTGATCTCTTCTCTCAGTGTCGGGATTTGAAAGGCGCCCTGCCCTGTCGGAAAGCGCTTCGGAAAACCGGGCTTATGCCATCGTCGTTGCGCCGTTCCCAGGCCCGCAGGGTGCGGATTTCCGCAAGGTCGAAATCGCGCACATAATAGCGCCCGTCGTCGCGCTTGCGGCGCGGAAATTTCTCGGCGACGTTGCTGACCCGATCGAGATGAATATCATGTATCACCACCAGTTCGTCGTCCCTGGTCGCGACCACATCCTGCTCGAGATAGTCCGCGCCCATGCCATAAGCGAGCGCCTTGGCTTCCAGGGTATGCTCCGGCAAATAGCCTGAGGCACCGCGGTGGGCGATGACCAAAACGTCTTTGTCAGTCATCTGGGCACGTTACTGATTGCTAGGGGAAATCGACTACGTCCCAACGCGCCGTGTCTTCGAGCCGGGCCTGGCGCTTGATCGCGTCAACCATTTCGCGTTCGTTCCAATCGATATGTTCTTTCACACGATCAATGAGGTCTTGCGGGGTGTCCAGCATGCCACCAAACGGTCGAATGGCGATCATTGGTTTTTCGTTGGCCTCGGCAACATCCATCTGGTATGAAATCAGTTCGGCGTCGTCATAGTACAGGGAGGCCAGAACGATGACCGCCTCGCATTCCTTGATCTGTAAAATTAGCTCATCCTTGATGGCTTCCAGACCACCACTTTCTGGCACGTTCTCCGGCTTGGCGGTATTCAGGTAGAAAAAACGGTCGACGCTCTCGAGAAATTCGAATACACGCAGGTAGTCGACGGTCTCCTTGAAATTGTGGGTTACAAAAACGCGAATCGGATTGTCTTCGGACACTGTATGCTCCGCCAGCCTCGTCGAGGCCGCTAGTGTAGCGAATTGCCGGATGATATGCCCGGCCCGCAGGGTTGGATTCCCTTTTGTCGAAAACCAAAGCCATGTATGGTAGCCCCCGCCAATGAGACTCCTGCTGTATAACATTCGATATGGCGTCGGTGCCGGCGCATCGATGCACATGCCACTGCCCGGTGCCGGCTACATTCTCGGCAATCAAAACGTGTTGCCCGATATCATCAGTTTCATTAAATCGGTGGATCCCGACATCGTCGGCCTGATCGAAGTGGACTCCGGCTCGATCCGCAGCCGCAGAATCAATCAGGCCGAAACCATCGCCGGCGAGCTCGGTATGAATTCCTCCTACGAAACCAAGTACGGCGCCAAGTCGCTCAACCAGCTGGTGCCGATCATCAGAAAGCAGGGCAATGCCTTCCTGGCGGCGCCACGCGTACACGGCGAAACATTTCATTATTTCGACACCGGCATCAAGCGTCTGATCATCGAGCTCGAGATGGAGACATTTGCAGTCTTCCTCGTGCACCTGTCTTTGAAATATCGTCACCGGCACCTGCAGCTTCGCAAGCTTTATGACCTGATCGAGGAAACGACAAAACCGGTCATTGTCGCTGGTGACTTCAATACTTTCTGGGGCGAAAACGAAATCTATCTGTTCTTGCGAGCTGCCGGTTTGCGCAGTGCGAATACGAACAGCCTGCCCTCCTATCCCAGTCGTTCGCCACGCAAGGAACTCGACTTTATCCTGTATCAGGAGGGCATAGAGGTAACGCATTTCGACATTCCCCAGGTCCGGCACTCGGATCACCTGCCGCTCGTTTGTGACTTTGAGGTTGGATAAAAAATCCGATGACCGACTCCGAAACAGCAAAGCTCGAGCATTGGCGCCGGGAGACCGACAGCGACGGCATCGTCTGGTTGTGTATCGACAAAGCGGACGCAAGCGCAAACGTACTTTCGGGAGCGGTTCTTCGGGATCTGGTCAGTGTGCTCGAGTCGCTGGAACGTGACCCACCGCGCGGCCTCGTGCTCCATTCAGGCAAGCGCTCAGGCTTTGTCATGGGCGCGGATATCAATGAATTTACAAGCATCGCTTCCGCGGACCAGGCGTATGAATTGATCCGTCTCGGCCAACAGGTTTTCGACCGGCTTGAGGCATTGCGTTGTCCCACAGTCGCGGTCATCAACGGGTTTGCGCTTGGCGGTGGTCTTGAACTTGCGCTGGCTTGTGACTACCGGCTTGCGCTACACAACACCAAACCGATCATCGGACTACCGGAAGTGCAGCTTGGCTTGCATCCAGGTTTCGGCGGCACAGTCCGTGCGGTGAAAATCGCTGGCGTACGTGCCGCTATGCAACTTATGTTGACCGGCAAGCCAATCACGGTTGAAAAGGCGTTGCGATTAAGACTGGTTGATCGCATCGGGTCACCGGATAACTGGAAACAGGCTGCCCGCGAGATGGTTGCGGCGAGAAATCCGAAGGCCAGGGCGCCATTCGCCGAACGGCTGCTCAATCTTTTTTTCCTGCGCCCGTTCATCGTCCGCATCCTGCGAAAGCAAGTTGCAGCAAAGGCAAGGAAGGAACACTACCCGGCGCCGTACGCGATTATTGATCTCTGGGCGAAACACGGCGCTTCACCTCGAAGCGGATACGACGCCGAAGCACGATCATTCGCAAATTTAATGGTCGGCAGCACCTCAAAGAACCTGGTCCGTGTTTTTTTTCTGCAAAATCGCCTGAAGTCACAGGGCAGCAAGCCGGACAAGAAGATTGCCCACGTGCATGTCGTTGGCGCCGGTGTCATGGGTGGCGACATCGCAGCCTGGTGCGCGTTGCGCGGCTTGCAGGTGACGTTGCAGGATCGCGGCGTTGAATACATCGAGCCGGCTCTTAAGCGGGCAGCGAAATTGTTCAGCAAGAAAATCCGCGATGCCAACGAGCGTGCGGCCGCGACTGATCGTTTACGGGCGGATGTCGACGGTGACGGGGTAGCGGACGCCGATTTGATCATCGAGGCCATCTTCGAGGATGTTGCGGCCAAACAGTCGCTTTACCAGAAGCTGCAGGCGTCGATGAAAGCGGGCGCGATTCTCGCCACGAATACGTCCAGCATTCGCCTTGAAGACCTGCGGACGGTCTTGCGTGAGCCTGATCGTTTCATCGGCCTGCACTTTTTCAATCCGGTCTCGGCATTGCCACTGGTCGAGGTCATTCGCTGTGACGACACCGAACAGGGCGTGCTGGACTCAGGCTTCGGCTTCGTTAAAGCCATCGGCAAGTTTCCGTTGGAATGTGCAAGCTCGCCGGGGTTCGTCGTCAATCGGATTCTCGCACCCTACATGGCCGAGGCCATGCACCTGGCTGAGTCCGGTGTTTCACTCACGGCCATTGACGCGGCGGCGGAAGACTTCGGGATGCCAATGGGGCCGGTTGAACTCCTGGACAGTGTCGGCATCGACGTTGCTTTGAACGTATCGCAGGTCCTCGGTGCAGCCTACAACCGCGCTGTGCCGGCGCGGCTCAGCGAGATGGTGGAGAACAAGCAACTGGGCCGAAAGTCCGGCAGGGGCTTTTATGAATGGCAGGACGGCAAGGCCGTCAAGCCGCAAGCAGAGGATTCAGGCCTGCCGCCAGATATCGGCGACCGCCTGATATTGCCAATGCTTAACGAAGCGGTTGCCTGCCTCCACGAAGGTGTCGTACGGGATGCCGACCTGCTCGATGCGGGGGCCATATTCGGCACCGGATTCGCGCCGTTTCGGGGTGGGCCATTGCAGTATGCGAGGAACCGCGGGGTGGGTGAAATAGTTCAGACCATGGAACGATTGGCGGCAGACCTCGGCGATCGCTTCCGGCCCCATGAGGGCTGGGCGAAATTGCCGGGCCCTGCGGAATTGTGACCAGGCGCACCTCGTCGCAAAAGCAATACGTATGTCGCTTTATGCGGCGTGACACCTTCGGTATCGGAAAGCAACAAATTGAAGGTAGAATAAGGGCTTACAGACATTCGCAGACCTCCGGTCGGAGACTGCGCCAAACGCCAGTAACGAGAGCATTGACAGGATGAAATATGACGGTTGAGCAGCTGGATATAGCTCTGCTCAGGACCTTTTCCCCACTGGACGGGCTGAAGCAGGATAATCTGACTGCCCTTGCGAGGAAGGTACAGATCCGTGAGCTGTCGCCAAAGCAAGTGCTGTTCAAGGAAGGCGACACGGAAAAACGTACTTTGTACATCGTGTCCGGTTCTCTCGAACTCATCGCCGACGGTCAAGTCAAGGAAGTTATTGTGGGCGGCACCGAAAACGCCCGCAATCCTGTCGCCGCCGTTTTTCCGCGCCGTGTCTTGGCACGCGCACACGATCAGGTTCAATACCTCTCCATCGATAGTGATCTGCTCGATGTAATGCTGACCTGGGATCAAACCGGGACATACGACGTTTCCGAATTGCGGGGCGAAAGTGAAGGAACCGATAGCGACGACTGGATGACGATGCTTTTGCAAACAAAAGCATTTCACAAGATTCCGCCGGCCAATATCCAGGCAATTTTCATGCGCATGCAGCAGATAAATTACAACGCCGGCGATGTCGTATTGAAGCAAGGTTCTGAAGGTGACTACTTCTATGTACTGACGCGTGGCAAGTGTCTTGTTACGCGAGAAACGCCGCTAAACCAGGATGGCATCAAGCTTGCGGAGCTGTCAGTCGGCGATACATTTGGCGAAGAAGCGCTGATCTCTGATGCGAAACGAAACGCAACCGTAACAATGAGCGCCGACGGTTCAGTCATGCGTCTCGGCAAGGATGATTTCAAGAACCTTCTGAATGAGCCAATGCTCGACTGGGTTACGTTGAACGAAGCGCAAGAAGTCATCAAGAACGGCGGGCAATGGCTGGATGTGCGCCTCCCAAGCGAATTTGAAAATAACCACATGGAAGGTGCGATTAATATTCCGCTGTATTTCATTCGCATGAAGATCAACACGCTCGATCAGGAAAAAGATTACGTAATGTGTTGCGATACCGGCCGGCGCAGTTCAGCCGGCGCTTACATCCTGAGTGAACGTGGTTTCAAAGCCTACGTACTGAAGGGCGGAATTAACACGCCCTGACTACATCGTGTGGGTTAGCTTATCGCCCCCAAGAGCGCCGGCAAGATAGTTCTCGATTTTCTTCTGCGTATTGCCCTGGTCCTGGTCGCTGAACTGGACGCCGATGCCAGCCGTTCGTTTGCCCTGTGCACCCTTCGGCGTCATCCAGATCACCGTTCCGGCAACCGGAATTTTTTCGTCCTCACCCATGAGATTCAGCAGCATGAAAACTTCATCCCCCAGCCGGTACGAGCTGTTGGTCGGGATAAACAATCCGCGTTGATCACAAAGGGCATATACGCCAGATAAAGCGCACTTTTATCTTTGATTGTTAGTGTTAAAAGTCCAGGCTTTGCCATTCGTATGACTCTGTTGCGACTACATCTCTCGATTCGGCAGACCGCCGGCCCAATCAATCAGCAGGCTCTCGAGGGTCAGCTGTACATTATAAGACCCTGCCGGCTGACCGCGTAGTCTATTGATGACATCTAGATAGCAGAAGAGATTTCGCCTGTCTATGCGTTGCAGCACAGAATCGCTGACGCTGCCGCCTGGAGACGCAGCAAGCCCGCCAAAAACTCGCAATATACAGAGCTGCACCTGCCGGCAAAGCCAGTTCAAAACGAACTGTGGCTCGTGTTTGGCCCAGCGTCCCGCAACCTCCAGCGGCGACGCATTGCGCTCCGGCAAGGCGGCAAATTCTCTTGCCATCGTATCCGTTTCCTGCATGCATTCGAGCGACTCTATTGCCGCAAGGGGGGCGTTGCCTGCCGCTCGCAATGCCGCAGGCCAGCCGGCAGACGATCGCAAACTCGCGAGCCAATCCAGGCTGTCGGCCGCGGCGGGAAGCGCAATGTTGACCCGCTGACAGCGGCTGAAAATAGTTGCCGGCAATTGTCCAACCCGGTCAGCGATGAGAATCAATAACGCATCGCCGGGTGGCTCCTCCAGCGTCTTCAGGAGGCTGTTGGTCGCATTTGCCGTCATGGCGTTTGCCGGATCGATGACCGCAACCTTGCCACCTCCCGCATAGCTGGTGAGACTCAAGGAGGCAACGAGTTCGCGTATCTGCTCGATACCGATCGTATTTTTGTCTTCGGGCGGCGTGAGCCAGCGCAGATCTGCATGTTCCGGAACCGTCAGCGGATATTGCGGCGCAGAATCAAGTTCACTAATGCCCAGCCGGCAGCGGGCAAGCCAGGCCGCAGCACAGCGCTTGGCCGTACCCGCCGCGCCAAGCAGCATCAGCGCGTGCGGCGCCCGACCGCGTGTAACGCTTGTACGCCAATTTTCGGAGAGCTGGTTTAGCCAAGGAATATCCATATTTATTAAGTATTTATGACCTATTCTTAATTCGTACTATGATCCAGAAGCCGGTTGATTTCGAGCGCAATTGCCGCCTGAACAGCGCTAAGATCCTGGCTCGCGTCAAGCACTGCAATTCGCTCCGGTTCGGCGGCTGCCAGGCCCAGGTAACCGTCCCGCACGCGCTGATAAAAATCGACCTCCTCCGAATCCAGGCGGTCAGCCTCACCACGTTTCTCGGCCCTGTCCATGGCGATTTCCGGCGGCGCATCGAGGAGCAGGGTCAGATCCGGCTGCAGGTCCTTGTGCACCCAATCCGCCATTAAATTGATTCGTTCAAGACCCAAACCGCGTCCGTGTCCCTGGTAGGCACGGCTGGCATCAGTAAACCGATCACACACCACCCAGGTACCGGCAGCAAGCGCCGGTTGGATTGTATTGTTGACGTGCAGTGCTCGCGCAGCGAAAAACAACAGCAATTCGGCAATATCCGGTAACGGCTCCTCATCGTGCGCGAGTAGCATTTGCCGAATGCGCTCGGCCATCGGTGTTCCGCCGGGCTCCCTGGTGCGCAGGACGCTGAAACCTTTTGCTTCGATCATTGAGGACAGAAATTCGATATTGGTCGATTTGCCGACGCCTTCGATGCCCTTCAACCGTTATGAATTTGCCACGCATCGTTACTGGCCTCTCGCGTTATCGCGTAACGCCCGCCGCCGCCTCAGGAATTCCTGCACGGCAATGTCATGTTCGGCTTTCGTATCCGAGAACTTGTGGCTGCCGTCACCGAGGCCGGACGCCACGAAAAACAGTTCTGTGCCGGCGGCCGGATGCAGGGCCGCATTGATTGCCGCCCTCCCCGGCAAAGCGATCGGGGTGGGAGGCAAGCCCGCGCCGCGTATAGGTGTTGTAAGGCGTATCGGTGCGCAAATCCCGGCGCGTCAGGTTGCCGTTGAAGGCAACACCGATGCCGTAAATAACCGTCGGATCTGTTTGCAAACGCATATTCTTCTCTAGCCGACGCACAAAAACCCCGGCGATTCTCGGCCTTTCCGAGGCCAGCGCAGTTTCCTTTTCAACAATGGATGCCAGGATCAGCGTTGCGTAAGGACTCGTAATGGGCAGATTTTCAGCCCGTCCCTGCCATTCCTCGGCCAGTGTCTCCTGCATCAACGTATATGACTGCTGCAGAATATCAACGCCGCTGGTGCCCTTTGGAAAGCGATAGGTTTCCGGCAAAAACAATCCCTCCGGATGCCCCTCCCGCGGCGCCGGATGATTCGCGTACGGCGGGCCAGTCCTCAAAATCGAGGCCGCCTTCCACCGCGTCATTCGCCGCCAGCGCCGCGACCAGTTCGCGAAATGTCCAGCCTTCAATGATAGTGAACGAATATAGCTGCACATCGCCTGCCACGAAAATTTGCAGCAATTGCCGCGGCGTGGTGCCGGCGTCGATCCGGTATTCGCCGGCGCGCACCGAGCCTGCCTTGCCGGTCAGCCGCGCATACCAGCGAAACCAGTCGGGATGCCCGATGTAGCCACGCTCTGCAAGATCACGACTGATTGCGGCAAAACGCCGCGCCGGCGGGGATCTCGAACACGACCGAGTCCCCCGGTATCGACATCGCGGCGTTCAGGAACTGGCTGCCCCGCCAGCCAAGCACGGCGACAGCGAGCACGGCGACGGCGAGAACTGCATAAAGCGCGGGTTTCAGGCGATATTTCCACATCGCGATCGGCGCGCGGTCAGTCGAGTGCCCGGAAGATCAGGCTGCCGTTGGTGCCGCCAAAACCGAATGAATTCGAGATGACCGTTTTGACATTGGTTTCACGTGCGGTGTGCGGGATGTAATCGAGATCGCAATCCGGGTCCGGATGGTCCAGATTGATGGTCGGCGGCAACACCTGGTCGCGAATCGCGAGAATTGAGAATATCGCCTCAACTGCGCCGGCAGCGCCAAGCAAGTGCCCGGTGCAGGACTTCGTAGAGCTGACCGGCAGGCGCTTTGCACAATCCCCAAACGCCCGTTTGATCGCAGACGTTTCGCCCTTGTCACCCACCGGTGTAGAGGTGCCGTGAGCGTTCAGGTAGTCGATGTCCGACGGATCGAGTTGCGCATCATGCATGGCCGCGGCCATACACTTGCGAGCGCCCTCTCCGTCCGCAGGCGGCGAGGTGATGTGGTAGGCGTCTCCGCTCATGCCGAAACCGATCATTTCTGCGTAAATGCGGGCGCCGCGAGCCCTGGCATACTCGAGCTCTTCCAGCACCACGCAACCCGCCCCGTTACTCAGGACGAAGCCGTCACGATCCTTGTCGAACGGCCGGCTGGCCTGTTCTGGTTCATCATTGCGCGTTGACATCGCCCTGGCCGAGCAGAAGCCGCCAACCGCGAGCGGCGTGGTTGCATATTCGGATCCGCCGGCAAGCATGACATCCGCATCGCCGTGCATAATGATCCTGGCCGCAATGCCGATGCAATGCGTGGATGTCGCACAAGCCGTAACAATAGCGAGATTCGGACCGGTGACATGCTGCAGGATGCCGACGTTTCCAGACACCATGTTAATGATGCTGCCGGGTATGAAAAATGGTGAGACTTTGCGCGAACCACCGCTCAGAAACTTGTTGTGGTTATCCTCGATGGTCGCGAGTCCACCAATGCCAGCGCCCATTGCAACACCGATGCGATGGCCGTTCTCTGCGGTGACTTCGAGACCGGAATCGCGCAGCGCATCTACGCTGGATGCAATGCCGTAATGCATGAAAATATCCATGCGCCGGGCATCTTTCTTTAGCAGATAATCAGTAACATCAAAATCCGCAATCGTTCCGGCGATTTGCGTCGTAAAGGTACTTACATCGAAATCCTGGAGCTTGCGGATGCCGGACCTGCCCTCACAAACATTTTGCCAGGCAGTTTCAAGCTGATTGCCAACAGGGGAAATGATCCCCATGCCGGTAATGACGACACGTCGCTTGCTCAAGAGTTTATCCGGGGATTTGGAAAGTTAGTGCAGCGCCCATCCACTGCACCAACCTGAATTACGAATCGCTTTTACGAGCAGTAACGAAATCTATTGCCTGTTGCACCGTGGTGATCTTTTCGGCGTCTTCATCGGGAATCTCGGTTTCGAATTCCTCTTCCAACGCCATGACGAGCTCAACTGTGTCCAGTGAGTCGGCACCAAGGTCGTCAACAAATGAAGCATCGTTGGTAACTTCTTCCTGCTTTACACCCAGTTGCTCTGCAACGATGGCTTTAACTTGTTCTTCAATACTACTCATAGTGATCGCTTCTCCTGAGAAGAGATTTTCTAAATCTGTAAGTTCTTGATATTTCGGGCCGAGGCCCATTCGTGGGACGATATTGTATGCGAAACCTATTATGCAATCTACAATCCTGAGATTAATCCATCAGCATGCCGCCATTGACGTGCATGGTTTCGCCAGTAATGTAGGCCGCCGCATCCGAGGCCAGGAACGCCACCGCGGCGGCGATTTCCCGGGTGTCGCCGAGCCTGCCCAACGGCACCTGGACCAGCATGGCTTCGCGCTGTGCATCCGTCAGGGCCCGCGTCATGTCGGTATCAATAAAGCCAGGCGCGACGATGTTGACCGTGATATTCCTGGAGCCGACTTCCCTGGCCATCGATTTGGAGAATCCAATGATGCCGGCTTTGGCGGCGGCATAATTCGCCTGACCGGGATTTCCCATGATACCCACGACAGAGGCAATATTGATGATCCGTCCGTGTCTGGCTTTCATCATGCCGCGCAGGCATGCCTTGCAGACGCGGTAAACGCCGGACAGGTTCGTCGACAGCACCGCATCCCAATCCTCTGCTTTCATTCTGAGCAGCAGATTGTCACGGGTAATTCCCGCATTATTAACGACGATGGTCGGCGCACCTTCGTTGCCCTGAATGTCGCTGAACAATGCCTGCACCGACTCATCGCTCGCGATGTCGAGCACGGCCCCCCGGTGGTTAGCACCCAGCGCATCGGTAATCGAGGCCGCGCCACCGTCGCTGGTTGCGGTACCAATGACCGTCGCACCCGCGGCCGCAAGCATCGCCGCAATCGCTGCGCCGATGCCACGCGAGGCGCCGGTCACCAATGCAAGCTGCCCGCTCAACATGTCATTTGAAAATAAGCCACTCATATCAGTTTCCATTCTCCAGATTAGAAGCAAGCGCATCCGGCGAATCGATGCAAAACGAACCTACAGAACGATCGATGCGCTTGATGAGACCGGTCAGGACTCTGCCCGGCCCGCACTCGGCAATTGAGGTCGCGCCGTCAGCAATCAGGCGCCGCACAGTATCTACCCAGTGCACCGGGCTGGATACCTGTCGGGTCAGGCGTTGTCGAATATCGCTCGCATCCGTGTATGGCGTCGCATCGACGGCATTAATGACCGGAATCGACGGCGCCTGAAATGCGGCGGTCTGCAGCGACTCCGCCAGCGCTTCGCCGGCGGGAAGCATCAGCGTCGAATGCGACGGCACGCTCACTGCAAGCATGATAGCGCGCCGCGCGCCTGCTTCTTTTGCCAGTTCGATCGCTCGCTCGATCGCCCCGCGATGACCTGCAATGACCACCTGCCCCGGCGAATTGAAATTGACCGCCTCGGCAACGCCACTGTCAGCGGCGTTCCTGCAAACGTCCCGGACGGCCTGATCGTCGAGTCCGAGAATAGCAGCCATCGCGCCCTCGCCCGCAGGCACGGCCTTCTGCATGAACTCTGCCCTGCGCTGTACCAATCCAACGGCATCGCGGAATTCAATCGCGCCGGCGCACACCAGCGCCGTGTACTCACCAAGACTGTGCCCTGCCATTGCGACCGGCAGTGCCCCGCCCAGCTTTTGCCACAATCTCCAGGTTGCGACGCCGGCGGCCAGCATCGCTGGCTGGGTGACGATGGTTTCGTTGAGTTTTTCCGCCGGGCCGTTCTGCACCAGGTCCCACAGGTCGTAACCCAGCATGTCGCTGGCCTCGGCATAGGTGTCCGAAACCTCCGGGTGTTGTGCCGCCAATTCGGCCAGCATGCCCTGCGATTGCGATCCCTGCCCGGGAAATACCATTGCGATTGTCACCATCGCATTATAACGGCGGCAGCCAGCGCACCACCAATTGCGCCATAAAGGTGCGCATTGACGACGACTGCAGCGCCGGCAACAGATTCGGATCCGGGCAGCGGCCCGACGATTTGCTCGTACGCCAGCTTGGCGACCACCACCGCAGCAATGACGATGGATTCAACGGGGAGCGATCGAATTCCGGCAATGGCCCCTGCCAGCAGCAAACCGTGCAGCAACCCGGACAGGCCGACATACCAGCGCATTTCGTTATCCACGAACCAGAATCCGGCATCCATGACCACAATACTGAAAGCGGCCACCAGCAACCATCGCCAGGTGCTGTAGAGCCGCCCGACCAGCAGCCAGACCAATAACAGGCCGGCCAGGTTAATTGCCAGATGCGGGTATCCCAGGTGCGCAAAATGTCCGCTGAGCAACCGCCAGTACTCACCCGTCGGCAATGGCCACCCGCTCATACCTCAGCAGCTCCCTGGCGGCGTCGCCGAAGGCCGCTATGCAGGCACACAAAAGGGCGATAACGAGTACCACCCGCCAGTGTGCGATCCGTTGCAAAACTTTGTGTAACCCCATGTTTGTTATACTGACGTTTAATCAGATTGAGAGTCAACGCGTCACCCGTCCAGGTGGCACAGAAACGAACAACGGAGTATTACCGTGGGCAAGACACGTCAGGGCGGCTTCACGCTCATCGAGATCATGGTTGTGGTCATCATTCTCGGCATTCTGGCAGCTATTGTCGCGCCGAATGTTATTGGCCGCATTGATGATGCACAGATAGCCCGCGTGCAGCAGGACCTGCGAGGCATCGAGAATGCGCTCAAATTCTATCGCCTCGACAATTTCGCCTACCCGACCAGCGAACAGGGCCTGCAGGCCCTGGTCACCAAACCAAAGCGATCCGAATATCCGCAACTGGAAAAGCGGCGGCTACCTCGACCGGCTGCCAAAAGGATCCCTGGGGCAAGGAGTATCAGTATTTGAATCCCGGGCAAAACGGTGAAATCGATATCTACACCTTCGGCCGCGACGGCCGCCCCGGTGGTGCGGAAATAGATGCCGACCTCGGTAACTGGGAACTCGAATAGCAATTCAAATGAATCGCGCTTGTGACCGAGCGTTTACGCTCATCGAGTTGCTGGTCGTCATCGTCATCATCGCCGTCATCAGCGCAGTCGCTTTGCTGTCGCTGGGAATCCTTGGCGACGATCGCAGTTTGCAGCGTGAGGCCCGCCGCCTGTCTTCCCTGATCGAACTCGCCAATGATGAGGCAAGCATTCAGGGTCGTGATTACGGACTGGAATTCATGCAATCAGGTTACCGATTTGTTGAATACGACCCGTTGCTGAATCAATGGTACGAAATGATTGGCGATGACTTTCTGCGCCCGCGCCAGATCGAAGAAGGGCTGGAATTCGAGTTGATCATCGAGGATCGTCGGATATTGCTCGATGAGAGCGCGGCTGAAACGCAACGCGACGAAGACGATACGAACCTGACCGACGACTATATTCCGCACATATTGATCATGTCCAGCGGCGATGTGTCGCCATTTGAATTGAGATTTTTGCGGCCAAGCGACCGCACGGCCATTACGCTAACAATGTCGCTGGCCGGCGAACTGGAGATTCAGGGCGATGGTCAGGAACCGTTCTGAGCGGACTGCCGGCTTCACACTGGTCGAGGTCATGGTAGCGTTGGCTATCGCCGGACTCTCCCTCGCCGCGGTAGCTGCGTCTATCAGTCAGATGGTTGATGCCGGATCGGCAATGCAGGAACGCACCTACGCCAGTTGGATCGCGCAAAACAAAATCGCAGAACTGCGGCTCGCAAACGTCGTGCCGGAGGTGAGCGCGACCAACGGCGAGTTGCAATACGCCGCCCTGGAATGGGCATGGCGCGCGACGATTTCCGAGACGGGTGTGGAAAACCTGTTCCGCGTCGACGTGGAGGTCTCGTACGCGGGCTCAGACGATATCATCAGAACGGTTACCGGCTTTATCGGAGAACCCGGCGTGCCCGGTGAGAGCAATCGGGCCTGGACCAGAAACACACAGGCAGCCGGTGAAGAGCAATGACAAGTCGCAGCAGGAATATTCGCGCATTTACGCTGATCGAGGTGCTGGTGTCGCTGGCGATCTTCTCGATCATGGCCGCGCTCGCCTATGGCGCACTCGGCCAGACCCTGGACAGCGCGGAACTGTTGAACGATCGCATGGATCGGCTGCAAGCCATACAACGAACGATGCGGCTTTTGAGCGAAGACTTGCAGCAACTGTCGCCGCGACCGATTCGCGATGAACTGGGCGACGGCTTTGCGCCGGCACTCGATACCGATTTTCAATCCGGATTTGCACTGGAACTCACGCACGGCGGCTGGAGCAATCCGATCGTATTGCCGCGCAGCACCCTGCAGCGTTCGGCTTATCGTATCGAGGAGGACGAATTGATTCGTTACCACTGGATGGTGCTGGATCGAACCCTCGCCAATGTACCCGTCAGTGTCACCCTGCTCGACGGCGTTGACAGCATCCTGTTCCGCTTTCTGCAAACCAATGGCGAATGGACCGAGCAATGGCCGCCGAGCAACCGGCCGGGAGCCCTCGGCAGACGGCTCCGGCCGCGCGCCGTGGAAATCATCCTGACACTGGCCGCTGAAGGTGACATCAGCCGGCTGATCGAGATCGCGCCGTGAGTAATTCGGCAAGAGAGCGCGGCGTTGCGCTGATCACCGCGATGCTGATTACGGCACTGGCAACCATGGTTGCGGCTAATCTTGCCTGGGACAATGCCATGGATGTGCGTCGAACCATGGTACTGCTGAATCGGGACCAGGCGATACAGGTCGCCCTGGGGGCCGAAAGCTGGATTATCAGCATCCTGCATCAGGACCTTCTGGACAGCGAGACAGACCACCTGGGCGAGATCTGGGCGACCGAATTGCCCGGCCTGCCCATCGACGGCGGCGAGGTATTTGGCGCCGTGCAAGACCTGCAGGGTCGTTTCAACGTGAACAACCTGATCGATGAGAATGGCGTGGTGGATGAGGAATCCCTGCAACAATTCCGCAGGTTGTTGCTGGCAATCGGGCTTGACCAGCGATTTGCCGGCATCGCTGCCGATTGGCTCGACTATGACACTGACGCTGCATTTCCCGATGGCGCCGAGGACTCGATCTATACCGGCATGCTTCCGCCCTATCGCACCGCTAACCAGGCTTTGAGCAGCGTCAGTGAGCTTGCCGCATTGGACGGCATGGATAGACAGACATTCAAGGCACTTGAGCCGCATATCACAGCCTTGCCCGGCCGCACCAACATAAACGTCAACACGGCGACCGGCGCGGTGCTGCAATCGCTGGACGAGAACATGACCCTCGCCGATGTTGAAAACCTGATCGCAGAACGCGAGTCCGGTGGATTTACGGATATTGAGAATACGTTTGCGTCACTCGTTACACCGGAAGTCGTCAATAAACTCGAAGCGTCAACGCAGTATTTTCAATTGAAGGTCGTGGTGCGGATTGATACGGTTCGCATTACATTAATGAGCGTGTTGCAGCGCGGACCACGCGGCGATGTTACGCCGATCCTCCGCAGCCTGGGAAGCATCTGAATATGTCCGAATACCTGGTTATCCGCCTTGGCGAGCACCCCGACCAGCGGGCACACTGGATCGCGGTGGATTCAAGCGGCGCAATGCGCGGTTCTCCGGCGGCCGGATTGCTGAGTGAGGCAAAGGTGGATATTGGCGCTCGCGAGGTTATCGTTCTCGTTCCGAGCGCCGAGGTACTGACCACGAGCGTCGACCTTCCGCTCAGGGGCGGCGCCAAATTGCAGGCTGCCCTGCCCTATGCCTTGGAAGAATATCTTGCGGACGACGTCGATAAACTCCATTTTGCGGCAGGCCCGAGGCGAGCCAGCGGCAAAACCCCGGTTAGCGTTGTTAATCACGAACGCATCGCGGAATGGATCGAGCTGCTTGCCGGCGCAGACATTCATGCCTCATCGATCATTGCGGATAGCTACGGCCTGGCACGCATACCTGGAACGATCAGCATGTTGCTGATCGAGAACCAGGTATTCATCAACGATGGCGGCGACATCTAACTTGTCATGCAGGATGTCAGTCCCGGCGACGCACTGGCGGCGATCGGCGCACTGGATGATGGCAGCAAGACCGACGATTCCGAGGAAGCAGAGGCGCCGCTGCTGCCACGTCACGTGCTGGTCTATTGTGAAGCGGAAGATGAAGAGCGCTATCAGCACGACTGGATTGCGATGCGCGAGGAACTGGGCAGCGTCGACGTCAAGCTGCTTGCGGACGGCGTCATGCCGAGACTCGCAGCGACAGTAGCGACCGGGGCTGGTATCAACCTGTTGCAGGGCGTTTACGGTGCAAAAAAGGAATACGGCAGCCTGTTCAGGCAGTGGAAATAGGCTGCGATCCTGCTGCTTGCATTGGGCGTCATCGGAATCGCCGCGAAAGCAACTGACTACTACAGCTTGCTGCGCCAGGAAGCTGAGTTGCAGCAAATATTCAACACCGAGTATCGGCAGATATTGCCAGGCGCGCCCGACACCGCCGATCCTGCACGCGTTATACAATCCCTTAAGCGTCGCGTCGGCACCGTCACCTCGACGCCGGTGTTTCTGCAGTCGATGGAACAATTAAGCCGGGCAATGCAACAGAACCCGGAAGCAAGCATTCAGGCGATCAGCTATCGCGCCGGGGTCGTCGACATCCGGGTGACTGCACCGAACGTTGCAATGCTCGATAATATCGAAAGGGCCGTCGATCAAAACGGTCAGTTCCAGGCCACCATACAGTCGACTGACCAGGACGGCGAAAGAGTCAACGGTCGAATCCAGATACAGGAGATCGGTCCATGAGATCCTGGTTCGATTCACTGGAAGAGCGCGAAAAAATCCTGATGCTGACGGCCGCGATGTTTATCGTATTTGCGGTGTTGTGGTTCGGCATTTGGACGCCGCTGGCGAGTGGCCAGAAATCTGCCGCCGCCATGGTCGACACCTGGAAGATTTCGCTGGCGGAACTGCAGCCTCTGAAAGGCCGCATCCAGGCATCTGCTACTGGCCAGCCGATTCAGGCAGGCCAGGACCAGTCGCTTGTCGTCATCATCGACACTACGTTACGGCAGCGCGGCTTGTACAACGCTCTGCAACGGAGTCAGCCCACACCGGCCGGCAATGGCATCCGCGTTGAATTCGAAAGCGCTTCATTTGACGACATGATGCTGTGGCTCGGCGACCTGAACCGGCAATATGGATTACTGGTTGTATCCGGCAGCTTCTCGGTGGCCGCCGGTGAAAACGCCGGCCGCGTCAATTCGACCTTGACCCTTGAGCGCTGACAGGCATGAAACGCCTTGTCTTCCTTGGCATCCTGACATTTTTTGGGGTGCTGTTCGCCACTTTTCCGGCGCAAGTCGCGTACAACTGGGCTGCTCCCGCAGAACTCCGGCTTAGTGGCATCGCCGGTTCGATCTGGAACGGCAGCGCGACCGAAGGCATTGCCGGTGGCGCTTATGTACGAAACATCACCTGGCAATTCAATCCTGTGTCCTTGTTGTCCGGGACGCTCGGCTTCAAGACCCGCAGCAATCCTGGCTCCGGCTCGATGATTGCGGAGGTTGCCGTTAGCCCTGGGGGAAATCTGACGCTGTCCAATGTAGTGGGCAACCTGCCGCTGGACCTGGTGCATCCGGCATTTCAGCAAAGTGGCATTCGCGGCGATATCACACTGCAGTTCGAGACGATCGTCATCAGCGACGGCATACCGATCCTTGCAGAGGGCTCGGTGACGGTCGGCGATTTTTTCGTGCGGGACCTTTCTTCTTCAAGAATTGGCGACTTCCTAGCCGCTTTTGAAACCGACGACTGCTTAATCCTGGTCAGGGTGGAGGACGTGTCGGGCGTGCTCGATGTGACCGGCACCATCAGTTTGCACCAGGGCGGGCAATATTCATTTATCGGCCAGGTCGCAGCAACACCCATGACACCACCGTCAATCGTGAATCAGCTGCGGTTTCTCGGTTCCGCGAACGAGCAGGGCCAGCATGAGTTTCGATTTGAGGGACAACTGTGATTTGCAAAAGGAATCGCGGGCTCGTCGCTCTCGCACATCCATGTGCTCCGCGACATACGTACATCCTGTACGCAAAGCCCCTCCTACAGCCCTCCTACAAATCCACCTCAAGGAATTTTTGTAACAGCGGGAAATACAGTGCCGTGCGCACAGTCGCGTCCGTCAGGTTGCTGTAAACGGCTGCATACTTTTCTAGCTGCGCCCTGTAACGGTCGGTTTCCTGCTTGAGAAATCCCTCGAGATCACCGCCTTCATGTGTACTGGTTTTGTAGCCGACGATCCAATAAACTCCGTCATCGTCGATACGCATCCTGTCGACAACGAGCGA
>PVMK01125568.1_pt1 | contig 18204 bp, 14 predicted proteins | sample 1853481 | NCBI WGS metagenome assembly PVMK01 (sample SAMN08533507, study PRJNA380276) | Marine sediment metagenome, whole genome shotgun sequencing project. | reverse complement strand
TTCCCAGGGTGCATGGGGATCACCGGAAATGCTTATGGTCAATGAAGGCGGGATGCATTTCCGTGGTATTTCAAGAACCGGGCTGATGGTTTATGACTATGAAGAAGAGACCACCAACAAGGGTGGAAAAGTGACGGGTTTGCGAAGAGTAAGTGCCATTATTGATCCTGATGACTGCTCTGGGCAGCAATGTGCGCCTGCCGATGGCCTGGAACTTCCCATAACAGAGATCCCCAGAGCGTGGACTGCGGATGACAGTCTGCTCTTCCTGGGTCAAAGCCACGGAATTGGTGGGACGATCAAGGAATACAGCAATCCTGTTACTGGGGAAATCGGGTCTCTGCACATCACGGATGCGGACAGCACCTTTGACAGTTCACTCTAGACAGGGACTGTATTGTATTCATGAAAGAAAACAAGACAAGTTTTGTGGAGTTGAAGCCTAAGAACAACTCGATCGTCAGGGTGGCATCTTCGATGCTGCGGAGCCGGTCGCTGAAACCGATCCGGCCGGTGATGGCACCCTGACGATCGAGTTCGCAGATTGCTCAGAAGGATTGGTGAATTATCAGATCACCTCGCTCGACATCTCGGGCGAAATCCCGATCCAGCGTATTACGCCGGACAACGTGCCGCTTTGCGAGGCTTTGGCCAACCCTTGAGTGACCTGCTCCTCTAATTATTCAAGCGCCCTAATTCCGCAAAGGGTCGACTCCGGCCATACGCATTGAGAAAAGACGACAGTCCGGTCCTGCCCACAAAGCGGCCCTTCAACAACCGCTAATTTCAGTGCCGCTAATAACGGCTCACGGCCAGATATAGGTAATCCGTTCCGCTTTCCGTGATACTAGACACAGCTGGCAGGTAGCTGTCAGTGGAAGCGGGACATGCGCCTACGGATTACGAATAACTCGGCCATAACACTTGATGTTCACTGCTTCAGTTTCGAATCCGCAGGTGCGCTTGGGTTCGATAACGAATACTCAGGGTTCGCCGTCACACCGGCTCACTATATCGCCTTCGCAGAACTCAAGCAGCGCACGTCCCTTAGTCTTACTTTAGCACTTTAAGGAGATCATGATGAAGCTGAGCAACATTGAGTTTACTGCCTTTGTGGGTCTTGATTGGGCGGATTCGAAGCATGATATTTGTGTGCAGGCAGCGGTTGCGAGGCTCGAGAGTTTGATCGCTTTTCTCACAAGGTGGCTGCCATTGATGAGTGGGCACACTCGATTCACCAGCGCTTTGGGGGACAGATCGCCGTGGCACTGGAACTCGCCAAAGGACCTATCGTGTATGCTTTGCAAAAGTATGACTTCTTCGTACTGTTCCCCATCAATCCTTCGATGTTGGCCAAGTATCGCCAGGCTTTCAAGCCCAGTCGCGCCAAGGATGATCCGACTGATGCGGAGTTGGCGTTGGATCTGCTGGTACGCCACCGTGAGCGCTTCCAGCCGCTTGAGCCTCAAAGTGTGCCGATGCGGAAGTTGTGCATGTTGGTCGAACAGCGTCGCCGCCTGGTTGGTGACAAAACTCGCTACACCAACCGTTTGGGCAACGCGCTTAAACAGTACTATCCACAAACACTACAATGGTTCGAGCAGCGCGATACAGTAGTATTCTTCGACTTCCTCACCCGTTGGCCCACACTGACCCAGGCTAAACGTGCACGTAAGGCTACGCTGACTACCTTCTTCAATGTTCACAACGTACGTGTCGAACGGGTCATTGAAGCACGCCTGTGTGCCATTAAAAGCGCTTCACCACTGACCCATGATAAGGCTGTGATTACAGCGTATCAGCTGCAGGTTGAGGCGCTGGTCGAACAACTGCGGGTGACGATTAAGGCCATAGCTCGCTTTGACGCGGAGATCGCCACAACGGCTGCCAAGTTGCCCGATTATGCTCTGTTGTTTAAGCCACTCCCCGGCGCTGGCCCAGCGCTGGCACCGCGGTTACTGGCTGGATTTGGTGAAGACCGCCAACGCTACGCTGGTGCGAAGGAAATACAGCAGTACACCGGCATTGCCCCGGTGACCGAGCGCAGTGGCAACAAGACTTGGGTACATTGGCGTTGGCAATGTCCCACCTTTCTACGCCAGAGCATAATCGAATGGGCGGGACAGACAATTAATAAGTCCTTCTGGGCAGGTGTATATTATCGCCAGCAAAGAGATAAAGGTGCGTCTCATCAAGCTGCGGTACGGGCCCTGGCATTTAAGTGGCTGCGTATTCTTTACCGCTGTTGGCAGTCGCGTACACCCTATGATGAGTCAAAGTATCTGGAGGCGTTGCGGCGACGCGGGTCACCTCTGCTCAAACATCTTGGTGAAGCTATGTAAAAAAGCTTGACGGACTACCTCAGGGCGTGAAGCGGAAGTTCAGGGAAACAAATTATGATGGAATCAAGGTCATAAAAGTGTCTCTTACGGAATAGCTTAAGTGGTGCTAAATGCTCTGACGACGTACACTAATTCTCAGTGTGAACTATCTAAAAACAATTTCAGTTTTACTATTGTTATGTCTGTTAACAATAACCAGCAGCGCAGATGATATGTCACTAAAATGCGCATCAGAAATCACCTCCAGTGAAAAGAAGTCCAAATCATTAATTGTCAACACGACAGGAATAGGCATAGTCACACTTTGGGGAATTTCCCAATGGGATTATTTTTCACGAGCGCCTCATGCCAAGTCGGAAGGCTGGTTTTCCAACAATACAGATGATGGTGGAGCAGATAAACTGGGGCATTTTTATACCAGTTATGCTACGTCGCATGGACTTTCATATTTGTATGAGAGTTGGTGTTTTAATAAACGTGATGCCGCATTCTATGGCGCATTATCATCTTTTGCTATTTGGGGTTACATGGAGCTTGGTGATGCATTTAGCAATTATGGTGCATCCTATGAAGATTTAGTTATGAACGCATTAGGTAGCGTTGCAGGCTATTACCTTTACAAAAACCCAGATTTGGCACGTAAAATAGATATTCGGTGGGAATTCGGTTTCCATCCAACCGATTCAGATTTCACTACAGATTATGAAAACTCAAAATATTTACTGGCACTAAAATTTAACGGATTTGAATCAACACGGCATAACTTATTAAAATACTTGGAATTACATATTGGTTATTATACCCGAGGGTTTAGTGATTCGACCGTCAATAAAGAACGCAATATTTACTTTGGTGTAGGCATTAATCTAACAGATTTATTCAGACGAAACGGTTACAAGAAAACAGCTACTTTTCTAAATTATGTTCAGGTACCGGGAACCTATTTTGAATTTAATAATGATCTCAATTGAAACCGTGTATTTTTCCTATGTCAAATGATTTGTTAGCTATAAACGTCCACTTGTGGGGGTGTATTCACTCTATCAACAATCAGCAAGAATGGTCACCGCTGAATGTCGGCTCCTGGCCGACTCCAGCAGGTCATATTGTTGAAATTCACACCTGGCGTATAGCTGCTTACTGGACAGAACCGGATAGTCACCCTCTGCGATTGCCTATAGCAGCACCCGGCCATGAGCAGTCCTTCGAGCAAACCAATAAACGTAGCGAATGTGCCAGTTTCGTCAAGATTATCGCCAGCATCGAAGACCCTCAGATCATCCGGAAGATACTTGCTTATTTAGACGCAAAATCATTCCCTGTCGACCTGTTACCCCAATGTCGTGCCCCGCCAGGGCTGGCGTTTTCGACTGAAGTATAGAATCTTGCTGGACCCGATTGGGTGTAGCACGGTCTTCATTGTCCGGTGGATAGTACTTGACCCAAAATATGGATTCACTGGATAAGATTCAGCCATGGAAATTCCATTATGGTCAGGTTTCACACTCATCTGGCCGAAAAAAATAAATTTACGAACTTCTCAATACTTACAAATTTATGCCAATATAGCTTTTATGCTACCCCCCTTGGGTATTTTCTGCCAACCACAGTGAGTAACAGCGCAATTGAGTATCGTCGAACCAAATTACTTCAACAAAGTTGTCGCGAAGCGATGCCTTGCTGAGCGGATTCCACTCATAAGAATAAAAATCCGGTGTGATAATCCTGTCTCCAGTGCAATCGATTTTGGTCAAAGCAGGCCTGTTTGAGAATATTTAGCATGAATGCCAACCATTCTAAACTCACTTATTTGTGATTGTTATAAGTAATTGTAAAACCCGAATAATTGCAATGAAACGGGAACTAATTACGTGTGTTTCACATTGACTATGTTTTACGAGCCCTGAGGCTATCGGCGACCAGGCATATCGCGACAGATGCTCCTCATCACGACCCGCTTCGCCAGATATAAAAAACCCCGGTTTGTATGAATACGCGTGGGTTGACAAAGCGGCGGTCGAGATACAGCAAGCCGTATGGATTGATACAGACGCCAGGATTACCGTTTCCCAGGTCGGAGCGGATCATTCCACTGCGTGAGGCAGACTCATAAAGAAACCGGCTCAGCCATCAAGTCCTTTCAGTATGCATTTCTCAGAAAGCCTGTTATGCAGTTCAGTTGAATGCTTGATTAAGTCCTGGTTGATTTTTTGAGTGTGACTTTTCTTTTCAGAAGGGGTTTTTAGAATCTTGACTGCAAATTCAATCTCTTCAGTACTTGCTGCAAGGTCAATTACCTCGCAGACTCTTGTAAGACCCTTTACTCCTAACGCACAAAACCTCTCGTAGCACAGAATCCTGACCTGTTTCTGAGTTGCTAAAAACTCAAACGCCGCCAGCCAGTACGCGACCCAATAATTGATCGAGTCCGGCTGAAACTCATATGTCATCTTGTTTAAGCCAGGAAACTGAATCGGAAGGTGAAGCGCGCCAAACTCAAAATGGCCAATATCAGCCATGTATTTTTTAACAAAAGGCTCTCGCTCATGCTGCTCTGTAAAGTTTTTGTGTTGGCGCCACATCGAACTTGCATGCTCTATCGGGTCTCGCAAAGGCACCAGGATGATCGCATCGTCAAACATGGTTTTAATAGTCTCAACCCTGGCGATGTTAGCGTTGTTTTTACTGACATACCTGGCTGGTTTTTCAGCACCGGCTGAGCGCAGGCTGATTATCTTTTTTATATGATCAACAAAGCGATCTTTGAACTTCTCGTTAGAGCCATTCCATAATTCAATGCCCTTCTTTGTATATTTTTTCCGATAGTGCTTCCTCCATAATATTTCTTCAAAGGCTTCCGGGCTGTCTTCATTGACCTGCAACCCGTCTCCATGTGCCCTTTCCCTGAGTTCACTTTGCCTGCGAAACTTGGCTGACAGTTTTGACCAGGCAACGGGTGCGAATAAAAAAGGCATGTCGCGATATGTATGAGTCGCCACTCCTGGTAAGCGGTTTAGCGTCTCAAGAATTATCGTTGTACCAGACCTGGGTAGTGAAGTGATAAATACAGGTTTGGATACTGGAATATCCACCCACTCGGTGGACCACCTGGTCTCAAAGTCTGCAAGCAGATTTTGCAACATTGATGATCCAAACGCCAGGTTATGAACAACCTGGTCGAGACGGGAATAGGGTATCGAGCTATCTTGAACGGCCTCATGCCTGCCCTTATTGAACAGCCTGTTCCATAAGAATATGAGCAGAAATAGAACAAACGTTGTTATCAGCAGGACATCCCAACGCAAAGCAAATGCACTGGTTTCATTCCATGGAACGATCTTGTAATAGTCTGCGATCCAAATCGGAAGGATAGCGGCTGCCACCGTCAACGCCCCCCGGATAGTCAGTGAAACAAAATTTTTCAGCATGCTGAAAGCAGCTTTCTGAATCAGCCTCGCTTTGTTGTCATCGCCAATGTGGCTGTTAAATATGGTCTCAAATGCCTGGAGGGCAATAGAAAGGGTTTGATCTACCGTGGGTATTAGCCTGGAATAATAGAATGCCAGACTAAAAAAAAACAGATGCCAAGTATATGCCGGGAATGATCATTTAAAACTCCGGAGAATCAGAATCGTCATCATCGTCAGTCTCTTGATCGGTATGCGACTTCATTCTTTTCATAAGCTTCTTGAGGGGATACCAAAAAAATCCGAGGATCAATAAAAGAATCAATCCTACAAATGCCAGTACGGAACCGATCGCGGATAGCCCGGCCCCTGGTCCCAGGTAAGCAAATGCACTGAAGGGTATTAAAACCGCAAACAGGAAAAAGGTAATATCAAGGGTAAATTTCATAAATGTCTTCGTTTTTTAACCGTCAGATTCAAATAAAACTCAGTCGCAGGTCCAATCGTTGACTGCAAAATAATCAGCATCGTATCTTTCAGCCCATTCAATTAATGAAGCATATTCTTTGTCGTACATTTTAACGTACTCCCAGACAGTGTCGCCTTCTGCATCTATCTCGTATACCCGGCCATGTCGGGTTACGACGATCAACATGTTTCCATTGGGTAATGCCTGGTGGTTTCCCATAATGTCGGTATAAAACCCCTTTTGACCTGGTTGCGGATATACAATCCTGGCTTGCCGGGTCACCGGGTCCAACACTATAATGTTGCTCCCTGGAACTTTATTCAAATTTACATGATAGTTTCTGTTGTTAAACACTGAAATTTCGCCGTCATCGGTGATATCCGGATCATGCTGCCGCACCCACGGGCCGGTTTGATGCCATTTTATCCTGCCGTCATCCTGATCAAAAATTGCGAGCATATGAAATTGTCTAATAGATACCAACAAGTCTCCAGCATTAATATTATCCAGCTTTGCAGCAAGGGCTTCTGTCACAATCTCAATGTCATTCGTATGGGTTGGATCGTTTTCCCGGATCATCAGTGCATCATAAATTTGATGCTCAAAGTTGGCGTCCGCCATTGCCTGCAAAACGGAAAATTCTTTTTTGATTTCGCCGTTGGCATCAACGTACAGAAGCACATTTTCGTAACGCCCCCACGATTTCATTAATTTCTTGCGTGTTATCCCTAAAAACAATAAATCATCCGGTACTTTTCTCAAATCCCTATTGCCCGGCATCCAGAATCCACCGTCTTCAGTCGGCGTTACGGAGTGGTGCGTCATTCGGTCCACCGTCCAGATGACCTCACCACATTTATCCAGCTTTACCGCACCCTGATTTTGGACATTGGCGACTATAGATCCGTCCCTCAATACGACCAGCCCCATAGTGTGATAATTAAAGCGTGTTTTGGGTATGTTGCGTTTAGGGTAAATATGTTCCGGTTTGTCCCAAATTTCAAAAAAATCAATCATCCACGTGTGGATCACATTGCCATCCATATCCACCAGCCTGGCCTGAGGCCCTTCAGGAAACCACCCCTGCATCACAGTCAATCCCTGGTAGGCTTGATCCTGTTTGTGAATAATTACACCGTCGCCTTTGTAGGTGCTTTTACCTAACAACATGGGGCGTTTTCGGGTCGTTTCCTCCGCAAGTTTTTCTGTATCCTTCAGGCCTTTTTCAATCCACTTGAATGGGACAGAACCGCTTTTGGCAAGGAACCCGCCTAATAAAAAAACAACTACCAGCAGGGTCCCTTTGAACACAAGTAGTGAAATATCCGGCTTATTCTTTTTACTATTCATATGATTTTTCACGGTTCAATTCTCTGGGCGTGTATAAGTTTTCTGCTATTGAATCCATCCGGTGATGATAAACTCCGCAGGGCATAAAAATGAAGCACAAATATTCCCGCCTTCCGTATACCGGATATGGCAAGTATCGCTGCGAAACAAAAATTGAAAAATAAACCAAGCCCGGAAAACAACTACAGACTTGCAATCAGGGTCATGGCGCTGGGATTGCTGGTACTGGTGGTATTTGCGTTGCCCCTGCTTCTGGACACCAATCTGCCGGGTAAATTGCCCTTGCAGCGTGTTTTGCTCAACATACTTCCTGTTGGTCTGATTGCACTTGTCATCCTTGGCGTTACCCGGCGTTCCTTGCTTAGCTTTGTCTGGGTCGTTTCTCTCGTTGGCTTCCTGTTTTACGTGAACATATTGAAATTTAATGTGTTACAGGAACCCCTTGTCACTGCGGACATTCTGCTGATCGGCCAGGTTGTGACGGGGTTTGATCTGCTTGGCCGCTACGTCGACATCCCCAAACTGGTGGTTGCTTGCATCGTATTTCTTGCGCTCTGTCTCATCAGCTGGAAATGGGAAAGGCCGCTGGCCGGGCCTAAAACCCGGCTGGTGCTTGTTTTATTGCCGGGCGTGCTGCTCATCAGCCTGGCTTACAGTGGCTGGCTCCTGGGCGCACTCTACCAATCAGACCTGATGCTTGCGCGGGACTGGCACTCCCGGGAAAACGTCAGGAAGAACGGACTGATTGCAACGCTGGCCCGGTCGGGTTCCAAAGTGTTTTTCGACTTTCCTGATATCGATCAGGCAACCATTCAACGGCCGGATTTCCTGCCCGCCAGCCCGCCCCTGGAAATGGTCGATCCTGCGGATTTGCCTGATATTATCGTGGTGCTCAGCGAGAGCTTCTTTGATCCCGCAGTGATGAACGGCGTCGAATCCTGTGAATACCTGCCAGAATTCTGCACGTTAAAATCCCAGGGGCAGTCCGGCTGGCTGACTGTGCCAGCCTACGGCGGAAACACAACCCGTACGGAATTTGAATTGCTGACCGGCATCCCATTCGCCCTGTTTAGTGGTTTGGATTATCCATACATCAGCGTGGTCACCCGGCCTGTCTATTCACTACCCTGGCACCTCAAGGCACTGGGTTACCAGACCACGGTGATACATACCCACGAGCGAATTTTCTGGCGCCGGCACTCTGCGATGCCAAAGCTGGGATTCGATCAATTCACGGCCAAGGAAGACATCGAACCGGCGTACCGCAGCGGGTTCTGGATTGCCGACTCGGTGCTGACCCGCGAAATCAAAGCACGGTTGGAGCGGCAGGAACAGAACAAGCCCCAGTTCGTACTTGGAATTTCCATGGAAAATCACGGAACCTGGAATGCCGGCCGCCTATCGCGATTACCCGGCTGGGTCGAGGGCATCACGGTTCCTGACGCAGTGAAAAACATTCCCGGAAAACCGCTACAGCAATTTCTTTATCATGAACAGAATGCCGTCTCGGAACTGGAAAAGTTGGCGGACTTTGTACAGCAAAGGCCCCGTAAGACCGTGCTGGTGTTTTTCGGGGATCATCTGCCCGCACTTACTGAAGTTTTTGAAATCCTGGGGTTTGACAACGATAAAGCTCCCTGGGAGCAATTGCTGCCCTACGTAGTGATGAGTAATTTCCCACTTGATTACCGCCTGCCTCAGCAGATGCATTCTCATCAACTGATATTGCAGGCGCTCTATTCCGCTGGCATTCCTCTAAGTGAGTCATATGCAGGGCTGCGATCAGCCTACGCTTACCGGGTGATGACAGAGGATGATGGCGAAAAATCTGCCACGGATGCATACCTGTTGCAGTTGCAAACCCGGTTGCTTCATCACCCGGTCAGATAAGGAAGTGTAAATATGTATTCCGCCATTCCTCCCATCCTGACTTGGAAAGTGTCGGTCGTAGTATTTTTTCTCTGAACTTCTGCTTTTGGCCGAGCCTGTGTGAAAACCCAAAGCTCAAAATCGCAAGTGGGGAATGACCACTACTTTGCTAGTTTATGGTCTGAAAAGTGGGCGCTCAAGCCCTGATTGAGTGATAAATTAGCTCATTTATTGAGCGTTATCCCAATTTCAATGAAGGCCAAATAGTTTTCACACAGGCTCGGCCAGAAGCAGACGTAAAATCACAGTTGAACTTTATTTTCTAATTCCGTCAGTGCATCACGGAAAATTTTTGGATATAGAACTTTGATTTGGTTCCAAATCTCTAGACAACCCGGTTTTTTATATTCTTTCAACCAATCCTCTTGGACTGCCCCCAGTAAAATAGACAACTCCGCGCTATTATTGGACTGCCCCCAGTAAAATAGACAACTCCGCGCTAAAACGGCTGGTACGTGTCTAGGATATTGGGAGCGATTCAGACAAGTGTAGGTGATGGAATAAGAGTTTGACGGAATGAGTCTTAATCGTACTTGAGAGAAACATGGTTGTTTGACACCCTTTCTAAACCAGCAAGAAGGTGTTTACATTATGAAAACATGGCGGTCTGGAGGGACTGCTGTTGGCCGTGAGCCGCCATAAGCATTCGCACTGGATAATAGTCCGCTGTTCGACTCAAAGCAGCCGTTCAGAAAGCACCATTTTGTTCATTATGATCGTCGGCTCTCGGCCAACAGCGGACGTTAGGTCAGTGTTGTACACTGATGTACTTTCGCACACCTATACGGGGGTTTGTTATGGGTAAGTCAGTATTTCCTCTGAAATTAGTTGGTTCATTGTTGTTTCTGCTTTTGCTACCAAGCTCGGCGATTGCGCAATCAACCCTGTCTGAACAGACTATCAGTGATCGTGTAATGCACTATCGTGCCATCGATTCTGTGGTGTGGGCGATGCCCCTTTTAAACTTCAAGCAATTCCGTGATGGTCATAAAGCGTTGGGCGTTAATCAAAACGATATCGCCTATCACACCAAAATCCAGGATTGGAAATTCCAAACAGCCACACCCAATAACACAACACCTTATGTCAATTTTTTCTGGAATATCGAAGATGGCCCCATCGTCGTTGAAATTCCACCTTCAGCGGATGGTGTTGGTATCTTCGGCACCTTGATGGATGCCTGGCAACGTCCTATCGATGATGTGGGCGCAAAAGGACGCGACAAAGGTAATGGCGGAAAATACGTGCTGGTTCCTGATGGTTACCAAGGTTCCCTTTTACCCAAGTCTTATACCTATCATCAGCGCACCAATAATGGTTTTGCCATTCTGCGTGCCATTATCCCGGTCGCAAGCGCGGAAAATGTAAAGAAGGCCGCAGAATTTGCCAAAAGGATCAAGGTTTACCCCTTGTCTCAGGCTGACAATCCCCCGGCAAACAACTGCATCGACATTTATGGAAAAATCATGGAAGGCACTCCGGTGATGGATGAAACCATATACACCGAACTTAACGATATTATCCAGGAAGAGGTCGTCGAAGAACAAAACATGGCGATGATGGGCATGCTGAATAAAATTGGCATTCAGAAAGGTAAACCATTCAAGCCCGATGCAAAAACCAGGGAAATTTACGCAGCTGCTGCTCCGGATGCATTGAAATTCATGATCGAGCAGTACCATCGCCACCTGAACCCATGGATGTACGAAGGCAAAAAATGGAGCCTGTTGATTCCGCCGGGTGTGGTTGAAACAGACTTCAGTTACGAGTTTCCTAACTACTTTGATTATCACGCCCGTGGCTCGGTATATTACGCGATCATTTCCAGTGTGAAGAACTATGGTTCAGCCACCTTCTATCTGGATATTGCAGAGACTCCAGATGGTGAATGGCTTGCAGGCAGCAAGAACTACAAACTGGTAGTGCCCCCGAACGTTCCAGTAAACGACTTCTGGGCAGTTACTGTCTACGATCTTGAAACAGCCTCCTATCTCCGCGATGTGTCCAAGAGCAGCATTGACTCCAGTCTGGCTGGGCTTCAGATGAACGAGGATGGCAGTGTCGATATGTATTTCGGGCCTGCGCCGCCCACTGGTAAAGAGGCCAACTGGATTCCCACAACTGAGGGTCGGAGATTTTTCCTGTTGTTCCGGTTCTATGGGCCGCAGCGTGGTGTATTTGATGGTAGTTTCGAGTTGAATGATATTGAACTGATCGACTGATTAAGTTGCTACCCTTGTATCTAAGGACGGGTAGCGAAAGACAAGAAATCTATTGCAAAGAGGTTAATTGGACTTAGCGGTAAGTGCGGTTATTTCTGGGAGAAATTTAAATGAATAGACGAACAGCAATTTTAAGCATTGTATTAATAATCAGTGCTTGTTCAGACCAGGGTAGTCAGCAAGCTTCCCAGCCACAGTCAATGGCTGAAGCCAGGCAGGAAGCCAGTGCTGATTTTAAAGCGGGCAGTCATTTAACCATCGAGTTCGAAGGTGACTATCCTACAGAAGAGACGGCAGCGATACTCCGAGAGGAACTTAAGTTTCAAGCTGCTACGCAAGCCTACCTTTGGAGCTTCCCACTTGCCAATGTCATGAGTCTTCGAAACGGACACCGTGCGGTCGGGATTCATAACTTATCAATCCCGATTTTTGAAGAATATCTTACGCCAAAAACTGTGGTTCCAACCGGAAACCAATCTACTATCTACGCCTACAATGTTCTCACCCTTGGTAATGAACCTCTGGTTCTGGTAGTACCTCCAGGCGTAGTCGGATTTGTTGCCGATGCATGGCAGCGTCCGCAGGGAGATATTGGTCGCCCCGGCGAAGACAGGGGTAAGGGTGGTAAGTATCTTCTTGTTCCTCCTGGCTATAAAGGTGAACTTCCGGCCAAAAAGGGAAACTATGACTGGGCCATCCCTGTAGCTACGAAGAATGTCTTCTGGCTCATACGAGGATTCGTGAAAGACGGAGACACGAACAAGACGATAGAAAATCTGAAGCAAACGAAGATTTATCCGGTCTCAAAACCGGATGCGCCTCAAGAGTATCTAAACGGATCTAAAATGCCAGCCTATAGTATTCCTCCTCGCGGATATGAATATTGGGAATTGTTGGCGAAGGCTCTAGACGAAGAAACAGTCCAGGATCACGACCGTGCCATGATGGGTATGGTATCGATCCTGGGACTTGAAAAGGGTAAACCATTCAATCCCGATACCGAGATGCACGCCCTGTTGGTTGAGGCAGAGAAAGTTGCCTACGCCATGAACGCAACACTTTCTTTTGAGAGTGTTGTTCCGAGAGCAAAGGCGTATGACAACAGGGAGTGGGAGTATTGCTTTCTTACTGACTCACCCTCTTTTGATCAGGAGTTCCGCCTAGAGCTTTATGAGCGCTCGGCATTCACCCATCAGGCGATGACTGGTGCGAATGCTATGGTTTTGCAACTGAGAGGAAAAGGGTCGAAGTACATATTCACAACTCGGGATGATGTGGGCAGTCACCTGAACGGCTCCAACTCTTACACATTAAACATACCGGTAAACGTGCCAGCCAAAGATTTTTGGGAGGTCACTGTCTATGACGTCAAGACGCGTTCTATCCTCGATACGGGGCGACCCAAATCTGCCATCAATTCATACGTGGACTTGCCTGTTAATGAAGATGGGTCTGTAGACATACATTTTGGCCCAAACCCACCGCTAACGGGCGAGACAGGCTGGATTAAAACAAGCCCGGGAAATGGTTTCTTTATTTACTTCCGCTTTTACGGCCCACTTGAACCTTACTATGACAAGAGTTGGCGCCCAGGTGATCTAGTGAAGGCCATGTGATAAGTGAATAAAGGGATCGGGTCCAACTTTTTAAGGGTCCGCTACTGGCCGTTTCCCGTTATTCAAATCACTAAAATTCACGCCAGGTGAATGGCTGCTATGTGTCTCGAAGCGGTTATAGAATAAGGACAATTCTCAGCATCGCGTATAGCGGGAAACGGCCAAGAGGAGACATAGTAGAAGTCTTGAAGTAAAGAGCTGCCACGAGCAAACGCACTGCGCTATGTTGTCATCCCGGCCCTTGTATGTAATTCCTCAACATTCGATTTTCGAATACTTTCTCTTTCAAATGTGCATTTATTACATCACCGATTGAAATGATTCCCACCAGGCTTCCGTCATCCAAGATCGGCAGATGCCGAACGCGGTTCCTCGTCATAATCCCCATAACGTAGTCGAGATCATCGTCGAGGACACCAATGACGAGATCTTTCGTCATGACATCCTGAACAAGGGACGGGCAAGTGGTCTCTTTTCGCGTTGGGGGCTCGATCAGGCGGTTACATCGTTCCCCGCATACCCGGAGGATGTCTCGCTCTGTGATGATGCCGATAATCTTCTCATCTTCTCCCGTTACGATCAAAGCGCCGATGCTGTGCTCGTTTAGCCTGGCGATAGCATCATGGAGGTTCCCGCTGGCCTCTATGGTTTCCACTTCTGCCCCCTTTTTCTGGAGGATGTCTCTTATTCGCACAGTTAAATTCCTCTGCGGCACGTTCTCCGATGACCAATAATCCGGACCGGCCAGACCGAATAAATAGGATTGGCATTTACAAAATAAGTATAGGCTATCATCGCCAAGCCTGCTGTAAACGATGATGGCGAGCAAGATAACGCCTCGGTAGAAACAGGTGCTGAAAGGTTGTGAGATAAAAATATGTAACCTTGGGATCATCGTCTCAAGGACAACAGCGTGGTGTCGAACCTGATAAATACGAACATCCGCATTTGGCCGACTGCAGTTATAGGCTATTGCAGAAAGTGACATTCCGCTACTGGTCGCAAAGCGGTTATGCGCTAGGCATACGGGGAAAAGGGCTCTGACCCCTTTTCGCCTTTTTCGATTTGTTTTGCAGTTATTGGATTAGCAGATCCTGCACAGCGTTTTCCACATCTTTTTCCGTGAATTGCTGGTACGGATTGTCACCGCTGAGTCGATGGGCCTCGGTTCCATCTGTGGCGTAAATTCGTACCGCTGGCAAGCCGAGCAGGTCCAGTCGCTCAAAGGCTTCAGTCATATTCTCGTCCATGTGGTAATTGGGAAAGACCGCCTTGACACGTCCGAGGAAGTCGTTGGCCCAGTCGATGGACTCTTTGTCACCCTGTTCATCCAGGTTCAGTGAAATAAAGCGGACTCCACGATCTTTATATTTATGATGCATCTCCACCATGTGAGGAAAACGCTCAATACAGGGTGAACACCAAGCGGCCCAGAAATCGACTACGGTAATATTGCCAAGCTGTTTCTCAAGTATCCCGTCCCACTGGGCGAAGCTGATAGGCTGTAGTTCAGTGGAGGTGTTCGCTGCTGATTGGCCATCGGTATTCTCTGCCCAAATGCTGCCTGAGGCCAGTAGGCAGAGAGCAAAAATCAAGCGCGAAATTCGCTTCATTCGTACTCCAGGGTGCAACCGTGAGCACGCGTTTCGGCAGGATCAACCGCCTCACCCGCCAGGGTGGCAGCAATGGCGTTGGCAACATGAAAATCGACAGGATCGCCATTAATGAAACTGATCTCACCTGAACGGGTCTTGCGTGCCGGGGAGTTGGTCAGAAGGCCCATGTAAACCAGTTTGCGATCAGCATTGAAAACAAAATACTCAGGTGTACGGGTGGCACCGAGTTTTCGTCCCAGGTCCTGGCTTTCGTCATACATGTAGGTGAAGTTGTAGCCACTCATCAAGGCGTGCTCTTTCATGGCGGGCAGACGGTCATCATCGCGATGGTTGACCGCGAAGCCGACAACGCGGACGTCCTGTCCCTTGAACTGTTCCACCAGCTCGACCAGCCCACCGTCCATGCCCCGTACCCAGGGGCAGTGATTGGCCAGCGAGACCAGCACCACCACGGATTCCTCAAGATCAGCCGAAGACAGCGTTCCGCCATCGGTGGTGGGGGTGTTCTCGAAAACCGGCAGCGGGTCGCCAATACTCATGACCATGTTGTACTCGCCGGCAATCGTAGCGGCGGGGGCTATTAGCAAAGCTATCAACAATACGGGGACTACCAGTTTAAAAAATCGCATGGGATTACACCTTGTTTGCCACTAATTCTTCCGGAATTTTCTTATACGCCGGGAACAAGGGTCATTTGCAGACCGTTGCTTCAAGTACGCCGTCAGGCATAGTAACACCAACACCTGTTCCGAGTTCCGAATGCTCGACGGAAACATTGGCAAAGCCGATATACGTGACATTCCGGTTCTGGCCGTTAGCAGCGGTTCACATTACTGAAATTCCCGTGAAATGAATGGCTGCTTTGCGTCCCGAAGCGGAACTACCTAACCAGCAATCATCCATAGCGGCTTCCGGCCAACAGCGGCCGATCAGGAAAGTGATTTATTGTGCTGTAATCAGAAAACTGGTTTGAAGCAAAACAGTAGACTTCCAACTTCACACGTCTGTGCAAAGAACCAACGGTATTTCAAAGGTGCTATGTCTTTCCAACGAAAAAGGGCCACCGTAGTGACCCATTTTGCTTCATTAGAATAGCTAAACTTTTAGAACAAGCGTCGTCTATTAGCGAATACCATTAAGCCCAATAGCGTGGTCAATAATATCAATGCCCATACGGAAGTCGTTGGTACAGGCACAATAGGTTGTGGCGGTTGTGGCTCACCCTCTGGCACTGGATTTGACCAAGCGGCTGGGGAGATGTTGGTATCAACAGCATTTGCAAATGCGTCGGCACGGGGATCTGCGGCATCGTTGACCAGAATTTGATTATTACCATTCACCCACCATCTGAAATCTGTCGTCCCCGCTGGGTCATTCGACGAAACAACGGTGCCGGATGCCGATGTATCGTTCCAGCTAGTGGGCGAGGAAATCAGGACGCCTGCTGCGTCCGTGGCGAATGACCCCGAAGTGCTACTTAGTCCGTCAGTGCTGTTGGGATCAAATACGGTGGTAATGGTATTGGGTGCATCATTGAATACATAGATGACACGAGCTACATCGACCGCATTCCAAGTTTGAGATACATTTGTTGTACCGCCATTGTCCAGCAAGAAGGTGATGGACGTCGGTTCGCCTGCGTTGTAGGGTGATGTGGAATCCCCGCTAAGTGTAGACGTCCAAGTGACAGAATAAGGCGCCGACATTGCAATCTGGCTAAATCCCATTAGCAATATAGATACAAAAGCTGGGAAGTTACGTTTAAACATTGTTGCACTCCTTTGCTGAGTTTTTGTAAAGAGTTTCTATTTTGATGATGATAGTGGTTTGAGTGTGACATTCCAACTAAAAATACTATAACGAAACAAGATAACTACTTGGATCTGATCATGACTTTAGCCCTTCCTAGCAATCGCCACTCGCATCATAGCGATGAATTTTCGGCTTGGGACAACATCTGTTTCAATCTTGGGGGAATTGCCCAAGATTCATTCCTGTTTTATTAATTCAGTTTTTCCGAACTTCGGCTAATGGCCGTTAGCAGACCCTTACATCACGGAATTTCACGCTTGGTGAACGTCTGCTATTTGGTGAAGAGCGGCATTAGGTTCGTTATTGCCAAAATTGCAAGCGGTGGTTAATCCAACACACCCAAGCCTAAAACCCAGCATACCCCCGCCGATGGTCTGCTCTTCACCACAGAGCCGACGTTCGCCAAGTACGATCTTCAGCGAATTGAGTGGTTGCTCTCGGCCAATTATAGTCATTTCGTTCCACTTTCAGCGATACTCACTGCAACTGACAGGTACTGTCAGTGAGAGTGGAACATGCACTTGCGAGCTACGAATAAATCGGCCAAAACACTCGATGTTCACCGCTTTTGCTTCGAGTTCACAAGTGCGCTTGAGTTCGATAACGAACACTCAGGGCTCGCCGTCCAACCGGCTCACCTATATTTGCTTCGCAGAACTCAGGCATGCATGTTCCTACCGGTAATTTAACACCAGGAGTGCACCAATGAACACCATGACCATGCAACCCTATGCTGCCTTTGTCGGAATTGACTGGGCGGATACAAAACATGACGTCTGTATTCAAGCAGCTGATGGCCTGCGAAGAGAGTTTGCAGTCATTCCTCACAAGGTCGAAGAAATTGATGAGTGGGTACAATCGCTACATAAACGATTCCCCGGAACGATCGCGATTGCTTTGGAGCTATCGAAAGGGCCGATTGTTTATGCATTACAAAAGTACGATTACTTTGTCATCTTTCCCATCAATCCATCCACCCTGGCAAAATATCGCGAAGCGTTTCAGCCCAGCCGTGCCAAAGATGATCCTACTGATGCTGAGCTGGCATTAGATTTGATCCTTCGGCATCCAGAACGGTTTGAACCGTTGCAGCCACAAAGCGTTGAAATACGCAAACTGGCAGCACTGGTTGAGCAACGACGACGATTGGTCAATGACCGAGTGCGACTCACCAACCGATTGCGAAATACCTTGAAACAGTACTATCCACAGACCCTGGAATGGTTTGATCGGATCGACACCAAGCTGTTCTGTGACTTTATTGAACGCTGGCCAACGCTCATGCAGGTTAAACGCGCCAGAACCACGACCTTGACAACTTTCTTTCGTGCCGGGCACACACGCAATCCTGCGTTACTTGAAACGCGTCTGGCGTCCATCAAGTCAAGTCAGCATTTAACCCTGGATGAAGCGTTGGCCAGCGTTCAATAAAGTCACAGAA
>PVMK01189287.1_pt2 | contig 18207 bp, 17 predicted proteins | sample 1853481 | NCBI WGS metagenome assembly PVMK01 (sample SAMN08533507, study PRJNA380276) | Marine sediment metagenome, whole genome shotgun sequencing project. | reverse complement strand
CCGTTCATCGTGGGGTTGTCCCCGTAAGGCGTCGTGGGGTGGTGGCCTTGGCGGTAGCGACGAGCCCGTCTCCGGTTCCGGTTCCCTTCACGTTCAACAGGTACCATGTAGCCTGGAACCCCGCCGTGGTGTCACCAATACTACTCTTGAAGGTGCCCGGGGTGCAGTCGAACATCCCCTCATCGAGGCACGAGGAGTCGCCGTACGCCTTGTAGAGGGCCGGGGAGAAGTAGTAGATGTACTGATACCAGAACGCCTCCGGGCGGTAGAAAATTCTGAACGTGCCGCCGAAGCGTCTCGGTCCCGGCGTGACGTTGATCGACCCCGCCCGGTCGAAGTCGTACCAACCGTCGAAGGTGGTGGTCCGGGTGACCGGATTGCCGGTCCCGTAGTTCGGATACAGGTTCCCTCGCGTGGTCGGGAAGACTACCCGGGTCGGACCCGTTGCCCCGTGGTTCGCCTCGAAGACTCCCGGGCCGTTGTAATAATCATACTTCGTAATCGTGGTGTAGCCGGGCCACCCGGTCTTCGGGGTTATTGTGAACGTGCCGGTGACGTTGATGAACCCGGTCGGAAGCGTGAACGCCCCGCCGACCGGGTTGCCGGGCTCCACGATGGCCGTGGCGGGCGGGTAGATGTACTCCCCCATCCCAGTCTTCATGGTGTAGGGCTGGATGTAGGCTTGGCGCATGCCAGCGCCACCAGGCGTTGTCACGCGGGGGTTGGGGGAGATGTGCCACGATTGCTCCACGCGGAACAACGCCGTGTCGGCGAGCGCGGTCTCGGGGGCCAGGAGGCTGCCAGCCGCCACGGCGAGGCCGAACAAGAGCACGCCGGCCAGCGGGGCCAGCAGCCCCACCCGAAAGACGAAACAACGGGTCCAACTGACGAAGGAGCTTGCGCAAATCACGGCGCACCCTTCCCTCCCACTACCGTGGGCTTCGGGGGCACCGGGATAGGCGTCTCCTGCGCCGCAGGGCGGGAGATGTCCATCACGCATACGCCTACCCCCGAGGTATGTCAATACTTCTCTTAGTCATGATTTTTATTACGTATCTCTTAAACAGAGAACACACTGTTGACACATAAGTCAAAACACCGGATCTCAGCCAACGGCTGGCGGTGAACCGAAGTCAGCTCGTGCTCTCTCGTGGAAGAGAGTCGGAGAGGGGGTACTCTAAATAGAGTCACTCTAGGCAGATCGGGTGGAGATGCTTCTGCTGGCGAGGTCAGTCGACGCGATTATGGCTACATTCGATAACTTTGGAGTGAATGGGATCCCGAGCACCTCGTGTGGGTGCATCGCTTCAGGATGTTGGAAACGGCTCCCGTCGGCGACTGAGCAACGGCGCTTCGGCGAGCCGCATTAGTCGCGCGCGACGAACAACCAATCTGTCAGTTCTTCGTCGACGAGGTCGTTCTCGTAGGTGACCGGTATCGCCTCGACGTTGGTGAATGTCGCGCGCAACGCTTCGACGAACGGCGAACTCTCCACGTACGACCAGACGGCCAGGATCCCACCCGGTGCCAGGTGCTGCTTGGCGCGCGCGAGACCGGGTTCCGAGTAGAACGCCTCGTTGGCGGTTTCGTGTTGCGGGTCGGGCTCGCGGAGGTCGAGCCGCTCTTGCGGCGAGTGGTCGACATCGATGAGAACGATGTCCCAGTGTTCATTCGCCGGCTCGTTGAGCAGCGCAAAGACGTCTCCCTCGCGAACACCGAATCGCGGCTCTGCGGCCAACTCGGCCGACAACGGAACCAGCCCACCGCGCATGAAGCCGACGACTTCCGGGAGCAACTCGACCACCTCGACGCGATGCACGCGCGATGACTTCAATGCCTCGCTCGCCGTGTAGCCGAGCCCGAGCCCGCCGACCAGAACCGACAATTCGCTACCCGCATGTCTTTCGAGTGCTTCGGTGGCGAGAGCGCGCTCGGAAGCCGTGTTGTAGCTGCTCATCAACAGCTCTTGATCGAGCGTGATTTCGGTGATGATCGTGCCGGGGCTCGCGAGCAGTTCGCGACGGCGCAGACACAGATCACCGATGGGTGTCGTCTCGAACGCGAGGAGTCTGAAGTTGGACGGGCTCATGGGATAAGGGCAGAGCCGATGCGTTGATTCCACCGACGCGCCGGGGAACGATCGCCGATTGGTCCAGGCCAGCGCAACCCTTCTTGACGAAGGCACGAGGATAGGCAATTGAAGCTGCGTTTTCGGAAATGTCCGATAACGGGCATTCTATTAAGCAGCACGGGAGCGTGGAGAAGGACCCTCGCACTGGGGAGGCCCAAATGGCTTCAAACACACGTTTGCGCCATCCCACTCGGATCTGGGTAGAATAAGCCCCCAACGGTCTGGATCAGCCGGGGCGGGCCAGATGTCACTGATCGCCGAACTCAAGCGTCGCAACGTCTTCCGCGTAGGCGTGGCCTACGCGATCGTGGCTTGGCTTCTGGTGGAAGTGGCGTCCGTGGTTCTGCCTACCTTCGAAGCGCCCGAATGGGTGATGAAAGTCCTCACCTTTCTCGTAATTCTCGGGTTCCCACTCGCGCTGATTCTCGCCTGGGCGTTCGAGCTGACGCCCGAGGGGATCAAGCGGGAAGAGACGGTCGATCGCGCAGAGTCGATCCGGCACCAGACGGGCCGCAAGCTCGACTTCGCGATCATCGGGCTGTTGGTGATTGCTGTCGTCTACTTCGCTGTGGATAAATTCGTGCTGGACGCGCAGCCGGAGGTAGTTGCCGAGCAGGCTTCAGGACCGGAATCCGTTGCGCGAGAGAAGTCGATCGCGGTGCTGCCGTTTGAGAATCTGAGCCAAGATGCGACCAATGAACCGTTCACGATTGGCATTCATGACGACATCCTGACCCAGATCTCCAAGATCAGTGCGCTCAAGGTAATTTCCCGTACGTCTGTGATGGAGTACCGCAACACGACGAAGAATCTGAAGACAATTGGCCAGGAATTGGGTGCGGCCACGGTCCTGGAAGGCGGTGTGCAGCGAGCGGGAGACCGTGTGCGGATCAATGTCCAGTTGATCGATGCGGTAACAGACAAACATCTATGGGCGGATACCTATGATCGGCGGCTAACTGCGGAAAACATCTTTGCGATCCAAACCGAGATTGCGACGGCGATTGCCGATGCATTGCGCGCGACCCTGTCACCCGAAGAGCAAAACCGGCTAGCGACCGTACCCACCGAGAACCTCGCCGCCTATGAGGCGTATATACTCGGAAAACAGCGCATGGCGAAATTTACCAGCGTCGCGTTGGAAGAAGCGGCTGAATATTTCGAGCAGGCTGTCAATCTCGATCCAGGTTTTGCACTCGCCTATGTCGGTTTAGCAGACGCCCACGCCCAGAATGTCAATCTTCTCGGCATACCCGAAAACGAGATGTCGGTGAAATCCGAAGTGCTGCTCCAAAGAGCACTGGAGTTGGATGACCAGTTGGGCGAAGCCTACGCCGTGCTTGCTTGGATTCAAAATAGGAAAAATGACCTTGAAGGCGCCCAGGAAAACTATCGGCGGGCTCTGGAGCTGGATCCCAACTCGGCAAGGACGTATTCCGGATACGCTGACCTGATGAATGACTTGCGCCGGTTGGAGGAATCACTGACGCTGCGCAGAAAAGCGGTTGAACTCGATCCCTTGTCGGCCGTGATGATCCAAAGGGTCGGGTGGGGTCTGGCTGCCTTGGGCCGATTTGATGAGGCATTGTCCTGGTACGAAAAAGCGTTCGATGTCGATCCAGGTTTTTCTTGGAATCTTTGGAATATTGGGGCTCATCATTGGTTGATTTCAGGGCAATACGGCGAAGCGATCAGATGGCTCAGAAAGGCAAGTTCTTCCGATTCCGGCGATCCCTTCAATCCCGCTTCTCTTGGCAGGCTTTTCCTGGATCTCGGCGACTCCGATCAGGCCGAGTACTGGATTCATCGGTCCATCGAGGCCCACCCGGAAAGCGTTGTTTCCAATAATGCCATGCTACTCCTTCATCTGTACCAAGGTGATGAAGCCGCAGGGTTGGAATATGGACGAAAATCCTTTGCAATCGATAAAAACGACGTCGAAGGCGTCATGGCAGTTGAACTCCTGGGAGACCATGAAATCAGAGCGGGTCGCTACTCCAAAGCCCGAGATTTGTATGCAGAGAGATTTCCCGAATGGCTGCGCGAAGATGACCTCAAGATCAACGATGGAAACAGGAGTTATCGAGCAGCAATCAACCTCGCGCTGATCCTATCCAATACGGGTGAGCAGGATCGGGCAGATCTGCTGTTGAACCGCAGCCTCCAGTACATCGAGACACACCCGCGTCTGAGTTGGGATGGCTACGGGATCGCTGACGTAAAAATCTACGCATTGCGCGGTGAAAAGCAGAAAGCGTTGTCCACCCTTCGGCAAGCCATCGACGAGGGCTGGCGAAGTCTCTGGTGGTATCTTCTCAAACAGGATCCGAGTCTGGAATCACTGCACGACGAACCCGAGTTCCAGGCGATGGTCGCCGAGATCGAAGCCGACATGGCCGAGCAGCTAGCGCGGGTTCGCGAGATGGAGCGCAGCGGAGAGTTGGAACCGATCCCTGAGCTGGCGGCGGAATAGCTGATGTCCTTCATCGGCGAACTCAAGCGCTGCACTATGATGACGGAGTGAAGCTCCGAATCGTCAGACAAACAATCGCAGTAGAAACGGAGGTAATGAAATAATGGGAGTTGTCAGACTACACTCTGAAGTGAAAATGGAGCCGGGAGATCTCATGGACCTCTCGACGTTTACCAGTGACGATAAGACGGAGCTGTTTCACAACTTCTTCGCGACAGAGGACGAGTCCATCACGGCTGGCATCTGGGAATGCGCTCCATGCTTCGAGGAGGTCAAGGACTTCCCTTGCTACGAGATGATGGTTTTCCTATCAGGATCGGTGACAGTGACCGATGAGTCGGGATCTCAGACCTTCAAGGCAGGTGATGTCCTCTTTGCCTCGAAGGGATCGGACTTCACCTGGAATATCACCGAGCCTCTTCGGAAGTTCTACATGATACTAGAGGAGCCTAAGTAACCCGCCCGTATCAACACTTATTGACATCCGCCGCCTTCCGGCGACTCCCCCACAGGCGTTCGATAACGAAAGAGACCGGCCTCTCGTGGAAGAGAGTCGGTGGGAGGGTGACTCTGATGTGGGTCAATTGAATCGGCCCAGGTGATAGGCGTTCGGTTCAATAGAGCTGAAGAGCGGAGAAAGGCCCCCGCACTGGGACTGATAGGCGACCGCGCTAGTATCGCCCTATGGGCTCCCTCGCATTCCGCCGCAGCCGGCCCCATCGCGGCAGCGCGTCGCCTGCAACCTCAAGCCGTCTATCACGATGTCCGTTGTTGATCGATTAACGGAGATGCTCGACCAGCAGGGCGTGGCGTTCCAAGTGCGGCGCCACGATCCGGTGTACACCAGCGAGGAAGCGGCCCGCGTTCGTGGAACTTCACTAGCAAGCGGGGCCAAGGCGCTCGTTTGCAAAGCCGACGGGCAGTTCGTGATGTTCGTCATGCCCGCCAACCGTCGGCTGGCCAGTAAGATGGTCCGCAAGAACGAATCGATTCGCAGGCTGCGGTTCGCCAGCCGCGCGGAAGTTGCCCAGCTGACCGGCCTCCAGCCCGGCTCGATTCCGCCGTTCGGCAGCCTGTTCGATTTGCCGACCTGGTGCGACGAAGTACTGGCCGAGCAGTCCGTGATCAACTTCAACGCCGGCGATCATGCGGTGTCGATTAACATGAGCTACGCCGATTACGTGTCTGTCGAACAACCAAAGTTGGGGCGCTTTACCGCGGCGGAAGGTGGCTAAGCCGTCGTAGTGGTGGCTCTCCGCCGCCTCAAACCGTGGCATCCGGCTACTCGGATCGGCCGACGGGGGGGGGCCACCGCTTCGAAAAGAGCGAGCAAGCGTTATAGGGCTATGGCACCTACGAGCACCAACGTAATCCCCGCGATCACAATGGTTGCTGCCCCCCCTCGTGTGCGGTAACAGCCCCTTCCTCCTACTCAGTACTGAGAGGTGTGTTAGGAAACGGGCTCTTCGGATTGACCAACTGAACCCGGGATCCTCTCTTAAATCATTGGCCAATGGCTCCCTGCTTGACTGATGGCTCACAGGGTTTTTTGGAATTCAAAGGCCCAATTCCTTATGTGCCTGCGCGAAGAGATCCCGAAGCAATTCTGAACGGTTCTTCACCTCGCCCTTTTTGATGCGAATCCTGTAGCCGTGCTGTCGGTCGTTGTAGTCGATAAGGTCGAGCCCTGATTCTTCGATCTTTTGCTCGTGTTGTTCTGACTTTTCCAGTCTGACCGTCAGTTGCATGGACGACTTATGCGGGCGAAAGACAACAAAGTTGTGGGGCTTCTCGTCCTTCGACATTCCGATGTAGAACTTGTTGTATTTAAGTTCGATACCTGAATCGACTTGTTGAACAATCTCGAACAACTCGTCTGCGATCTTCACTGTTGCAGGCGTGCCTCGCTTCTCCCAATAGCCTCGATCGGCCACTTCGCTGACTTCTTCGTCCTCGTCGACGAATCCAAGACTCACCTGATCGAGAACGGTTGTGAATACAAGCGACACTTGATCGCCAAGCCGAAAGGCGGACATCTGAACGGCAATCAAGGGTATGACGCCGTTAAATAGAGAGATGACGTTTAGGAATCTGCTCGTGACCTTTTCAGCAACAATGACAGCCGTGTGATCGTACTGGGGGTATCGCTTGCGTTCGATGTCCCAATACTCGATGGTCCGAATGATGTGAGATTCGTCTGTCTTTCCGAGTTGGACTTCGACTTCGTACCGACGATTCGATTCTACGTCCTGTAGGAGAAGGTCAAGGCGACCAGCGCGAGGCTGCAGTCGTTCCTTGTCCTTCATGATCACGTCACCCAATCCGATGATCGAGGGGTCGTCTGCGATCCGTTCTTGGACCCACTTCTCGCCCAGCTCAGCATGCGACTTGATCGAGAGGCGCTCCATTTGAACGTATTCCATTGTCAACCTCGTCTGTTGAGAGTGTACGTCATCAAATCTTCTCGGATATTTGGACCGTTTCTATTAGAACGGATTTTCGCTCCCATTTGCGGCTCGCCCGCTGGACACTTCGGACACTCTGGACGCCAGATCGGGAAACTCTTCTATAAATCTTTCTATAGAGAACTTTCCCAAACCACTGTCCTGTCCGTCCAAGGTGTCCAGCTAGGTCCTTACCCTCTGACAACCGTGCAACTGTGCAACCGCCAGGAGACCAGTTGATCTCGGGATTCGCTTCTCGGAGGGGAATTGCACGGTTGCGGTGATTTCAGGGAGGCAAAGGGGGGCCGGTTTCTCCAACGGGACTCGAAACCGCTCGCTTAAAAACGTCAAGACGCAAAATAGAAGGGTTTCAACTACTTACGCGATTTGGTGATGCGCCGCCACGCACTGTCCGAGATCCGGTTTTTTTACTTATATGTCAAGAGAGTGCTTCGCCTGTAATAGATATGTAAAAAAAAGCATTGACATGTCAGATGAACAGGCGTACGGCTGGGAAAGAACTCCCTACGGCCTTCGGTGTAGGAGGCGCCTGTACGACGCCTCCGAAGCTCATGGCAGTGGAAAGTAGACACACCATGAGGCACATCCGTTCGAGAGGTTCTTGGACCGGAGGGCCTTGGCAGTCGATCCAGGCTTGGTCGGTCGGAGCGGACTCTAAGCCAATGCCGCTCGTGCACCGAGCGGGTGTCTTATGGAGGTGTGCAGAACAATGCGAAAAATCTTTGCAGTAGCAATGGGTAGCGTGGCGGCTCTCGTGGGGTTTGCGGACGCGGCCAACGCAGCGCCGAAGATGTACCAGGGAAGCCTCATCCTCCACTTCTTCGGAAACGACAGGACCGATCTCCCGACGCCGCCCTTTGACGCATACGTGTTCACGGCGCTGCCGTTGGGAGCCCGCTGCAACCCGGCTGTGGTAGGAGGCATGACCTGCAGTCCTACCGCGACGCTTCAGGTGGGCGCTCCACTCACGGGGAGCGGGACGACTTCGGGAGGAGCAGGCTCGCCGGCGAGCATCATGCTCCCCTCCGGTCAGCTCGCGCGAATCACTTCCGGCTCGTTTCCGCCACATTATTCGAGCGTGATTTACCAAAAGACGTATGCCAATCTGGCGAACGCTGCGGGAAAATTCCAGGCCGGCGGAGGCCCAGGCTCTGTCAGCTACTTTGTCAGCTCCCCATCCTTTGGGGCCCGGATCATCCCGGGAAAGAATCAGTTCGGCGGGGTTATGAGGCTGCTCAAGGGAGCCTCATCTGGCGGCCTAGGGACGAAGATAAAGTATACCTACCCGGCCACTAGCAGCATGTACGTATTCTCGATCTCGACTTGGGGAGCAACGTTCGTTGGTGCGACCAGCAATGGGGGCATTCCTGCGTCGGGTACCGTGAAGGGAACCCTCGTCCACACGACGATGACAAGTCTTACGTCCTCCTACACGGGAATGGCGCTGGGATGGCCGTGGACGACTGGAAGTGTCCGAGTGTACGCCTACGGCGACGGTTCCACATATGCTTTTCCAGAAACCCTCGCTCGCGCTGGATACGACAACCGGACGTCTCAGGGCGGGGGCACGATCCAGCTCGTGACACCGCACCTGGAGGATTGGGGAGGCGCAACGGGTCTACTCGATTACGGGGCGATTGGGATTTTGCGGATTAAGTTCGTGCCTGAGCCGTCGGGGTGGGTAGTGCTGACTGCGGGGCTGGGGTTGTTGGGGGTGCTCTACAGGTTGCGAACTCCGAAATACCGAAGTAGCTCGGCTGCCTGTCGGCCGAATTGACTCACGGCCGCGGAGAGACGGGAATGAGACTTTGGATCGTGCAGCACGGCGACGCGCTAGCCAAAAACGTGGATCCCGATCGGCCGCTCAGTGAAAGGGGCCGATCCGACGTCGAGAGGCTGGCCTCGCATCTCGCGGGCTGCGGCGTGGGCGTCGAGCGTGTTGTCCACAGCGGAAAGACCCGCGCCCAGCAGACGGCCGACATTTTGGCGGCGGCGCTCCAAGCGCGCGAACGAGTAGAAGCGGTGAAGAATCTCGACCCAATGGATCCACCTGGGCCGTTCGCGGCGGAGTGCGCAGGTGCCGCTGGAGACTTCCTCGTCGCTGGTCACATGCCCTTCGTGGGCAAACTCGTCTCGCTCCTCGTCGCAGCACGCGAAGACGCGGCTCTCGTGGATTTCGTTCCAGGCACCGCCGCGTGTCTTGAGCGGGCAGACGACGGCACTTGGAGCGTGGTCTGCCTGCTGCGCCCGGAGTTTCTGTCAGGAGGCCGGTGATCATAGAACCGGCTTGTGTATTCCAAATAGCGATTCGGTTTGGCCATTCGACGGGGGCCGCTGGACACTTCGGACACTCTGGACACCAGATCGGGAAACTCTTCTATAACTGCTCTATAGGAGACTTTCCCAAACTACTGTCCTGTCTGTCCAAAGTGTCCAGCCAGCGGGTTCCCAACGGGACTCGAACCCGCTCGCCCGAAAACGTAAAAGTCCGAAATAGAGGCGTTTCGCGGACTTACGCGATTTCGTGATACACCCCGATGCGCCTCGTTGAGCAGAAGTCACTACAAAATCCACTACAGCCCCGATTTCTCTTGCAATCGGCACCCAACACACGTCTTATGACGGTGCGGCCTGGCGTACACTGAATCGTGCGTTAAATAGCCGAGGTGAATTGTGTGTTTCCGCAAGAGATGTCGCGTTTCTTCTGCGTGGATGGCGGCCGCTTGTCTCGCTGCGGGCGTGCTGGGAGTCGGACCCGACGTTTCCCAGGCCGACGGCTTGATGGGGGGTGGCCCTCTACCTGAAGTCGTGTCGCCGTCGCCCGACCCAGCGTTGCGCGAAGAGATGGACCGCGCCGTCGCCGACTCCCTGCGCCGCTTCGGACTCGAAAGTCAGGCGACTTCCTTCGGTGTGTCGGAGAAGTTCACCTTCTATCCCCTGGGAGGTACGCTCTACGGCGACCTCTTCACGAACAACTTCGTCGACCTCGATCCGACGTCAGGAATCCTCGACTGGGACTGCACCGACTTCACTTACGACGGACACGACGCCACTGACGTGAACCTGCGTAGCTTCGGGGAGCAGGTCATTGGCGTTCCGATCTTTGCTGCGCTCGACGGAGCCGTCGGGGTCGTCAGCGATGGCAACGCCGACATGAACACTAGCTGCACCGGAAGTGCCAACTTCGTGATCCTCACCCACGCTGGTGGACGGAGGACTTCCTATTTCCACATGAGAAAGGGCAGCGTGCAAGTGTCCCGCGGCCAGAACGTCCGGGCCGGAGAGCAACTGGGCCTAGCGGCGTCGAGCGGGTGCAGTACCTGGCCCCACTTGCATTTCGCGACCTACGACAGCGGGGTTCTCGTCGAGCCCTACGCGGGAGCGTGTCGTCCCGGCGATAGCGAATGGGTGAACCAGACGCCAATACGCCGCGGTCTCTACGTCTGGGACCTCAACGTGACAGACGTCAACATCAGCAGCTATCCGGGTCTCCCTTTCGACATGCCCCGGACCGGCACCTTTGTCCAAGGTACCCGCTCTGTCTACCTCTGGAGTTTGCTTGTGAACCAACCCATGAGCAGCACCTGGCGGATCCGCTTCCGTCGCCCAGACGGAGCGATCGCCTTCGATACAGGGACGGGAAGCTTCGGCAACCCGTTCCATCGCTGGTCCTGGTGGTGGTGGACCTGGAGGTTGAATCTGAACCAGACAGGTACCTGGAACATTCTGTTCGAGATCGATGGCTCCGTTCTGGTCGTGGTGCCGTTCGACGTCGTTGCCTCGGCGGGCCAGATCGTCAATCGGCCGCCGAATCCGATTTCGGTTGGGATCGAGCCAGCGAACCCCTCAGAGGAGGACGTTCTTGTTTGCCGGGTCAGCGCGGACCTGGTCCTCGACGATCCGGACTACGACATCGTTGAGTACCTATACGATTGGACAGTGGAAGGCTCTTCCGTGCGGACTGTCACCAGCGCGGCTCTCTCGGACGCTCTGCCCCATCATTCCGGACTCAATGGCGACGTGGTGGTCTGCGCGGTGACGCCCTCAGACGGCGTTGACGATGGCGCGGCTGCCTCGGACGTGATCATGCTTCCGGAGCCAAGAGGCGCGTTGGCGTTGATCGCAGGCGCGGGGTTTCTTGGTCTGCTCTACCGGCGGCGTGCTCGGGGTTTGCGGCTCGGTTAGTCGGTCCCCGATTCTCGCTAACTCACCCGCAGCGCCCGGGATCTTCGTGAGTGGTAGTATGCTGGGGTAACTGGTGTCTCGGTTCCGGCTGCAAGGGGCTGTTGGGCGCTGAGGGCCCAGACGTTAGGCGCTTGGGGAGTCCGCACCACACGTGGAGATCCGTCACGCGACCAAGGAAGACCTAGATGCCGTGCTCGCGATCTTCAACCACGAGATCGTCAATGGAGTCAACGCCTGGGATACCGAACCGATCGCAGGCGCAGACCGCCAGCGATGGTTCGATGCGCATGGCGATCCGGCGTATCCACTTCTGGTTGCCGAAAGCACCCAGGGTGTTTTGGGTTGGAGCAGCTTGTCCAAGTGGGCTCCCCATGGAGCCTACGACCGGACAGCCGAGACCTCCATATACGTTCATCGGGGTGAGCGTCGTCGCGGTCTTGGCAGTTCGCTGCTGGCGGAGCTCATCTCGGTGGCTGGCCAAGTCGGCCACCATGCGCTCATCGGTCGAATAGAGGTGTCCAACCAAGCGAGCCGTCAACTCCATCTCGGTGCGGGATTTAAGTCCGTTGGCATTATGCACGAGGTCGGGTTCAAGCTCGGCCGCTTTCTTGACGCGGAGTTGTTCGAATTGGTGCTCACGCCGGACGCCTAACACTTATCAGGCCCCCGGTTGTCAATAGGCACACGTCTCTCGTGCGCCCGGTGAAATCAGCTCCCGAGATCATCGAAGCGAGAGTTGTCCTCTCACTCTGCGTTCGCTGACAAGCGGCAGAGGCCGAGTCTAGATCCAGGCCAGCGCACGAGCGAGAATCTGCATCGCGTTTTCCTGCGCGCAGGCGCCGTGCGCGATCACGAGCCGTTCAGGCTCCCAGGCTAGCACCCGCGCCCGGGCCGCCCTGGCAGGGTGCCTGCGCAAGAAGCTGGCCCGCCACTCGCGCGGGGTGCTACCGCGCTCGCCCACTAACCCATCGAAGCGCATCAGCATCCCCTTCAGGCCCTTCATCTGCGCCGGGTCGTGGCGCTGCACCAGATCGCAGAAGATCGCCGTGCGCGATAGGCGATGGAAGAAGGCGACCTCCTCCATCGCGATCGAACCGCGGAAGATCGTCTGATCGATGTCCGCAGCCCAGGCGGGATCCGCCTTGTCGCCGAGTTCCGCATCGAAGTGCAACTGTGGCTTTCGCCTGGCGAGCCCGGGTGGCGCATGGAGCCGCGCGTTCGGCCAGCGCTCGGCCCACTCCTTCAGGAAGAGATGATGGATCTTGTTGGGGGAGACGATGTGGCGAACGGGCCCGATTGAGCCGACTGCCCGCTCAAGCTCGGGGGTGAGCGCGATCGGCGACCACACCCACGCACTCCCGTCCCTCAGCCGCGCAACCGCCATACGGGTTGGATAGGGGAAGCTCAGAAAGGAGACGGTGGGCCCGTCGGCCACGTACAGGGAAGAACCGAATTCCTCGAGCATGGCGGCAGCCTACACCCGCCGTTGCCGCACAGCCAGAGAGCAGCGCGTGTTACGATCTGGCATCGAAACTCGGCGTGCGGCGGGGAATTCGGAGGTGGTCCGCACCGCGAGTTGAACGCCGGGAAAGTACGTAACAGAGGGAGGGGAGGCCGTGTCGATCAGCGGAGTGTGCCTGTGCGGTGCAGTGCGATACGAGATCAACGGAAAATTGCGCGATGCGGGAAACTGTCATTGCTCCATGTGCCGCAGGGCGCATGGTGCGGCCTATGCGACCTACGCGAGCGTCGATCCAAAGGAGTTCCGCTGGCTGTGCGGCGAGGAGTTCGTCTCGAACTACGAATCCTCTCCGAACGCGGGCTGGGTCTTCTGCAACAAGTGTGGTTCGAGGCTGGGGTCGGCCAACAAGGGGCGGATCGATTCCGTAACCCTGGGGACGATCGAAGGCGACCCCGGAATCAGACCGCGCTCCCATATCTTCGTGGGATCGAAGGCGACTTGGCACGATATCACCGACGAACTGCCGCAATTCGAGGAGTGGCCACCGGGCGAGCAATGGGCGTAGGGCGGCCGCCTATCAAGGCACTGCAGACAACAAACAGCCGAACCCAATAGGTCCATGGTACAATCTGTTAGCGAGCGCTCCTGCCCCAGAGCTAACGGTTAGCGCTGTTTAGTGCAGCTGAGCGCCAATACGTTAGGCAGCGGGGCGACTAGTCGCGGGCCGACCAGTCGCATATTGGCAGGGGGAGCGTGTTCAGCCCTCTCTGCAGTATGGTCGGGGATCGTCCACGATCCGATCAGTTCTAGCTCCCCTAATGTAGGAGCAGCGATCATGCGCTGGTACAACGATGGGGAGATCATGGCACTCGAGACAACCCGCAAGGCCCATCTGCTCCTTTCGCTGTACGCACTCCCGATGGCAGCACAGGTTCTGGGGGGATGCGTGGCGCACCAGGTCTACAACGAAGAATCGCATGAGTACATCCAGCAGATCCCCGTGCCGGGTCGTGAGGGCGTTGAGTACGACCTGGCGATCATCGAGTTCGACGACCACGGCGTCTTCTGGAAGCTCGAGCAGCTCGAGGACACCCTCGATCTCATCGAGCGACGGAATGCCGAGTCCGAGCGAGGCGTCTTCGTGATCCCGTTCATCCACGGCTGGAAGAACAACGCGGATCCTCGGCAAAAGAGCGGCGATCTGGTGCGGTTCCGTGAGGAGCTCGCGACGATCGCCTCCGATCTTGCGGCTAGCGACGATGGAACGCCTGATCGTTTGATCGGTGTCTATCTTGGATGGAGGGGCGCGACTTCGCGGATCTCGATCCAGAAGGAGCTGACCTTCTGGGACCGGCTGACCACGGCCGAGCGGGTCGTGTCGCTGACCATGCGAGAGACGCTATTCCGGATCATGGCGGCGACGCGCGTTCGACCCAACTCGAAGTGCTTCGTCGTTGGACATTCGATGGGCGGCCTTATCGTCGGAAAGACGCTCTCGCCGTCGCTCACGACCCTGTTGCTGGCCAACGGTTCACGGGGTGTACGCATGCCAGCAGACCTTGTACTGCTGCTCAATCCGGCGCTGGACGCGCTGTCTTCATGGCAGTTCATTGACTTCCTGAAGCGCTCGAACGCGCGCCTCGAACTTCGGAGAGCCAACGGCGAGATCATGGAAGCGCCGGGCCCGATCATTGCTTCGATCACGTCGGAAGCCGACACCGCAACGGGTAGGGCCTACTCGTTCGGACGTACCGTATCCAGTCTCTTCACCGCGTTCCGTACCGACCACGACGAATCCCACCCAAGCCAGCGCCACCTCGCTACGCACGCGGAGGGGCACGTGGACTACCTCGTGAGTCATCGGGCAAGGGTCGAGGACGGAGAGGTCATCCTGGAGCGCGTGCCAGGCGCGTACAACGACACCCCGTTCTGGATCATCCAGGTTACAAGCGATATCTCCCGCGACCACGGCGACACGCGCAATCCGATGATCAGAAAGCTCACGGATCAGCTCTCGCAGCTCAACCGTCTCTATGAGATAGATGTTCAGACGTGGATACTCACCACACCAACTGAGCATTGAGTCGGCTCAACCCGCGAGGCCCGCTGCAGGGGGGCTGACACTCAATACTGCGGAACCGCCTGGACAGGCTTGCCGGTAGCATCCATCCCAATTCCCGGGCCATATGCATTGGGCTTGACTGGTCCCAAGACGCCACCGGTGTGTCCAAGCGTGGGCTGCCAGGTATACGGGCGACCCGTCGCGTCACTGTGAATGCCGGGTCCATATGCGTTCTGCCCGCCATACCCCCGATGGAGTGCTCCACCGTTGGCAACACGGTAATCAACGTAAAATTGCAGCAATCTCGTCCAAAAGCCGGGCGAAGATGGTGGATCGGAAGTTACTTGTGTTTTCCGCTCGGTCCGCTCCGCGCTGTGAGCAAGCCGATCCTCGTGCACATCAGCGTAGTTTTGAGCGTCTTCTCTCGCTCCATGTTTGAGAAGCAGATCAGCGATTTCATTGCTGACAAGCAGTTTCGCGAAGTGCAATACAGTATTCCCATCTGCATCTGTAAGGTTTGCGTCCGCCCCGTGGTCCAGCAGTGTACGTCGTCAAGGTGTTTCGGACTCGACGTGGCCTCTGCTAAGAGACAGTTCCTGATTTCATCCTAGGCGGCTCTTGCCGCCAGGTACTCCTTCTTCCTCTTTCGCATCGTACGTTTCTTGATTCGGTCGCGTTCTGTGACGATTTCATATTGCCGCCCGAAGTAGACATCGGCTGGCGTCACATTGTCAAGCGATTCGTGGTAGCGCTCGTTGTTGTAGTAGGCCACGAAATTCCTGAGTGCCGCCTCCAGCTCCCACGGATAGTAGTAGTGCTCGAGCTTGACGACATTTTTCAGGGTCCGGTGATAGCGCTCGATCTTGCCCTGCGTCTGCGGGTGGTAGGGAGCGCCGCGGGTGTGAGTCATCTCTCGCTCATTCAGGTAGTCCCGCAGCTCGCCAGAAACGTAGGCAGAACCGTAGTACATCACGAAGAAGCCATGACTGGTCGCACTTTCGTAGGATTGAAGTGCACACCCCAACCCTTACTCCGGAGGACCAGCCATGACCACGAGCCCTTTTACCACGGATCAAACTACCTGGGTAGGCATCGATATTGCCAAGAAGCACAACGATGTCCTCATTGAGCGGCCGAGGCGTCGGCGACGACTTCCTTGAGCTCCCGGTTCTCGGCCCGCAGGTCCTTGACTTCGTCGCTGGTAGCTTCGCGCACGGTGTCGCCCGCGAGCTGCTTCTTGCCCGCTTCGAGGAAATCCTTGCTCCAGCGATAGTAGAGGTTGGAGGCAATTCCCTCGCGACGGCACAATTCAGAGATGCTCTGCTCACCGCGCAGCCCTTCGAGAACGATCCGGACCTTCTCCTCAGGAGCGAACTTCCTGCGGGTGCGGCGGCGGATCTCTCGCACTGCCGCTTCTGTCGATTGCTTCTTCGTTCTTGTCATTTCGAGACTCTCCCCGGGGTCCCGGACCCCGTAAAGTGTCTCTTAGTCTAGATCACCCAAATGTCCGACTTCCCCTGACGGGATACACCGCGAGGCCGCGCTGCGCCTCGTGCGCGAGGAAGCTCGCGACTGTCTCTGGCGCGGCCGGGATACCCTGAACCCCGCGCTCGCTGCACCACGCCTCGAAGGCCCGGATGTCGGTTCGGTAGGCCCGTCGAGTCGCCGGGGACAGGCTCTCCCGGGCGAAGTCCCGGGCGGCTTCGGCGTCGGCTTCGAGGGCTGCCGGGAGGGTGTTTGAGACGGGCTTGAGGGCGTTTCCCACGGGGAGTTTCTCCTTTCGAGAAGCCGAGCAGTCGAGGCCACGCCGTTTCCCTATCACCGACTGATAGCGGAGCCGATCGGATAGGCAGATTCCGTTAAGTACGCTGAAGAGTGGAGAAAGGCCCCGCACTGGGCATGCCACCGTGCCAACCCTCTTTTGTGTCAATCGCTCTCCACGACCTGAGTCAACAAGCGCCCACAGCCAGGGTGACTGTCAGAACGAGTTGCTGAACGAAGCGGCCTCAGGCGCCGGATGAGCGGCTCATGTCCGCCTTGAACTCGCCGAGTTGTTCGAGCAGGCTGTCGTGTAGGGATTCGCTGCGCAGCAGGTACTCGAGGAGCAGCTTGTGCACGGGCGTCCAAGCGTCCTTCTTGAGGCCCTCGGCCAGCTTGATGGTTTTCTTTTCGAGTGCGTCGTGTTCTTCGATGCTATCCCAGATCGCAACGACGTCCTCGCGGGTGACTGCAACCGATTCCTTGGTGACACTGTCGATCAAGAACTGCTGCACGCGGTGATGCATGTGCGAATCGTGCCCAATGATGTCCATGATCATACGAATCAGCGTGCTCTCGGTCTTCTCGGAGATTTCCGCCGTAAAGCTCATTGCCTGACGCTCGATCCCCTGCCACTCACGGAGCACCTTTACCATGTTGTCGACTTTGTTCGCCATCTTCCTCTCCTGTTTTTCAAGGCGCTAGGCGGCTGGCGCGGCGCCACTCACTTGCTGGGTGGAGGCCGGCGTGCGCTGCTCGCCTCGTGATCAACGGAAGGTACTGTTTCCTGAACTCTCATCCAAGAAGACTCAGTCCGACAGAGTGCCGTGCGAAGCGTAGGGAAGTCGCGCGCACGAGCTGCATCGAGAGATCGAGTTGCGCAGGGACAATGTGCCACACAAGCAACCCGAGAAGCGCTTCGGAGAGCCGGTTGCCGACGATGGAAATCCTTTCACGGGGGCACTTCAGCTCGTTCGCACTACCATGGAGGCGGGGCACGGGTCGAAGCCGGAGAGGTCATTACTGAAGGGGTACGCAAGGGACTCGCGGCTCTACCTGAAGGTGATAAGGATGTGCTCACAGCATTTGGAGTCGACTTCGCTGTTGAACAGTGCACAGAGCTGCTCAACTCAGGCGTGCCTGGGTTGCACATCTACACCATGGATCGGAGCATCTCTACACAGAAGATCATCTCCCAATTGTGGGAACAGCGCCTGCTGTAGCGAAACCCCGATCGATCGACACCGATCACAACCAGAGGAATCAGCGCTTGCGCTATGAAGGCACCGTCTACAGACCCCCGAGCGAAGCGGGCTCGCTGATCATCCAAGCCACCCTGGCTTGCCCCCACAACCGCTGTGCGTTCTGCTCCATGTACAAGGACCGATCGTTCCGGGTCCGTCCCCATCAGGAGGTGGTGGAGGATCTTGACCTGGCGCTCGAGATCTACGGGCCGCACGGTGTGCGAACCATCTTCCTGGCCGACGGGAACAGCGCCGTGCTCTCCACCCGAAAGCTGGTGGCCATCGGCGACGCCGCATACCAGCGCTTCCCATCGCTCGAGCGAATCACGCTCTACGGGTCGGCCCAATATCTCGCCAAGAAGAGCCAGGCGGATTGGCGCCGGATTGCCGAGGCCGGAATTACGCGTATCCATTCGGGCCTCGAGTC